>PVBE011033256.1_pt1 | contig 83030 bp, 47 predicted proteins | sample 1631181 | NCBI WGS metagenome assembly PVBE01 (sample SAMN08397723, study PRJNA350692) | Marine metagenome, whole genome shotgun sequencing project. | isolation source: water | place: Pacific Ocean | collected 2012-04 | reverse complement strand
CGTTGAGGTGCTCCTGAGACATCGACGCGCCCATCCAACCGATCAGCACGTCCACATCCTGCAGGTCCGCGTAGCTGGCATCTTCCTCGGCGATCCCCGTGTAGCCCTGGCCGGCAAGCCAGGTCTGGAAACCCGAGTGCCCGGTCGACGCGACGCGAATGTCTTTCGCGTCGGTCTGGGCGAGCCAGGTCAACGCGTTGGTGTAGAACTTGCCCGAGTCGCCTTGATCGCCGTACGCATCCATGTTCAGCATCTGGTGATCGGGGACGGCAACGACTCTCCCCTCGCCCCACGCGGCGGCGGCAATGACGCACCCCTCGCCCGGTCCGCCCGCGTAGTTCCCAACCGCGAAGGAAGTTGGGCCATAGGCAATCATTCGTCCGGGCTGGTTGCCGCCATGGATCTTCTCAACGCCCGCGAGGATCGCGTCGCGCGCGGCCTCAACGTCTTGAGCAGGCGCGCTCGCGGCGAGGATTCCCAGCAGGCAAGTAGTGATCAACACCCATATCAGTCGGCGCATGTTCGCTCTCCGTCGTGCGTTTGCTGCGGCATCGTAACCGCCCACGATACGCCCTCCACGCGAGAGCGCGCAAGGGTTCCCTCGTCACATTCAGGGGCTTGTGAGACGGTACAGCACGGTCGATTTCGGGGGAACATCAAGCGTGATGGTGTCGGTGTCTTGCGCGACTGTCTGCTCGGCGAACACGTCGAAGACAGTCGCTTCGGCGGGGAGCTTCAACTCGTCCGTCGCCGGCTCGGCGCCCGTATGCAGCGCGACGTACTCCCGGTTGGCGAACAGCACCTCACTGCCCTCTCGATATATGTGCGCGCCCGACCAGCGCGCGATGTTGCGCAGCAGATCTGAGTTCAGATAGGGCACCGGCGCGTAGACGCTTCGCCACTCGCCGACATCTCGCACGCATAGCGCGCCCATCCGCGGCTGCACCTCATCGTCGATGACCCAATGCCCGAGCACCGTCGCGTCGGTCTCATCAGCATCCACGTAGACGACGGGCCACACCTCGTTGCCAAACCGCTCCCATGTCGCGCCCGGCGGGAAGCCGAGTGCCGTCAACCGCAAGTTGGCGAGGCCTTGAGTGATCGCGTGATCGCCAGTGATCTCGTAGCTCTGGACGGCCCTGCGCCGATCCCATGAGACCCCCGAGATGCCCGTGACCTCCGCAACCCGGTCGGGGGATGGCGGGAGCCCCGGTCCGGCCAAGCCCGGCGCCCACAGCCACACCAGCGTCCGGTCGCCGCCCTTGCACAGGTCCAGCCAGCCCCGTTCCTCGTCGCCAAGGTAGAACGGGTTTAGGAAGACCAGCATCCGGTACTGATCCAGCATCCCCCGCCCTGCGAGGACGGGGATATCCTCGAGGTTGTAGGCGTCATGCGGCGCGCCGATTCGCTGCATGCTATCGACCAAAGTCAGGCGGCCGATGGCGATGTTGATCTGAGCGGTTGGTGCGAAAATGTCTTGCGCGGTGAGCGTGTTGCCGTGATAGAAGACCGCGATCTCCGACGAGGGACTTCGCTCTGGTGACGCTTGCGCTTCCTCGTAGACGCCCTTGATCTTGGTCGCGAACTTGGCGAACTCGGGATCCCGGAACCACTCCCTCGCGCGCGCGCCGCCCTGGCCCTGAGCGAACTCATACCACCACCAGCCCGTGCCATGCGTGATCGCTGCGGCGCAGTCGCGCTTCAGCACCTCAATGGTATTTCGCCGGTTGAAGGTCTTCGGCATGTGCTCCGCGAGGTACGTCCGCGTGTCCTGCTCGTAGATCCAAAGTTTGCCGTGCAGCCGCATGGAATCGATGATGTTCAGTCCCCAAAAGGGCCCGCCCGGTCGGCGCGCCTGGTTGTATTCGCTGGGGCTGACGTAGAAGTCCAGATCCTTCGTTCGGCATGCCTTCGCCACTGCCGTGTGCCCGTGGAATCCGGGAACCGATGTGTAGAGTTGCGAGATCGCATACCCGTAGTAGCACCCCGTCAGCAAGCGCCCATCAGACGCCTCCTTCACGCCTCGGCCCCACGCCGCGAACGTGTCGATCATCGCCTCCGAGTAGCACTGGTAGTAGTCGATCGGCATCGCGCCGACGCCCGCGCGCGTGGAGTCAAGGACCGATCCCGCGTCCTCGGGCCGGCCCGTGCCTGTGATCGCATCGCACACCGTGTTGGCGTCCAGTTTCGCGGGCTCGAGCACGGCGTCGAAGGTGATGTCGTCCTGCCGCCACGCCTGTTGCAGTGCCTCGTCCGTCCCGTACTTGCCGATCAGCCACTCGCGCCAGGTCCGCCGCGCTGCCATCGATAGATCGCCCGCGTCCCATTCATCCTTCGGCTTCGCGTCGTACTGGCCGGCCTCGTTGATCAGCAGATTGAACTCGTTGCCCCCCCAGTAGTTCTCGCCCGCGCGACCCGCGAACAGGCAGACCCCGATGATGTTCTGAGCGTAGGTCTGCCCCTTCATGTGTTCGACCAGACGTTTCAGCCCCTCGGCGCCCGCCCGGCGCCATGACTGCGACATGAATGTTGGGCGGACCTGCCCGCGGTCGGGCACGGTGAGGGCGAGCGGGATGACGAGATTCCCCCGGCCGCCGCGCGTCTGCTCGGAGGGGTTGTCGAATAGCCACTGAGGGTTCGGGTCCATCCAGACGGCCGGCATAAGGCGGATCTCAGGATCGATGCCGACCGCATTCTCCATCATCGTATCCACCCGCGCGAGCCACCACTCAAAGTACCCGTCAGCTTCGCTTGGCGCCGGGATCGGAGACCCGTCAATCACCGGTCGGAAGAGCTTCACGCCCGTCGCTGCGTAGTCGTTGTATCGCTGCAGATTTCCGTATGACGATGACCACAGAATCGGCGCCGTCGGCTGATTGTCGATGTGCAGCGTCGGTGTCCCCGCACGTGTCCGCACGTCACACTCTGGGAAGCCCTCGCCGCCCGCAACCGTCGCGCCACGGTCGACGCCGATGGAGAAATGCAGGCCATACCGATCAGTCGTCGCCCCGTCCGGAGCCGCCAGCTCGGCGCCGCCCTTAGGCGTTGATAGCAGCAGCGTCGCGGCCGTCTGTCGCGGCGCGTAGTCGGGCACTGGGACCGAGATCAGCACCTCATGCGCGCCCGCTTGCCATTCGCTCGTCTTCAGCACATCCTCCGCAAGGTGCGCGCCCCACAGTTCGTAGTCATGGTCCCGCCAGAGCGACGTCTCGCCGAGTCGCACCACCAGCGCGTAGTCTCGGCTCAGCGGCCCATCGCACTGAATGGTCGCTGCAATCTCGACCGTCTCCCCAGGCTTCACGGGAGTCGGCGTCACGGACAGCGCCGTCACGGTGACACGGCCTTCCGGAGCTACGTTCGGGTAAGGCACGTTCCATGACCAGTGCCAGCGCGTGTTTGGCCATTGCATGATGCGGCACGCGATCCAGCGGGTGTCGCTGAAGCCGGCTTTTCGCCAGTCCGGCACGATGCCCTGATCCTGTTGACCGGTCCACTGATCGTCGGTCACGATCAACTCGCGCGCCCCGTCCTGCCGGACGATGATTAGCTCCGCCAGCAACCCGTGGCTTCCGACCTCATAAACGTCGTCCGCCGACGCCGCCAGAACGTTCTCGCCCTCGACGAGCCACTCAACCGGGATCTCGCGCACCTCCGCCTCCCGCAGCGATCCCCCGTGGAGGCTCCCATGCCGCAACGCCGGACGGTTGTTGACCCAGAACTCATTCAGTCGGTCGAACGCGCACGCCAGGAGCCACGCCTCCGCGATCTCGCTCGGGTCGGCTATCTCGAAGCTCCGTCGGAAGTACCGTCGTGAGGGCTCGCGGTTGGGGATGTATAGCGATGGCTCCGGCCAGATCCATCTCGCCTGCCACTTGGGCGCCAGCTCGATCGGCAGCACGGTCTCCGGGCCTCTGACCTCGATCTCGCTGATCGAGAACTGCCCTGTCGGCGCGGACCGGACGACCAGTCGGATCGCCGTCGTGTGGATCGGCTCGTCCAGCGCGTGGACTTGCTCGGAATCGACGCCCGCGTCCTCGGCGTTGCCTGTCGCGATCTCAACCCAGGCATCGCCTCTCAGCGCCTCAATCGCATACTCGCCGACTGGCCCGACGGCGTCAAAGGGGCATTCAGGAAACTGGTTCAACGCGATCTCACGCACCTCAACCGGCACGCGCCACTCCACCCGCAGCCAAACGGGGAACGTCCCCTTCTCCGAGACCCACGCAGTGCTCGGCTTGCCGTCGGTGGTCTTCCCGGGTGAGAAGGTGAAGTTATCGACCGACGCCAGCGCTGTCGGCATTCCGCCCGAGGTCTGCAGACACAGGTTCACGAGGTCCTGCGAGGTCGCCGGGACGGACAGCGCCGCGAGCAGCGCGAGAGTCATGTGCATCGTTAGGCTCCTTAGCGGATCCAGTGGGGCACTGCGTCTTCCTCAAACGGGCCCGCCCGCAACGCGTCGATCTGCTCATCACTCAACATGCTGTAGAGGTACAGCCCCACCCCGTTGCCTGGCCATCTTCGTTGGCAGTAGCTGATGTGATCCGCCACCAGTTGGGCGTCGCGAGGGATCACGCTCCCCGCGTCGTCGCGGGTGTAGTTCCCTGGCAGATCGACGATGGCCTGGGGCTTGCCAGTCGCGGCGCGGACCGCGTTCACGGTCTCAAAACCTAGGTGCTCGCCATAGTCCATGTTGTAGACCACATCCACCCAACCCGCCTCGATCCACGGCAGCTCGTTGCGGCCTTGCGTGCCGGGCGCCGAAGTGGGGGGATGCACGTGCCCGTCGATGCTGACGATGAGTTCGGGTCTCAGCTTCCGTCCGCCCTCGGCCACGCGGGCTACGATATCGCTGATCGCCTCATCTTGCCACTCGATCACGCGGTCGATCGTGTTGCCGCTGTCGTCTCTCAGCTTCATGTCGTCGGCGAGTTCGGTGCCGTACTTGGCCTTGTACTCCGCCTGGCATTTGGGCCCTTGGCAGATGCCCCCGGTCCGGATGTAGTCGAGGTTGATGCCATCCACGTCGTAGCGCTCGATCGCCTCAAGCATCAGCTTCACGATGTAGTCTCTGAACTCCGGTCGATGGGCGTCGAAGAACCCCTTGGGCGTCCCGTCCTCCACGAACTCGGGGTGCAAGTCGTTCTCGCGCTTGCCCACGCAGAACCACGGGTGCACCTCAATTCCCTCGGCGTGACATTGCGTGACGAGTTCTTCCAGCGGATCGGTCGCCAACGCCGCGTAAGCGTCTTGCAGGCCGGGGTCCGCGGTTGGACCTGGGTATCGCGTCCCGCGACCGTGCCACACGCACGGGATGTAGACGTTGAATCCCGCCCGCTTCATCCTGTCGATGATGACCGGAATGTTCGTCGGATCGGACCACGGGTGGCCCTCGTCAAGCAGCGCCCGACTCTCGAGCACGAGGCCATTCTCGTCCCGCTCGAAGGTCGGATCCGGGCCAGCGAGCGTGTCCGTCAGCCACGCCCACTTGCGCCCCTGGATCTCAGCCCAACGCGATTCCTGCCCTCGGTATGCCGCCGCGATCTCGCTGTCAGTCAGCACGCGGCCATAGATCACCAGCTCATCAAACAGGCAGTCTGAAGGACGCTCGCCCGCCATTTCCGCCGCCCTGTCGGAACCGACGAACAGCCGCGTCCTGGGCTGGCGCGTCACATCGGTGGTCTTGAAGGTCGAGGCCACGTGCTCGCCGTTGAGGTAGATCGCCGCGCGCGCCGGGTCGCCGCCCGCCCAGGTGAGCGTGATGTGCTGCCATTCATTCAGGTGCTCGCCCATCGTCATCAACACGGGGGTGCTGGTATGCATGAACGCCTGGTTGTCGTAGACGAAGTACATCCGCCGCGCGCCGCCGCCCGTCTCCCACCATCCCTGACTCAGCGCGAAATACCCGGGCGGATCTCCGTCGAGCCCCATCGAGAGCAACGCGTGTGAGTCCTCCGTCGTCGCGTCCCACTCGGGCTTGATCCACAGCATCAGCGTGCCCGCGCTCATGTCGAGATTGCCCTCGGGGTCGAAGCTCAGGAAACCGTCTCCCGAGACCTTCAGGCCGCCGCCCCACTTGCCCTCGGCCACCAACTCCGCACCCTCGGCCTCAGCCGTGGCGTTGCCCTCGGCCTCGTCGGCGTCAAGCGAGTCATCGAAGTGCGCGATCAGCAGCGTGTCGGCGTCGGCCGACGGCGGGGCGGCCGGCTGACCGACGGCGGATACCGCGGCGAGTAAGGCAGCAACCGATGTGAGCACGTGCTTCCCCCTACTGGATTAGCTTTCGCCAGGCTTCGATCTTGGCCGCCACGTCCGGCGCGCCCTCGTAGATGTGTGTCAGACCGGCCTCGCCGGCGGTCGCCTCGAACTGGTCGATCAAGTCGCCGTATCCGGCGCCCACGTAGTCCGGCCCCCGCACCAGCTTCACGTACATGATCGGTAGTCGATCGCGCCGGACGCGGGCCAGTAGCGCCTCATCGTCGCCCGCGAGTTGCTCCGCTCTATCATACAGATCGGCGGCGCTATTGATGAACTCATCCGAGAGAAACGGGTGATCCATCTTGTAGCGGATCCCGCCCTCGGGCGCCGCGAGCGTGTCGGCGTGGTCGATCCCCGCCTGCCTGAGCATCAGGTTGTATTCCCAGATTGGCGGCGCCGCTTTGCCGAAGTAGCCATACACGAAGTCATGCATCAGCGCCCACACATCCCGCGAGGGCTCCCACAGCAGTTTCGCCATCACCCACGAGCGCATCGCGTCACGCTCGGCGCCACGCGCTTGGTAGGCGCCCTGGAGCATCACGCCCGTCGCGTTATGATCGACGAAGTACCGGATGTTGTCGGCCACCACGTCCATGTTCGGCATCGGCGCGGGGTAGTGGCTGAAGTTGACCTCATAGTCCCAGATGTGGATCTGGTCATGGACCGCCGACCAGGTCTCCATCATCGGCGCGAAGACATCGCTCTCCCTCGCCGCCGTGAACGGATGAGCCCACATGCACCGGTCCGTGCAAAGCCGGATCGCCACGTTGTCCCTCGGCCGGATTGTCTTCGGCGGGCTCGCCGTCTCCAGGTACGCCAGCGTTGAGACCGTCACGCGAGGGAACTCGTCCTCAATGGCCTCCGCGACACGGTTGACGAGGTAGAGATTGCTCGCCGCCTCCGAGCCTTCTTCCGTGTCCAGCGCCTTACATGTCTCGCACTGGCACGTGCGTCCGCCGTCTGTCTTGCTGACGCTGATCACGCGCGCATCGGGTTTCGCGCGCAGCATCCTCAGCGCCCCCTCAATCGCCGCCTCAATCGCACCGGGGTGGGTCATGCAGAGCTGATGAGCATTCCGCTCGCCATCCGCGTTCATCATGAACCACTCCGGGTGCGCCTCGAAATGCTCGCCCGGTGGCACGAGCGAATGCACCGTATGCACGAAGGCGGCGTACGTCGTATGCCCGCCATGCTCATCGGCGATGGGCGCGGATGGCGAGTTCGTCCGATTGCGCAGCGACCACGTCCCGTTGAACGCGGCGCTGTAATACGGGTCACGGATCATGAGCGGCGGCACGTAGCTACGCGCCACCGGCCTGAACTTCACCGTCGGCCGCTTCGGAATCCGGTTCGCCTCCGGGCTGTGCGAGTACCACCGAAGGCCCAAATCCTCCTCCAGCAGCGCGTAGACGGCGTAGATCGGGCCGCGTAGTTTTCCGCCCTTCAGGAAGATCCGGCCCTCCTCGACGTCGATGCTGTAGCCCTCGTCCCCAAGATCCCGGTCGGGGCCGCCCCGGCTCGTATCGCCGACACAGATCTCGTGCCAGGTGATCGAGCCATCCGGTTGGCGGAATTCGCCAATCGACACAGGCTCCGCGCCAATCGGGAATGTGGCTCCGGTCATCTCCCTGAGCCACCGGGCCAGATCGTCCGCCGCCTTCTGCTCCTGGGTCGTGGGCTCGGCGGGGACGAGGATCGAGTACTGCGTCTCGCCGGCCTCGGCGAGAGTGATCTCCGGGCCGGTGATGCCCTCGGGCCTCAGCGAGTTGGTCCATTGGCCGGGGAAGCTCTGCGCCGCAACGGTTGATGCCATCAACGCCCCGATCAGCAAGGCGGTGTTCGTCGTCATGATCCGACTCCCGCACGCGTGATTGCGAACCGTGCGTCTCCGTTCGCACCGGGCCCGTGGCATCCCTCCACGCGCCGGGCAGGTGCGGACGCGCCAGCGGGCCAACCAAACCACAACACTGCATCTCTCCCGTATAGGAGCACGCTCCATGCGTCCCTCGACATCGATCTCGGTCATCGCGCTTCTCGCGTTTGCGACCGTCGGCCTCGCGCAGGAGAATCTCTTCGTCAATTCCGGGTTCGAGGACATCGGCGCTGACGGGCGCCCGACCGACTGGCTGCCCGTCGACTTCGGCACCGGCGGGACGTTCGCCGTCGGCGACGATGGCGGCCACGCGGGCGACCACTACGTCATCCTCGGCGGAATCGAGGCCAAGAACCGCAGTTGCTGGCAGCAAGGGGTTCTCTGGGACGACGAGCACGTCGCGGCGACGGTCACCGGCTGGTACCGCACGGTTGGCGTCGCGGCCGGCGCCGGCAAGGGCGCGTCGATCCGGTTCTGTTTCAACGGTCAGGTAGGCGTTTGGGAACACCTTGACCTCAAGACCGCGTGGTATCCGCCCGCCGAGGAGTGGACGGAGATCCGGACGACTTACCCCGTGCCCGAGGGCACGAGCGAGATCTTCATCCAACCGTTCCAGTGGTACGCCATCGGCGAGACGCACTGGGACGACATGGCCATTCGCCCGGCGACCGAAGAGGAGGTGGAAGCGATGGCTATGGACCCGAGCATCGCCGTCGACCGTGATCCCGTCCACGGTCGGAACCTCCCGTACTGGCCCGCTGACGGCGAGACAGTCAAGCTCAACCCGCCGCCTTTCCGCTGGTTGCCCTCGGGCGCGACGGCGACCTACCGCCTTCAGATCGACCGCACGGACTCATTCGACGGCGACGGCCTCCGCGAATTCGCCGACATGCCTTGGTGCGCGAGAATGCTCAGCGGACCCCTCGCTACGGGGACCTGGCACTGGCGCTACGGCGTGGATGGCGTCCTTCGCAACACGGTCTGGAGCCAGGCCCGCGAGTTCACCGTGACCGAGGACGCCTCGCCTTGGCCCTATCCCGGCCGCGAAGCGCTCAAGGTCCCGGAGGGCCGGCCTCGGCTCTTCCTGACGCGCGACGAGTTGGCGGATTACCGGCAGCGCGCGAGTGAAGGCGACCTCAGGTCCATCGCCGATGGGCTGCTCGGGGTCGTTCGGAAGTATGCCGATGAGGAACTGGTGCCAGAACCCGACTTCCTGCCCAGCGGCGAAGCGCGCCGGAACGCCTACACGCTGACCTTCCGCGCCACCCGCCCGCCGATGGATCGGATGGAACGGATCGCTCTCGCCTACGTGCTCACCGGCGACGAAGAGGCTGCCGCCCAGGCCAAGCGCCGCGTGTTGCACTTCTTCTCGTGGGATCCGCAGGGCTCGACCGGCATCTTCCACAACGACGAGCCCGCGATGTGGATCATGATGCGCGGCACTCGCGCGTACGATTGGACTTACGATCTGTACACCGACGAAGAGCGCGAGATGATCGAGGGCGCGATGCGCGTCCGCGCGTCGGACTTCTACAAGCAGCTTCGCTCGATGCCGTTTGAGAACAACCCATTCTCCAGCCACCCGGGTCGCACCATCGGATTCTTGGGCGAGGCGGCGCTTGAGTTCCAGGACGAGTGGCCTGAGGCCAGCGAGTGGCTCGACTACATCACGCAGATCTACTGGGGCGTCTATCCGGCGTGGGGCAAGGACGATGGCGGCTGGAACGAGGGGCCGGGTTACTGGGGAGCGTACATGAGCTTTGGGATGCACTACGTCGTCGCGTTGCGCAACGCGACCGGGGTCGATCTCTCCCAGCGCCCGTTCTACAAGAACACGCCCTACTACCGCTTCTACATCACCCCGCCGCATACCCAGATGGCGCCCTTCGGCGACGGCACCCAGTGGAAGCCGAGCCGTCCCGGCGCGCTGATGTACTGGTTCAGCACTCTCACCCGCGATCCGGTCATCCGTTGGTACGCCGAGGCCCTCAACGCGGGTCCTGGGTCCGGGCCGCTCGCCGTCGTGCTGAAGGACGATTCCCTCGTCGGAGAGCCGCCGGATGACCTCCCGCAGTCGAGGCTATTCGAGGGCGTGGGCCTCGCGTGCCTGCATACGGACCTCGGCAATGGCGCCGAGGACGTCGGTTTCGCCATGCGCTCATCGCCGTACGGCGCGGTCTCTCATGGGCACAATGATCAGAACTGCTTCGTGCTTGAGGCCTACGGCGAGGCGCTGGCGATCGCGAGCGGCTACTACCCGAACTACAGCTCGCCCCATCACGACAAGTGGACGCGGCAGACGAAGGCCAAGTGCGGTATCACCATCGACGGCGGGATCGGCCAGGACCGGGGCTGGCAAGCCCAGGGGAAGATCACGGCGTTCAGCCATGGCGAGGATTTCGACCTCGTCATCGGCGATGCGACCGAAGCCTATGGCGGACGTCTGACTCGGGCCATCCGCGAGGTGGTTCACGTCCGTCCCGGGCTGTTCGTCATCCGCGATGACCTCGCCAGCGGTCAACCGCGCAGCTTCGAGTACTGGCTGCACGCCATCGATGAGATGCAGATCGACCAGGCCGCCGCGACGGTCTTCGCGCCGCGAAACACGGCCTCGCTCACGACCCGCTTCCTGCATCCAGCGGGCATCGACATCACCCAAACGAACGAGTTCGATCCTCACCCCGCATGGCCTCCAGACGTTGAATACGCGAAAAACTGGCACGTCACGGCAACCGTGCCTGAGTCGGTGGAAGCGACCGAGATTCTCTCCGTGTTGCTGCCATCCAAGGCGGGGGAGGAGAGCGATCTGCCGCTAACGGTCAGCCTCGAGACCGCAACCGCCCGCGGCGTTGAGATGACCTTCCCGGACGGGTCGAAGACCGTCGTGGGGTTTGCTCTTCCGGATGCCGCAGGCGACGCAAGCCTCGCGGCAATTACAACCGACGCGCGCGTGTTCGCCGTGTCCTACAATCCCGACGGCACGCCTCGCGCCTGGATGCAGCACGGCGGGGAGAAGCTGTCGAGCGGCGACAGGGACCTGCCTTAGTGTCGCCCTCGTAGGTCGGATCTCCAGATCCGACGGATCCGTCGCTGTCCGCTATTCGTCCGTGCCTGCGGGTCTCCTGACCCGCGTCTTTGTCCGTTACTCGACCCGCAGGCACGGGCTGTCACCTCGGCCCATAGTGCGGCAACTCATCGCCCAACTCGAACGCGCCTAGATCCGGCGCCTCGCCTCCGAATCCATCGTTGAAACCGGGCAGCGCGATCCCCGCGTCGATCGCGGCCGTGCCCTCCGCCAGCCTCAGGTCATTGTCGCCCAACTCATACCGCAACTCCGCGTCCGCCGGCGCCTCAACGCCTCTGGCGAAGACGCTGTCAATCCCGACCTCAACCGCGTGCCCGTACACCGGCGCCGAGTCACGCGCATCATCGATCGTCCCGTACCGCTCGCCGTTCCACTTCAGGAACAGCTCCCACGGGCCGCCGCCGAAGCCGTCGTAATCGAAGTCGCAGTCGACCATGGGCGCGGTGCTCTCGTAGGCGTAGTTGCCCGTCGTCCCGATGAACAGGTTGTTCCGAAAGACGCAGTTGCGGACAGGCTCGTTCGTCCAGAGCACCAGCGGCATGCCCGCCTTAACGGACGTGTTGTGCAGCATCAGCGCGCCCGACGGGCTGTTGTGCATCTTGAACGGTTCGCCCACAACGTTGTGCATGGCATTCCGGAAGATATATACCGGCCCGCCGAATATCGGCTGCACGGAAATCCCCTGGAACACGTTCGTCAGCCGGTTGAGGAAGCAGCGAGTGTTGCGCTCGGAGTAGTCCATCTCGATCCCGTCATCGGTCATCTCGCTGATCTCGTTGTGGTGGATATCGATCGCCTCGCACCGCTGCGATCCGAACGTGTCCACCGCGTCGGCGAAACCCCGAATCCGGTTGTAGCAGATATCATGTCCCGTGCCGGTGACCTGAATCCCGCGCGCGTTCTCAATCCCCTGCGTCCGCGGCCATGTCGACGGTCCCTCGATGGTGTTGTCCGAGATGAAGAACCCCCGCACCGCATCATTGCTGTTATTCGTGCAGGTGATTCCATACTCCACATCGCTGATGCGACACCTGCGGATGACGATGCGTGACGACCGATGCGCGACGATGCCGTAGTCAGCGTTGCGTATCCTCAGGCCCTCAAACCACACGTCATGGATGTCGCCCGCCGAGATCCCTCGCCCCTCGCCCTGCCCATCGATGACTGGCTTGCCCTCAGCCATCCACACGATCGGCGCCTCCGGCGTCCCGCTTTGCGTCGCGATGAACGTGCCCTCGTAGATGCCCTCCCGCACCACGAGCCAATCGCCCGGTTGCGCCGCGGCGTCAGCCGCCTCCAGCCCTCGGAACGGGTCATCTTTCGTCCCCGTGCCTCCGCCATTGCCTGGCGTCACGAATCGCATCCGCATGCCCTCAGGTATCACAGGCTCCGCGCGAGTTCTGGCCGTCAGCGTCTTCTGCCCTTCGCCGCCGCCAGGATCCGCCAGAGTCAGCCTCAACTCATACTCCGTGTCCGGCTCAAGCATCACGATGCTCCCCGCGAAGAGGCTCGCATCCTCGGGGACATCAAGCTGGCTGCCGTGCTCGCCGCCCTCGTTAGCGCCCTTCTCAACGCGGAACAGATCCGCGCCCGCGCGCCACTGCGCCTCGCCGGTCTCCCGGTACTCGACGCTCACTTTTGCGTTCCCATCATCGTCGCCGCTGATGATCCAATACGCGCCGAGCGAGTGCAGCGTCGGCGCCTCCAATACCGGATCGCCAAGCGGCGTCGCCGAATCGTCGGCGCCCGCGCATCCCGTCACGAAAACAAGCAGTAGACCGGCTAATCTGTTGACCATTGGATCGCATGCCTCCAGCGCGTGTTGGCGTCAGGTTCCAGCGTTCCCACCACAAGGCCTGCATGTCGGTGAGGGGGAACGTGCCCTTGCATTGCATAGCGCTAACTCCATGGGATGGTCCGATGCCATACTACAACGATCAGAAGAACCGTATCCTGCAGGCCTTCGTCGGCCGTATCGCCGAAGCCGCCTACACTCCCATCGGTGATCTCACCGTCGCCGCCTGGGCTACCAAGGAACCCGTCAGCTACGCGGACCGCTGCTCGGGGAACGAACTGGCGCTAGAGCCTGGCGACAAGTGGGGCGATCTCTTCGACTGCGCCTGGTTCCGCTTCACTGCCACGGTGCCCGACGCCGCCGCCGATAGCGATCTCGTCCTCCTCATCGATGTCAATGGCGAAGCGTGCGTCGTCGATGAGGCCGGCAATCCCGTTCAGGGGCTGACAAACGTCAGCTCCGGCTACGATCTCAGCCTCGGCATGCCGGGCAAGCGCGTTGTTCCGCTCGGCAGTGTCGCGCCCGGCGAGCCGATCGAGCTATGGGCCGACGCCGGCTGCAACGACCTCTTCGGGAACCTCAGGGGGAACGGGTGCCTCAAGGAAGCCCGCATCGCCATCCGCAATCCCAATCTCCACGCGCTGCAGTACGACTACGAAGTGCTCCATGACCTGATGCTGCAGCTCCCCGAGGAATCGCCCCGCCGCCAGCGCATCTTCGCCGCGCTCAGCGAGGTCGTGGTGCTCCTGCGCGACATGACCGACGACGAGGCCGCCTCTGCTCGCGAGATTCTCGCGCCGGAGTTGGCAAAGCATGGCGGCGATTCGTCACTGACAATTAGCGCCGTCGGCCACGCGCATATCGATCTCGCGTGGCTCTGGCCGATCCGCGAGACCATCCGCAAGGGCGCTCGCACCTTCTCGACCGTATTGCGCTCCATGGAGCAGTACCCCGACTACATTTTCGGCGCCAGCCAGCCCCAGCTCTTCCAGTGGATGAAGGATCACTACCCGACCGTCTATGACGAGATCCGCGCGCGCATTGAGGAGGGACGCTTCGAGGTCCAGGGCGCAATGTGGGTCGAGTCTGACACGAACGTCCCCAGCGGCGAGAGCCTCGTCCGACAGCTCCTCCATGGCAAGCGCTTCTACCGCGATGAGTTCGGCAAGGAGATCGACAATCTCTGGCTGCCGGATGTCTTCGGCTACTCCGCCGCGCTCCCGCAGATCCTCAAGAAAGCCGGCGTCGACACGTTCATGACGCAGAAGATGTCATGGAGCATCGTCAACCGCTTCCCCCATCACACGTTCCAGTGGCAGGGGATCGATGGCTCCCAAGTCCTCGCCCACATGCTCCCCGAGGAGACCTATAACAGCTCCGCCGCGCCGAGGGCCATCGCCAAGACTGCCACGGGCTTCGCGGACAAGACGGTCTCTGACCGTTGCCTGCTGCTGTTTGGCATTGGCGACGGTGGCGGCGGGCCGGGCGAGGAGCATTTGGAGCGCCTCGGGCGCGAGCGCAATCTCGATGGCCTCGTGCCGGTGGTTCAGGAGTCCGGGAAGGCCTTCTTCGACCGCATCGTCGACGGGGACGACTACCCCACCTGGGTCGGCGAACTGTACCTCGAGCGCCACCAGGGAACGTATACCACCCAGGCTCGCAGCAAGCGCTACAACCGCAAGCTCGAGTTCGCCCTCCGCGAGGCCGAGTGGGCTGCGTCGCTCGGCGCATCCGATTACCCGACGGACCAGCTCGACGAGATCTGGAAGGAAGTCCTCCTCTACCAGTTCCACGACATCCTGCCCGGCTCGTCCATCACCCGCGTCTACGATGAGTCGCTCGAACGCTACGCGAGACTCACGGAGCAGACCGATGCGCTCATCGCCCAAGCCGACGCCGCCCTGGTTGCCGACATCGACACCGGCGACATGCAGCAACCTGTCGTCGTGACGAACTCGCTCTCATGGGGGCGAGCCGAATACGTCCTGACCGACGCCGGCTGGGCTTGCGTCACCGTGCCGTCCATGGGCTATGTGACCATCGATACCGCCGACCTCCCGCCCGTCTCGGCCCCCGACGCCACGCCCAACTCCATCGAGAACGACCTGGTCCGCGCCGCCTTCGCCGACGATGGCTCCGTCCGCTCAGTGTTCGACAAGGTGGCCCAGCGCGAGGTCATCTTGGGGGGGGAGGCCGGCAATCGCCTCGCCGTCTACGACGACCCTGGCGACGCTTGGGACATCCCCATGGACTACGCCGACCGTCCACCGAAACACTTCGCGCTCGTGTCCAGCGAGGTCATCATCGACGGTCCGAAAGCCGGTGTTCGCCAGACCTACAAGTTCGGCGACTCCACCCTCGTGCAGGACGCTATTCTGACCACAGGCAGCGCCCGCCTCGACTTCGTCACTCGCGCCGACTGGCGTGAATCAGCGAAGATGCTCCGCACGTCCTTCCCCCTCGCTGTTCATGCCAGCGAGGCGACGTGCGAGATTCAGTTCGGCAGCATCAAGCGCCCCACGCACCGCAACACAACCTGGGACGTCGCCCGCTACGAGGTCTGCGCGCAGAAATGGGTCGATCTCTCCGAGCGCGGCTATGGCGTCGCCCTGCTGAACGACTGCAAGTACGGGCACAAGCTCCTCGACACCACCCTCGACATCGACCTTCTCCGGTCGCCCCACCACCCGGACCCGATGGCCGACCGCGCGGAGCACGAGTTCACCTACAGCCTGCTCCCGCACTGCGGCGATCACGTCGATGGCGGAGTCGTCCGCGAGGGATTCGAACTCAACGTCCCGCTCCGAGTTCACACGGCCTCTGGCGGCGGAGACCGCCCGGCAACCGCATCCCTGGTATCAGTCGACGCGCCGAACGTGGTCATCGATACGGTCAAGAAAGCGGAGGACTCAGGCGACCTCATCCTCAGGCTCTACGAGGCGCACGGGGCGTCGGCGCGAGCCGCCGTGTCATTTGGCTTCCCTATCGAATCGGCATCGCTCGTGGATCTGATGGAAGAGAACGACCAACCGGTCGACGTCGCCGGCGGTGGCGTCCAAGTCGCACTGTCGCCCTTCGAAATCCAAACGCTGAAGGTCCGACGGAGCGGGTGAATGGCCGACCTTCTGGTGATCGCCGACGATCTGACGGGCGCCTGCGATACGGGCGTGAAGTTCGCCGAGGCCGGCCTGCTGACCGAGATACTGGTCCATCCCAACGTGGACCTTGAGTCGGTCGACCCGTCGGTACAGGTCATCGTCGCCGACACCGAGAGCCGACACGTCGCGCCAGCCGAAGCCGCGGCCCGCGTTGAGCACGTAGCCGCTGAGGGCATCCGGGCCGGCGCCAGGCACTTCTACAAGAAGACCGACTCCACGCTCCGCGGAAATGTGGGGGCCGAACTCGACGCGCTCATGCGAGCCGCCGACGCGCAGTTCCTCGCCTTCGCTCCTGCATTCCCCGAGGCGGGGCGCGCTACAATCGGCGGGTGCCAGCACGTCGATGGCGTGCCGATTCACGAGTCGGCCTTCGCGGCGGATCCCCTCGCGCCCGTCACGTCCTCCTCTGTCGCGGAGATCATCGCCCGCCAGTGCGCGCGCCTAGTCACCATCGTTGCGCCGGGCGAGCCGCTCCCTGACACGGGCATCGCGGTCTTCGACGCCGAGACCGACGCCGATCTGACTCGCATCGCCCAAAGATTGGCGCGCGAGGGACGACTTCAGTTCACCGCCGGCTCGGGGGGCTTCGCGGGGCCCGTTGCGAGGTCGCTCGGATTGGCGCGCGCCCGAATCGCTGGCATCTCGGCTCGCGGGCCGATGCTCATATTGAGCGGCAGCCTCCAGGAGGTCGCGCTCCGCCAGGTCCGCCATGCTATCGGGGCCGGAGTCGCCGCGCGCCGCGTGACGATGGCGTGCGACGTGGGGGATGTCGCGGAATCGGCGGGTGGCCTTCTGTGGGATGGCCGGGACGTGTTGCTGTATACGGCCGGCGAGTCGGCTCACGTGCAGGCCGGCGCGTCCCAGGCGCTGTCACGTAAGATCGGCGCCATCGCGGAGCGGATCATCCGTCGCCCGGGCGGAACGGGTAGTGTCGCCGTCTTCGGCGGCGAGACCGCGGCTGCGACACTCGCCGCTCTCGGCGCGAGCCGCATTTGGCCGCATCGAGAACTGTGGCCGGGCGTCGTCGAAGCATCCCTGCGGCTGGGCGACCGGGACGTGGGCCTCATCACGAAGTCCGGCGGCTTCGGGCCCGAGGACATCGTCACTCGCCTCATCGAACGCACCAATCGGGAGGAGCGGTAGAGATGGTCACCGGAATCACGATGGGCGACGCCTGCGGCGTCGGGCCTGAGATCATCCTGCGCGCATTCGCTGCTGGGCAGTTGCCTGAGAGCAGCATGGTCATTGGCGATCTCGGAGTGCTCCGCCGTTGCAGCGAGACGCTTGGCCTGGCCGAGCACCTCGTCGACGCCCTGCCCGTGCACGACATGGGCTTGCTCAGCGCCGACGACGTAACTCCCGGCCAGATCTCGCGCGAGTCCGGCAGTGCCGCTCTGGCCTACGTGGAATTCGCCACCGACGAAGCCCTGGCCGGGCGCCTCGACGCCATCGTGACGCTCCCGATGAACAAGGAAGCCACGCGTCTCTCGGCCCCCGACTTCACCGGACACACGGGCTACATTGCGAGCCTGTGTGGCGTGTCGGGCTACGCGATGATGCTCGCGACCGACGACTTGATCGCGACCCATGTCTCCACCCACGTCTCGCTCCGCGACGCCATCGACGCGGTTCAGCCTGAACGCATTCGCCAGGTCATCGACCTAACGGCTGACGCGGTCGCGAAGCTCCGGCGTAGCGGCCCGATCGCCGTCCTTGGGCTCAACCCTCATGCGGGCGAGGGCGGAGCCTTCGGCCGCGAAGAGATCGAGTCCATCGCTCCGGCCATTGAGTCTGCGGTCGCTAGTGGGATCGACGTCGTGGGCCCGTTGCCGCCCGACACCGTATTCGCGAAAGCGCGCGCGGGGGACTATAGCGCCGTGGTCTGCATGTACCACGATCAAGGGCACGTCCCAATGAAGCTGGTCGCCTTCGATGAAGCCGTCAACGTGACGCTCGGATTGCCGATCGTGCGGACCTCCGTGGATCACGGCACCGCCTTCGACATAGCCTGGCAGGGCCAGGCCTCAATGCAGAGCTTCATCAACGCTTGCGCCATGGCCCGCCAACTGGTCTAGCGCATATACACCGCGAAACACCGCGTCTCACCCGCCGCCAGTTCGAACGTAATCTCATCCGCCTCCGCCGTCAGCGGCGCCTCGGCGAACACCTCGCGGATCCGCACGATCTCTCGGAATCGCAACGTCTTCGTCCCGTCTGTCTGCCCGTGCAGCGCGATGATCCCATTGCCCGCGTAGAGCGCGTCACCGCGTTCGTGATACAGGTGAACGCCCGCTCGCCTCGCGATCCGCCTCAGCTCGCCACTCTTAGGATGCGCCGTCGGCGTCCACGACATCCGCCACGATCCGTGGTCCACATGCTGCCAGCCATCGCCCGTCGGCTCGATCCCCAGCAGCGCCTCCGACAGCGCGGGATCGTGCTCGACGCGCCCGCCCTTGTACCGTCCGATCCCCGCATCGCCCAGGAAGACCAGCGTCCGGCCCTCGGCCTTCAACCGGTTGATCGCCGCGCGTTCCTTGCCGGTCAGATCAAGCGCCAGGGGGAAGATGATCATCCGATACCTGCTCGCCTGCGAGATATCGCTCAGCAGGTATGTGTCATGCGGCGCTCCCAGCCGAGACAACTCGGCGATGACCTGCGTCATCCGGTTCAGATACGGCGACTCCGGCGCCAGCCGATAGCTGCTCTTGTCGTCTACGAAGACCGCAATCTCGGCCTTCGGCCGCCATCGACTGTCGTTCGTCTCGCCGAACTCTCGCATCTCCCCGAGCAGCGCCATAACGTCCGGATCGTCGTACCACCCGCCTTGCATGTCGAACCACCAGACGCCCGCTTGCCTCGCGACCACGTGCGCGAATTCGCGCTTCAGGATGCTCAGCGTCCCTGGCAGATCCTCCGCAGCCGACAGGCGATCGGCCGACAGATGCGTCCGGCTGTCTGCCTCATGGAACCAGATCTTCCCATGTCGCTTCAGCGACTCGGTGTAGGACATGAACGTGCTCGTCCCGCCGGGCTGGCGCTGCGAATACATCGCGGGGCTGCAGAAGTAATCGATGTCCGGGCAGCGCATGACCTCGCCCATCCCCAGGTGTTGGCTCTCTTGCATCTTCCCGCCATATTGCATCGCATACCCGTAGAAGAACCCGACAAGCCAATCGCGTCCGCCGCCTCGCTTCGCCGCCGCCGCGAGTGCCTGGATCGCCCGCGACGTGCCGCGCCAGTAGTAGTCGTAGAAGTCGATGATATCCTGGTGCTCGCCGGGCATCCGGAAGCGCCCGACATTTATCTCGCGTCTCTCGCGCGTCGGGATCTGCGCGCCGGCGAGGCTCGCGTCCCTGCCCCACGCCTCGCTGAGGGCGTCGTCGGTTTCGTACTTGTCGTCTAGGTACTCTCGCCACGCCTGCAGCGCCGGAGCGCTGAAGTCGCCGCGTTGATCCGACCACAGTCCCCACGACTGCCACTCGGCCGAGACCCCCGAGCAGATGTGGATCCCCATCACGTGGTCCGCGTAGGGCGAGTTTCGGATATAGCGCGAGTAATCCTCGATCCACTCACACGCCGCCTCCAGCCATGCCTCGGAGAACATCGACTGCGGTCCAGTCGTACCGTCGTCGAAGACTACGCGCTGGTCGGGGTGCTCCTCGAGCCACCATTCCGGTGCGGTCACGCCCACGCGCGGGAACATCAGCGCCTCGGGTTGCTGGCGCAGAGCCTCGAGGAATGGCGCGTCGCATCCGGTCGGGTCGAACCCCTCTGGCGTCGCGCCAATCCCGCCGCCGAGCGAGAGGAACCGGACGCCCGCCTCGGCCATCTGCGAGTAGTACCGGTCTCGATCTCCCACATGGTTGAGATACGCAAACGCGAAATCCGGCTTGCCGTTGATATGCACAGTCGGCGATCCGCGCCAGTTGCGAATCTCCGCACGCACGGGCTCAACCATCGCTGTGGCCTCCATCCGGAAGGTCAGCACCTCTTCGCCAATCGCCAGCGACGTGTTCGCCACGCCCACCAGCACCGAGTAATCGCCCGGCCAGATGTAGGGGAGAGAGGGGAGGGCGATCTCCGCCGGGTCGGACTCGCCGAACCAGATCAGGTCCCGACGTCCGGGGCGCGCGTTGTCGGTCCGAACCACAGCCACAGAGACTTCCTCCGGCAAGTCCTCGCCCGTCAACTCCACTCGCAGCGACACCGGTTCGGCGGGCAACTCGCCGTCCACCTCTACTCGCGCGATCTCGGCCTCGGGGCCAAGCGGCGGCACGTAGGCCCCATCACGCACGAACAGGAGGCAGTCCAGACACGCGTTGAAGCTGTCCGGATTGCTGAGTTCGATATCGACCTGCCCGCCCGGAACGGTGGCCCAACGCTCCCACACGTGGGCGACCGCGATCGGCTCGGTAATCGCGATCTGTTTCGGCTCGCCATTGATGCTGAGCGTGAACTCATAGTGCCCAGGCGCGCCGGCCCAATCGGCCACGCGCACCCACAGATTCCATTCGCCATCGGGCAGGTCGACCGTCTTCGTCGCGACCGCGTCGCGCTGGTTTGAGCCAAGCACCAGCCCTCCGCTCAGCCCCCACGCCGCCGATTCGCTCCGCGTGGGCGAGACGTGCCACTGGCCTGTCTGATCGAACGATTCAGCCTCAACGAGAATCGACCCCTCCGGCGCGCGGAGATGCATCTCGAGTTGGCAATGGCCATTCCCGGCGAGAATGGCGACAATAGCAGGCAGTATCAGCGTGATCATCCTCCTTGCGCGTGGCCCACCCTTCCCTTAACGGATGCCCCAGGCCTCCGGCCGGGCACGAGGACGCGGACCTGGTGGCGGCGAACGGCGTTGGTAGATCTGCAACGTTCTCGAATGCTCGCAACAGGTGGAACTCATGAGACACGTGATGATGGTGTTGGCTCTTTGCTCGATCCTGGCGTGCGTTGCCGTCTGCGCCGATGACGACGCGCCCGAGTGGAAGCCGCTGATGGACAGCGAGACGCTCGACGGCTGGCACGCCGTCGGCGATGGTGAGTGGACGGTCGAAGACGGCGAGTTTGTGGGCCGCGCGAACAACGAAGCGCTATACGGACTGCTGGTGAGCGACGATACGTTCGGCGACTTCACGGTGAAGTTCCAGTTCAAGTCCCCCAACGGCGACAGCGGCTTCTACATCCGCACAGTCATCGAAGAGCCCGAGAAGGCCAACGGCCTCCAAGTCCAGGTCGGTCCCGCGGGTTCTGGTTGTGGTGGCATCTATGAGAGCTACGGCCGCGGGTGGCTCTCCCAGCCGAAGGCCGACGACGAGAAGGAATACGTCAAGGCGGGCGAGTGGAACGAGATGGTCATCTCCGCCATAGGCGGCGACATCACCGTCAGCGTCAATGGCACGGAGACCGCCAAACTCGAGGGCGACGAGTCTCGCCCCGAAGGCCAATTGGCTCTGCAGATGCACTCCGGCTGCGTCATGGAGGTCCGCTTCAAAGACATCCGGATCCTGGAGGCCGGTGAGGGCGAATGAGCCGCCCGCTTGCTCTCGCGCTGGTCGCCGCGGCGGCAGTCGCCCACGGTGACAGCCAGCCTCTCGACAGCCTTGCCACCATCAGGCCTGGCATCAGGACGGGCTTCTCAAATGCAGGCTGGAAGTACGATCGCTACGACAACCTCGACTCGCTCGACGCCCACACGCGAATGGTTGTGGCCGACCTCGAAGGCCCGGGAATCATCCGCCACATCCATTCCGTCCGTCACCATCCCGCCGACCTGATGGCCCGTGGCATCGTGCTCGAGATCTGGTTTGACGATGCGCCTGAGCCGGCCGTGATGAGCCCGCTGGCGGACTTCTTCGGCGATGGGTGCGACGGCGCGAGCGAGTACTTCACCACGCCGCTGATCGAATGTGCCCCGTGGAGCTACAACTGCTATTTCCCCATGCCGTTCAAAGAGCGCGCGCGGGTCATTCTCCGCAACGACACCGACCTTGACGCGATGAACTACAGCTACGTCGAGTGGGAGCCGCTGCGCAAGTGGCGCAAGAGCCTGGGCTACTTCCACGCCTCCTACGCCCGCGACAGATTCCAACTCACGCCCGAGACCTCCCACACGTTCCTCGACCTTCGTGGCAATGGCCATCTTCTCGGCCGACAGTTCAGCGTCCGCACTGAGGAGCCGTTCTTCCGCGGGTTCAACGTGGTCATGGAGGGCAACAACGAGATCGACATCGACGGTGAGGAGCGCGCCGTCGACTACCTCGGCACCGAGGACTCATTCACCTTCAGTTGGGGGTTCCAGGAGACCTTCGCCGGCCTCCGCGCGGGGATGCCGCATGTGGTCCATGGCGACGTGAACGAACTATCGATCTATCGCTTCCACGATCACATGCCCATTCGGTTCAGACACGGGCTGACGTGGCGGATCAACTGGCGGGAAGAGAAGACCTTCACCCGAATGCCGGCGTGGGGCGATGCGGTCGATCGCCACGGGTGCATGGTTGACTATGCAACGGTTCATTACTGGTACGAGGACGATCCTGGCAGTTACGAACATCAGGCGCTAGCCGAGGTTGGCTTGCGGGGCAACCTGCTCCCCCTCACGGATGGCGATCTCCTCGCGCGCCTTGCCGCCATGCCTGTCGACGATCGGCCGGGCAACACCTTCGACGCTGAGCCTGATATCGCCCGAGCGCGCGTCCTGAATGCCTACAGAAACACTCACCCGTTCTGGATCGATGAGCCCCAACCGATAGGCGGGCACCCGGGCAACCCAAATCCCGGCCGTCAGGGCATCCTGGCCGTCCACGCGGCGGGCGTGGCGACGCCTGCTTACGTGCTGCTGAAGTTGCCGATCCCCGATGGCGACGCCCCTCGGCTGCGCGTCGTCGTCTCCGGCGATCCCTATGAGACTCCAGGCATCGGCGACTTCGTATTGCGCGCGGGCGTGGCGGTTGACGACGCTCTGCAGTGGCTGGGCGAGCGAATCGTCGCGGCGGGCGATCCGCCCAGCGAAACCAATTGGCAGACCATCGACCTCGAGTTGCCGGACCTGGCCCTTGACCAACTTGGCGTGGTCCTTGAGGTCGCCTACGGTGGAGCCACTCCGGGCGTGAACGAAGAAGCATTCCTCGACGAGATCAGCATCGTGACGGGAGCGAAGGGGCAACCATGAGATACCTGACACTGTTGGCGGTGTGCGCGGCGTCCGCATCACTTGCGTCGGCTCAGATGAACCTCGCTCAGCTCCGTGCCATGCGCCACGAAGCCGCCCATCGTCCGCGCCGCCTCATCTTCAACAACGATGGCGATGACGTCATCTACACGAAGAAAGAGCCGACCGCCGAGGCTCTTCTCGCGCTCCGCACCACGCCGCTCTTGGGCAGCCAAGTCGACAGCATCTTCTACAGCAACTCGCTCTGCTTCGGCCACGCGCTGTTTGATAGCGACGTCATGGAGCCGTTCACCTGCGCCGATGAGATGTTCAGCAACAACGGCCTGCCTCAGCTCATGGAACGTGACATCGCCCCAATCGGCGTGATGGCCGACTTCGGCCACGCGAACGGTATCGAGATGTTCTGGGACATGCGGATGAACGATACCCATGACGCCATGATCGGTGGCTACGGTCCGTACCTGCGGCCTCAGTTCAAGCTCGACAATCCCGAGTACCTCGTTGGTTCCGAGGAGAAAACGCCTCCCCACGGGCCGTGGACGTCCGTCAACTTCGCCGAGCCCGCCGTTCGCGATCTGGCCTATCGCTTCTTCGAGGAAGTCTGCACGAAGTTCGACGTAGACGGCATCGAGTTGGATTTCTTCCGCCACGCCTGCTTCTTCAAGAGCGTCGCCTGGGGCGACAAGGCCAGCCAGGAAGAACTCGACATGATGACCGACCTCATCCGCCAGACTCGCGCCATGACCGAGCGCGAGGGGATGCGCCGAGGTCGGCCAATTCTCGTTGCCATTCGCATCCCCGACTCTGTCGACTACTGCCGCGACATCGGACTCGACGTTGAGACATGGTTGGACGAGGGCCTCGTCGACATCCTCAGCGGGACATGCTACTTCCAGCTCAACCCGTGGGAGTACCTCGTTGACCTGGGGCACCGCTACGGCGTGCCCGTCTATCCATCGCTCAGCGAATCGCGTGTCTCGGGCGAGACGCGCTTCCGCCGCGGCTCCATCGAGAGCTACCGGGCCCGCGCTGCCCAGGTCTGGCAGGCCGGCGCCGACGGCGTCTACATGTTCAACTACTTCAACCCGCGCGGCGATGTCTGGCGAGAACTCGGCGACCGCGACGCCTTGCGCAGCATGGACAAGCTCTACTTCGTCGCGCCACGCAACGGTTCGCCTACCAGTTATCTTGCGGATGGCGCCCGGCATCAGAATGTCCCCATCCTCACGCCCAGCAACCCGTGGCTTGTCCCGAGTGGCGCGCCGGCGGAGATTCCGCTACCCATTGGCGACGATCTCACCTGGGCCGTTGGCGAAGGCCTGCAGCCCAAGGTCACGTGTCACGTGCGGACCATCGGCTCCGGCGACGTTGAGGTCGCGATAAACGGTCACTCCCTCTCCGAGCCGGTCGAAGTTGAGGGCTGGCTCGACTATGACGTCCCGCCGGCTGCGGTGAAGACAGGCGACAACGTCGTCGCCTTGCGAGCCGATCCGCCGGCCGATGCCGGCGAATGGAGCCTCACCTACGATGGCTCATCCCTGCCCGAAATGCCCTGGCAGGAGATGGGGTTCTACGGGGGATGCGTCACCGAGGTCGTCGATGGGGCGCTCCTGATCGCGGATCGCGGCACGGAAGGCGGGAACTACGCCTTCTACCAGTACCCGTGCTTCATCCAGCCCGAGGATGAGTCGATCATCGAGTTCCGCGCCAAGGTCATCTCCGACTGGAGCAGCGTGATGGTGGAGAATGGCACTGCCGGCGAGGAGATCCAGCTCTATCCCGACCGCGTCAAGGGACGCCACACGAGCGCGGTATACATGATGGACACCACCGACGACTTCCACACCTACCGCATGGTCCTGCAGGGCGATGACTACCGGGTTTACGTTGATGGCGAGTTGCGCCTTGATGGCGAGGGGCTCTTCACGCGCCCCGCGCACAACGGTCGGAGCGGCGTCATGTTCGGCGCGGCAAACAGCGGCAGTCTCGGCGAAGCGCTCTGGCAGTCGGTCAAGGTCCGCAGCCACGCTGCAACCCTAATCGACCTCGCTCTGTCTATCGACTACCAGGAAGGGTAGACGCGGCTTCGTGGCACCCGTAGGTCGGATCTCCAGATCCGACGGGGCCGGTTCGGGGCGCATCGAGATCGTCTCTAGTTCTCCCGCCTCACTCGGAACGGGATGATCGCCCGTCCTTGCGTCTCCACCGGCCCGGCGATCGCCACGACGCGCGCCTCATGCTCGCCATCAGCCAGCTCCCGCGCGTCGAGCACGATCCGCTCGCCGGGCAGGCACGTCTGGCGTCGGACACCATCCACGAACAGTTCATACCTCGCCACCGGCTGATCACCCTCCGCCGTCGCCGTCAGCCGACGCGTGCCCTTCACCGTCGCCCCCGGCTGCAGCCCCTTCACGCTCACCACTGGCGCCGTCGCCCACGGCTGACACAGCGGATCGCCAACGAGAAGCTGTTGGTACGGGGCCTTTACCGACTGGTAGAACGCCTCACCCAGCGAGCACCCGCTGGCGTAGAACACGTGCATGAAGGGCGTCGGGAACTTGGTCGGCGTGTTGTACGGTTCTTTCACCGTCCCGCACGCCCCCGCCGCGCCGTGGCGCATGAGCTCGCTCAGCAGCGTCTGGTTCGTGCCGGTCATCACGCCGCCGAAGCTCGTGAGGTGGTCGCAGAACGCTCCCGGCAGAATGGTGCTGCCGCTCTCTTCCCACGAGAATTTCGCGATGCCGATCATCGCCCCGACCACATCCAGCTTGCTATCCGGCAGCACGCCGTCGATGACCTCGGCTTGCACTCCGAGTTCCCCCAGCGCCTTGGCCGCAGCCTCAAACGCCCACTGGCGCGGACCCGTGCGCGCCCGGTCCTTTGAGACCATGTAGTAGACCGTACCCGTCGGGCGCGATCCATCCGCCGCCACGCTTGCGCGCAGACCCGTCAGCGCCTCCTCGCGCGTGTTCGTCTTCTCACTCACATGCGCCAGCATCGCCGAGATGACGTATCGCCTGCCGACTTTCGCTGGCTCGCCTGCTCGGTTCCATTGCTTGCGCGCGCTGAACGCCGCCGGTGGCTCGCTCTCCAACTCCACCTCGCGCATCTGCTGCAGCAGCGCCTTGTAGTCATCGCGTTCCCGGAGTGACGCCAGGTCGCGATCCGCATCGGCCATTTCCCCGCGCCACCAGCCCGCCTCATAGGCCGCCGTCAGCGCCGCCATGGCCTCATCGGGCTTGCCTTGCAGGGCCGCAATACACGCCAGGTCGTACGGCAGTTCTGCATTCGCTGGGTGCGATTCAGATAGCTGCTGCAGGATCTCCGCGGCGCGCGCGAGCGCTGCCAGAGCCTCGGATGCCAGCGGCACCTTCGCGTCTCGCGCCTCCTTCTCGGCCTTCCTGAACTGCGCCAGCAGCGCGTGCAGCTCCGATCGCAGCGCTATGTCCGCCTCATCCCACGGCTCGTCCGGTCGCTCCTGTTTGAGCCGTCGCGCGTACCAGTTGGCATCCAGCGCCAGGTAGTCTGTATCGTCGGCGAGCACCATCTCGCCGAAGTAGGTGGCGCCCGTCAGCGACGCGGGCTGAGTGATGACGCGCCGGAAGCGCTTGCCCTCCATGTCAGCGCTGACGTCTACCGCGTGAGGGAAGCCCGCCGAGTAGATGACGTAGTCGATCTGCTCTGCGATCCCGCGCTCCTCCGCCGCACCCGTCAGTGGGCGCAATATGTGCTCGCGGAGGTCCGCGGCCTTGATGACCGGGACCTCCGGCACGCTCTCCAGACGCACAACGTTGCAGGCCGGGATGCCACGCAACCGGACGTACTCGTCCGCGATGACCACCGAGTCCTCGCTGTTGGCGTTGACGACAATCAGCGCGTTCTCGGGACCGCCGCCGGCCCATGTTGGCGACGCGATCCACATCGCGGCGAGTGCTAGGAATGAGCATGCCATCGCATTGAGCCTCCGTCGCGCGGTTCGCCGACGCCGGAAGCTTGGCCTCGTGGGGAGGTGATCGGCGCGTCCACAGCGGATCATCACCCGCGCGCCAACTCGCCTCAGCCAAGGAGACTCCGCATGTTTCTCGATGTCCACGTCCACACGCGGCTCTACCCGGGACCCGAGCGGCTTTCCGGCGGAACGTACGCGACGCCCGAGCAGCTCATGGCGATGCTCAAGCCTCACGGAGTCAAGCGCGCCGTGATCCTGCCCGGCGTGAATCCCGAGTGCATGATGGTCCCTCAGGGGATCGGCGAGGTCCTGGCGATCGTTGAGCAATACCCGGACTTCTTCATCCCGTTCCTCAACGTTGACCCTCGCGCCGTCGCCAACTCGCCCAGCGCCGATCTTGGCCACGTGATGCGCTTCTGGAAGGAGCGCGGTTGCAGGGGCATCGGTGAGGTCTGCGCGTGCCTGCGGTTTGATGATCCGCTCTACGAGAACCTCTTCCGCCACGCCCAGGAGAACGAACTGCCCATCACATTCCACCTCGCTCCCGAGGACACCGGATTCTACGGTATCGTCGATGACCTTGGACTTCCCGGCCTCGAAGGCGCCTTGCGCAAGTTCCCGGACCTCAAGTTCATCGGCCACTCCCAGCCCTTCTGGGCGGAGATAAGCGGCGATCTCACCGGGGAAGAGCGCAACGGCTACCCCAAGGGCCCTGTCACTCCCGGCGGCGTGGTGGCGCGGCTCTTCGACGAGTACCCGAACCTCTATGGCGATCTCTCACCCGCCGCGGGCAGCGGATTCAACGCCATCAACCGCGACCCCGAGTTTGGCTACGCCTTCCTGGAGAAGCACCAGGATCGCATGCTCTTCGGCTCCGACATCTGCGATCCACGCAATCCGCTCGACCTCATCTTCTTCCTCAATGATGCCGTCGAGAATGGCAACCTTACCCGCCAAGCCTACGAGAAGATCTGCTACGGCAACGCGGAGAAGCTGCTGGGAGTGTCCATCCTGTAGGAGGGGTTTCAACCCCGACGCCGTTGCTGTCGCCGTCGTAGGTCGGATCTCCAGGGAAACTCCCAGGGAAACTCGCCGTCTGAGTTTCCAAGTTTCCACGACGCCGTTCGCTCGTGCTCAAGGAGCGCCCATATGGTCACCGTCGAGAATACGTGGAAAGAAGTCGAAGACAGCGGCGCGGAGATCGTCATCATTCCCATCGGCGCCGTCGAACAACACGGGCCTCACTTGCCGCTCGGGACTGACTGGTACGCGGCCGATCGAGTGGCGGCGCAGGTCGGCGAGCAGCTCAACGCTTACGTCCTTCCCGCGCTCCCCATCAGCAATTCTCAGGAGCATCTCGATTTCCGCGGCTCGGTTTCGCTTCGGCCTCAGACGCTCGCGCTCGTGCTTGAGGACATCATCCTCTCGCTCGCGCACCAGGGCTTTGGCAAGTTCGTCATCGTCAACTCGCACGGGGGCAACTGGGTGGTGAAGCCGACCATCCGCGATATCAACTTCCGCCATCCTGAGCTGATGGTCATCATGAGCAACGGCACGATGCCTGGCGATTCCGCTGCGATCCCGCCCGAGATCCACGCCGGAGCGGGGGAGACGGGCGCGATGCTGTCCTCACGTCCCGAGTTGGTGAAAGACGGCGCCGATGACTTCACCCCATCTCACGGGCGCGAGTATCTCGATTACGTGGGCATGAAGAAGGTCTCGCCGACCGGCGTCTGGGGCATGCCCTCCGAGGCCGATGCTGAGGCAGACCGGACCGCACACATCCAGCATTCCGTCGACTACATCCACGCAACATTCGCCGAAATCGAGCGCCTCCGCGGCTGTGACTAGAGCGCTCAGCCGCCGTTGTAGGGGCGCGATTCATCGCGCCCTGCCGCCCGTTGACCTAGGAGCCACTTCTATGACCAAACCGCGCATCCATCTCGTCTGCAATGCCCACCTTGATCCGGTGTGGCAATGGGAGTGGGAGGAGGGGGCCGCCGAGGCCGTCTCCACGTTCCGCGTGGCCGCGGATCTGTGTGAGGAATTCCCCGGCTTCATCTTCTGCCACAACGAGGTCATCCTCTACGAGTGGGTCGAGGAGTATGAGCCCGCCCTGTTTAAACGCATCCAGCGACTCGTGAGTGAGGGCAAGTGGCACATCATGGGCGGCTGGTATCTCCAGCCCGACTGCAACATGCCCAGCGGCGAGTCCTTCGTCCGCCAGATCCTCCTCGGCCGACGCTACTTCGCCGAGAAGTTCGACGCCCGCCCGACCACGGCGCTCAACCTCGACCCCTTCGGCCACACGCGAGGGCTCGCCCAAATCCTCGCCAAGTCCGGCTTCGATTCCTACCTCTTCTGCCGTCCGGGCGAGACCGACTGCCCGCTGCCCGCCGGTCCCTTCAACTGGGTCGGCTACGACGGCTCGGAGGTGATGGCAACTCGTATCCTGCACTACAACTCGCCCCTCTACGGCGCTCGCGCTAAAGTCGAAGCCTGGGCAGAGGCCAATCCCGACGTCCCGTGCGGACTCGTGCCATGGGGCGTTGGCAACCACGGGGGCGGGCCGTCGCGCCGCGACCTTGAGGACCTCGGCGCGCTGATCGACGAATGCGACGACCGCGAGATCATCCACTCCACGCCCGAGGCCTTCTACGCCGAGATAGCCGAGACCCGCGCCGATCTGCCGCGCCACGAGGCTGACATCAACCCTTGGGCGGTGGGGTGTTACACGTCGCAAATCCGGCTGAAGCAGAAGCATCGCGAACTTGAGAACGAACTCTTCGCGCTTGAGCGCATGGCATCGTCCGCGGCGGCTCAGGGGCTCATGGACTACCCCGCCGACGAGATCCACCAGGCCCTCCGCGATCTCGCCACGGCCCAGTTCCACGACATCCTCCCCGGCTCGTCCATCCAGGCCGTCGAGGACACCTCGCTCCGCATGATGGACCATGGCCTCGAGATCGTCTCAAGGGCCAAGGCCCGCGCGTTCTTCTCCCTCGCGAGCGGCCAACCGAAAGCCGCCGAGGGAGAGATTCCAATCCTCGTTTACAACCCGCACCCCTACCCCATCCGCACGGTGGTGGAGTGTGAGTTCATGTTGGCAGACCAGAACTGGGAGGATGCCTTCACCAACGCCTCCGTCTACCGAGGCGATGAGGCTGTCCCCTCTCAGGTCGAGAAGGAAGCCTCCAATCTCAACCTCGATTGGCGCAAGCGCGTCGCGTTCGAAGCCGAGTTGCTGCCATCGCAGATGAACCGCTTCGACTGCAAGCTCGAGACGCTCGATGCCAAACCTGCTCTGTCCACGCCGTCTGGCGATTCCATCGTGCATCGGACCGACGATCTGGAAACCGTCATCAATACCCAGACGGGGTTGCTCGACCGCCTCAGCATTGGTGGTGTCGACTACATCAGGCCCGGCGCCTTCGAGCCGCTCGTGCTCGTCGACAACGAGGATCCCTGGGGCATGTTGGTACGTTCCTTCCGCGAAGTCGAGGGAAGCTTCGAGCTGATGTCATCCGAGGAGACCACTCGGTTCGCCGGCGTCACCCAGGCGACCCTCGATCCCGTCCGCATCGTCGAAGACGGCCCTGTCCGCACGGTCGTCGAGGCCTCCTTCAGCTACGGGCGGTCTGCCGTCGTGCTGACGTACAGGTTGCCGAAGCGCGGAACCGAGATTGAGGTCGAGGTCCGCGTGCTGTGGAACGAGAAAGACCGGGCGCTGAAGCTGTCCATCCCCGTCACGGGCGACGGCCACCGCTTCCTCGGCCAGGTCGCCTACGGTGTCGAGGAGTTGCCGACCAACGGCGATGAGATCATCGCGCAGAAGTGGGTGGCCGCGTGCTCGGGCGGCGGGGCGCTCACGTGCATCAACGACGGCATCTACGGGAGCGATTTCTCCGAAGACGGGCTCCGACTCACTCTTCTGCGTTCGCCCGGATTCTGCGCCCACCCCATCGGCGACCGGCCCATCGTCCCGCAAGATAGGTTCACGGCTCGGAGCGATCAAGGCGAGCGCTTATTCCACTTCCGCCTCAACGCCGGCCCCGAGGCCAGCCGACTCGAGCAGATCCAGCGCGAGGCCCTCGCCATGAACGAGCGACCCATGGCGCTCTCGTTCTTCCCATCCGGGGACGGGGAGAAGCCGAAGCCACTCGCCGTCATCCATGGCGACGGCGCGGTCGTGCCGACGGTGAAGCGCGCCGAGGATGGCGACGGTTACATCGTCCGCCTCTTCGAGCCCACGGGAAACGCGCGGACGGTTTCGCTGGAGTTGCCGTGGCTGAGCAAGACGGTGAGCATCGACTTGGGAGCCTACGAGATCAGGTCGCTTCGAGTCGATGCTGGCAGCGGTGATACCACGGAGGTGAACCTCATTGAGGAGTGAACTCGTGCTTCTTGCACTTTGCGCGGCCGCGGGCGCCGATGACGCTAGGCCGGGACTGACCGTCGTCGAGAGACGCATCCACAAAGACGGCAAGCCCTATCGCGCCTTCGGGGTCAACTACTGCGACATGTTCGAGGAGTTGATCCACGATCCCCTCAGCGAGCGCACGCTTGACGGCCTGCGCCACCTGGGCGAGAAGGGAGTTCCCTACGTCCGCTTCTGGTCGTGCGGGTTTTGGCCGAGCGATTGGGACCTCTACTTCGAGGACAAAGACGAGTGGTTCCGCCGTATGGATCTCCTGGTGAAGACCGCCGAGGAAGCCGACGTTGGGTTGATCCCCAGCGTGTTCTGGCGCATCGCGACGTACCCCGATATCTTCGACGAATATGCGGACGCCTGGGGCGATCCCGAGAGCCAGACGCGGCAGTTCATGAGCGCCTACGTCGCCGAACTCGTCACGCGCTACAAGGACTCGCCGGCCATCTGGGGCTGGGAGTTCGCGAACGAGGTGAATCTCGGCTGCAACCTGCCCAATGGAATGGAATTCCTCGGTCGAGAGATCCCTCACCTCAAGGTCAATCTTGAAAAGCACGAGCGCAACCTGTTGACGTATGAGATCGCGGACAGGGCTTTCCGCGCCTTCGCTCAGGAGGTCCGCAAGATCGACGACTACCGGTTCATCACCACAGGCAACTCAGAGCCGCGGCCTTACGCGTATCATAATCGCACGGAGAACTCGTGGGACGCTGATACCATCGAGCAGGCGCGCGAAGTCTACACGTGGATGAACCCGGAGCCGATGAACGTGGTCTCGATGCACTTCTACCCGAGGCCCGTCGAGGCTCCCGTTTACGCCGGCGCCGAGGGAATCGCCGAAGTGCTCGCGCTCAACGCGTCGCTCGCGGGGGAGCTAGGCATGCCGCTCTTCGTCGGCGAGTTCGCCGCCTCCGCCAGCGACAAGGACGGCGCGCTTTCGATGGACGAGTTCAAGCAACTCCAGACCAACATTCTCGACGGTATCGCCGCCTCGGGCGCGGATCTGGCGGCGCATTGGGTCTTCGACTACTCGAAGGACAGAGAGGGCCCCGGCCTCGTTCGGGCGGAGAATGAGTATTCCTGGGTGCTGGACCAACTTGTAGAATACAACGAGAAGCTTGCAGTCGAGGGAAGATAGAGGTGAGGCGTGACGGCATCGCGCGAGGGCCGAGAGGTCTTCAGACAGTTGCACGAGACTCCCGCCTTCGGGACGGATGGCTTCGACCTCGAAGGGCTGCGCCTGGGCATGGCGACTCGCCGCGAGCCCGCTGACGAGACGGTCCTGTGCAGGCAGACCGAGGTGGGGGACCTCCACGCGGAGTGGGTGCTCGCCGAGGGCGCCAACCCGGACGCGCGCCTCCTCTACCTGCACGGGGGCGGGTATGTCTCCGGATCGGGCGCGTTCTATCTCACGCTCGCGGCGAGGTTGTCGGCGGCGGCGCGGTGCGCCGTCCTTCTGCCGGACTACCGGCTGGCGCCGGAGCATCGCTTCCCGGCGGGCGTTGAGGATTGCGTTCAGGCGTGTGAGTGGCTGCGGGCCTCAGGCCCCGACGGACCGGCGCCGGCGGAGGCCGTCTTCATCGCTGGGGATTCAGCCGGCGGCGGGTTGACCTTGGCGACCTTGCTCGCGCTTCGCGATCAGCGACGGTCGTTGCCCGATGCAGGCATCACGCTGTCGGCGTTCACCGATCTCACCCTCGCCGGGGAGTCGATCCGGTCGGAGGCGGACCACGATCCGATCATGAACCCCTGCGCTCTTCCCGACTTCGTGGACCTCTACGCCGACGAGGCCGACTTCCTCGATCCGCTCGCCTCACCGGTGTTCGGCGAGTATACCGGCATCCCGCCGCTGTTGATGCAGGTGGGCGAACATGAGATCATCCGCGACGACAGCACTCGCGCGGCCGCCAGGGCCCAATCAGCCGGCGTCGATGTAACGCTGGAGGTCTTCCCGGGGATGTTCCACGTCTTCCAGTCCCACGAGCCGTTGCTCCCCGAAGGCCGCCAAGCCATCGACAGCATCGCCCGCTTCATGCGGGAGTGTCGGGAACCGTAGTACAGTTTCACCGGTCCCTCACGACCTCCACAATCGTCCCTCCGCCAAGCACCACATCGTCGTCGTAGAGCACCGCCGCCTGTCCCGGCGCCGGCGCGCGTTGCGGCTTCTCGAAACGAATCCTGGCCCGATCTCCCTCCAGCCGCTCAACCGTCGCCCGACTCTCCGGCCCTCGATACCTCGTCATGACCGACGCCTCGAGTGTCGCCTCCGTCGCCCGGAGCACCAGGCCGCCCACGATGACCTCTGACGCAAAGACCGCCGCCTCCGCTCCCACGATGACCGCGTTCCTCTCCGCATCGACCTCGACCACGTACCATGGCCCGCCCGCCAGGCCCAAGCCCTTCCGCTGTCCGGGCGTGTACGCCTGATACCCCACGTGTTCGCCGATCACGCTGCCTGCGAGATCCAGGATCGGCCCTGGCCTCACAGCCCCCGGTCGCCGCTCCGAAATCAGCCGCACGTAGTCGTCATCCGGCACGAAGCAGATCTCCTGGCTCTCGTCGCGATCTGCAGTCGCCAAACCCGCCTCCGCCGCGATGGCCCGGATCTCCGGCTTCTCGTACGCGCCGCACGGAAACAGCGTCCGCGACAGCTCATCCCGAGTCAGCATGTACAGCGCGTACGATTGGTCCTTCGATCGATCCGCGCCGCGCTTCAGCACGGACCCATTCTCGACGCGCGCGTAGTGCCCGGTCGCGATCGCGTCTGCGCCGAGCTTGTCGACCCATTTCAGCAGCGCGCCCCACTTCACCAGGCGATTGCATTCGATGCACGGGTTCGGCGTTTGGCCCGCCGCGTATGCCTCGACAAACGGTTCGATAACCGTCTCCTCAAACACGGAGCGGAAGTTGATGACATAGTGCTCGATCCCAATCTGCCGGCAGACGTCGGCCGCATCCATCGCCGATTCCGCGCCACAGCACCCCGCCGCGCGCACGCCCCCCATGTCGCCCGTCGGGCACCAGATGTCCATCGTCACGCCCGTGACGACGTGCCCCTCGCGCGCGAGAAGCACTGCGGCGACCGAGGAATCGACTCCGCCTGACATCGCTACAACAATGTGGTTAGGGGACATGGGTCGGTGGTCCGACTTGTGAAGCCGTCTGGCGAGGCCGAATGGGGGATGCGCGTGGCGCGGGCATTCCTGCCCGCGGCCGTCCCATCCGGCCCGTGTCGTCGTGTCATTCCCGCCTACTCGCCCGCCTTACCGGGCGCCGGTCCGATGGCATCAGCGCGCTTGCGGATGTTGCGGTCGTAGTGCTCGTCAGCGGTGTCCTTGATGTCCTTCAGGACGCCGTATAGTATCGGCGTCGGCAGCAGCAGGTTCCAGAGCACGAACGGCGCCGCCCACCCGCCGATCAGAATCAGCCCAATCAGAACCGACACGAACAGCGCGGCGATGACCGCCTCAACCGCATACGTGGCCAGCCCGCCGGCGGACCAGTCGCGCGCGTCGCGCTGGCGGCTGACTTGGTCCGCGATGTCGACGTAGTACCACGACATCAGCGCCCACACGACGCCGACAACAATGCAGCCCTGGATCCACAGCCCGAGCATCCGCCACAGGGCTAGCAACACGCCCGCCTTATCCACGGCTAGCGCCGCTGATCGCGCGTCCGGGGAGGCCAGCAAGATGATATCAACAATGATCGCCAGAGCGGGCAGCACCCACATCGCGTGCGGCTGCAGGTAAATCGGCGCCGGCACGCGCGGCATCGTATCGCAGCGCTCGCGTAGTTCGTCCTCGGCCGTCCGGACCACATCGATCAGCTCGGCAACGTGTTTGCGGTGGGCCTTCGCGCGCGCGGCCGCCTCCGGTTCGAAGGCGCCGTTCTTCTCATCGAGCCACACCTGGAACTCAGCGCTCGAGCGCTTGAAGTTTCGCCAGCAGACCGGAATGGCAAGTCCGACGAGAGCATGCAGCGCGACGTAAACGGTCGCGACTGGGAGCGAGGCGTGTCGGAAGAGAAGCCCGGCGATGATCCCACAGATCACCCACACCGCGGCGATCAACGGCAACACGCTTGCCCGACCGATGCGATGCTGGCGCGTCAACACCGACAGCTCGTCCGCCACGAGGTCTGAGTCCTCACGACTGAGGCCTAACGCGGCGGCTCGGCTCGTTGCCACAGCCTCCGTAATCAGCGAAACCGCAAAGCCGACGAGCGTGCCGATTACGAGCGTGAAGACGATATCGAGCCGGTGGAGTCCGTCCGTGCCGCCCGTCCAGGGGACGCGCCCGATGACGAAGCAGACAACATCAAATCCCGCGAACAGGACCAGGAAGATCAGCCAGCCCGTCGGGATGAGTTTCGGCGCCGGAATGTCGGGGGCAACATCTTCGTCAAGCAGTCGCTCAAGCTCTAAGTCGGAGTTAGCCATGGTACGTTGAGGCTATTACCCTCCGCTTCAGTTGTCAAGACCTTTCACTTGCCTCGCGGGGTAACGCCTCGTCCTCGGGTTCATCCTGCGGACCGTCAGCCGCCGGATCCTCGCCGCAAAGCGCCTTCAGCCCGGCATCCGCCGCGGCTCGCACGGAGTCATCGTCATCAGAGCAGGCACGGATGAGGCCGGGGATGGCCTGTTGGCACTCCATATCGGTCAGCACGATAATGGCGGCCCGTCGGACCGTGGCGTCATCATCTTGCAGCGTCTTAATCAGCTCAATCACAGCTTCGTCATCCGCGATGCCCTTCAGCAGCAGTATCGCGGTCATGCGCGCCCAGATGCGGTGTGGGTCGTCCATCGCGCGGCTTGTCGAGCGCGTCCCGTGCAGCACGTGCGTTGCCCCCGGCAGCGCCCGCTGGCCCATGTTGCTCAGCGCCATGGCGGCGGCCAGGCGCACGTCCTCATCCGGGTCGGCAAACGCATTGGCGATCGCGGTTACCGCCCGCTTGTCCGCGCTGATCGACAGCGATCCCAGCGCCGCCTCTCGCACCTTCGGGATGGAGTCACGCAGAAGTCCCACCAGCGCCTTCACAACTCTCGGCGTGTCTCGTCCCGACAGCGCCTCGGCCGCGGCGCGGCGAACGGACGGCTTCCGGTCTGCAAGCGCCGCCAGGAGCGCGTTGACCGCGCGTCTGTTCGCGTGGGACTTGAGCGCCTCAACGACCGACAGTCGCACCGATGCGCACCGGTCGCCGAGCGCCTCGCCGAGAATCGGCGTGCCCCGGTTGCCGGCATTGGCGAGTTCCTCTACCGCTTGGCGCCTCGTGCGCCAACACGAATCGAGAAGTGCCGCTGGGAAACCAAACGATGAGTCGCTGGATACCGTCGCGCCGTTATAGACCATGTTGTCGCCCTCGCACCCTCCGTGGATCCCTCGGCCCCGAGGGGATCGGCGGTGCCGCTCACTAATGTGCGACTCCTCCGAACCCTCCCAGGTTCCAGTCTCTCCGCAATCCTTCGCCGCGAAACGCGCCGCGCCGTCCGGGACTGTCCCCCGTGGCCGTGGTCAATCACTTCTCAAGCGCCAGAATCACGGCCTCCTGCGGCTGAAGTTCAAGCTCGATCTGGCCCTTGCTGACGCGCGTCTCCACAGCCTCGACCGTGCCGTCGGGTAAAATGCGTTGGCCTCGCGCTTTGCCGTTCCGCACGGGCACGTCCAGAGCCACTGTCGTCGAGCTTTCTGTCTCCCAGTTCACTGCCAGTAGCACGCGCGCGCTGGGTGACTCCAGCAGCGTCACCTCCACGTCCTCCGCGACCGGTTCGGCGAACAGGCTGCTCTTTCGCTCGAGCGCCTGGTCGATCTCAGCCTCCAGCGCCGCGACGTGATCGGCCTCTAGCGGCGGAAGCGCGACCTTCACCCCGCGCTCGCCCTTCGGCGCGAATGGCTCCAGCAGTCCCGTCGCCGAGTCCTCTCCGAGGAAGATGACGCCGTCGCGCTCATCCAGGCCGGTCGGCACTTCGGACATCACGATCACCGTCTTGCCTGCTCCCGCCTGCTCCTCCAGCAACGCGACCTCGTCCTCGTTCAGTGCGTAAGCGAAGGGCACGAGGAGTACCTTCGCCTCATCCAGTCGTGCCGGATCCGGGTGCTCCAGGAACGTCATCCGGAACGGAATGCCCCGTCGAAGCAGCGCGTAGATCACGTTCCGGTGCGCCTTGAATCCGCGCTTCGACCCCTCAACCTCCTCTGCGCGCGCCATCCGGTCCCACGTATCCTCCGACCGCCGGCTGTAGCAGACCAGCACCTCGCCCGGCACCTCGCCGCCGGCCACGAACGGTTCCATCGCCTCCATCACGTCATACGTGCTCGCGATTCCGGTCCTCGGGCCGGCCGGGTCGACGTAGTCCACATTCCCCAGCACGTAGGTCATGTGCCACCAGAAGAACTCGCTCGCCCCATGCATCCAGCACGACAGCGCCGATCCATACACCTCGACCGGCTCCCGGTCACGCTCGAAATCCCGCAGGCGACACGATTCCAGCGTCACGCCACTCCGGCGCGCGAAGTTCGCCGCGCCCAGGTGCAGCGCCGTCTCGGTCGGGTAGTAATGCGTCGAGTCGCCGAGGTAGTTGTGCAGCAGAATATATGGATCCGTCTGCAGACACTCAAGCTCCGTCGTCGCGCCGATCTGGTCCCACGCCGCGCCGGTAGCCATGCGATTGTCGCTGCAGACCGGCAGCACGCAGATCATGGTATCGGTGATGATGCCCGGGTTCACGGCCTTCGCCGCCTTCACCGTCCGGTCGATCCAATCCCGCGTCGAGTCATACCGAAACTCGGTGAATTGCCCCCAGATCGGGTCGTCGGTCTTCCACGCCTCGCGGATGTCGGGGAACTCCTCGCCATACGCCTTGAGGAAGCGCGATTTGCATTCGTCGCACTCGCACCAGTGGGTGATCGATTCGTAGAACTCGGCCACCTCGGGGTCAGCGTGCTTGCTTAGGCCTCGCACCGGGTGCGTGTCGGTGTTCCATTCATCCGGCACCACGCCGATGCCGTCCACGCCCGACTGCGTCATGTAGGCGACCGCCCGCGTGTACGCCTCGCCCCACCGGTTGTTGACGCATCCCCAGACCGGGAAATCCGGGTCGTTCGCGTCGTCGATCTTCGGCAGACCGACCCCAACCGTGAGCCACACCTTGAGTCCCCGCTCGTGCGCGTCTCGGACGAAGTCGATCATTGGATCGTCCGGATCCATCGGCGGCAGCTCGTCGCCGTCCATCACCACATCCCATTGCGTGCTCCGGTAGAAGTGGAAGGCGTTGCAGCCAATCTCCTCAATCGCACCAAAGAACTCGTCGCGGTGCTTGGGGTCCGTGTTGCCGCTGCCCTCAAAGCTTGGGTGTTCCAGCAGGTTCGGGCCTCTCGCGCCGCCCTCTATCACCTCGCCCACATGCAGATCATCAAACCACACCGTGCCGGCCCGCTCGCGGATGAACGCGTAGACCAACGCCGTCGCGATCGGCGCCGGCGGCTCGTAGGTCTCCTCCGAGTACTGCCAACCCTCCGTCGCCGGATCGAAGGCCGCGATCTTCATCGGCCATGACTCGCCATTCTTAAGCCGGAGATCGAGATAGACGGAGCACCGGTAGTTCGGCTCACCCGTCACGCCGACCAGCTTCGCCCAACCCGCGACCACGATCGGCCGCGCCTCGTCCTGGTCGAACACGATCTGCTGAACCGCCCCCTGGGCGTCGGCATTGGTCTCGGCCACGCAGCGCAGGCTCGTCTCGTCGCCATGCTTCTCCTCGCGATCCGTTTCGTAGCCGCTCCCATACGTTGCCCACACGCGGTTGTCCAGCGCGCGTCCGGGATGGGCATATATCCCTCGAATCAGTTCGCCGTTGTCCGGTAGTGGCGCGCACGTGCCTGCAGTGCCAATCAGCGCGGCTACGATGATGATCCCCATGGTGGCTCCGGCCTCCTTAATCGTGTCGCCTCGGTCCCTTCGCCATTTGCTCTCACCCCTCCTGGCCTCCTTGCCGTCCCGTGGCGCAGGCATTCTTGCCTGCGGCCTCCACCGAGGGCTCTCCCCCTATCGCGGCGAAGCCTACCCAGCACGAGGCAATGGTTGTCCGATGAAACGCATCAACCTAGCGTCCGCATTCTGGCTGTTCGCGTTCTGCGTCCCCTCCGGCGCGGACCTCGTCTTGGTCGCCGACGATGTCGCGCGCGCGACCATCCTTCTTCCCGCCGAGGCCTCCCCGACTGAGACCTTCGCCGCCGATGAGTTGGTGCGCTGCGTCGCCGTCTCAACGGGCGTCACGCTCCTCGTCGCCCACGAGCCGGCCCGCCCGGATACCGCGGTCATCTCAGTCGGCCGCACGGAAGCCGCAGACGCGCTCGCCTACGCCCCGAACGCCGCCTTCCCCGGCCCTTACACCATCCGCACTGACGGCGCCGCTGTCTTCATCCTCGGCCGGGGCGATCGCGGCACGATCTACGCGGCCTACGACTTCCTCCGCCGGTTCGTCGGATGCCGTTGGCCGATGCCTGGCGCGGTCGGCGAGATCATCCCGAAACAGACCCGGATCACCATACCCGATGTCTCGATCGACGAGACTCCCGCATTCCGCTTCCGCATCGCCGCCGGTTTCTCTAATGATGACTACATCGACTGGGCCACCAAGTCGCGGCTTCAGCTCTGGACGCCGAGCGCGGGTTCATGGGCCAGTCCTGAGATCGCCAAACGCGGCGGCTACGTCAAGGGCACGATGCACCACGCCTTCGATGCTCTGGTGCCCGAGGACAGGTACTTTGCCGACCACCCCGAGTACTACGGCCTCCTCGGCGAGGTTCGCGTTCCCGGACGCGCGTCGCAGCTCTGCCTGTCGGATTCGGAGGTGGTCCGCATCGTCGCCGACGGGGCCATTCAGTACTTCAATCAGCACCCGGAGGCGACGTTCTTTTCGCTCTGCCCAAACGACAACCAGAACTGGTGCGAGTGCGAGCCTTGCGGCGCCTTCGACACGGAGACAATGGAGCGCTGGGGCCGACCGTATCCGATCGTCAGCGACCGGTATTTTCAGTTCGTGAATCAGGTCGCCGACGCGCTTGCCGAGAAACACCCGGGCAAGCTGCTCTACACCTTCGCCTACCAGAACTACACCGACGCGCCGAAGACGCATATCCCGCGAGACAACGTCATCGTCAGCCTATGCCACATGGTCCCCGCGTGCTACTCGCACCCACTTACAAGTCCCGCCTGCGATCAGAACGCGCTGTTTGATGACCTGCTGGGCGGCTGGTCCGCGGCGCACGGCAACATGTGGTACTGCGCGTACACCTGCAAGTCGATGTGGGAGCAGATGCCGTGGCCCATCTCCCGCCGCCTCGCGGTCGATATCCGCCACCTTCACGACGCGGGTTTCCAGGGCTTCTACTCGCAGGGATCCCAGGCTATCTGGGGCCAACTCGGGGTCAACTTCCACCTCATGGCGCGGATGCTGTGGGACCCGGCCACCGACGTCGAGGCCACGCTGGCCGAGTACTTCGCCCTCACCTTCGGCCCGTCCGCTGATGCCATGACCGACTTCTACAACGCCCTCGAAAATGGGTTCTCGCGCAAGCCCGTTCACGTCCACCACGAGGTCGACATCTGGGGGCCTGAGGTGATGACCTCGACGGTCCGTCGCCGCTGCGATGCAGCCCTCGCCCGCGCTCTAGGCCTCGCCGATGGCGACGAAATCGTATCTGCGCGCATCGCGCCCGTCGCCGCAGCCTATCGCTACGCCGCCCTCCGCGTCGAGGGCCTCGCCGGCGAGTCGAAGTGGTTCGCCTCTGGCGATGACGAAGGACTCCGCGATGCCTGCGAGGCCTATCGCGAGGTGATCGCCATCGCTGAGGCCAACCCCGGCGGCGAAGCGCTGGGAGCCGGTTCCGTCCGCCGATACGTCGGCCCGCGTTTCGACCGTCTGGCGCTGCCTTACGACGCCCTCTTCGCATCCGAGGAAGATCGTGAATACGACTGGCAGACTATCGGCGGCGGACCGATTGAGCCTCCCGCCGGCGAGCCGCCGTCCGGCTGGGGGCTGCCCGAGGAGCAGGCCGACTGCGGCATCGCTCTCTCTCGCGATCGGGGCTACGAGTCGGACGCCTCGCTGCGCGTGTGGTCGGCCGTCACGGATGAAGGCTCGCCCCGGTTCGTCGCTCTCAAGCACGACTGGGTGGTGATCAGCACTCTCGGCGAGCGCCTCGATGTCTCGCAGGGCGACGCCATTGTGATCACTGCTCGCGTCCTCGTGCCCCATGACATTGCCGAGACCAAGCGTGGCGCGACGCTTGGCTTCGTTGGCTACGATGCCGCCGGCGACAGCCCGGAGCGTTGGCGCCCCGGCGGGATCGAGTCGAGGCAGTCGGAGGCCACCGACGGTTGGCGACGCATTATCGTCGCGCGCACTATCGACCGACCCGGCATCACCCAAATCGCCGTCCGCCTCGCCCTCTCGGGCGTCGGCGAGTGCTACTTCGACGACATCGAAGTCCTGCGCGGAACGCCCAAATAGACTGCCAGACAACGGAGATGACCCGAATGCTGCTCGCAACAATCTGCGTGCTCTCAGCCACATGCGCTTCAGTCCATGCCCAGCCGGCCGGAGGAGTGGATCAGTCTATGAGTCCTGATTTTGGCATCGGCGGCGTGGGCGGCGCGTACTTCTTCGCCTCGCCCGGCGAGTTGGTCGTCGATGTGCACAAGCAAGACCGGCATCGTAGCAGCAACACCACTGAGTTGCGCGCCATCCTCGTTGGCCCTGACCGCAAGGTGCTGGCCGAGGAGTATATCGACGACGACGGCCTGCCGAAGGATAGCGATCCCGGCGAGCCGCAGACCGTGCGGCTGTCTACCACTGTCGAGCGCCCTGGGGTCTATGCCCTCAACATCACCGTGACGCAGGACCGCTATGGCAATGAGATCATCTGGGGCTTCCGCACGAATTGCCAAAAATACCTCATCGAGACCTCGCGTGGCCACAAGGACGAGCGCCACCAGGAGCCGCTCCTGTTGCTCACCCGCGGCACGCCCGCCGACGCCTGCTTCATGCCTCGTCAGGGCGAGTTCGTCATGGATCTCTCCAGCCTCACCATCGCCGACCCGGTGACAGTCCACGCTGCCGATGGCACGCTCATCGCATCCCTCGACGTCGGCGCCGATGGCAAGGCAACCCACACCTTCCCCGCCGGGACTGACCGCGACGCCACGCCATGGCGCCTGCACATCCCCGGCGGCCAGGCGACGGTCAACATCGACGGCGTCACGCGCTGGGAAGACGGTGACCGCTTCCCGGACTGGCCGCTCTGGACGCCCAATATCGACTCGTGGTTCCCATTCGCCGAGCACCGCTGGCTCCTGACGCCATACAGTCGAACCGTCTACGATGAGCCCGGCAAGTCAGGCACGATGCCGTTCCGCGTCCACAACAGCTCCGACCGCGAGCAGACCATCGGTCTCGCCCTCGAGTTCCCGGGCGCGAAGTGGCCCGCGAAGCTCTCAAGCAAGCAAGTGACGCTCAGTCCTTCCAAAGCCGCCGAGGTGGCGGTCCGCTTCAAGGTCTCGAAGACCGACGAGACCCGCGTCTGCCACATCCGCGCAACCCCGGCGGATGGCTCCGGCTTCACCACCTACTCGACCCTGACCGTCAAGCCCGGCCTCGCGCCCGCATTCCAGCCCATCGAGATGCCGATTGCCTTCACGCCCTACCGCCACGAGAACGAGCAGTTCGGCTACTGGCCCGAGTACCCGCTCGACAACCAACTCTACTTCGACGCGGAGAACCACCCGTTGATCCGCTCGCGCCCTGGCGTCAAGTCAATCGCGAAGGGGCAGTGGCGCGAATCGGCGTTCTCAACAGCCATCACCTCTCGTCCGCCCGAACTCGAGGGTGTCGGCTTCGGCATGTCCTCCACCAAGCTCGCCTTCGACGCGGACAACGATCTCTACCTCGTTACCTATAGCGGCGACCATTCCATTTTGCTGCGCTCTGGCGATGGCGGCCAGACGTTCGCCGCTACGATCATCCCCCCAGGGCGCGCGCCCAGTCACCACTTCGACATCGAGCAGTTCACCGGCTGCAATTTCCCGGAGAATCCACCCGCCCTCGTCCGCTACACCCGGACGGCCAGCGATCCCAAGCTCAAGTGGCGCCGCGTCAACGACCTCGAACTGTTCCTGCCGGAGAAGGTCGACGGTGAGATCGTCGTCGGTGACCCGATCCTGATTTCCGACAAGTGCATCGGGCTCTCGTCCCACTCGGGGATTCCTGCAACCGTGGTGTCGAGGGGCAGCAAGGTCCACGTCGCCTGGGGAGAGGCAACGGACCCGGATATCAAGGTCCCAGGCGTTCCCGCCTTCGTCGCGACCTACGATCGCGAGACGGGCAGTCTCACCGAGCCGGCCCTCATCGGCTACGGCGCGCCCGCCAACGACATCCACAACTCGCCCAGCATCACGATGGACAGCAAGGGTTACCTGCACGTGCTGGCGGGTACCCATGGGAAACCGTTCCAGTACGCTCAATCGCTCAAGCCCAATGACGCGAGTGGTGGCTGGACGGAGGCCGTGCCGGTGGGGGATAAACTCCCGGTGACTTACATCGGCCTCGTCTGCGATCCGGACGATACGCTCCACCTCGTCTGCCGACTGTGGCAGTTTGGCGGCGAGCCCTTCCCGCTCAGCAGTCACGCCACGCTCGGCTACCTTCGCAAGCCCGCCGGGAAGCCGTGGGAGGAGCCACGCAAGCTCGTCCGCGCGGCCTTTAGCGAGTACAGCATCTTCTACCACCGACTCACCATCGACCGCGTCGGCCGGCTGTTCCTGTCATACGATTACTGGTCGACGTTCTGGTTCTACCGGAATGACCACGTGGGGAATCGCCGCGCGCTGATGATGAGCGAGGACGGCGGCGACAACTGGCGCCTCACCCGCGCCGAGGATCTGCACTAGTACCGGCGTGAGCTACTTCGCAACCTTAGTCGTCCCGTGCCGGCGGGTCTCCTGACCCGCCAGTTGTCGGTTTGCCTAGGTCCGGCGGGTCAGGAGGCCCGCCGTCACTCCTCCGCCTTCGCCGTCCCATACATCGGCTCGTTCTTGTATGACCAATCCTGCAGAAGCGGCCGCAGTACCTTGCCGTCCGGGCTTTGGTTATTGCTGTAGATGACGTTGCCCGATTCCGCGTCACCATCCCATCGCGCCAGCGGGAAGAACGTCATCGCCTGCGCGTGTGGCTCCTGCGGGATGTATCCACCGGATCCATAGTCCGGCACGTCGATCACGTTGTCCTCAAACCGCAACCGCTCGTAGTTCGCGTGCAGGATCTGCACCACGATTCCCACCGGGAATCGCGCCTTCCCCTCCGCGTCGTCGTACTTCCGGCCCTCGATGACATTGTCCCGCACGATCACATCATGAATCCGCGTCCCCTCGCCCAAAGCTTGCCCGTATAGCTGCACGCCGATTGGCGTGTAGACGTTGTTCTTCGGCGCGCCGAGCGTGATGTGATTCCCTGCAAACAGCACGTGGTCGTGGCGCGGTGCTTGTACCGGCTTGTCGTCGTGACCCTTGATGTGCATCGACAGTCCGTTGGCGACGTTGATGAACTCATTGTCAACGATGGTCGTGTCGCGGTTCCACCAGCTCATCACGAAGACCGCCGCGCCGTCGAAATCTGTGACCGTGTTGTTCCGGATCAACAGCCCCGCGCAGTCGCCATACGTGATCGCGTGCAGCGGGCTCTTCTGCGTCGCCGGATCGAAGTGCTCGTCATGCACCACGCAGTTCTCAACCAGGCCCCCGTATGAGGGCCACCAGTTGTTCTCGTTCTCCCCGCCATTAGCCGGATCCCAATCCGGGTCGTGCCCCTCGGGCAGGATCCAGCTCCGGTTGTCGAAGTTGTTCGCGCCTCCCAGCGTGATATGCGTGATCTCCCCGACGTTGCCCTCGAGATCGCCGTTGTGCCCGGGGTCGGTGAAGTCGAGATCCCTGTACGTCGCCGCCCTGCGCGACCCCGATCGGGCCTTGAAGACCAGGCTCTGGTGGATCGCGAAGCACTCGCGCGAGGAACCCTCCGGATGTTTGCCCGTGCCGTAACCCCTGAAGTTGCATCGCTCCACCAGCGCCGCGCCGCCCCTCAGCCCAATCGCGTTGATCGTCGTGTGTCGGTTCTGCCCATCGAAGTTGCAGTCGACTGCTAGGTCGCGGATGATGACATGGTCAGCGCTCTCGTGGAAGTTGCGATTCGCCAGGACGTTGAAGTAGTTGTTTCCCGGCGCGGAGCCCTTCGGGTCCGATCCGTCCAGCAACCGGATGACCGTCTGCTCGCGGCCCGTACCCTCGATCTTGTACCCCGGCCCCAGGTCAATCGCGTGATACGCGATGTCGGGGTCATAGTGCGGCGGCGTGCCTCTCACGGCATACGTCTTCGCCAGCAGCTTCACGCGTCCCAGCGCTCTCAGGCATGCGTTGATTGCCTCGTTGTCGGCATGTTCTCCGTCGCCTTGCGCCCCAAACCACTCCGCGCGCGCATCGCCATGCCGGTCGAACACTCGCCGGAGCCGCCCCTCACCATTGCCTGGCGCAAGCACCGTCCCGCCGTCGACCTCCGCCTCGCTCTCGGCCTCATAGACGAAGACGCCGCCACCATCATCTCCCGGCTGCCGATAGCCGCCCACCTCGAAGCGCGCGCCATCCTGAAGTGTCGTCGCCGCAACCATCTCAGCGATGGTGGCAACAGGCCGCGCTTGCGCGCCGCCGACGGCGGCGACCACGCTCGCCAACATCAGGCACAGAAACCGGCTCACTCCCAATCCTCCGTATCCGTCGTAGGACAGGCGTCCTCGCCCGTCGCCGTCCTGGAGCGCGGACGCCCTCGTCCGCATTTCGTTGCCGTCGTAGGACAGGCGTCTCGTCTGTCGCCGTCGTAGGTCGGATCTCCAGATCCGACTGGCCGGGCGACCTGGGCTCTCAAGTCACTACTCCACATACACAACCGTCTCGTTTTCAAGCGACTCAATCGCCGCCGCCAGCACCTTCTGCGCCGCCAGGCCGTCCTCGCCCGAACCATCAATATCCTCCGGCGAAACGCCGGCGTCAACCTGCTCAACAAACCTACCGAGCCGATCCCGGAACGTGTCCGTGAAATCGCGCATCCCACCGAACAGCCCGGGGTTCGTGTAGACCGTCTTCTCGAGGCTGCCGGCCGGGTAGAAGGTCACCTGGCTGAAGATATCCTCGATCACGAAGCGCCCGCCCGTGCCCGCGACCTCGCAGCGCTCCATCGGATGCCCGCGCTCGATGTCATAGCTCCCCGTCAGCGAGCCCACGACGCCGTTCTTGAACCGCAGGTTGAACTGGGCCGTCGACCAAATCTCTCGTCCCGGCGCCTTCACGGCGAAGCATTGCACCGCCTCAACATCCCCGCAGAAGTAGCGCATGATGTCGACCGTGTGCGGGTGCAGGGCCTTGATCTGGAAGTAGGGCGAACTCTCGCGCGGGTTCATGATCCACATGCCCATGTTCACGAACAGCAGCGTCCCCAGGCGCCCCTCTTCCACCCACCCCTTCGCCAGCCGGTGCGCGTGGTTGAAGCGATGGTTCATGTTCACGCCGAAGCACTTGCCCGTTTCCTTGGCCGTGGCGACCATGCGCTCCGCATCGGGGATCATGTTTGAGATCGGCTTCTCGCACAGCACGTGGCAGCCGCCCTCAAGCGCCTGGATCGTCGGCAGCGCGTGATCGCTGCCATACTCCTCGCCACCCGTGGCAACGCTGCAGATGTCTGGCTCAAGCGCCTTGATCATCTCGTTCACGTCGTAGAACGCCGGCACGCCCAGGCGCGCCGACGTAGCGTCCGCGCGCTCTCTGATGATGTCACAGACTCCGACGAGTTCGGCGTTTGGGTTCTCGTGGTGCAGATCGGAGTGGCGGTTCCCGATGGGCCCCAGTCCGATGACGCAGACGCGCTGCATGGCTCGATTCCTCCCGGCAGGGCAGCGGCTCTCGAGGTCGGGACGCCGGCCCGTGGGTCGTGTGGTGCTGCGAATGAGCGCGCGTCGCGCGCTCGCGGTGCCGCGCGACTGTTCGACCGGGGGGCCCTGCCTACCTGCGGAGATATGACGCCTCGCCTCAACTCGTTCCGACTTGGCCCGTCGCGCCGTCCTAGGGCCCCGTCAGCACGAACTCCCGAAACTCCACCATGTCCCTGCGCGTGCCCTTCCCATCGACGGCGAAAACTCCCATCCGCCCGCTGCGGTACGCGCCTGCTCCGCTGATCTTCAGGGCCTTGAGAAACTCGCCGTTGGCATAGAACGAAATCCTGTCGCCCTTCGAGACAACCTTGATGGTGTTCCACGCCCTGGCGCCGTCCTGCAATGCCTCGGACTCCGTGAAATCCATCAGACCCTTGAGCTTGCCGTCGGCGCGGCGCGATAGCCGGAATTTCCCCGCGGTCGTGATCGCCAGTTCGTAGCTGTTCTGCCCAGACTCGTCGGCCCTCACGAAGACCCCGAATGGGTAAGCCGTGTTGTCGTTGTCTCCTGCCAGCTTGCGGATGTCGACTTCGAAGGTGAAGTCCTCCAGCACGCGATTATACAGCGCCCAACGCTTCTTGCGGGCTCCCGTGCCGGTCATCACCAGGCCGCCCTCATCAACGCTCCAGCACCCCGAGCCGTCGTACTTCCACGTGGTTCTCCCTCCGGTGGTGCTGGGCGCCGCGATCTTCGCATCCAGCTCCCGCAACAGGCGCGCCGCCTCGTCGGCGGGCATGCGGCCCGTGGTCAACCCATCCGGCGTGATCTCGGCGAACTCACCCGCCGCGAGCGTCACTGCGGCATCGGGGTCGTTCACGGGGTGCACCGATACGGAGCCCTCCAGCAACTCGACTCGCTCGCGGTCCGGTTCCACCAAAATGCGGGGCTTGGTGCCATGCACGGCAGTGACGCCCATGTTGCCCTGGATGTTGATGGGTTCGGACCTGGGGTTTATGACGGCTTCCACCATACCCTTAATAACGCGTATGGTAGATTCCCAGTATGAGGGGACCGGCTTTGGGCCAGTGCCCAGGTTCGAGAGCGTCACGCGAGTGCCGGGCTCAAGCAGCATGGTGATGCCGTCGCTGGTCTGCAACTCGACGCCCGGACCATCGGCCGGCGCCAAGATAAGTTCATTCGCGTAGGCGTCCTCGCCCGGCGATACCCACTCGCCGCGGCTGACGCTGAAGATGCGCCCCTTGATCGCTTTGAACGGGTACGATCTGTCGACCTTATTGGTCGGGAGCCGGGCGTAGAGTATCGCCGTGAACTGCCCGGTAACGGAGCCCTTCTCCTCGCCCGTGCCCGCAAAGTCGTCGCTCCACGTGCTGGTGGAGCCCGCATGCACGAGTTTCCCGCGGAAGGAGCCGTTGAGCTGCCAGACCGAATGCACCCCTTCTTCGCCCTCGGCTGTCCTCATTCGGTTAAGCTGGACATCGGCTGCACCGATGAGATCGCGGCGCTCATTGGCGCCGCCGTGATAGCCGAAGCTGCCGCCACCCCCGACAGCGGCTTCGGTGACCTTGCTGTCCCCCAGCCCCATCGCGATATTGAGGGAGACACCGACGTATCCGAAGCCTCTGTTGTCTTCCTTCTGCACTCCGCCGACGTCGACGCTGAAAGCGCCCGACCCCGTGGCGGGGTCGAAGTCAACCTCGATCGGCGCGATGGTGCCCTTCCCGCTCTCCGTTTCGTTTCCGCCGCCACACGCAAAACCTGGCTCGGTAGCGGTGAACTTGTACGCCCCGAAGACGCGGTTATCCTGAGCTCCGGCCTGCCCCACCCAGACCACCATCAGGCCAATGCCAATCACAACACCGATCCAACGCTGTCGTGGTCGAGCATCCATGCCACGTGCCTCCCTGGTGTCTGTCCGTTTCGGCGGGGCCTAGTCCGTTGCGCCGTCCGTCTGGGGCAGCCACAGTCTCGCCCGCTGCGGCAGTATCCGCACTGCCAGCGGCGTGTCGAGTTGGATGTCGCCATCTACCAACACCGGCGTTGGCTCCGATGTCTCGACGAGGACCTGCTTGCCCCGGATCGTGCGCACCCTCGGGTCGGTGTGGAGGGTGCCCTTCAGCATGAGGGAGAAGCTCCGCACGAATGCCAGCTTGCCGACCGCCTCGATGATAACAACATCCAATTCCCCGTCGCGGATGTCGGCCAACGGCGCGATCATCAGCCCCGCGCCGTAAGACTTCGCGTTGGCGATCGCCACGAGCAGCGCCTTGCCCTCCCAGACCTCGCCATCCACCTCCACGCGCGCCTCGACGGGCTGGTTCGCGAACAGTTCCTGGGCCACCGCCGTCAGGTATGCCGTCTTCCCGCCGGCAAATCGCCGCCGCCGGTTGATCCTGACGGCGACCCCCGCGTCAAACCCGAGTCCGATCACGTTGAGCGAGTGGAACCGGCCGCCCGCGATCTCCATCATGTCGACGTGCTGCTCAGACCCGGTTAACAGTTGCTTCGCGACGCCCTCGGGCGACAGCCCCAGGCCGAGCGTGCGAGAGAAATCGTTCCCCGTGCCTGCCGGGATGAGGCTTGCCGGCACATCCGTGTCGAACAGCCCGGACACCACCTCCGACAGCGTCCCATCGCCTCCACACGCCAGCACCACGTCGGCCCCGTCGGTCGCGGCTCGATGGGCGAGTTCCACGCCGTGGCCGGGCGCGTCGGTCGTGACAACCACCACGTCCCATCCGCCCCTCGATAGCTCCGCGCGCGCAGCCTCAGCGATGGCTGGCGCCTTGCAGCGCCCAGCCCTCGGATTGACGATCATCGTTGCGTTCATTGAGACTCCGCGTAGCGACGGGCTTCCAGCCCGTCGAATCCGTTCGCTCGCCTGCAGTTCGTCTAAGTGCCCCTCGTAGGTCGGATCTCCAGATCCGACTGACCCACGATCTCTACCAGATCGGCATTACAATCACCCGGAAGTACAGGTACGCCACCGGCATGGCAAACAGCAGGCTGTCGAATCGATCCAGCACCCCGCCGTGCCCGGGGATAATGCTGCTGAAGTCCTTGACGCCAAGCTCGCGTTTGATCATCGACTTGCACAGGTCACCAAGCTGCCCCAGAACCCCCATCACCAGCCCAAGCCCGATCATGTGCAACGTGTTGAACCCAAACGCCGTCCCCACCACGATCGACACCAGTAGGCAAGCGAGCAGCCCCGCCGCGGAGCCCTCAAGCGTCTTGTTCGGGCTGACATTCGGCCATGGCTTGCGCGTCCCAAACAGCTTGCCGAAGTTCTGTGCGGCGTTGTCTTGCATCCACACCGCCAGCATGACGAAGAAGATCGGCCCCATTCGGTCACGGAAACCGTCGACCGGGATATTGTCCAACGCGGCGCTCAGCTCCAGCGTCCGTAGCCGCAGGAAGAACGAGAACAGGAGTCCCACCCAGACGACGCCGAAAACCGTCGCGCCGGTGTTCGCGATGACCGAACTCCCCGCCGGCCGCTTGAACTGGGCGATCATGCTGAGGAGCACTGACGCCGCGATGCAGATGGTGATAATGCCCGAACGCCACGAGGGCGCGTTCACCACGAACTGCGTCGCCACCAGGATCCCCATCGAGCAGACCCACCCCGCCGGCCGGAACGGGTGGATGCCCTTGGCCTTCACGTTCCAGTAGAACTCCTCGATGCCGATCAGCATCGCGAGCGATGAAACGATGAACAGCGGCCATCCGCCGAACCACAGCAGCGCGATCAGTATCGGCACCGCCACCAAGCCCGAGAAGAACTTCGGACCGAGCAGCCTGCGAGGCTTCTTCTCTGCCTCCGGCGGGTCAGTCGACGGCGTTGCGGCGTCGTTTGGAGAACATGGATGTGACGTGCTCATCGAGATCCTCCCTGGTTAGGATGAGTATTAGCTCCTCGACTACCGCATACCCTCCGACTGTCCCGAGAATCGCGACCGCCCACCACATCGGACCGTAAAGGACCGTCACCATCGTGAAAATGGGGATCACCCAGTTCGTCGTCTTCCCGGCGGTCAGGTGAAAAGGGATCTTCCGGCCGAAGCGCCGGAACTGTAGGGCGATGCTCAGCGCCATCGCCGCGAGCAGACCGCCGACCACCGGCCAGTAGACCAGGTACAGATCCGGCTCCAGCACCCACAGCCAGATCGCCGTGTTCGCGATCAGCAGATCGTCGGCCCACCGGTCCAGCTTCGCCCCCAGCGGCGTCGCCAGCCCGTATCGCCGACACAGGTACCCATCCATGCAGTCTGTGAAGTACGCCAGCCCAAGGAGGCCCGCAAAGAGCACTCGCGCATCCGGTATCAGCAGCGCGACCGCCCAGAGCACCGGGATCATTGCCAGTCTGACGATGCACAGCGCGTTTGGCACGTGTTTCAGTTTCATGCATTGACTCCTCGGCGTTGCGGTGTCCGCCCGCCTCGCCACTAGAAGCATAGCCCGTTTCGCGCGGCGATTCCCCGCCCCACAGGCCCGGTGTTCGCCCGAGCTAGGCCCATTTCCGTGGGACCTCTGTCGACCTCCGGCGGGCGCGCGTGCCCACCCCTCGCTACTCCTTCGCCTCCGACATCTGCGCCAGCGTCTGCGGGTACCAACTCACCGACCGGCTCCCCGGATTCGTGCGGTCCATCAATGCCTGCGTCATCTCCGCGAACCACTCATCCCCCGTCAGGTCATACGCGTAGCTCAGCGCGGTCAGGCACTGGTCCGTCGCGCCGTACCTCGTGCTGTTCTGGGGGCTCTGCTTGTACCAGAATGTCCCCGGGTCGCCCATCGGCTCGGTCGTGATCCACTCCGAGATCCCGATGAGACTGTCTCGCACCCGCGGGTCGCCCGTAACGTCATACCATCTCCCCAGGCCTCGCCCCACGATCCCGTGCATGAAGGTCGATCCGCCCTCGTAACTCGGCTGCTCGGAGATCGGGATGCTCACCACGCCCCGGATCGGGTCCTGGTAGTTGATGATCCAGTCTGCCACGATCCACCCGGCGTTGCGGATCCGCTCGCCGCCCACCGCATTCGTCAACGCCGATATCGCGATCAGCGTCCATCCCGGCCCGCGCTCCTGGCCTCCCGCGCCATAGTGGTTGTTCTCAGCCATCTCGCAGTACCAGTCGGCAAGCCCATGCGCCACTTCCTCCGCCCACGGGTCGCCCGTCAGGAACCAGTAATCGACCATCCCTTCTACCCAGCTATGCCCCGTATTCGCCCCTGACATCGTGTGATCCGCCACCCAGAACTGGTCATCGTGTTGCGGCATCCACACCGACGTCGCGTTGTGGTGTCGCGGGCCGCCCATCAGGCTCGAGCCCGGCGCCGCGTAGTGACAGACCACAACGTCTCTATACTGCCGCGCCGCCTGTTCGCAGAGCTCCCACCACTTCGGGTCGCCGCTACGCAAGTACTGCAGCGCGAACCCGTGGTGGCGGTCGTACTCGCTGTTGCTCCAGTACGTGTAGCTCGGTCCGTATCCCCACTCGAACGTGTCGTCGCCGAAGTTCTCAAACCCATATTCCCGCCGCTTCTCCCGCTTTGCCAGGAAGCTGTCGTAGAGCTTCTCAACCGCCGCTTCGTACTGCGGATACGTGTCCGGATCGGCCGCGCTCAGTTCCCCGAACGCCCGCGTTGAGCAGGCGTATGCTGCATCGGTCGCGCCTCGCAACCGCGCCGTCAGCGGCGCGAAAATCGCCTCGCTCGGCGGGTCGTCCGTCCCGTCGAACACGAGCAGCATCTCCTGGCTGATCGCCTCTCCCTGCGCCAGCCGGAACATCCCCATCTTGCCCGGCGATTGTGGGTAGCCGATCCCGCCGACGCTGTACTTATCCGTCATCTCGAGCATCCGGTCGCGCCACCGAGTCGGCAGGTCACCCTCATCCAGCGGCTCGGGGATGAAGTCGAACCGCACGGCATCGTCCTCGACTGAGATCGCTTGCGGGTAGCGCTGCCAGAACCACCGCGCTCCCGCCGCTATCCCATTCAGGCGGACGAACCCCGGCAGCTTGCCCTCGGTCCGCTCGCGCGCGCCATCCTCGCCCGTCCACGTCAGCTCCCGTTCGTTGTGCTGATACAGAACCGCCCCGCCGTTCGTCGCGCGCGTTTCATCCTCCGCCAAGAGCACTGCCCCCTCCGCCGCGTCGCTCCGCGCGAGCGCCAGCGACCACCGCTTCAGGTACACTTCCGCTCGGTCCTCTCGGTTGATGAGCGTGGCCTCGAGCCGCAGATCATCTGATCCGGCCGTCGCCTCGATGGTCATGCGATAGTCGACCAGCGTCCCGTCCGCGTCCGCCAGCGAGCCCTTCCGCACGATAAGCGCGCGCAGCGGCCCCGCCTCGATGATCTCTGTCTCGCTCACCGTCGCGCCGCCGCTTGATAGGCGCCGCCCCTCCTCATCGACCATCGCCAGCTCCCAAACGTCATCCGCTGCCTTCATGATCCTATCCCCGCGCACCACCCCCTCGACCACCTGGCCGGTCGTCTTGCTGATCGTCGCGGTGATGACGCCGGTGTCGATGCGGATCGTCTCTCCCTCTTCCGTCAGGCTCAGTCCGCCCGTCGGCGCGAGCGGCTCAATGCCCTCTCCCGCCTCCACCGTGTAGACCGTCTCGCCATTCGCTGGCACGGTTGCCGGGAACGCCAGCAGCACCACCTTCGCGCTGCCATGCGGCCAGCGCGCAATCGTCCGCGTCTGCAGCGGCACGGCCTCGCCGTCTGGTCCCGTGATCCGGATCCGCTTGCCCTCCGGCAGGCATTTCACCGGGAACGGAACGCCCTGGACGGCCACTTCATCCGTCCGCGCCACGCCGGCCGTCTCTCTTACGGTGATCGGGAAACTCACGCGCGCGACGCCCGCGCCTCCGGCCGCCGGCGGATCGGCCGGCTCCGTCGGCTGCGCCAATAGCCGCGCCGGGATGATCGCCGCCTCGGTGATCTTCGCCTCCTCGTCGCCATCGCGCGTGACCTCCACCCGCACCTGCTCCCCCGTCGTCAGCTCAGTCGGCTCCGAGACCGCCCAGTACTCCCGGTGGTCATCCGCCGACAGCTTCCACGCGCCAATCTCTCGCTCGCCCGCCATCATCCGCAGTTGCGACTGCCCCGTATGTCCGTCCCGCAGCTTCACTCCCACCGAGTACCGCCCGTCCGGCCCCGCGTGGACCGTACTGAGGTCCTCTCCCAACACCTCCTCCGCTGGCCCGTGCCTCAGATCCGCGATCACCTCCACCGTCGCGAAGAAGACATCGATCGCGAACGGCAGCTCCTCCGAGCCCTCCCGGTCCTCCACGCGTAGCGCAAGTTCGCACTTGCCATCGGCCTCCCGCACCGCCTCCGTGATGTCCGCCGTGCGGATGCGCGTCCGGGCCGGCTGCGGGTTCTTGCCCAGCACGTCCTGCTCCCACACCACCTCGCCGTTCACCAGCACCTGCGCGAACCGCATGTCACTCTTGTAGTTCTCAAGCGCCGTCTTCCCATGATCCTCGCCGCCGAGGATGCGCTCTCTTCCGCCGCAGTACGTGTCCGACTCATACCACCGCAGCACGAGGGTCTCTGCCTGCTCGGGGATCTCGATTTCCCGCGTGAGTTGCGCGTAGCTCCCCGCCTCGCTCGGCACGTCCTCATGGGTCAGAGCCAGCACGCCCCGACGGTCAACTTGCATCGCATACGGGCCTTGTGATGTGAAGTCCCATTCGCCGTCAAACGCAGCGCCCTCGCCTCGCTCCGGCAGCGCCATGACTCCTTCCAGGTCCGTGAAGAGCCGCTCCGGCATGGCCCGTGGCGGGCGCTCGCCTGCCCGCGTGGTCGTGCTAGCGAGAGCATATTGCACCAGGTTCTCAAACAGCTTCGCCCCCGCGCTATTCGCATCGCCCTCAGTGTCCTTGAACCAGTGGTAGGCGGGGATCATCTGCACCAGGATGATGCGCCCTTTGCCGAGCGGCAGCTCAACGATCCCATAGTGCTCGCCCTGATCCTTGGCCTCGCTCTCGTCCCACGCTTGCTCGCCGCCTGCGCTGGCCAGCGGCTCCCACCCTTCGCCCAAGCCCCAGAACGCCCGGTAGATGCTCCCGCCATGCACGTCGCGCATCGCTGCATCGGTGAACGCGTGAGGCGTGGTGAAGATGGGATGCTCCGGCTCGAGGATCTTGCCAAACGCATAGGCCTTGTCGCGCGACGCGGCCGCGGGTAACCACGGGTCTTCCGCGTCCGCCCGGAATCCCAAAAACGCGCCGCCGCCACGCACGAAGGCCTCGATCACCTCCGAGTCGCCATTGAGCGCCGTCCGCTTCTGGTCCATCCCCCAGACGATCACGTCGTAGTCGAACGGCGAGACGCCGCGATACTCGCCCGTCTCGATGCGCGCGTGCTCCGTCCCCAACGCCTCCATCGCCTGTGTCGAGTACGTGCCGTCCGGCGCGACGAGCAGAACCTTCGGCTGGGCACTTGCGGCGGGCACTCCGAGAACCAACGGGATTAACATGGCGCCAATCATCCTCTGCTCTCCTAAGAGTCAGCGATCGCGTCCGATATCGCCTTCCTCACCGCGCTCCTTCACCCCTCCGCAGAAAGGCCATGCCCACCTCGGACACGAAACCTCACCCGGCCGCCGCCGTGGGACAGGCGCAGGGAAACTCGGCGTCTGAGTTTCCACGCCTGTCGCAGTCGGTGTCCGTAGGTCGGATCTCCTGATCCGACGCCGTCGGCCGTTCGCCGTTCGATACTCTCGGAGTGAGCAACCACCATGAACTTCGGCTTCGCGAAGACCGACATCACGCCCCGCGTCGGCGTCCAGCTCTACGGCTACGGGCCGTTCCTCAACCGCCATTCCATCGCCGTCCGCGACCCACTATTCGCCCGCGCGATGGCCGTGTCCGATGGCGAGACCGCCGCCGTCCTCGTCAGCTGCGACCTCGTCGGCGTCTCCGCTGATATCACCGACGCCGTCCGCGAGCGCGTCGCTGCTGAGACCGACCTTCCGGGCGAGCACGTCTGCGTCCACTGCGTCCACACTCACTCCGGCCCTCGGACGAAGACGACCATCGGTTGGGGCGCCGACGATCCGCCGTATCTCGAGTTGCTCCCCGGCAAGATCGCTTCCGCCTGCGTCGCGGCGATCCAGAACCTCCAGCCGGCCACCATCAGCCACGCCGTCGTCCCATGCGAGGGCTTGGGCTATAACCGTGAGGATGACGTCCGCTCGGACTTGGCCGACTGCCTCCGCGAGGACTGGCGTCCCGCCAAACCCGAACTCACCGATACCGAGGCCCACGTGTTGCGCGTTGACGCCGATGGCGAGACCCTCGGCTTCGCGTCCTACTTCTCTTGCCATCCCGTCGTCGGCCCCAGTCCGAGCCGCTACATCCACGGCGACTTCGTCGGCGTGGCGACCAACAATCTGGAGCGCGAAACCCCCGGCTCCGTCGGGCTATTCCTCCAGGGCTGCCAGGGCGACATCAACTCCTGCGTCGTGCATTACGCAGAGCAGGAATCGCTCCTGGCGCTCGACGTCATCGCCGGACGCTACGCCCGCCAGATCCGGCCTGGCATTCGCGATGCGTCGCCGCTAAGTGGGGGAGAGGTCCGCGTCATCTCCCGCGAGTGCAAGCTCACCCACGATCCGGTCCCCGAAGCCGAACTCCGCGAGATGCTGGCCGAGCGCGAGGCCATCCTCAATGCGCCCGGGGCCTCGGATGAGGACGGCGAGGTCCGCATGGCAACCGTCTACGCGATCGCGCTTCGCAAGGAGTTGGCGCGCCTGCGAGACGAGGTGCCCATCGACGACGCCTTCGAGATCCAGGGGCTCCGCATCGGCGATTTGCTGATGGTCGGCGCGCCCTTTGAGATCATGAATCGCTACAAGACCCGCATCCAGGAGCAGTTCGACCAGCCCGTGCTGGTGATGGGTCTATGTAATGACGCACGTGGCTACGCGCCTCGCCGCGAGTCCTTCGCGAAGGAGGGCAACTACGCCGCTCGCGTCGTTCCGTACCTGCTTGGCTACTCGCCCTTCGCGCCGTCGGTCGAGGATGAGTTGGTGGCCGCGATGACCTCAGTCGCCCGAGAGCTGTCCGCATGACCGTTCTGCTCATCGCCCTGCTCGCCGCGCCGTCCTTGGCTGAGTACCCCACGCCCGAGCAGGCGGGCTTCCATCACTGCATGTTGATCTACGATGCGGCCACGCGCGACGCCGCTGGCATGATGCCCTTCGTCACCCACCTCAGCAAGCGTGATAGGCCGACCGAGTGGCTCTTCGATGCCTTCCTCTTCTGCGCGCAGGGGTCGGGCCCGTCCACCGAAGCCTCCTACATGAACGGGCCGACCAACCAGGCTGACTGGCAAGCCATGCTCGAGCCATGGTTCTCACCCGAGCACGGTTTCCCCGCGCTGCAGGCCGCGGTTGACCAGGCCGAAACTCGCCTCGGCCCAATCCCCAAGCCCCTTCAAATCATCATCACGATTCCCTACCCGTCGATCTCCCAGACCGACTTCGGGGATGTCGATGGCGATGGCGTCTCCGAGGACCTTACCGACGCGGATGACTTCACCGAAGCGATTTCGTGGTACCTCGATCTCGCCACCCGCCGATTCGATGAGGCCGACCTCCCTGACCTCGAGTTGTGGGGCTTCTACTGGACATGGGAGGGCATCGCGGGCGCTGACGGCGCCAATGCTCTGCTCACTTCGGAGATAGTCCACGAGCGCGGGCGCCGGTTGCTCTGGATCCCCTGGTACCGCGCGTCGGGCTGGGAAAGCTGGCGCGATTTCGGCTTCGACGTCGCCATCATGCAGCCCAACTACGCCTTCCTGACCTACCACCGCGATGCCATCCGCAACGACCGCCTCGTTGACAATGCCGAGGCTGCGCGCGCGCATGGTCTGGGCGTTGAGATGGAGACCGGCTACGCTCCGGACACCAACGCTCGCACGCGCGAGATCTTCCGCGATTACATGGCCTTCGGCGCCGCCGAAATCTGCGGCTACCAGCACGCAGCAACCGCGTATTTCCAGAGCTTCGGCGTCTTCCCCAAGCTCCACGACGCCGCCGATCGAGACGCCCGCCGCACCTACCACCGGATCGCGGGCTACGTGCGCGGCAATTCGCAGCCTCGCCCTGGCCGACTGAGGCGCGCCACCGTCACGCGCGGTACTGACCGGGCGCCCGAACTCGTCGACAACCACTTCGTCACCGAGCGCGATTCTGCCGATGGCGCGGTGCCGGTCGGCGACACCACTCTCACCCTCCGTTTCCCGAGGCCTCGCGATATCGGCACTCTCGATGTCAGCGTCCTCCGACACGCCGATGACACCTGGATCGGCGCTCTCCACGCGCAGGCCCTCGACCGCCACGGCGAGGCCGTCGGCAGTGGCTGGCGCAGAGCAATCGTCTCGCCGGTGTCGGACCGATCCTTCAAGACCGTCCTGGCGCTGCCTCTCAATGCCCGTCGCGCGAGATCCGTCAGTCTCCGCGTGGCGCCGTCGCGCGAGCAGTCGCCGCTCCTCATCGACGAGATCTCCTCCGCCATCCGCCTATCGACCCTTGGCGACGATCACCTCGCCGTGGGCACGCACTATCGCGTCGCGCCGGCCACGCCCCAGCAGTACCCCGACCGTGGCGGGCAGCTTACCGATGGCATCGTCGCGACTCGGGGGTGGTCTCAAGGCGAGAGCGTTGGGTGGCAGGGCCAGCGCGATGTGACCGTGTTCCTCGATCTCGGCGAAGCGCGCCCCATCGATAAGTGCGTCGTCCACTGCGACGGCGGCGGCGTCGGCGCGGTCTACTTTCCCAACGAGGTCGTGGCTGATCTATCGCTCGATCCATCGGTCGCGGCGTCTGAATCTGTCGGCGGCGGCGCCCCTCCGCCCGCGCCGGTTGCCACCCTCTGGGCCACCGACGATGCCGTAGTCGTTGATTGGGGCAAGGTCCCCGATGGGGGCGAGGGGTCGGCGTCCGGGCACATCGATATCGTCCCTGATGGCGGGCCCATCACCGCCCGATACGTCGCCCTCCGCTTCGCTCCGCACAACTGGCTGATGGTCAGCGAGATCAAGGTCTACTCCAGCGGGGAGAACGTCGCCCTTGGCGCCGAATACTACGCTCGTCCATTGCCCACGGCCGAGTCCGATACTCACCACGCCGACGACGGCCGAATGCTGGTCGACGGTCACGTGACGGGCGGTCTGGTCATTGGGGATGTCTGCGGCTGGATGGGGGTTGATGCGCCGTCGGTTACGATCGATCTCGGTCGCGAGCAGGACCTCCGCGAGATCACAGTTCATGCCCTCGGCGGCGGTCTCTACGGCGCTCTTCTGCCTGGCAAAGTTCTCGTGGATCTACCATCCGACCATGACGATTACGTCGAGGTCGCTGCCGCCGTGGCCGTCGACCCGGGCGACGACACCTGCCGCAATCTCCCCATCACGATACCGCTTCCCGATGGCTCTGCCGGCCGCCACGTCCGCGTCCGCTTCGAGGCCATCCAGGGCTGGCTCCTCCTCAGCGAGATCGAAGTCCGCTAGCTGGCATCGCTCATGCTCTCGTGGCGCAGGCATTCTTGCCTGCGGCCTCTAGCCGGCGTTACTCATGCTCCGGTGGCGCAGGCATTCTTGCCTGCGGCCGCCCATCCGCATCACCGCTCCTCCAGCACCACCACGCCCAACGATCCCAACTCCATCGGCAGCTGAACGGGCTCGCTGGTGATCAGTTCCACCAGCTCGCTGGCCGGCCTCGGCGCGATGTCAAAACTTACCGCCGACTTGTTCATGTTGATCGCGTAGAATAGCCGCCTTCCATCGACCTCCACCGCGCGCATCTCCACCCCATCGAGCGCGCCCGCCACGCGATACGCCCGCGCAACGCTCGCCTCGATCAGCGGCTCCAGCGCCGTCGCGTGGACCGCCGGATCATCGCTCGCCGGCAGTTGGGTTGCGCCCTCGATCTCGATCCCAAGCTCCCGGTCATGTTCGTCGCGCTGCAGACAGTCGCCGACCATAGCGAGAGTCCCGCCCTCTTCCGCCCACGCCCTGATCGCCTCCGCCACCTCCGTCGGCACGTGCGTCGCTTCTGGCAGGATCAGGAGCTTCAGTCCGTCCAGCGCCCCCTCCGCAGCCGTCCGCTCCGTCACGAAACCGACCTTCGTATCCGCGAAGAACGTGCCCTCATACACTGCCCGCATCTGCCTCAGGTGGCGCGGGTTGTAGGCCACCGACGTCAGCGAGTAGAGGATCCCCACTTCCGACTTCGCCCGCTGAAACGCCGTGATCGGTCGCGCCAGTCGCCGGAGATCCAGCCCCGCCCGCAGGTAACTCGCCATCACCCGAGGCTGGAACACGAGCATCGAATCCATCCCCTCATTGCGCTGATATACCCACAGATTCGCCGCCGACATCCCGTGCAGGCATCCCTGCAGCATCGCCGCCCGGATGTACTCGTCCGGGTATGGCTGGTTGAGGTTCACGAGGTGCAGCTCGGGATCGAAGTTCGGGTTCTCCGGGTTGCACGCCCTGACCAGGTCATGCGGCATCGCGAACCCGGTGATCGACGACATCGCCCAGCGCTTCCCGCCGTAGTCGAGGGCCGCCGTGTCGAAGCCGTTGACATCCGTCTCCCTGCACAGCGCCTCAATGTCGATTCCCGCCGAGAAATCCGAGCTGTCGTCCCAGCTGAGAAGCGACGGATAGCCCGTGCAGAGCGCCTCCGGGTCGACTGCATTCACGGTGTCTCGCAACCACTTCGTCCAGTCTGCAAACAGCCGCTGGCTGCAGCGCCCTCGGTCATACCACGCGACGGGCGAGTCCACATCCTTCGCGCTCCCGATCTCGTCCCAGTCGCCGAACTCCGTCCCCCATGTTGAGTTCAGATCCGCCAGCGAATCGTACTGTGCGTTCAGGTATCGATGAAACGCCGCCACCTCGCGCGGGTCGTCGGTCAGCCGGTGCGCGTTCTCGCCGTACAGCACGTACACTCCCATCGAATCATGCGGCGCCGCGGCCTTCGCCACCGTCGTCAGGTACCGCTTCTCAAACTCCCGAAGCTCCGGGCTGAGCGTGCACATCCCGGACCATCCGCCGCCCATCGCCCCCGGGTTCTGCTCCCGGAACGCGTCAGGCACTTGGTTACACGCGATCATCCGGCTGTAGACCGTCTTTGCCCGGTCCGCCTTGTCCCAGCCCCACCGCAGCCCATCCATCATCGTCGCGTCGGGCTCTTCGCCGGCGTCTGGGTAGAGCGCGAACGGCGCGATGATGCTGTCTTGCAGATGGTTCAGCCCCTGTTCGGCGAGCGGGCCAATCCGCGACCACACCTGCCACCAGCCGCCGTAGCCGATCAGCATCTGCGGTTCGCCGCCGCAGTAGAACGATCCATCTCTTGCCGTGATGCGTCCCTTCGGCAGCGCCGGCGCAACGCGGTCTCTCTCGGGGTGATCGGCCAACTCCGCGATCTCCGCCTCCGCCTCGCCCAGCAGCTCTCGCAGCTCACTGATGATAGTATCAGCCCGCTCGTATCGCGCCTTGCCGATGTCCTCCCGCGCGTAGCGTGAGAACTCCTCAACTGCCCCCAGCGTCGCCCGCGGATACTGCGCCTGCGCGCCACCCTCCCTCAGCCTCGCAATCGCCGCGAGCCCCGCCGCCAGCCGCTCCTCGATGGCCTCCAGATCGTCCTCCATCCCATCCACATCAAACCGAAAGAACTTGACGGCGTCCGACGCCAGCACTTCCTCGCCTCGGGCGATCTCCGCCGTCAGCACAAACCTCCCCTCGCCCAGCCCCGCAATGTCCACTCCTCCGATCGTAGGTCGGATCTCCTGATCCGACGCCGTTGCCGTCCCGTCGTCTTGTAGGAGGGGTTTCAACCCCGACGCCGTCGCCTCGGACGGAATCTCGATCACCGCCCCTGCTTCCTCTAGCTCCACCGCCCTCTCGCCTCTCTGCAGTACTTCTCCCACCGCACCCTCCCGCGCGATCCTCCACTGCAGGGCGCACTGCCCCAACGCCTCCGCCGAATGCACCCTCAACGACGCGTCCAGGTCCGGATCAACCGACAGATCCCTCCGCGCGATCAGCAGCGCCGTGACTGCCGTCGTCGCGGGCGGAGAGTCGATGAGACGCAAGATCCCGAACGCGCTCGGGTCCTTCGCCCCGGCGATTCCCGGCGTCCACTCTAGCCACGCGCGCTGGCCCTCGCCCGCGTCTCGATCGTTGATGACCATCGTCACGCCGCACTGCGCGCGCTCGGGGGAGAAGGGAACGAGTTCCTTGAACGGGATCGCGGCCTCGTACCGGGTGACGCCGGCCTCGTCGTCTCTCGTGACCGCGAGGTCGATCGTCGGCACGTCGCCGACGGGCAGGTTGTTGCCCGCGACCCACCGATAGACCCTTGCTCCGTCCGCCGTCATGCCGAGCCCATACTCATAGTCATCGTCCGCGTAGCCGGGCGTCTTGGCGTTGCCCGCCGCGTCGAACGCGAGTTGGATGCTGTCATGCTGCCAAATGCTGGAGAGTTTTCGCCCGTCTTGCAGGAAATCGGCGCTGTCGTCGGTCGCCTCACATGCGAAGTACAGGTGCGTGTCATTCCACGCGAACGCCACCGTCGCGCTGAGATCGCCCGTCCCACCATAGTCGGCCGACCGCGCCTCCTCCGCGCCCAGCACCAGCAGCGGAACCCCCGCCCACTCGCCCAACTCCCCATCGATCACCACGTCCGCATCGCCGTCCGCCGTCGTAGGTCGGATCTCCAGATCCGACGCTGTCCGTCCGCCAAACCTCGGCGCCTCATACTGCTTGAGCGCGCCGGGCAACGGATCGCGTATCTCGCCGGCCGTCACCGGCACGAGCTTCACCCAATCCACCATCAGGCCCGGCGTGCTCCAGTCTGAGATCCGCGCGCCGTAGGATCCATCCCAATGGAACGAGCCGCAGTAGATCTCCTCATACTCCTCGGATGTAACCCTTCCCGCCCGCGTCTCGGTGATGGCATGCGAGACGCGGTTCTCATCCGCTGAATCGGTCAGCACGAAGTGCAGCACGCCCGCCGCGCCTGTCGTCCTCGCTCGCGCAATGACTTGGAAATACCCAGGCCTTATCTTCGGCGAGACCCACCAGCAGTAGATGCCTTCCTTGTCGAGCGTCTTCGCCTCGCCATCCGCCGTCGCCGCGTCAGCCACGCCGCTCAGCTCGCGCACGAGCGTCCCCGGCGCATCCTGCGCCCACCCGCAGCCAACCAAGAGAACCGCGCCCATGGCTCTGATCATGCACGTACCTCGCCCTTGTCGTCCGTGCCTGCGGCTCGCCTGAGCCGCACGCCCAATCCTCGCATCCACCGCCCCGCGACTACTCCACTCGATACACGTGCCGCTCATACGGCCCAAACTCATCCACCCACGCGCCTCCCGCCGCCTCCACCTTCCGTCCCTCAAACACCACCGTCACGCTGCCGCTCACGCCGTCAACGCTCAGCTCCACCTCCACCGTCTCCGCCTGCGTGTTGACGGCCAGCACCCACACCTCGCCGCCCGGCGCGTAGGCTTGCACCTGCACGTTCGGCGCGCCGCAACTCACCTCCGGCGCGGGCTCCAGGCTGGATACCACTGGCGCCAGAGCTTCGACCTCAACCACCAGCGCTCTCATCTCGTCGAAGCACGCCTTCGTGCGTGGAATCTGGGCGAAATAGTAGATCCCCCTCGCGCCCGCCATCAGGCTGCCGTACACCATGCACGACAGCTCGCGCGGCGACGGCTCGCGATCCATCCAGTACGCGTATCCCGTGCCTTGCAGCCACATCCAGACAGGCTTGTGCTCCGGGTCGGCGGCGCCCTTCATCTGCCGGACCGCGCCGATCGCGGCGGTCGGCGAGCCATGCGGAATCGGGTAGACGTCCGTCGAGTAGATATCGCCCGTGTGTTCGGTGAGCTTGTTGCCGAGGTAGTTGATCAGCGCCGGATGATTCGGGTCCAACTCCCGCGCCAACTGGTACCGCGCGTCCGCCTCGGCGAAGCGCTCTCCGCTAGGCTCATCGTAGACATACCAGCACAGCAGCGCGGGATGGCTCCTGAGCGTTTCGACGTGCTCCGTGAACTGTTCGCGGCTCATGTTCCCATCGAGCCACGGGATGATCCGCAGGCCCACCTCGGCGCACCGATCGAAGATCTCCGTCAGCCGCTCCGTGGTGACCGACGGCCGGATCTGCACGCAGACATCTCGGAATCCTGAATCAGCCGCAAGGTCGAGAATGTCCAAGTCCTTGACGAATTCGAGCCCCAGCGAGTGCTGGACATACGGCTCGCCGTCGACCAATACGCGGGCATGTTCATCGACCGTGACCCGCGTCGTTTTGGCTGGTCCGTGGATCTTCCGGCCTTCTGCAATGCGACGCGTTCGGCGTGGGGGAGACCAGTCCACCAGCGCCTCGCGAATCGCCGTGCTCTCATCGCTGAAGGCGGGATGGAACTCGGGCGTCGCCGCGTCGAGCGCCTGCAATTGCACCGCGTCAATCCAGAGCGTTCCCGCCTCATGTGGCGCGATGACCGCGGTCAACCGAGACTGCCGCTCGATGCCCGTAACCGACACCTGCTGCCACTCCGTGCCGACCGTCGCCACGACGCTCTTACCGCCGCAATCCAGCGCGACCGGCAGGCCCTCGCGGTCGGCTTTCAGCCACGCCGAGATGACCAGCGGATCGGCCGGCTCGGGCGGGGTAAGCCACACTGAGTAGGCCCTCAACAATGGCAGGTCTTCGGTGTTGATGAGGCGCAGGCTTCGCGAGCCGTCCTTGGCTTCGGAATCATCGACGCTAAAGCGCTCGCGCCACAGGTCCATATCCGCGGCCCAAGGCATGTCGCCGACGCCCCAGTGGCCGCTGCCCCAGGCGTAAGGCATGCCCGCGCCCGTGATCTCAAAACTCCCATTCCTCAGGTGATTCTCGGCCGGATCGTCCGGGATCACGCGCATGTTCCGGAGCAGGAATGTGGCCTCACCCGCACCCGTGCTCCAGACCGAAAACCGGAAGCGCTGGACGTCCTCCCAGCCGCCTGGATTCTCCTCGGCGGCAAAGGAGTCCAGTCGGAAAACCCGCTCCGTCCAGGCGTCGGGCAGGCCTCCCCACCAGAAGCGGGTATGCCACCCGCCGGGGGTGCCGAAGTAGATGCCGATATTGCCGCCCAAACCGCCGTTGATAGCCCGCGCCTCGAGCACGAGACGACCGCCGCCGGAGAGGTCGAGCGGCGCGATCCAATCCCAGCAAGCGCGGTCGCGTTCGGCCTTGAAATCCGCGTCCAGCGCGAGGGCTGTGGTGCCGTCGTCGAGGGTCTCGACGCGTGCGGGGAGGCTGCCGAACTGGGGCTCCCAGTGTTGGCGGGCGGAGGCGGTGTCGGGGTAGTCGAAGGCTCCGAGAGGCTGACTGAAGGAGGGCATGGCGGCTAGTAACAGCACGGGGATCATTCGACGCTCCTAGGACCCGGAAGTAGGCTTCCGGTGCGGGGAAATAGCCAAAAGAACGCGGGTAAGGGTGGGGTTTTCGCGACTTTCGACGCCGTTTTCCATCGAAAAAGGGGGACCTGCACGCCTTTCCCGAAAGCCCACATTCAGAAGCCGCGAATTGCCGGTTCACTGCCGGTTGTCGCTCAGAGAGCGTGCTGTGTCCTGGCGATGATCTCGTCTTGCATGTCCTCCCAGAGCGATGTGAACGGCGCGCTGTAACCGGCGACGCGCACCATCAGTTCCGGGTATTGGTCCGGGTTCTCCTTGGCGTCGATGAGCATCTCGCGGTTGACGGGCGTGATCTGCATCTGCTGCCCGCCGGCCTGGAAGTGCGCCTCGATGAGCGCCGCGATATGGTCGAGTCCCTCGTCGGTGTCGAGCAGCCTCGGGTCGAGTTTCACGTTCAGCGTGGTGGCGGTCGGCAGCAGGCGGTGCGGCAGCCCCGCGACGGAGTTGAGCATCGCCGTGACGCCGCCTCGGTCGCGTCCTTGGGCCGGGCCGATGCTGTCGGCCACGGGCTCGCCTGAGCGGCGGCCATCCGGCGTGGCGCCGGTGAGACGGCCGAACTCGATGTGCATGTTCTCGCCGCCGGCGGTCGTGCCGAGGATGTATTCGCCGCCGCGGTAGGGCGTGTTCTTCTTGAGCACCTCAGAGAATGTCTCGATCACGCGAACGGCGGCCGCGTCCGCCCCGTTGTCCTCGTTGCCGTAATTCGGGACCTCGTTCAGCACGCGCTGGCGAAGCGGCTCGTTCTCTTCCCAATTGCCATCGAGCACCTCGATGAGATCGGGCAGACTGACGGCTTGCTCGTCAAAGACGAGCGCGCGGATGGCCGCGAGGGAGTCAGCGAGATTGGCGAGGCCGATGACATCCCAGTTGCAGAAATTGTAGCGCGCGCCGCCCTGAGTGTAGCCCTTCACGTTCTCGATGCAATCCTGGGTGACGAGAGATGCCTGGAGGTTCATTTGGTCGGCGAAGGTCCGGTCGCGGTCCACCGATGCCTCGTGGGCGATGTCGGCGACGATGTTCATCGACTCGGTCAGCCGGCTCCAAAGCGTCTCGTATGAATCGATGCCGGCGAGGTCGGCGTCCGGCTGGAGTGCGGGCTCCAAGCCGAGGGCCATGCGCAGGATCTTGGGCATGTTGATGAAGCCCTCGACCGAGCCCATCTGGGCCTTGCCGGTAACGATCACCTCATGGCAACCGGAGAGGGAGAAATCGCGGGCGTCCTCGACGGCGACGCCGATGGCGGCGAGCGCGGGGACGATCTGCTCGTCGCTGCAGAAGTCCGGGTTGCCGCTACGCGATCGGAGCGCCTCGACGGCCTTGCGAAGCATCGGCCGAGGCGTGGAGGCATGCCAGCGGAAGCCGACCTGCGGGCGCAGAATGCTGAGTTCCTCGGTGACCTCCAGGCAGAGCGCCGTGACTTCGCTGCAGCCATCCGTGCCATCGGGCTTCACGCCGCCGAGCGTCAGGTGGTTGTGGGCGCTGACGCCGCTGGCGGCGCCGACGGACTCGAAGTACTTCAGCCACAGACAGGCGATGAGTTCCTTGGCAAACTCGCGCGTGATCGCGCCGCTCGCGATGTCGCGCTCGTACCAGGGCGCGAGGTATTGGTCGACTCGGCCGGGGGCGTCAGGCAGGAAGAAGAAGGAGAACCACGCGCACTGGCAGGCTTCCCAGAAGTTGGTCGGCGGCTTTGCCGGGACGCGCCGGCACGCGCTCGCGATGGCCGCGAGTTCGGCTTGGCGCTCGGGGCAGGTCTCCTGGTCGGCGAGTTGCGCCGCGTGGTCGGCGTAGCGACTGCTGCAGTCGATGAAGCCCTCGCCGAGAAGGCGCGTGCCCATCAGGAAATCGCACTTCTCGTCAATCTCGGGATCGTCCGGATCGAGGCGTCCCATCCGCTCGTCGATGCGCTCGAGCAATCCCTGGAACCCGTGGGCGAATATGGCCTGGTAGTCGAGGGTCGTGTGGTTGCCGGCGGGCGCGAACATGCCCTCAGCGAAGAATCTCTGCACCTCGTCGGAATCCGACCAGGCCCACGAGAAGTTGGCGCGCCCGAAGACAGCCGGGACGACGCGAGCCTCCGTGTCGAAGGTCGAGCCCGGCGCCACGCCGACGATCAGCTCGCCATCGCGGATGGTGAGGTCCTGGTTGCGGTAGTAGTGGGCGCTGGCCTTGCCCGCGCGGACGAGGGGCGAATCGCCCTCGCTCTCGGCGAAACTCTCTTCGTGGATGCCTTGGGCTTTCGGGTCGCCGAGCTGGCGGCTGTTAATGACGCGGGTTCTGATTGCTTCGATGCGGTCAGTCACGGTTGGTCTCCTTGGCGGGAAAACCAGGTTGTGTGGACGGAGGCGGCAGTGCGGCTGGAAGCTCGCGGCCCAATACGGCGGGCTTGATGAATCAGACCCCTACGACGGCGTTGTCCACGTAATGGGGAGCCTTCGCTACCGCGGTGGCGTGGTCCTGCATAGTCGTGAGGGAACGGGAGATCGGTAAGCTGAAGAGGCGGTCCGCCAGCAGTACGCGACGGCCGCAGGCAAGAATGCCTGCGCCACGACGGGGCGATCCGTCCATCGGTGTCGAGGACGTATCCGCTGTCCCTTCCCCCCGGGCAATTGCGACACCCCGGGGGGGAAGGAGAAGTGCGGGACAGCCCTGTGTCGCGGCCCACGGGCCTATATACCGGGCAGCCTCGTGGCGCGCGCGATCCGCAGGCTTACTTGGCCGCGCCGGCCGGGGTCTGGAGGACATTAGTCGTCCTGTAGTTCAGGTGAAACCAGACCGAGTTTGGCGGGAAGTTGCCGGGGTCTAAGTCGGAAGTGTGAGCCACCACATGCAGCTCTCTGCCGTTCGGATCCACAAAGCCGTCAGCGGGAGTCATCGGGCTGTAGGGTGTCGTCTTGTCGGCCTTGTAGATCTTCCCGTTGGCCTGCCGGGCGCGGTCGGTATACATGAAATGACCCGCGATGTCCTGGTAGGTCAGGACGCCGTTGACATACACGTCGGCGGGCCCCCAGCCCGCGAGGAATGAGCGCACCTGCGGGACCACCGGCCCCCTTGCCCCGTGGCCCCATGAAGTTGGACATCTTCAGCGATGCCTCCCTGCATGAACGCGGGGGCGCCGGACCACGTCTTGATCACGATTCTGATCTGGCCCGTGACAGTGACGCCGTCCTCCGGCGTATGAGTTCCGTTCCAGGTGGCTTCGAGAGTTCCGGTGTCCTTATCCGGATCGACATTGATGGTCGCCTGTCCCGTCCCGATCCGGGAGTCGCTGCCATCGTAGACAAAGTTGTCGCCATACCCGCCGATCATCGAACCGTCGCGGGCGTTCATGATCCAGCGGGCGAAGTCCGCAGGTCCATTCCCAGAGCAAGATGCCAGCAGAATGCATACCGCCACGGCCACGAGGAAAATACCGGACGACTTGAGGATGCGCATGTGAGGTAACTCCTCCGCTCTAAGGGGTTGGTATGCTGAGTCCAACCTCTTAATCGCGTCTGGAGGTTTCGTAAGAAAGCGTGGAGTTGCGTCTGTCGAGGGTCAGCGGCCGCGTCGTGCGAACGGCGGGAAGGGCATTGCCCTTCCCGCCGTTTTCCGTCTCTCGCTGATGCTAACTCTTGGACTGTTTCTCTGTAGGCACTGCCTTCCGATCGAGCAGCACGCGATCGACCCAGTCCACGAGGACAATCGGTCCGCCGCCGGGCGCCGGCTTCTCAGATAGCGTCTGCCCGTGGATCACGAGCGAGCCTCTACTCCCGACATCCTTCTGAGGGATCAGGAACGAGTATTCTCCACCGGGAGGGAGGCTCGCAGGCGGGGGCTTAGTCGGGCGCTCCTCCTTGGGTGATTTCTTGGGCCTCTTGACGCGCATCCTGTCCTTGATCCGGCGCATCGTTTGTCCGTCGCCGGCGGGATGCCTGTCGGACAGTTTGTTTGCCTCGGCCTTGGCGAGTTTCCACGCGTCGTCAGCGGCTCCTACATCCCCGTCGACGAAGGCCGCGCAGGCCCTGACGTAATGGCGACGCGCATGGCGCGCCTTCCATCCGGCCAGCGCGAGACGTGTCCCGAGGATCCCGTTGGTCGCTATGTCCACCAGATCGTCCGCAGTGAGGCCATCGTCCTTGGTGAAGATGTCAAACTCGATGTTCGTCAAGGCGAGTTTGCCGGGCGTATCGTTGTGAATCGTCCACTGATAGTTAGGGCCGACCTTCGTGAGCGTGCCGCCACCGGGCACTGTCCCGTACTCAGACGCTTTGGTGATGGGAATGCCATTGGCATTTGGACCCCAACACATCCCGCTCAGGCGGCAGGAGTGACTGGCCGTGTTCCAGCCGACGCGGACGCGTTGCAGATGCGCTATCGGGCCGCCGTCGTTGTAGTGCAGCGTGCTCTTCGTGCCGGTGACGTCGAAGCTCCTGTCTGGGGGCATGGGCCACGGGCAGTACGTGGCGTTCTCGTAGAACCCCGTGAACACCTCAAGGGCATTCATCGTTGCGAACAAGTGGGTCTGGCTGGAACCCCGTGCGGTTCTTGAATCGGAAGAGCTTGTCGTACTGAGGCATGCTGGGGCACTCCCTTTCGATACGACAAGTGAGCGGACAGGCGTACTGCTAGCGTGATCTACTACGCCAATGGCTAGGATTCCTGCATGGCGGACACATTTCTACTTTCGGAGCCCTATTACACAGTGACGAATCCGCACGCCAGCTCGCAATTGCAGAGCCCTCCCGCCCAGCGGGGGGGCTTTCTCCTGCGTGCGTCTACTCTATCCCCTCGATCAGCGGCCTCAACTGCTCCATAAGCAGCGGGACGGCAGCCTTGTTCACCGACATGCTCTGCTCGTAGTCGTACATCTCGTTATCCACCGCCTCCGCGTGGAGCAGATACCCCAGCTCATCGTCGGCCAGCCCGAAGAAGAACCGATGCTCCGCGTTCATCAGCCCCTTCACCGCGAGGCCCACCGTAGGCAACGCCTCGCCGGGCATGGTGGCAAACTGCGCCGGGCCGATCCGCCCCGCAACCACCGTCGTCGTGACCGTACCGCCTTCGCTCGGCTTGCGCTGGATCAGTCCAATCTCCGCCGCCATCGCCAGTCGCGGATTGTCGAACGGCAACTCGAAGGTCGCGCGGGCAATCTCGATGTCCGCGTCCTCAACCTCCGTCATGCTCTCCATCGCCCCGAGCGCCGCGCTGCCCAGCGCCTTCCCAATCCGCTCCGCCTCCTCGAATGAGTTCTCATCCACCTCCGGCGTCACCATCCCGCCGAGCGCGCCGTTGATGAACAGCACCTCACCCGCGCCGCTCGCCTGCATCTCCTCGCGCAGGTAGTGAACGAAATCCGACGTGACCAGCTTGCTCTCCGTCGTCAGCACCTCGGGGTGACACGCGTAGTTCACGAGCGTGCAGATCGCCTCGCCCCCCGGCGTCACCGCCTGCATGATGCTGATCTCGCGGTCGAGCAAGTCGCGCTCGCGAGCGTTGTAGCCCGTCTTCTCGGGGGCGGCCGCAGTGGCGAATCTGAGCTTGCATGGGGCCATGCTCCGCCCGGCCTCAATGATCGCCTCTCTCGCCCGCTGCTTCACCATCGCCAGGTACGCCGCGTCCACGCCCGAGGTAGTCGGCGCCGGTCCCCACAGCCCGAGCGTGTCCGGCGCGGAGTGAACGTGCGTGCAGGTGACGACGATGCTGTCCGATGGGATCCCGGGGAACGCCTCGGCGATCTCTCGCGCATCCGGGTAGAACAGCCCGACCAGATCGATCCCCAGCAGCACCAGCATGTCCTCGCCGTCGCTGAGCATCATCGCCCGGACCCAGATGTCGTCGTGGTTGCCCTCGGCCACGCGATTTGAGCCGTAGCCGGCGATGAACTGGCCCGGATCATCCGGCGTGATCGCGGCCTTCCCAAAGCCCACGCGTAGCGGCCCCGCCATCGCCGGTGAGACCATTAGCGCCAGTGTCGTCAGCCCTATGACCTTCACTATCATGTTCATTGCCTCCCGCTCTATGGCGCATGGCCCTTCGCGCCAATCGCCTCGCGCCCCTGCCGATGCAGGACTCTCCCACCCCTTCGGAGCATCCTCATCCACGCCGCCCTCAGAGAGGACTCGCCATGAGATTCGCGATCACAATAGCTACTGTCGCGCTGGCCGTTTCCGCCACGGCTCAGGACCTGCCCGAGTGGGTCAATGACATCCGACCCGATCACCCGAGGCTGTTCTTCAATGCAGACACCTTCGGCGCGGTGAAAGCCCGCGCTCTGAATGAGGAACGCGAGTGGTGGGACGCCCGGAAGGCGCGGGTGGACAAGCTCCTCGGCACCGTCGACGCGGGGTCTGAGGTCAAGGAATACGGGCCCGCCGCCGCCGAGGCCGCCTTCGCCTATCTCATGACCGAGAACCCCGAGTATCTTGCCCTCGCCAAGACGCTCCTCGATCTCAGCCTCTCGTTCTACGAGCAGTGCTTCGAGGAGAAGAAGTCCGTCAACTGGTACTCCACATCCCGCGTCCACGCCACCATGGCGTGGGATTGGCTCTACAACGACCTCACCCCGGCGGAGCGCGAGGAGACTATGTCCCGCCTCGTTCAGGTTCTGCAGAGCGTCTACACCGCCCAGCCGCGGATCAACCGCGAGAACCACAGCGGGTACACCACCGGGCACTACGGCGTCAACAACTGCAAGTGGTTCGTCGGCTGCACCGCCTACGGGACGGGCATCGAGGAGACGCTGGTGAACGAGTGGTTCGCGTGGGGCTATGACGAGAACGTCAAGCTCCTCGAGCACCGCAAGAAGGCCTGCGGCGACGATGGCGGATCGGCGTCGCCCACGCTTGGCTACGCCTTTGGCGCCTACCCCTGGAGCGAACAGAACTTCTTCTACACTTGGCTGAGCGCCACGGGCGAGAACATCGCTCCCGACTGGCCTCACAGCGCGTGGCTCGCGAATTACGTCATCTGGAACTGGATCGAGACCGGCGGCCAGCCACTTGAGTTCGGCTACGGCGACACGCCCCACCAGCACAACCAGGTCCCATCTTGGCAGCTCTACACCCACATGGCCAACATCCGCCATCTCTACGGGACCCAGCTACCCGACGCCGCCGCGCTCGGCCGTCACCTCCAGGAGATAGTTCCCGAATCTCAGCAGCGCTATTCGAGCACCTGGTTCATCTACCCGTTCTTGCTCGCCGATGCCGAGAGCGCGCCGCCCGCGCTTGCGCCCGATAGCCTCCCACACGCCCGCCATTTCGACAACATGGGCCAGATCTTCATGCGCTCGGGCAGCGGTCCGGACGACACCTACTCGCTCTTCACAGTCGGCGGCATCCTCGCCCAGCACAAGCACTTTGACGCGTTGAACTTCGTCATCTACCGCGGCGGCCATCTCGCCCTCGACTCCGGCACCCGCTACAAGGAGGCCGAGAACGGCCAGCACCTCTGCAACTACTACGCCCAAACCGTCGCCCACAACTGCGTCATCATCCACCAGCCCGGCGAGCCGCCGGCCAATTACTGGGGCGGTTCGGTCGAGGGGTGCCATGGCGGGCAACACAAGCAACTGGGCTCCGTGGTGGAGGCCTTTGAGACCAACGATCAATTTGTCTACGTCGCCGGGGATGCCACCGAATGCTACAAGCACGGCGACGCTGACCTGGGGGAGAAGGCGAGCCTCGTCACCCGCCAGTACGTCTTCCTGATGCCCAACCACTTCGTCGTCTTCGACCGCGTCTCGACGACGAAGCCCGAGTACAAGAAAGACTGGCTGCTCCACACCGCCTACGAGCCGGTCATCGACGGCGACGTCGTCCGCGCCGACCATTCGGGAGGGCGCATGTTCTGCCGCACGCTCCTGCCCGAGAGCGCCACCCTCACCCCTGTCGGCGGCCCGGGCAATGAGTTCCTCGCGGCGGGCGAGAACTGGGATATCGACAGCGGCGACCTCAAGCCCGAAGCCCTCGCGATGATGGGGCAATGGCGCGTTGAGGTCTCTCCGACCGAGGCGAGCGCCGATGACCTCTTCTTGCACGTCATCCAGGTTGGCGACGAGTCTCTCGACGCGATGGACGCGACCGAACTCATCCGCGACGGCGACGGCGCTGGCGTCAAGCTCACGTCCGGCGAGCGCGAGTGGACGGTCATGTTCGCAACGGCGGGAGATCTCTCAGGAAGCGTCTCCCTCACCGACGGCGGCAATGAAGTGCTGGCCCGCGACTTCGCGACTGACGTGACGCCTCAGGTGGGGATTCTGGCCTCCGCCGAGTAGGGACGGCTTCAGTACCCGTAGGTCGGATCTCCAGGGAAACTCGTAGTCTGAGTTTCCACGACGCCGTCCTCCTGCCCTCGTAGGTCGAAGCTCTAGCTTCGACGCCGTTTGCCGTCGTAGGTCGGATCTCCAGATCCGACGTCGTTCCCGGACCGATCCGATGGAGGAGCCGCCCGATGACCTGTTGTCTGCTCATGTCCCTGCTGATTCCTGTCGCCGCCCCCGCCCAGGACACCATCGTCGCGCCGGGCGCTGAACTCCAGCTCCTCGCCGATGGCTTCTCCTTCACGGAGGGGCCAGCGGCGGATGCCGAGGGCAATGTCTACTTCACCGATCAGCCGAACGACCGCATCCTCGTTTGGAGCCTCGATGGCGAGCTATCGACGTTCATGCAGCCCTGCGGCCGGTCCAATGGCCTCTGCTTCGACGCGGACGGCAATCTCTGGGCATGCGCCGATGAGAAGAACGAACTCTGGCGCATCGCTCCCGGCGGCGACGTGACCGTTGTCGTCAGCGCCTTCGAGGGGAAACTCCTCAACGGGCCGAACGATGTCTGGGTCGCGCCCGGTGGCGGCGTCTACTTCACCGATCCGCTCTACAAGCGGCCCTACTGGACGCGTGGCGACTCCGAGCAGGACGGCCAATGCGTGTACTACCGGGCGCCGGGCGGCGATCTGGTCCGCGTCGCTGATGACCTCACGCAACCCAACGGCCTCATCGGAACGCCCGACGGGAAGAAGCTCTACGTCGCCGACATCGGCGCGCGGAAGACCTATGGCTACGACATCCATGGCGATGGCACGCTCGCGGGGAAGGCGCTCCTCTGCGAGATGGGTTCTGATGGCGTCACGCTCGATGACGAGGGGAATCTCTACCTCACGGGCAAAGGAGTCACCGTGCTCAGCTCCGCCGGCGAGCAGATCGACCACATCGAGGTCCCCGAGGGCTGGACCGCGAATGTCTGCTTCGGCGGACCGGATCGCAACACGCTCTTCATCACCGCCGGCAAAGGGCTCTATTCGATCCGCACGCGCGTCGCCGGAGTCGGCAGCCAGTGAACAATGCGCGGGCGCGTATCGTCTACGGGCCCAGCAAACCCCGCAGTGAACGACTGGGAGGAGACTATATGAGGCGTCTACTGATCGCGCTGTGCTGTGTTGCGCTGCTGTCGAGCGTTGTCGTCGTATCGCAGGCTCAGGACTATTCCCTCGCAGACTACATGCCCCAAACGACCGGCTCCACATGGACGATGACGACAACGGGTGAGAACCCGCGCACGTCCACCATCGAGATTACCGGCGAGATGGAAGTCGGTGAACTGCAGGTGCCGATGGCCATGACCAAGGACGCCGAGGGCGTCGCGCGTCGCGGTACTCTCGAACTCGTCACCGCCGATGCTTACACCATCTACGGCATGATGTTCCGTGGTCGCGGCGAAGACGCCGAGTTGAGGACGATGCTGTATAACCCGGCCGTGGAGTTCCCTGGTACTCTGACGGTAGGTGCGGAGAGCGAAGCCACGACAAAGATCAAGTTCGGCGAAAATGAGTTTGAAATCACCCAGGTCATCAAGATCGAGGCCGTCGAGGCCGTTACGGTTCCCGCGGGCACCTTCGAGGACTGCCTCAAGGTCGTCACCACCAGCAAGTCCGGTCGCGGCGACCGCGTGACCACTACCTGGTACGCCAAGGGCGTCGGCGCGGTGCAGACGGAGCGTCCGAGCCGCCGCGGCGAAGGCGACCCAACCATCAGCCAATTGACGGAATACACCATCGCCGAGTAGCTCCCAGCGGAGTTGGCGAATGCGACCACGAAGAGCCGCCTCGACATGGGGCGGCTCTTCTGCGTTAGCGCTCGAGGAGTATCACCACCGGCTCGCGCGCCTCGATGAATGATGTGTCGCCGGCCTCCTCCACGCGCAGCTCTCCTTCCGAGATCCACACATCTCCCTCGAACCGCCCAACTTCGGCGACCAGGTTCTCGGCTCCCTTGATCGCGAGCGTACCGCCCGAAGTCGCCACCACGATGCCGTGTCCAGGCAAGTCAACGATCACGCCGGCTACCGAATCGCTCACCGTGATCTGCGAGCCGGCCAGTTGGCATGTGAAGACCGACCCGTCGATCTCGCGCTCGACGTCGCCCTTGCGCAGGTAGAGCTTGTCGGCCACGCTCTCCGGCTGCAGCGCGCGTCCCGTCTCATTGCCGAACACGTCCCGTTCCGCGCCCGGCGCCTCGCGATGCTCCAACGCAAACCACCCCACCATCCGCTCCGTTCCTCGCGCTCGGGCAATCGGCGCCATCGCGTGCTTGAGAGGGTAGAGCGCGGCTCCGTATCGCGCGCGCGTTTCCTCATTCCGCACCATCGTGTCCGGCCCCGCGTCCCAGAGCAGATTGCCGATTCCCTGTCTGCGAAGCAGCACGTAATACGGTAGGACTCCCAGGTTGCGCCTCGTCTCCGCGTTTTCGGTAGGGCACTCCGACGCGAACGGGATGTTGCGCCCGAGTTGCCCTTGCGAGAGCTGGTTCGGCTCCCGCGGAGTGAACACGCCGTCGATGCCGACGAGGTCAATCTCCGGGCACCTTTCGAGGAATAGCTCAATCACCCACGTCGGCCACCACGGCGAGTTGACGTACAGTGGGATGTCATAGACATCGCTGAACGCGCGGCTCACGCCGGCGGCGTATTCGGCGAGGCTGGCGAACATGAAGCGCGCCTCCGGCTCGCCGTCGTACTTCGCCTCGCAATACTCGCACCGGCACCGCACCTTGGCCGGGTCGCCCGGCGCCTCGATCCACTGCTGGTAGTAGAACTCGTTGTTGAGTTGCACCATGATGACGGTCCGATCCGCGTCCGCATCCCGCAGATGCTCCGCAACCGCTCGGACGTACTTCGCCTCGCGCGCCAGCGTATCCGGATCATTCGGGCACATCGGCGGGCCGCCATAAGCGTACTGACCCTCGTCGCCAAGGTCCATCCGCTGATATGTCTCGGGCGCTTCGATCATATAGGTCGGCGCGTATTGAGGGTAGATCCCGCCCTGGTAGGCCTCGTATATCTTGCCGCAGACGTTCGTTGAGAACAGGTGCAGCACGACCTTCAGCCCGCGGCTCTCGGCCTCGCGCGTGAACCAGTCGATGAACGCGAAGTCGTAGACGTCCTTCTCGGGCTCGACGCGCGACCACGGGATGCCGAGGCCGACGGCTGTCGCGTTCATGTCGCGGTAGCCGTCCAGGAATTCCAGCGTGGCCTCATCCTGGCGCGTGCTGCGCCAGATATCGCACTGGGCGCCCAGCACCAGAAACGGTTGCTCGTTGAGCGTGAGCGTCCACGCGCCGTTCTCCTCCGTGATGCGCGACCCGGAATCGACCGGCGCGCCGCCGGCGGCCAACAGGCTGAGAGTCAGTAGCACGGTTGCCTCCCGGATGGTGTGAGTTCCGTCTGCTTCACGCCGCTGGGCAGGCGAACCTGCGCGCGGCCCGGAAACTCACGGGACTATGTCACGATACGCTCTGGCCGCTCTCCTGGTTGTTCTCGCGTCGGCAGGTGTCGCTCAGCCGCCTGACCTGGCCCCCCTGCGCGACGCCATCGCCGAGTATGAGGCCCAAGGCCTCGACGCCGAGGATCTGGTCGTCCGAAGCAATCTTCCCCTCGCGCGGCTGAAGCTGCGCAAGGCTGAACTGCTGCTCATCCCCGGCAAGTACGGTGATGCGGCTGGGGACGCGGCGCGCTGGGAAGTCGACCAAGGCTTCGCTGCTCTGGCCCGCATCGATGCGGGCGAGGTCGCCTACGTCGGCGATTACGATGGCTTCGAGTGGCCGGCCGCGATCGCCAGTCTCGCGGGCGGAGGCGGCGCGCCAGGCGGATACCAGCCGGCGTACTACGAGTATGCCTTCGACGCCGACAATGACGGCAGCCCGCAGCCCTTCCTCGTTGATGTGCCACCCGATTACGATCCCGAGCGCGCGTGGCCGCTCATCGTCTATCTCCACGGGTACCACGGCAACGTTGACATGATCCGGAAGTGGGACTCTCGCGGAATCGCTGACCTCGCGAAGGAGGCTGGCTATCTGGTCGTGGCGCCCCATGGCCGGAGCGAGACTGACTTCGTCGGCGTGGGCGAGGCGGACGTGCTGCAGGCCCTGCGTGAAGCGCAGCGGTACTACAACGTTGACCCTGAGCGCGTCTACCTGTCCGGTGGATCAATGGGGGGCTATGGCAGTCTGAACCTCGCGCTGCGCTACCCCCGCCTGTGGGTCGCAGCCGTCGCCAACGCCGCGTTCGCTGACATGCTCATTTTCGGCGGCCTGCCCAGGGACGAGCTTCTGCCGTTCCGCCGGTGGCACTTCCTTCGCAGCAACCCCGTCGATCTCGCGGGCAACGCGCCATCGCTGCCGATTTTCGCGCAGTACGGTGGCGCGGATACCTCCGTGCCTCCGGACAATGCCGCCCGCTTCGCGGAGGCGCGCCACGCCGAAGCCGGTTTCTACGAGCACAACATCGTCCCCGGCGGCGGTCACGCGGTCTGCGAGCAATTCGCCCCGGGCCTTGAGTGGCTGAAGGGCCGCGTTCGCGACCCATGGCCCGCGTTCGTCCGGCACAAGACCTTCTCGCTCCGCCACGGCCGGAGCTACTGGACGCGGATTCTCGACATCCGGACTTGGGGCGAGGCCGCTGAGATCGAAGCCCGCGCCGAGGGCAACACCATCACCGTCACCACCAGCAACGTCACCGCGTACGAGTTGACCCTCGCCGCGCCGCTGGTCGATGTGAACCAGTCCGTCCGCGTCATCTCGGACGGCGCGCCGGCCTTCGATGGCAGTGCCGCCGAGCCCATCCGCATCGGCGATGTGGGGGAGACGCCGCTACGCAAGACGCCGACGCTCTGCGGCGCCTTCGATGACATCTTCAACCATCCGTTCCTGGCTGTGCGCGGGTCGAGTGACGAGGACGCCGAGTGGTTGCGCAATCGCTGGGAGGCTTACACCGACGGTTGGCCCCGCATGAAGCGCGACGCGGATGTCACTCAGACCGACATAGACCGCTATGGCCTTCTGCTGCTCGGAGGGCCAACCGAGAACACCCTCACGGCTCGCGTCGCCGATGGCTTGCCGGTGAGCTTCATCGACGGAGGGTACGAGGTCGATGGTCGGGAGCACGTGGGCGATGATCTCGGTCTCGCGCTCGTCTACCCCAACCCGCTCAATCCCGATCGCTACGTCGCCGTCCTTGCCGGCGGTCGCTACGGCGTCGGCTTGCCGGTCAACCACCCGTTCAGCCAACTGCCCGACGTACTGATCTTCCGCGCCGAGACTGTCACCGAGCCCAACGAGGGCGCCTCGCCCGTCTTCGGCAAGCCCAACAGACACCTCTTCGCAGCCTTCTTCGATTCCGCGTGGCAGTTCAATCCCGACAGCACATGGGCGGAGTAGCGCCCTCCGCCGTCGTAGGTCGGATCTCCAGATCCGACTCGCCCTGCCCGTGAAGGGACATCACCCCTCCGGGTAGAACGCCTCGCCTCAGCCACACCAACCGGAGGGAACACATTGCCTAACACCAGCGACCGTCCGAACGTCGTGCTGATGGTATCAGATGACCACGGCCGTGACATGGCCACATACGGTGACACGTCCGGCGCCACGCCTAACCTCGACGCGCTCGCCAATGGCGGCGTCACGTTCGACAACAGCTACTGCACCACCGCCTCATGCGCTGCGAGTCGGAGCGTCATCCTCACCGGGCTCTACAACCACACCAACGGCACCTTCGGCCACACGCACGACGTTCACCACTTCAGTTGCTTTGAGGACACCGTCACGCTCCCCGCGCTGATGAACGACGCCGGCTACCGCACGGGCCGCGTCGGCAAGACGCACTACGCGCCGATGGATATCTTCCCATTCCAGGTCAATGATCCGCGGGGCGGATTCGGTCGGGACGACGTCGCGATGTCTGAGAGCTGCCGCGAGTTCGTCGCGGATGGCGACGATCCGTTCTTCCTCTACTGGTGCTCGCACAATCCGCATCGCGGCGGAGGCCCGATTCAGGACCATCCGCTGAAACCCGACCGCTTCGGCAACCCGGACGAACCGTACCCCGGCGACGAAGAGCAGCTCTTCAACGAGGACGAGATCGTCGTCCCCGACTACCTGCCTGACATCCCCGAGACCCGCGCCGAACTGGCCCAGTACTACCAGTCGGTCGCGCGTCTGGATCGAGGCGTCGGACGCCTGATGCAGATTCTGAGGGACACCGGTCAGTACGACAACACGGTCATCATGTACATCGCCGACAACGGCGCGGCATTCCCCGGCGCCAAGACCAACCTCTACGAGCCGGGCGCCAACCTGCCCCTCATCGTCCGCACGCCCGATGACGCCAACCGTGGCGGTCGCTGCGATGGGCTCGTCACATGGGCCGACCTAACGCCCACCGTCATCGACTACGCCGGCTCCTCCGCCGATCCCGAGAGCTTCCACGGCCGCTCGTTCAGCGGCATCGTCGATCGGGCCAGCCCCTCCGACTGGCGCGATGAGATCTACCTCGCCCACACGTTCCACGAGATTACGAACTACTATCCGATGCGAATCATCCGCACCAAGCGCCACAAGTTCACGTACAACATCGCCAGCGGGCTGCAGTACTCGTTCGCACCCGATCTGTGGGCGGCGGCGACGTGGCAGGGGACGCTCAAGCATGGGCTCAAGCGCTACGGCAAGCGCAAGGTCGAGGACTACCTGCACCGGCCGAAGTTCGAACTCTATGACCTCGATGAGGATCCGGACGAACTGGTCAACCTCGCCGACAAGCCCAAGTACAAGCCGCTCGTCGACAAGTTCTGCATGAAGCTCCGCGCCTTCCAGGAAGACACCAAAGACCCCTGGCTACACAAGTGGGAGTACGAGTAGGGAAGAGGCCTAACCGACTCACGATCCACCCACGCATCGGCCTGCACCGAAGGCAGCTTACCGGGAGCGCCGGCTTTCAGCCGGCAGCCGTTCGTCGTTCCGCTACACCACCAGCTCACCCGATTCCATCAGGTATTCCAGGCACTCCACGAAGATCTGCTCGGTCGTATACCTGGGCTCATATCCCAGCAACCGTTGGCATTTCTCGATGCTGCAGCACGGCGAGTGCGTGATGTGCTCTGCGGTCGCCGCCCACGCTGCCTCGCCAATGATCTCCGCCATTCGCTCGTGATCCACGAACTCCAGCTTCGCCGTCTGTCCAAACAGCGACGCCACGAACTCGCATAGCTCCACCAGCGACATTGCATAGGCCGTCACGGCGCTGAAACTCTCGCCGAGGGCCGACTCGCGCCGGATCATCGCCGATTCGCAGAGCTGGGCGATGTCGTCCGCGTGGACGTGATGAATCGTCTCGCGCCCGAACTCGGGCAGGTGTACCGTCTCGCCCTTGGCGAGCTTCTCATAAACACCCACGCCGTTTCGGCTGCCTTGCGGGTCGATCGGCAGCCATTTTCGGCCTGAGATATGCCCTGGATGGACGATCGTCGCGGGGAAGCCGCGCGTCTGATAGGCCTCGATCAACTCCGCCTCGGTGACCGCCTTCTGTCGCCCATAGTCGCCCAGCGGCTTGCGCGGGTAATGCTCCTGATACGGCACGCGTCCGGGATGGCCATACGACCAGATCGTCCCGATATGGATGAACTGTCGGATGCGCCCCTCGAACGATTCAACCATCGCCCGATTCTGCTCCGGCTCGTAGCAGATGAGGTCCATCACCACGTCTGCGTCGATGGCGTCCATCCGCTCCCGCCACCTGCCATCCGCCTCCTCGGCCCTGCGGTCCGCCACCATCCACTCGACACTCGGCCAGCCGAGCCTTGGGTCCGTGTACTGCGGCGCCGGATTCCGCGCGACGACGCAGACCTGATGCCCGCCCATCACCAGACGCGGCACGAGGTAACTCCCGATATGTCCTGTCCCGCCGACCACAAGTATGTCCATGCTATGCTCCTGTGCCGTCTGAAGAGGACAGTTGGGGGATGTTCGTGGCGCAGGCATTCTTGCCTGCGGTCCCATCCGTCCCGCGTCGTCTACCCAAACTCCCACTGTGCGTCGAACTCGCGCTCAAACGCCGTGCCCGTCAGCGCCGCCCGCAATAGCGCGATCGGCATTGAGTTCTCGCGCATGATCGCGTCGTGGAACTCGCGGATCGTCATCTTCCCCGTGTCTACCAGCTCGCGCTGTATGGCGCGAATCTGCAGTCCGCCGATGAGGTACGCGCACTGATACAGCGGGTCGTATCCGCCCTCGAACGACCGCCGCACCTCGCCGCGCGCGTTCTCAAGCTCGTGGCCCACGTCATCGGTCAGCATCTCCACGCACTCGTCCGGCGTCATCTCGCCCAGGTGGAATCGCAGCGAGAACACCACCCGCGCGCACCGATGCGAGCGCCAGAACAGCATGCCCATGCGCTCCTCGGGCGTCCGGGGAAAGGCCTCGTCCCAGAGCACCATCTCCCAGTGCAGCGCCCAACCCTCAATCCAAAAGGGCGTGTAGAACATGCGCCGGTACGGGCGGTAGCGCTCCTGCGAGTAGGCCTGCAGGTAATGCCCGGGG
>PVBE011534194.1_pt1 | contig 83052 bp, 77 predicted proteins | sample 1631181 | NCBI WGS metagenome assembly PVBE01 (sample SAMN08397723, study PRJNA350692) | Marine metagenome, whole genome shotgun sequencing project. | isolation source: water | place: Pacific Ocean | collected 2012-04 | reverse complement strand
TGGTACCAGCGGGCGGACTCGAACCGCCACTCCCGTGAAGGAACCGGATTTTGAATCCGGCGTGTCTACCAATTTCACCACGCTGGCATGACCACTATCCTAATGGTTTTGAATTAATCTCCTTCGACTAGTAATACATAGAAGCTTTTAGCCGCAATATGCTGCTCTGCTAAGCTGCCAGCGCAGGCCGCACATTATAGCAGCAGCCAATAGAGGCGCAATTGGGGGTCCTTAGTTCTCGACACTATTGCTTTCACTTCTGCCCATTATTTTATACGCTGCAGATTCCTCAATCTGAAACCGTGTGAATTGCTATATGCAACTCAGTGACTTCAAATACACTCTTCCTGAGCGCCTGATTGCAAATTACTCAACCAATCGACGCACCGATAGTCGGTTAATGTGTCTGAATTCTGCAACGGGTGACGTCGAGCACCGTGTATTTCGTGAGTGCGTCGATTTACTTCGACCCGGAGATCTATTGGTATTCAATGACACGCGTGTTATTCCAGCGCGATTACTTGGAGAAAAGAATACCGGGGGTCGGGTTGAAGTGCTGATAGAGAGGTTGCTTGAGAACAACAGGGCTCTGGCGCAGGTTCGAGCCAGTAAGTCCCCCAAGTCCGGCACCTTGCTGCAGTTTTACCCCAGAGATAAGCAGCTCCGCGGGTGCTCTGCCACGCTTGATGCAGAAGTAGGGGCGCGGGAAGGGGAGTTCTTTTTGCTGAAATTTTCATCGAGTCTGGATCTATCCAGGCAGCTCAGGGAATTCGGACATATACCTCTGCCCCCCTATATCAAGCGTGCCGATGAGGAAGTGGATGAGGAGCGATACCAGACGGTGTATGCAAATCGGGAAGGTGCGGTTGCGGCCCCAACGGCAGGATTGCATTTCGATGAGGAATTATTGCTCGAGATAAAGGAAAAGGGAATTGAGCTGGCTTTCCTGACACTACATGTGGGAGCTGGCACCTTTCAACCCGTGCGGGTAGATAATATCGATGAGCACAAAATGCATAAAGAATTTGTTGACGTAGATGACGAAGTCTGTGAAAAAGTAAACGCGTGCAAGGCCAGAGGTGGTCGGATAATTGCTGTTGGTACAACATCGGTTAGAAGCCTGGAGAGTGCTACCCGGGACGGGGTACTAAAGCGGTTCCAGGGAGAGACTGACATTTTCATTTACCCTGGATACCAATTTCAGATTGTCGACGCCATGATCACCAATTTTCACCTGCCAGAATCAACACTTCTAATGCTGGTTAGTGCATATGCTGGTAAAAAAATGCTACTTGACGCCTACCATGAAGCAATAGACCAGGAGTATCGTTTTTTCAGCTACGGCGATGCGATGTTTATTTTCAACAGCACTAGTTAGTGATAGGTGGGTCAGTCCTTGTGTGGATTAGAACAGACCTTCGGTGGCCCCGGCGATCTCTCATTTTTACCCATAATCTGATATACTGCACGGCCCTCTACAACGAATCAAACTGACAGATAAAGGAATCAAAACAGACATGAAAGCACCCGTGCGAGTCGCTGTCACTGGAGCAGCGGGCCAAATCAGTTACTCTTTATTATTCAGAATTGCCGCCGGAGAAATGCTGGGCACCGATCAGCCCGTGATACTGCAATTGCTCGAAATAAGCCCAGCCCTAGAAGCTCTACAGGGTACGGTAATGGAAATCGAAGATTGCGCCTTCCCTCTGGTGGCCGGCATCGTGCAGACCGACGATCCCGATCTGGCCTTCAAGGACGCCGACTACTGCTTGCTGGTGGGGGCTCGTCCACGTGGACCAGACATGGAGCGAAAGGACTTGCTAGAGGCCAACGCGCAGATCTTTTCGGTACAGGGAGCGGCCATCAACAAGGTTGCCAGCCGCGATGTCAAGGTGCTGGTGGTGGGCAATCCGGCCAATACCAATGCGCTGATAGCCTATCGCAACGCACCCGATCTCAATCCTGGGCAATTCACTGCCATGACCAGGCTGGATCATAATCGGGCCATAGCGCAACTGGCGATCAAGACTGGTAAAGAGAGCACCGATGTCGAGGGATTGACGATTTGGGGTAATCATTCCGCGACCCAGTATCCGGATATACATCACTGTTCGGTGGCTGGCGAGAATGCCTTGAGCCTGGTGGATCAGGCATGGATCGTCGAACAGTTCATTCCCACAGTACAGCAGCGCGGCGCGGCCATCATAAAAGCCAGAGGTCTGTCCAGTGCAGCATCGGCTGCCAATGCCGCTATCGAGCATATGCATGACTGGGTTCTCGGTACTGCTGGTAAGACAGTCAGCATGGGTATCCACAGCGACGGTAGTTATGGTATCGAAGCAGGGCTTATCTATTCTTATCCGGTTAGCTGCGAAGCAGGTAGCTATTCGATTGTGCAAGGTCTGGAAATCAATGAGTTCAGCCAGGACCTGATGTCCAGGACTGAGCAGGAACTAAAGGAAGAGCGAGACGCAGTAGCAGACTTGCTTCCCTGAACCCGGGAGTGGGCCGGATAGTAAGCCCGGCCCACCAGGTATGAGTACCAGTTCATTCTCACTAATAAGAAGAAGCCAATTCTGGATTTTCCAGTTGGTGGGCTGGTCTGTCTGGGCACTGATGCTGGTTCTGCTGAACCTGATCTTTGTGCCACCCGCCCTGGAATACATTATTCCCCTGGCACTGGTTTATAGCCTCAGCGCGGCGGTGGCGATCCTGCTGACGTCCGGTCTGCGTCTGCTCTACAAGCTGGTGTGGGAGAAGGGCTTCGTAGTGCGCTTCCTGGCCACCTGGTTCGGTGCCTTCGGAGCGGCGCTGATCTGGCAACCCTTTCAAAACTATTTCGCGCTGCTGCCGTTTGGGGAGACCATCGATCTCAGCGCGGCCACTGGCCAGGATTTGTTCGATAATCTGTTTATAGACTCCTACCCTCTGATGCTCACCTGGAGTGCACTGTATTTCATCATCAAGTACTACCAGCTGTTTCAGCTTGAAAAAGAGAAGAGCCTGCGCTCCGAGGCACTCGCGCATCAGGCACAGCTGTTAATGTTGCGTTATCAACTCAATCCTCACTTCCTGTTCAACACACTTAACGCCATTTCCACCCTGGTGCTGGAGAAGGCCACGGAACAGGCCAACGAGATGTTAACCAAGCTCAGCAAGTTTTTGCGTTACTCGCTGGATCACTCACCACTGGATCGCGTGACGCTGGCGCATGAACTGGAGACCTCCAGATTGTATCTCGATATTGAAAAAGTTCGCTTCGCAGAACGCATGCGCCTGGAACTGGATATCGATAAAAAGGCCGAGGCAGTGCTGGTGCCAACCATGCTTCTGCAACCGATCATCGAAAATTCCATCAAGCACGGTATCTCCAAGACTGAACATGGTGGCACGATTCGGATTGCGGCAAAAAAAGTGGGCAAGCTGTTGATGATCCAGATAACAGATGATGGTCCAGGGATTGCTAACGTGGAAATTGCAGAACAACAGTTGGCGCTTTCAAATGGCGTCGGTATCAGTAATATTAGAAACCGACTGCATACAATCTACGGCGAGCACTACGATCTGGCATTTTCAAATGTAAAGCCAAGCGGATTAACTGTTAAGGTCCTAATTCCCTATGACACAGAATGATCAACAGAAATTGACTGCACTTATCGTGGATGATGAAGAGCTCGCTCGGAAGGGGCTGGCCATGCGTCTGGAAGAACTCGGTGGCGTCGATGTATTAAAACATTGTAAGAACGGCAGGGAGGCGATTGAAGCGATAATCGAGTTCGAACCCGATGTTGTATTTCTCGATATTCAAATGCCAGGTATGACGGGTTTTGAGCTCATTTCCGAAATTCAGGGTGATGTCATGCCAATGGTTATATTCGTAACCGCCTACGATGCGTTTGCCGTAGATGCATTCGATGTCCATGCCATCGATTACTTGCTGAAACCGGTGGAGAAGGAACGCCTCGCAGATGCAATAAGCAAGGCAACGCAGGTGAGAGAGCAGCATTCGGCGCTCCACGAGAAACGGAAACTACTGGACCTTGCGGTAAGCTTAACGGGTAAGTCCTCCGCAGCGATAGGGGAGCTACTGGCCAGTGGCGAAGATCTGCTAGAGCAAGCCGACCGGCTTGCCATCAAGGATGGATCCTCCATTACCTTCGTGCCGGTTCACGACATCGACTGGATCGATGCGGCTGGAGATTACATGTGCGTGCATGCCAAGGGCGTGACACACATCATGCGCACTACCATGAAGGAGTTGGAGGCTCGCCTGGACCCGTCAATCTTTCAGCGCGTGCATCGCTCAACCATTGTAAACCTGGAGCGCGTTGAAAAAGTTTCCTCGCATATCAACGGTGAGTTTCATCTCACCCTGAGCTGTGGCTCATCACTGAAGATGAGTCGCTCCTATAAGGAAAAAGTAAAGCACTTCTTCTAGGATTCCTGGTGTTGACGGCTGAATTCAGCCGTGCCTGATATGGTTTAATGGTAACTCTGTCGAGTTAACTACTTCCCTGAGCACAAAGCTCGAATGCACATCGGACACCCCCTCGATTCGGGTGATCTTATTGAGCAGAAATTCCTGGTAGTTTTCCATGTCCGGTACCATGACCTTGAGCTGGTAGTCGGCTGATTGTCCTGTAATCAGCAGACATTCGATCACCTCCGGAAAGCTGCTCACCTTTTTCTCGAAAACCTCGAATCGATCGGGTGTGTGCCTATCCATGCTGATCTGGATGAGGGCGGAGAGTTTCAATTCCAGCTTGGAGGCATTCAGCAGGGTAACCTGACCCTTAATGATGCCAGCTTCTTCCAGCTGTTTTACCCGACGCGCACAGGGCGAAGGAGACAGGCCTATCTTGTCGGCCAACTCCAGGTTTGTGATGGCGCCATTGGCCTGCAGCTCTTGCAGAATGCGCTTATCCAGCTTGTCCATGAGCATGACAGCTCCTCCGTTGATGACTAAATCGATAGATATTCATATTAATGGCATTAATACACAATTATTATCAATAAAATGGATAATAACACCAATAAAATTGGTAATCAGTAGAAACTATGCATAGAATCACTACGGCATTTCCACTATAGTAGCCAGTCTCGAACTGCGGGTAATGATCTCGAGCCGCGGGTAAGCACTAAACAGGTGCGAATCCCGATAGCAGCCTCACGAGGGTGGAGAGATAGTGTAAAACCAGGCAGGCGTAACTATGAGTAAGCAGAACCAGGGAAGCAGGAGATCAGCAAGATGAGTAGCGGCCATTTCGATCATAACAAGTACAAACCGTTTCCACCCATCGACATCAAAGACCGCACCTGGCCCGACCAGGTCATTAGCGAGGCACCCACCTGGTGCAGCGTGGACCTGCGCGACGGAAATCAGGCACTGATTGAGCCGATGTCCGTAGAGCAAAAGGAGAAGATGTTCGGGCTACTGGTTGAAGTAGGTTTCAAAGAAATCGAAGTTGGTTTTCCAGCCGCATCACAACCGGATTTCGATTTCGTGCGCAGTCTTATCGAAGAGCACCGGGTGCCCGAAGACGTCACTATACAGGTGCTTACCCAGGCCCGACCGGAGCTGATTCAACGCACATTCGAAGCACTGAAGGGCGCTAGAAGGGCGATTGTGCACGTGTATAACTCCACCTCCATCGCGCAGCGTGAGAAAGTATTCAAGACCGACAAGGCAGGCATTATTGCTATAGCGGTGGTTGGTGCCGAAGAAATGAAGCGCTGCGCCGAGCTGCAAGCTGAAACCGAATGGGTGTTTCAATATTCACCCGAGAGCTTCACTGGAACTGAACTGGACTTCGCGGTTGAAGTTTGCGACGCCGTGAACGACGTGTGGAATCCAACACCGGATAATCCAAGCATTATTAATGTGCCCTCTACTGTCGAGATGGCAACGCCGAATATATACGCAGACCAGGTTGAATGGTTCTCCCGCCAAATCAAACGGCGTGATTCGGTCATCGTCAGTCTGCATACCCATAACGATCGCAGTTGCGCCGTCGGTGCGGCAGAACTGGCGGTAATGGCTGGTGCACAGCGTGTCGAAGGCACTTTGTTGGGCAATGGCGAGCGCACCGGCAATATGGATGTTGTGGTCATGGCCATGAATCTATATAGCCAGGGAATCGATCCAAAGCTGGACCTGCATGACATGGATCACATCGTGTCGGTGGTGCGCGAATGTACCCAGATAGATGTGCATCCTCGCCAGCCCTACTCCGGAGACCTGGTATTTACCGCCTTCTCAGGCTCTCACCAGGATGCTATCAAGAAGTGTCTCGACATCTATGAAGAAGGGTCAACCTGGGAGACCGCCTACCTGCCAATCGATCCGCGCGATATCGGGCGCAGCTATCAAGATGTAATCCGTGTCAACAGCCAGTCGGGCAAAGGAGGCGTGGCTTACGTACTGTCCAACAAGTTCGGCTTCGAATTGCCGCGCTGGCTGCAGATCGAATTCAGCCGTGTCGTGCAGAAAGTTACTGAGGTTTCCGGGCAGGAAATCCATCCAGATGAAATCTGGGACCTGTTTAATCGGCATTACCTGAACAATGAGAAAGCACTCAGCCTGGAGAATTTCACTATCGAGAAGAGTGAAGGCCGTGAGACCTTCAAGGCTCAACTCGATTACTTCGGTGAAGACCTGAGTATCAGTGGCGAGGGTGATGGCGTTCTGGACGCGTTCGTCGAGGCACTGCAGCAGGCTATCAAGCTTGATTTCGAGATCATGGAATACGGTGAACATGCCCTGGGGCAGGGAGCCGATGCCGAGGCAGTCACCTACATCCAGATACGTTGCGATGGGCACCGCTACAGCGGCGTCGCCATCAGCAAGGACATCATCGCCTCTTCATTGAATGCCTTCATGGGAGCAGCCAGTCAACTGCTGAGCGAACAGCGCGCCGCCGCCTGACCCTAGCTACCGAAAGCAGATCAAGCAGCAAGCCGGACTGATCCAGGACGCGCTCACAAGGCGCCCCCAAAGCGGTTGGGCTGGACAGATCCGGTGAGCTGCCTGCGTTTTACTGCCATATCTTGTCGCTACTACCGACCTCAGCAATCCCCTATTCCTTACGAAAAAACGTTCCCGCGGGAACGTTTTTTCGAGCTGAACCAAAAGCAGCTTCTCCTCAAAACTTGCCGATTCGCTACTTTGTAGGTACGAACAGCCGCTTGCAGTATAGAGCGATGGAAAGCTTTTAATAAAGAGTGAACTTGTACCACTTTCGTGGGCATTTGATTCGATATAAATCTCACCTTATGACTGCTTCCGGCCAGCAGCCATTCTGGACTCATGGTGGACAGGCATAAAGACTAGATTCTCCGAGAAAAACGCTTCCGCGGGAACGTCAATGTGCACCATATTGGGTCACTACGCGTCTTTTGGATGCCCGCTGTTGGCACTTCTGAGACGGTCAGTAGTGTTCAATAATAGCTCAATTTTAGTGTAATTTTTGCCTCCAATTCCTACCGATAAGCTAGAAAATGCTTCAAATAGTTGCACCAGCTGGAATTACTTTCCAGGAGCTGGAACAAACTCAAAACCCAATTATCTCGACGCGCAGCGAAATTCTGATCTATATCAACATTTATGCTAATCTAAATGAGAATGATTTGCGTTTAGAAATTAGCTGCTATATGCTCCTACTCCATTGCCAGTAGTCATGCAGCCCCCAGGGTTCGGAGTTTTAGTGAGAAGTAAGCGCCAGTTGTTCGTCTTGATAGCAAGCCTCTGTGTTTTCAGCGGCTCCAGCCGGGGTGCTGAAAATGAGCCCAGCATGGCGGAATTGTGGGAAATGGTTCAGCAGCAACAGGCTCAAATTGAAGAGTTGCGTCAGCAACTGCAAGTCACTCGCTCCGTAACCCAGACCGTTGAAATTCAGACTCTCGAGAACAGCGAACGCATCGAGGCAGTAGGCGAAGTACTGGATGCGCCGACTAGTACCGGCCGAGGCAGCTGGGCAGATCGCACCACTATCGGTGGCTATGGCGAGATGTTATACAACGATGAGACCAGCAACTCCTCGACCCGGGAGTTGGATATTCAACGCTTTGTGATTTTCCTGAATCACCAATTCAGCGATTCCCTGCGATTCAATTCCGAGCTGGAAGTCGAGCACTCTTTTATCAGCGATGATGCACGCGCCCCAGGTGCGGTGGAGCTGGAACAGGCATATCTTGAGTGGGACTACACACGCAACCACAGCGTACTGGCTGGTATGCATCTGGTACCGATTGGCATCATGAATGAAACCCATGAGCCTAATACTTTTTATGGGGTCGAAAGAAATCGTATCGAATCCCGCATCATCCCAACTACTTACCGAGTAAACGGCGTCAAGTTCGCCGGCCAGCTTGGTCGCGGCTTCAGCTATGACCTGGATATTCATGAAGGGCTGTTCTTCGAGAGTGGCCACGGCGGCGAACTGGCTATACGTGATTCCCGTCAGAGCGGTGCCCGTGCCGAAATGGATGGGCTTGGCTATACCGGTCGGCTGCGTTACACCGGTATGCAGGGGTTGGAGTTGGGGCTGACACTGCATTACCAGAGTGACATGACTCAAGATGCCAGTACTCGGGGCAATACCGGTAGAGACGGGGTGTTCGATAGTTTCGGCAATAGCGTCGATGATCTGGACGGCTTGCTGACCGAGGCTCACATCGTCTATCAGTCCGGTCCCTGGGGACTGCGTGCCTTGTGGGCAGAATGGGATATTGATAATTCCATAGAAAGCGTCGCCAACAACGATTTCAGCAACAATGGTCTGGGCCGTGAGAGCCAGTATGGTTACTACATAGAGCCTTCCTATCGCTTCAATTCAGACTTCGGCGTTTTCTATCGATTCGAACGCACCAATGAACGGGCCGCGAGTAATGTTCTGGCTGCCAACGACTCGGCGACCAGTCGCAGCCTGGTTGGAGCCAACTACTGGTTAGCAGATAACGTTGTTCTAAAAATGGACTACCAGTTTGAAGATGATGACAAGGATCGTGATCTGGATGGGTTTAATGTTGGGATTGGTTGGCAGTTCTAGCTCAGTAAAGAATGAAGTAGCAAATGGGTAATACGATGAACAAAAGAGTAAAGGCACTTATTGCGGTATTGGTCACCCTGTCGCTGCCGGCTGTATTGGCCAGCGATGATTCTATACAACCTGCTGATTTCCTGAACCGTGTTTTTGCAGGCGATCTACCGTCTAGCGATACGGTGTGGATAAGCGGTGAAAAGCAACAAATTGCCGAATCTATTCTGGGACATAAACCCGATTACCTGCGCCTTCGTTATTGGGGCGATCAGTCTCGTTCGGCTTGGATCATGGAAGAGATTGGAAAGACTGAGCCTATTACCGTTGGTGTGGTAGTCAGCGATAATCAGATTGAAGAAATCAAGGTGCTGGCATTTCGAGAATCCAGAGGATGGGAGATTAAATACGATTTCTTTACCCGCCAATTCAATGGGGCTTCGATAGAAAAGCGCCAACGACTGGATCGACATATTGATGGAATTTCCGGAGCAACCCTATCTGTAAAAGCCATGACCAATATTTCCCGCCTAGTGCTTTATCTGGCAGAATCCACCTTCACTTGAGCTATTACATCTGTATTGAGCACAAAGACTTCTGATAACGAAGTTAAAAATTCTTTAACTAGACTTCGGTTCTTTCTCACTCTCCATCGTCGAATGGGAGTTGTCAGTGCCCTGTTTGTAATCTTACTTTCCTTTTCTGGTTTGCTATTGCATTACAGTCCTTCTCTGAGTCTCGACAATCGATTTTTATCCAGTGCAGTTTTGCTGCGCTGGTACGCTATTGAAGTTCCCGAAATCTCAAGTAGCTATTCCTCAAATAGTCAGCGTGTGAGTTTAATTGCAGAGCGACTCTATTTTAATGAGATAAGAGTTCCCGGTAGTTTCAATAAGCTAATTGGGATGGTAGATACCGAGTTTGGTTATGCAATAGCCACCGAGAATCAGCTCGTGCTGATTTCTGAACAAGGGGAGCTCATCGAGATTCTTGGAAGCCTGGTTGGAGTGCCCTCTGGTATCACCAGGATAGGTAGTGACCTGGCCGGAGAGTTAATTCTGGACCGGTCTGCAGAGCTAATTGTGGCCGATCTCGATGCATTAACCTGGTCAGCTTCTCCACATGTCGACACCGCTGTGCAGTGGAATGAAAATTCTCAACCCGGTGCGCAGCTGGTTGCGTCGATTAGGAATGATTATGCGAGTTCGCTGCTTAGTTGGGAGCGCCTGATACTGGATATCCATAGCGGCCGATTACTGGGAAACCTCGGCGTCATACTAGTAGACTTGATGGCAATCCTTTTCATTCTCATGGCGGCCACCGGTATCTGGATGTGGTCGCACCCGCGGCCTAAGTGACCAGGGGCAAAGCTGCCGAGCCGGAATCAGCAGGGTTGTGCCAATTCTTGGAATCCCGACTGCTTCTCGGATATCAGAGCCGAATTTCCTTAAATCCAAACTTTCCCACCTTCATTTGCGACCTATGTAACAGGGCTTCCCTGGTACCAGTATCCAGCGAAATGTACTATTTTGTGGTTCGAACGATATTAATGACTAATATCCACGATATTTGGCATTGATATCTGAATATCCTCAAACTAGGTAGATTGCGCAGGAAAGGGACGTATGAGCCTGATCGATGAAGATGCAGCGTTAATTGCTTCAGCGCTTAATGGGTCGGCGTTCGCCTGGGAAAAATTGGTCAAACGCCATGAGAGCAAAGTTTATAACCTCGGTATGCGGTTGACTGGAAACAGCTCGGATGCCATGGATTTGATGCAGGAAGTATTTCTCGGCGTGTACCGGAATCTGCATCGATTCAGGGGAGATGCAAAATTCAGTAGCTGGATCTTCCGCATCGCGCACAACAAAGCCGTGGATATGAATCGGCGTAAACGCTTGATGACGACTCAATCGAGCGGCAATGATCAGGATGATAAGGACATATTTGAATCGATAGCCAACGATTCGAAAGATGAGCCGGATAGAAAATTAGGAGAACAACAGCAGAACAATCAAATCTGCAAGATGCTTGCCATTTTGCCCCTGGAGCAAAGATTGATTGTGGAGCTGAAGGTATTTCAATCCCAGACATTTGATGAGATAGCCGATATGCAAGAGATCTCAGTAAACACAGCGAAGACCCGTTTTTATACCGCACTAAAGAAACTGAAAGTTGTTTCGGAGGAAAATCATGTCCTGCCCTAAGACACAACACTTGTTACAGGAATACTTTTCGGACGACTTGGCTCCCTTTGCCAGAGAAGAAATTGAGCTTCATTTAAATTCTTGTGAGATATGTGGGAGTGAACTAGAAGCACTATTACTGGCGCAGAGCAATCTGCAAAACTGGCAAGATCAACGCGTTCCCCATTGGGATCGTGGTGTCGATCTGTTTAAGCGCGAGCATCGAGTGAGTGGATCCACGACAGGCTTCTGGAGATGGTGGCAGTGGGTGCCAACTGCAGCGTCATTCGCCATGCTGAGTATTCTTTTTTTAAACGTTAGTGTGGTCTCTGGGGAGCAGGGGTTCTCGATTACATTTGGCGATAATTCTTCAAGCCAGCAGCAGTTTCAATCACAACTGACGGAGTTCCAGGAACTGCAGCGTGATGAGATACAGGCGCTGATTACACGCGTCGAAGATAGGCTAGACAGCAACAGTGTGCAGCTACTACAAGCCGTAATGGATCAGACGCAACAAATCACGGCAGATAATCTGGATCGTATCTATGCCTTCTTCGAACAAAACAGAATTCGCGACCTCGAAGACATGCGAGTGGGCTACCAGGCACTAGTGGACAGTGACTATGAAACGATTCGTACCCTGCAGCAACTCGCCCAATTTGTTAGCTACCAGGAGCCTGTGCGCTAGGCCAGCCTTGGAGACTGCCATGAAACTGCGAAATCAACTATTCGGAACCTGCATTAGCCTGTTGTTAGCCAGTGGAGTTGGCGCTGCACAGGATGCCGAGATAGCAAGCCTGCAGAGGAATATCGATATTTTTTCTGGAATACTCGAAGAAGCTCTCGGGCTCGACAACAGCTCCGGCCTGTTTGGCTTGAGTCTGGGCGGAATCGATAGCGCCTACTTATTGGGGCAGGGAGTAGTCTTCGAACTGCGCACGCCATTGGCCAATCGTCGCAACAGGATGAGCCTCGCCTCACTAAATTCGGCCATGCAGTCACTGCAGAATCGGCGTAATCCTTTTGAGGCGATTCGAACGCCGACGCTTGCCGCTGATCCACCGCCAGTTTTACCCCTATCGTATGGTCGGGGACAGGCTAATATTTACTACCGGGAGATGATGGAGAGAATTTCTAATATTGATTACTCACTGGTCGTTAGTAACGCGCTTCAGCAAGCCTCCGATTCGGCGCGTTCCCTACGCTCGCTGGGCAGCGTGGATGAGAATACCTATGAACAAATGCGCACGGAACTCGAGGAGCTTCGCGTCTCGATGCGGACGAACCTGCAACAGCTGCGTGAGATGGAACAGGAGATTCGCAGTGCCGATGACGGAACCAACCTAGAACCGGTCACGGAGCCGGCTGAGAATGGAATCAATTCCAGGCTTAATGCACTACTGGTCAGGATTGAGCCGCTACGCGATCAGGCGCTGGCCAAGGCCGCCGAGTTGAAACAACGTACCGATGCGGCTGAGCAAGCCTATGGGTTACGATGGCAGCAGGATCTTCAGGAATTTGAAGCGGATATCTATGTCGCCATGTGCGACTACGGCTCGGCACTTCGAGAGTTACCGGCACAGGAAAATATCTCGATCATTCTTACCGGGCTCGGCGAAGAGTCTGTTGAAGACACGCGTCGAAGAAATAAGCTGCACATACTAAGTAAGGCAGACGTGCTGCAATGTCAAAATGGTGATATCGACGCGGTGACATTGCAACAACGATCTGCCCAATACAGCTATTAGTCCCGATGCACTTCTGGAAAGAAATCCCGCAACGGCCATTTCTAATAGGGCGCTCCTGTAATATTCACGTCGGCCGGAGCAAACTCCTTGGCTATATCATAGGCCTGGTACAGGCGCGTTACCAATAGAAGGACACCTGGTACATCCAGCAGATCGATGTCGTCGAAAACCAATTTCCTGCGAATGCGTTCCTGCGTCGTAAACAGACTTCCGTTGGCTCGAAAATTCAGGAATGTGAAATCTTCATTGTGGACGCCCCAATTGCTGGAAATTACCTGCTGGCCGATGCCCCCGTCCAGGCGCTGAAAGGGATAGAACCAGCGACCACCCGTATAGCCGGCATAGTAGGTAATGATATTGCCGTCCGGGTAATACCAGGTCTCATCGAAGACCCGAAAATAATCGGTGGCCAGGTTGCCGTTCGGCCAGAAAATCGCCTGATCGCCATGCATCCATGAATAAGCCATGATGCGGCCATTCGGGTAGTAGATGACGGTGTCTTCACCTGGAGCGGCAACGAACAGCTGACCGTTGTTAAAAACCCAGGGATCGTAGTAAAGGTCGATCGAGACAAGTTGACCATTGTAGTAGCTGCTGCTGCTGCGGGTGAATTCAGTCAGAATCACCGGTTGGCACACCAGGGAGTTCAGCTCAGCGAGTGACTCCTCCATCGCGTAAAGCTCGCCGATGTCGTCATAGTCTGCCGGTAACATTGCATTCAACGTGACCATTTTTGCCATGAATTCTAGCGTGGCGCAGGCACTGCCGACATTGGCCGATCCGGTCAATGCAAGCAGGGCAGGAGAGGCACCCAGGGTCGCTATGAGCACGATTAATCTGACGAGTTTCATGATTTCCTCCAAATTGTCTGAGTCGATTTAGTTTCACCTATTGGCGATTCTAGGGAGATTTTAAGGCGGCAAAGGTGAACACCGACTTAACGAGTGTAGGGTTTTGAAGCAGGTCACAAAGCGAAATTTTGGCTTGGTCTTAGCCGGGAATATCTTATAGAATGCGGTCGTTGAGGGCTTGTAGTCTTAGGGTCTTCGAGCGAGATACGAATGGGGTGAATGAAGGCCGGCTCAACCCAAAATCGATCAGCGGCTTTATAGTAACAGGTCCCGATAAAGAAGAAGCCATATTCCAGGAGAGATAAATGGACTGTCCGAAGTGCAATTCTGAGATGCAAGAACTCAAGATTGAGACCCTACATGGTCAGGTAATTATCGATAAGTGCGATAGCTGTAAGGGCCTGTGGTTCGACAATGGTGAGGCTGAGCAATTAAAGGCCGACTGGATGGCGGATTTTGCTGACAGTGGCGACCCTGTAGTCGGTAAAACTTACAACACAGTCCGGGACATTCACTGCCCGCGTTGTAGTAAGCCAATGAAGAAACTCAATGATTCCAAGCAGAGTCACCTTGAATATGAAGCCTGTGAAGAACACGGCATGTTCATGGATGCAGGCGAATTTACCGATTACAAGCACGAAACTCTGTTGGATATATTTCGTGATGTGGTGGCATCACTCAAGCGCAAATAATTCTCCAGGCTTTTATCGTCAAGAATGCCATCCGGGATGTTCCCAGATGGCATTTTTTTCGGCGATTGCATCCAGGGACGGAAATTTACCAACATCTGTCCAGTGTGCATCATCATCATGAAAATCAGAGCCAACTGAATAGTAGAGTTGCCGGGAACTTGCCAATTCGCATAGTTTAGCCTTGGTTAGCGGATCGATATTTCCATAGCTCACCTCCAAGGCATCTCCTTGCGCCGAGGTAAAGTCATCCAGTAAGACTTCCAGTTGCCGTTTGCCCAATGGATATCTGCCGGGATGGGAGAGTACTGCCAGTCCGTGTGCAGCATGGATCGTGTCGATCGCCTCTGCCATATCACACCAGTTATTGTCCACATAGATGCGCCCACGTTTGCCCAGAAATTTCTTGAAGGCTTTCTGATGGTTCTTGCTAATACCCTGTTCAACCAGAAAATTGGCGACATGACTGCGGGTGTATGACTGACAGGGAAGCGAGCTGCAGTATTCGGCTAGACCGGTTAAACCCAGGGCCTGCAGTTTCTCATCCATCTGCAGCATACGGGCATACCGGGAGGATTGCTGTTGTGTTAATAGTTGCACCAGGTGCGGCTGCAGTGGATCGATACAAAGGCCTACTATATGAATCTCTTTGCCCTGCCAGCTACAGGAGATTTCCACACCGCAGATCAGTTCTATTCGTCGATCTGAGTCAGCCGCATTGCCGAAAGCAGCAGTACAATCGTGATCCGTTATTGCCAGGAGCGTGAGATGATTGGCGATCGCACGACTTATCAGGAATGCAGGCGAATGTTTCCCATCCGAATAGTAGCTGTGGCAGTGTAAATCGACTTTCATGAGAAACTCTTTGCTGGACTCTTCAGGCGCCCCAATAGCGCAAATATACTTGTAGCATTGTGTAATAAACCCGGTAGGGCGAGGGTCTCTACTGATGGCGCGTGCTATAGTCGGATTCGATAGCTTTTGGCACTGGACCAGGCTATAAAAGGCCGATTAAGTAGTAGAGACAAATGAGCATTCTATGAAAAATTCCACCGCGATACACCCTGACGGCGATACTGATGTTGATGGGTATCAGATCATCCAAGGCTGTAGGAACTGCGTTGAGCAGTGCGATCAATTGATGCAACTCCTCACCCCCGAAACTTTTATCCAATCCTCCCCTGGTTTGTCGTCAATCGGTGCACATATGCGCCACATATTGGATCGATTCCAATGCCTTTTTACAGGTCTGCAGAGTAATTTTGTTGACTACGATGACAGGGAACGCGACCCATTGATTGAAAATAATCTCGATGTGGCCAGTTCCGCGCTGGCATCCCTCGCCCGCTGTATCGACGATCTGGATATGAATGTGATTCGGGGCAAGCCAATTACCGTGCGGGAAACAGTCCATCATGAGAGGCCCGTAATCGAATCATCCAGCACCGTAGACAGGGAGCTGATGGGCCTGATAACCCACAGCATTCATCATCTCGCCATTGTCGCCCTGCTAGCCAAGCCTCTCGGTCTTGAATTGGGTGGCGATTTCGGCAAGGCACCCTCCACAATCCTCTATGAGCGTGGTTCGGCATAAGCCCATTTAGACTCAATGCCGGCAAATTAGCACTAGTGCTTTATTCCCCGTAAGTCGCCAATTCCGGGCTGCGTGAGCTCTGGTATTTGCTATACTTGACTAAATTACTTAGGTATTCGATAATGTCGCCCACCATCTCGGCGAGTGAGGCCATCCCATGCGATTGACAACCAAGGGCAGATACGCGGTCACAGCCATGCTGGATCTGGCTCTACATAAGAACCAGCGTCCGGTGAGCCTGGCCGATATCTCACAACGGCAGGCCATATCGCTGTCTTACCTGGAGCAACTCTTTGCCAAGTTGAGGAAGAATTCCCTGGTGAGCAGTGTAAGGGGTCCAGGCGGTGGTTACATGTTGCAGTGCGATTCCAAGGAGATTTCCATCGCTATAATCATCGATGCCGTAGACGAGTCTATGGATAGCACCAATTGCCAGGGTGCAGGCGACTGCCAGGACGGCGAGACCTGCCTGACCCACTATCTCTGGGAAGGTCTCAGCGATCAGATTCACGGTTTTCTGGAGGGAATTAGCCTGGCGGATCTGGTACTCAAGAACGAAGTGAAGCAAATCGCAGAGCAGCAGGATCGAAAGCAACTTATCGTAAATGATAAACTACATGAAATCGGTGACGCTAACGATCTAGAAGCACCGATTAGCAGCCTGTAAGCAGTATAGGCGGAGAACAGCATGCATTTCCCTATTTATCTTGATTATTCAGCAACCACTCCGGTCGATCCGCGGGTAGCTGAGAAGATGACAGAATGCCTGACTCTGGAAGGCAATTTTGGCAATCCTGCATCACGCTCGCATATGTTGGGTTGGAAGGCAGAAGAAGCTGTCGAAACGGCGCGACGTCAGGTAGCAGATCTGCTCCACTGCGACCCTCGTGAAATCGTCTGGACTTCCGGTGCTACCGAAGCCGATAACCTGGCAATCAAGGGTGCGGCTCATTTTTATAACAAGCAAGGCAGGCACATCATCACGTCCAAGATCGAGCATAAGGCTGTGCTGGATAGCTGTCGACAATTGGAACGCGAAGGCTATGAAGTGACCTATCTCGATCCAACGGAGTCCGGGATTATCACAGCTGAATCTGTTGCCAATGCAATCAGGCCAGACACGAGCTTGGTTTCATTGATGCACGTGAATAATGAGATTGGTGTCATCAATGACATCGAAGCCATCGGTAAAATTACCCGAGAACACAAAGTGATCTTCCATGTCGATGCAGCGCAGAGCGTTGGCAAACTCGATATCGACCTGGAAAATCTACAGGTTGACCTGATGTCGATCACGGCTCATAAGATTTATGGACCGAAGGGCATTGGAGCACTCTACGTGAGACGCAAACCCCGCGTCCGGATTGAGCCACAGATACACGGTGGAGGGCATGAGAGGGGAATGCGATCAGGCACACTGGCCACGCATCAGATCGTCGGCATGGGTGAGGCGTTCCGACTCGCTAACGAAGAAATGCAGGAGGAGAACTGCCGCATACTGGCACTGCGGAGCAGGCTGCTGGACGGATTGAATGATATTGAAGAGGTGTATGTGAATGGTGACATCGATCATCGGGTCGCTGGCAACCTCAATATCAGCTTCAATTTTGTAGAAGGTGAGTCACTCATGATGGCGCTGAGAGACCTGGCTATCTCTTCAGGCTCTGCCTGTACTTCGGCAAGTCTGGAACCTTCTTATGTGTTGCGGGCACTGGGACTAAATGATGAATTGGCGCACAGCTCCCTGCGGATAACGCTGGGTCGTTTCACAACTGAAGAAGAAGTTGATTACGCGGTTGAAAAAATCCACGAAGCGGTTGCCAAGCTGAGAGAGCTGTCGCCGCTTTGGGATATGTACAAAGAAGGCGTGGACCTTGATCAGGTGAAATGGGCTGCCCACTAGGCAGAAGAGGTAATCATGGCATATTCAGACAAAGTTTTAGATCACTACGAAAATCCGCGCAACGTTGGCAAGCTGGATGACAAGGACGTGAATGTGGGTACAGGCATGGTGGGTGCACCAGCCTGCGGTGACGTGATGCGCTTGCAGATTAGAGTCGATGCTAAGGGCGTTATCGAGGATGCCAAATTCAAGACTTATGGATGTGGTTCGGCAATCGCTTCCAGTTCCTTATTGACCGAGTGGGTAAAGGGACGCTCTCTCGATGAGGCTACTCAGATAAAGAACCAGGACATTGTCGATGAGTTGGGGCTGCCGCCGGTCAAGATTCACTGTTCGGTGCTGGCCGAGGATGCGATCAAGGCGGCGATCGCCGACGTGAAACAAAAACGTGAAGCGACGGACGAAGGTTGAATCAGGCCCTTAAAGAGATAGAGAAGGAAGCAAGCAGCAATGGCAATTTCCATAACTGAAAACGCGGCCAAACACGTCGCTGAACAGCTGGCCAGTAGAGGACATGGGCTCGGCATTCGAGTCGGTATAACCACTACCGGCTGTTCTGGTATGGCCTACGTGTTGGAATTTGTCGACAAGCTGGACGTGGGTGACCAGGTATTCGAAGAGCAGGGCGTAAAAATCATAGTCGATCCAAAATCACTGCTTTACATCGATGGAACTGAAATGGATTTCGTCAAACACGGAGTCAATGAAGGATTCGAATTCAAGAACCCAAATGCTAGAGGTGAATGTGGTTGTGGTGAGAGCTTCAGCGTATAAGTAGCTCAATCTGATTCTCGCCATTGCCCGAGTCGATTCAGTCGTGCAACAAATCAACAAAAATTTTTTCCAGCTGTTCGGCATTGCCGAGATCTTCGAGGTGGACCAGGAATCGCTCGCTGAGAAATACCGAGGACTTCAGGTTGAGGTTCATCCCGATCAATTTGCCAATGCCCCAGAGTCGGAAAAACTCAGAGCCGTGCAACTCAGTAGTTATCTGAATGAGGCATATGGCACCTTAAAGGCGCCATTGAAGCGGGCTGCCTATTTACTTTCTCTACATGATTTAAATGTAGAGCAGGTCGATCAGGCCGAGTTGGGCATGGAATTATTAGTGGAGCAGATACAGTTGCGGGAATTCCTGGAAGAGTTGCCTGAAGATGAGTCTGCCCTGGCGGAATTGGAATCTTTAAAGTCTGAAGTTTTCAGGAAACTTGAGCAGCGTCAACAGAGCTTCTCCAGTAACTTGGAAATTAGCGATCTAATCGCTGCCAAGAAGAACTTTAATGAGATGCAGTTTCTCAGCAAGCTGCTGAAGGAAATCGAAAGCGGCGAAGAAAAGAGGATGGGTTATTAACGGATCCCCGGATTTCCCAGACACTAAATGGCCTTGTTAAAAATTTCAGAACCCGGCGGTAGACCTGCGGCTCCAGCCCACAGTCTGGCTGTTGGTATCGACTTGGGAACGACCAATTCCCTGGTGGCGTGCAGCTGTGGAGGTAGCGTTCAAATCCTGCCGGATCATGCGAAGCATGAATTATTACCCTCCGTTGTGCATTACCGGGAAGGGCAAGCTCCCCTGGTTGGAGAGCAGGCAAAAGCGGCCGCACTCGTCGATCCCGGCAACACCATAGCCTCCGTCAAGCGACTACTGGGAATGAGTGCCGCTGAAATCAGTAGCATGGATCGAGTCGGCAGGTATCGACTGGATGCGACCCGTGATGCTGGTGCTCCAGCGATTCTGACCGCCGCCGGCCCGAAAGATCCGGTACAGGTATCGGCGGATATCCTGGGAGTGCTGGTAGAACGCGCCGAGGGCTGCCTCAGGGGTAAGTTGGAAGGGGCAGTAGTAACGGTGCCGGCCTATTTTAATGATGCCCAACGTCAACAGACCAGGGATGCTGCGCGGCTTGCCGGACTGAATGTGCTGCGATTGCTGAATGAGCCTACCGCCGCCGCTGTCGCCTACGGGCTGGATAGCCAGGACCAGGGCAACGTCGTGGTATTCGACCTCGGTGGAGGGACCTTCGATGTATCCCTGTTAAGCATGCAAAAAGGGGTCTTTGAAGTGCTCGCAACCGGTGGAGATACGGCCCTCGGAGGAGACGATTTCGACCATGTATTAGCTGATTGGATTGCTTCTCGGGCTGAGCTTGATAAGCCGCTGGATGCGCTAAGTCATGGTGCGCTCATGCACTATGCCAATGAGGTCAAGCACAGCTTGAGTTCAGATGAAACTGTGGCGCTGAGTTACGCTGATTGGTCGGCGCAATTGGATCGGCAGCAATTTGCCGATTTATGCAAAGATCTAATTACAAGAACCCTCAATACCTGTCGGCGTGTGTTGCGGGATGCTGCTTTGACACTGGATGCAATCGACAACATCGTCCTGGTAGGCGGAGTCACTCGTATGCCGATCATTCGGGAAGCCGTGGCTGACTTTTTCGGTAAGCCCCCACTGACCAATATCGATCCTGATAAGGTGGTAGCGATAGGCGCCGGAATACAGGCCGATGTGTTGATTGGCAACAAATCGGCGGATAATTTTTTACTGCTGGATGTTAATCCTCTGTCGCTGGGTATCGAGACCATGGGCGAGCTCACGGAAAAGATCATTCCCCGCAATACCACTGTCCCGGTGACCCGTGCCCAGGAATTTACTACTTTTAAAGACAGCCAGACTGCCATGACACTGCACGTTGTGCAGGGAGAACGGGAACTGGTGAGCGATTGCCGTTCCCTGGCCAGGTTTGAGTTACGTGGTATTCCTCCCATGGTAGCCGGAGCCGCCAAGGTGAGGGTGACGTTTCAGGTAGATGCCGATGGATTGCTGAGTGTAATGGCCGAGGAACTCAGTACTTCCAAGACTGCCCAGATCCAGGTTAAGCCAAGCTATGGGCTGAATGCCGGCTCAATAGAACAGATGTTGAAAGCCTCTCATGAGCATGCCGAATCCGACATGGAGTTGCGCACACTGAAGGAAGCACAACTGGAAGCGGCCCAGTTGATCGATGCCATTACCATCGCCAGTGAAGTCGATGGCAAGCTGTTGGAAGAGCATGATTCACAACGCATTGCGGCGGGTATTGCCAGGCTGGAAGAAGCCGTGGCAGAAGAAAACAGTGGTCGTATCCATGAGTTAACCGAGCAACTGAATCGGATTAGCAGTGATTTCGCGGCACGCAGGATGGATCTGCATATCGGCAAGGCTTTGCGCGGAGAGTCCATTGATGATGCTGAGCATCCGGCCGAGTCATCTGAGAGTCCTTAAGCAGCAACAGGGAAATCGATAAGGAATATGCCGCGACTGACATTCTTACCGCACCAGCTAATCTGCCCCGATGGCGCCGAAATCCAGGCCGAGTCGGGCGACAGCATCCTCAATGCAGCCCTGGCGCATGATATTCCCATCGAACATGCCTGTGAAAAGTCCTGCGCCTGTACCACCTGCCACGTCATTGTGCGAGAAGGATTCGACTCGCTCGAAGAGGCCGAAGAAAACGAGGAAGACTACCTGGACAAAGCCTGGGGTCTGGAACCGGAATCCCGCCTGAGCTGCCAGACACTGGTGAAGGATAAGGATCTTGTCATCGAAATTCCCAAGTACACAATAAACATGGTTTCAGAAGAGCACTGAATGGACAAAACACTATGAAGTGGATTGACATCTATGACATCGCCATCGAACTTGCGGATAACTACCCTGACCTTGATCCGAAGACTGTAAATTTTGTCGACCTGCGTAACTGGATTCTGCAGCTCGAGGAATTCGATGATGATCCTGAGCACTGCGGGGAGAAAATTCTAGAGGCAGTCCAGGCCGCCTGGATTGAGGAAATAGCCGACTAATGCCCTGAAAAAACAGGGCTTTTTGGATTCCCATTTGCCTGGAAAAAGCGTACAAAAGCGGTGGATTACCACGTATAATGCGCGATCTTTTTCGAATACAGAATACTGGGAGTTAGGATGGCGATCGAACGTACTCTTTCCATAATCAAACCGGACTCAGTTGCCAAGAACGTCATTGGCAAGATCTACAGCCGTTTTGAGAAAGCTGGATTGAAAATTGTGGCGGCCAAGCTGTTGCAGCTTAATGATGAATCTGCCGGCGGTTTTTATGCTGAACACAAGGGCAAGCCCTTCTATGACGATTTGATTGAGTTTATGACTTCCGGTCCTGTGATGGTGCAAGTACTGGAAGGTGAGAATGCTGTAGCCCAGAACAGGGATTTGATGGGTGCAACTAACCCGGCAGAGGCAGAGCCCGGCACGATCAGGGCTGATTTTGCCAAGTCCATCGATGCCAACGCGGTGCATGGATCAGACTCTACGACTTCGGCCGAACGCGAAGTCAATTACTTTTTCAATGACGCAGAAATTTGTTCAGAGGGCCTCTAGACTTCCCTGAGGGTTATTGAGCATGACGGCACCAAGCATTCCAAACCTGCCAGGACTCAGCCGGGAGCGATTAAAAACCCTGTTTGCCGAGCTGGGGGAGAAACCATTTCGTGCCGAACAAGTCATGAAATGGATACATCAGCGTGGCGTGTTGGATATCGATGTCATGACCGATATCAGCAAGGTGCTCAGAGAACGCCTCAAACAATTCACGGAGATTCGAATGCCAACCGTTGTCGAGGACTACGCCTCGGACGATGGCAGTCACAAATGGATCATCGAAGTAGCCAGCGGCAGCAGGGTCGAGATGGTTTTCATCCCGGAGGCAGGCCGCGGCACATTGTGTGTCTCTTCCCAGGTCGGATGTTCGCTGGACTGTAGTTTCTGTGCGACTGGCAAACAGGGCTTTAACAGTAACCTAAGCTGTGCCGAAATCATCGGCCAGCTGTGGTGGGCCAACAAACAACTCGGCGCGTTCGTTGACGGAGCAGAACGACAGGTTAGCAACGTGGTCATGATGGGAATGGGCGAGCCGCTGCTTAATTTCGACAATGTCATGGACGCGGTCAATATGATGATGGATGACTGCGCTTATGGATTATCCAAGCGCAAAGTTACCATCAGTACCTCAGGAGTCGTGCCGGCCATCGAGGCGATGCGGCATCACACCGATGCCTCCATCGCGATTTCTTTGCACGCGCCTAACGACGAATTGCGCAGCCAACTCATGCCGATAAACAGGAAATACCCGATCAGCGAGCTGCTCTGTGCCGTACGCAGTTACATGGAAAGCCTGCCAGACAAACGCGTACCGGTCATAGAGTACACGCTCATCGCGGGAGTGAATGACCACCGGCAACACGCCCGGGATCTGGCGGTCTTGCTTGAGCAATTTCCATGTAAGATTAACCTGATTCCTTTTAATCCGTTTAGCCCCTGTGATTATCGCCGCCCCAGTGGCTCTTCGGTGACTAATTTTCGTCAGATTCTACAAAAGGCAGGCTATACGGTGACAGTACGTACGACCCGAGCCGACGATATTGGCGCTGCCTGCGGGCAGCTGGTTGGGGATGTGGCTGATCAGACCAGTCGTAGTGACAGGCACAAAAACAAGGCCGCAAAAGAGGCCGGAAAAGTCTTCGAGGCATCTGGTAATCAGGCAAAAGCTACTGATAATCTGGCGGTTGCGGCCGACAGACTATAGTGGAAGGGTGCCAATTCATGTCTTTAATCACTGCAGAACGCTTAGGATTGACTAGCCTGCGAATGCCTCGTCTGCTGGGTGCGTTATTGCTGAGCTGCCTGATATCGTCCTGTGTCACCACCACCAGCGGTGGATTCAATGTAGAAGCCTCGGAACAACAGGCGCTGGAAGACTATCTTCAACTCGCCATTGCCTACTACGATGCCAACGACCTGACCGGTGCCAGACGACATGTAAATAACGCTCTGGATATCGATACTCGCAGCTCGGACGCCTATACCATGCTGGCACTCATTTTACAGCGTGAGGGCGATCTGGACCTGGCCGAGGAGACTTTTCAACGCGCCATCAACCTGGATCGCAACAATTCTCGGGCGCGTAATAACTATGCAGTTCTGCTGTTCAGCATGCAGCGCTATGGGGACGCCTACGATCAGTTGCAGCGAGTCGCGGCAGATGCGAACTATGAAGGGCGCTCTTTTGCCTTCGAAAGTCTTGGCAGAGCAGCGCTGCGTCTGGACCGTAACCAGGCAGCAGAGACGGCGTTCGGCCGGGCACAGCAGTTAAATGCAAACCTCTATATATCGGCACTGGAATTGGCCATGCTGCAATTCGAAAATCAGGACTTCAATGGCGCGCGTGAAGTCTACCAGCAGTATCTGACCACAGTCGATTTCTACAATATTCCCCATACACCGCGGGCGTTACTGGCGGGAATCCAGATCGAGGGTCACTTTCAGAATACCGAGTTGGTGGATGATTTTTCACTAATCCTGTCGACCCTGTACCAGGATTCCCCCGAGTATGAAACCTACCAGGGGATAAGCGATGCAAACTGAGCAGCTTGCAGAACAGCTGCCCGATGCATCGGGTGATCTGGATGCCCGGCCCAGTGCTGGTGAAATACTTCGCCAGGAAAGACTGCGGCAAGGACTGGATGAGAAAGAAGTCGCTAACCGTTTGCATATCACTATGCATTATGTGCATGCCCTGGAAGATGACAAGTATGAAAAGTTACCTGGCGCCGTCTTTGCGAAGGGCTATATAAAGAGTTATGCCCTGTTGCTGGATCTGGATCCGAGTGACGTATTGGACAGGTACGCCGAATTCACCAGCCAGCAGATAGAACAGGAAGCAAGCTGGCAACGAGTAAGGCGCAACCGTGATAAGAACAGGCCCTGGGCAATCATCTCAGTAGTCGGATTTATTGGCGGCTTTACTGCTTTGTGGGCATACAATAATTTTTCGGCTGATCCGAATAGCGACACACCGACTCCAGCTGTCGCCGTCGGTAGCAGTGAATCGCAGCCGGTACAGGCTGCGCCAAGTATCGCGGCAATAGCCGAACAAGCTGCGCTTGCTGAGCCCGCTGAATCGGCAATAGATGTGGCTGCCGCAGCTACCGACATCGCTGCTGCGCCTGATCAGGAACTGGTAGTACCTGCAGGAGCTACAAGCAACGGGCAGCAAGAACGCGTTATTCATATTGGCACAACGGGTGAAGATAGTCTTCAAATCACTTTTATTGACGAAAGCTTTGTACAGGTTAATGATAGTTCAAATACGCGCATTCTCAGAGATGTGCATTTTAAAGGTGATATCGTTGAAATAACCGGCAGTGCTCCGTTCACAATTCTGCTGGAAAATGCGCCTTTCACTCGGTTAATTTTTAACGGCAACGAGATTGACGTCTCAGACAATATTCGCATCGACAATTCGGCCCGCCTGACAGTCGGCTTGTAATTGGCCCTGTTGGTTGAAAGCTTCTTCATGAACTCCAGGCAGACTATTATTCGTCGCAAAACTCGTCAGATCATGGTGGGCGATGTCGCCGTGGGTGGAGATGCTCCCATTTCAGTGCAGAGCATGACGAACACCGAAACAACGGATGTCGATGCCACTCTGCAGCAGATCGATCGGCTGGTGATGGCAGGTGTGGATATTGTCAGGGTTTCCGTACCTAGCATGGATGCTGCGGAAGCATTCAAACTCATCCGCAGCCGCGTAGCGGTACCGCTGATAGCCGATATCCATTTCGACCACCGCATCGCGCTCAAAGTTCTGGACTACGGCGTGGATTGTCTGCGTATCAATCCGGGAAACATCGGCAGCGAAGCACGTATACGAAGCGTAGTAGATAGTGCCCGGGACAAGAATATTCCGCTGCGTATCGGAGTAAATGCCGGCTCTCTCGGCAAGGCACTGCTTAGAAAATACACCGAGCCTAGCGCGGAAGCCATGGTCGAATCGGCACTAAACCAGATCGACATACTGGACAGACTCAATTTTCAGAATTTCAAGATCAGCCTGAAAGCTTCAGAAATATTCATGACCCTGGCAGCGTATCGCGGACTCGCTGGGCAGATTGGGCAACCGTTCCATCTGGGGATTACCGAAGCCGGCGGGCTACGCACGGGTACAGTGAAATCGGCCATCGGCTTGGGTGCGTTATTAATGGAGGGTATCGGTGATACGATTCGTGTATCGCTGGCTGCGGATCCGGTGGAAGAAGTTAAAGTCGGCTTCGATATTCTCAAGAGTCTGGGACTGCGTCACAAGGGTGTAAATCTGGTGGCCTGTCCCAGTTGCTCACGCCAGAATTTCGACGTCATTGCAGTGGTTAACGAATTGGAATCCCGCCTCGAAGACATCATCACACCCATCGACGTAGCAGTGATCGGCTGCATCGTTAACGGTCCCGGGGAAGCCAAGGTGGCAGAGATCGGCCTGACCGGTGCCAGTCCCAACAACCTGGCCTATGTAGAAGGAATGCCCGATCACAAGATCAACAATGAAAATCTGGTGAACGAACTCGAAGAAATGATTCGGCAGCGCGTTGCAGCGAAACAGCTTAAGGAAGAAGATCTCATCGCCTTAGGTTAACGAATTCAGGCAGGCATCTGGAAATTATGGCAAAACTACAAGCAATCCGGGGAATGAATGACATCCTTCCCGAGCAGTCTCTGAGCTGGCAGTACCTGGAAAGGATTTTCCAGGGAGTCGTCAGGCGCTTCGGCTATCAGGAGATTCGTTTTCCGGTGCTGGAACAGACTGAATTGTTCAAGCGTTCCATCGGCGAGGTTACCGACATCGTCGAGAAAGAAATGTACAGCTTCGACGACCGCAATGGCGACAACCTGAGCCTGCGTCCCGAGGGCACTGCCGGTTGTGTAAGAGCGGCGGATCAGCACGGACTGCTTTATAACCAGCAACAACGTCTCTGGTACGCCGGACCGATGTTTCGCCACGAACGACCGCAGCAGGGGCGCTATCGGCAATTCCATCAATTCGGAGTGGAAGCCTTCGGCATGGCGGGACCAGACATCGACGCCGAAATTCTGCAACTAGCCGCCAGCCTCTGGCAAGACCTGGGCCTGACAGACTACCTGTCGCTGGAGATCAATAATATTGGCAGCGCCGAAGATCGCCAACGCTATGCTGCGGAGCTCACTGTGTTTCTCCAGTCCAAGGTCGAACAACTGGATGATGACGCACGCAAGCGCATGCACAGCAATCCGCTGCGCGTGCTGGATAGTAAGAATCCGGCAGTGCAGGAAGCCTTACAGGGCTGCCCGCAGCTCGGGGATTTCGTGAGTAGTGAGAGCGTTGCACACTACCAACAATTGCAGGCAATGCTCGAGGCGGCGGAGATCGCCTTTACTGAGAATCCACGCCTGGTGCGAGGACTGGACTACTACAACTACTGCGTCTACGAATGGACTACCGAGTCACTGGGAGCCCAGGGGGCCGTATGCGGCGGTGGCCGTTACGATGGCCTGGTAGAAATGCTGGGCGGCAAGACAACCCTGGCTGCCGGCTTCGCCATCGGCATCGAGCGGCTGGTGTTGATGCTTGAATCCCTGCATAAGATCCCTGATTCGGCGTTGCACCCGGTGGATGTTTACCTGTTAGTGGTGGGCGATAAGTTGGCAGCTCAAGGTTTGCAGCTAGCCCAACAGATCCGCTCGCATTACCCGCAATTGGGTGTCGTTGCCCACTGTGGGGGTGGTAAATATAAGCGCCAGCTAAAGCGAGCATTCAGCGGGGGTGCACGTCTGGCGGTGGTCCTGGAGCGCGATGAGGAGGGATCAGAACCCCTGCAGAGCTTGAAAATCCGCCGTTTGGACGACTCTGGTGAATCGGAAACCGTCCCGATCGACGAAATAATCCCTAAACTGGGCGAATTTCTCTAAATTTCAGGGTGCCAGAGCGTGATATCCGTGCCTGAAGCGCAACAAACGGGTAAAATTAGCGCCGCATTCTGGAACCATCCGCAAGATTCCAGATCAGAATCACGTAATGAAGCATAGGAGCAGGTAGTGGCGATAAACGCTGCAGAAGAAGAGAGTATAGAATCCCTCAAGAAATGGTGGGATGAAAACGGTAAACAACTGCTGCTGTTGGTGGTGGTGGTGATTGGGGGCTACGGCGGTTGGTTACTGTGGCAGAATTCCCAGGCAGCCTCTGCCGAAGCAGCATCGGATCTCTACGAAGAGATTCTAACGCTGGCAGTCAACGAACCCGGCATCGACGTCACTGAGCTGGAACGAAGCAGCATTCTGGGACTGTCTGAGCAACTTCGATCCGACTATCCAGATTCGGTATATGCCCTATACGGTGCCCTGTTTGCAGCGCAGCAGTTAGTGGCCAGCAATGATCTGGATGGGGCTGAACAATCCCTGCAATGGATTCTCGATAATCAGCCGGATGGCTTATTTCAACAGACCGATGAGGGGTTGGTGCTGGCGACTAATTTGCGCATGGGCAGAGTCATTCTGGCCAAAGGCGATCCCGAGCGCGCGCTGACACTGGTAAACACTATCAATCCCAGCACTTTTGAATCCGGATTCGCTGAACTGCGAGGTGATATCTACGTCGCTATGGGACGCATCGTGGATGCTCGGGATGCCTATATAGCCGCTCAACAGGCCGGTTCCGGTAGTGACGGATTGCGTATGAAGCTTGACGATCTATCGGACTCAATTTAAATAATTACAGGCACACAAGCATGCATCTCCTGCAAATCATTTACCCCTGCAACACCCGGTTTCCGGTAAGAGTAGCGGCACTTTGCGTGTTGCTACTCAGCCTGAATGCCTGCACCTCTATCAGCTGGAATCCCATGAACTGGTTCAGCGATGATGAGGTAAATCCTCCGGCTGAATTGCAGAATATCGAGACGGAAGTGAGCCTGCGTAGCGACTGGAGCGTGAGTGTCGGCAATGGGCAGGGTGATAACTACACTGAAATTACGCCCACCATTGATGGCGGGATGATCTTTGCGGCCAGTGAAAACGGCACTATTGCCGCAATCGAAGTCAGTACTGGCAATACACTCTGGCGCAATCGATTAGACACGACTATTACCGGTGGAGTTGGAGCCGGTGAAGGTGTGGTAATGGTTGGCACTGAAGAGGCTGAAATCGTAGCGCTCGACCAGGCGACAGGTGAAGTCGTCTGGCGGACTCCAGTCTCCAGCGAAGTATTGAGTCAACCACAAACCGATGGGGATGTCGTGGTTGCACAAACGGTAGATGGCAAGCTACTCGCCCTGGACCGAGAGACCGGAGAGCAACGCTGGATCTATGAGACCAATTTGCCTGCCTTGACACTACGTGGCACAAGCAGACCGGTAATTACCGACACCGGCGAAGTGATCGCAGGATTCAGCAATGGCACACTGGTTTCTGTTGCTGCCACGGATGGTGTGTGGCGTTGGGAGGAACGTGTGGCAGTGCCTGAAGGGCAATACGATATTGATCGTGTAATCGATGTAGATGGAGACCTGTTGCTGGATGGCAGTCGGGTACTCGCCGCCAGCTACCAGGGTAACTTGATGGCTTTCGATATAGCGACCGGGCGAATTGTCTGGGGAATGGAGGCATCCAGTTATCACGGCATGGACCAGGGTTTTGGCAATATCTACTACAGCGACGATAGAAGCCATCTTGTTGCCGTAAGGGATAACAGCAACGATGTAGTTTGGGAAAATGAAGATCTGCAGTATCGAGCTATTACCGCGCCAACCGCTATTAACAACTATGTTGCCGTGGCAGATTTCGAAGGTTACCTGCACCTGATTTCCCAGATTGATGGTCGCATCGTTGGACGTACTCGAATAGACCGCGATGGGGTCAGGGCTAATCTTTTAACTGCAAATGACAAGCTGTACGTTTATGGCAACAGTGGCCGCTTAACCGCATTAACCCTGGAGTAGTTTTCAGGCCCAGACTCTAGATTGCCGCATCTTTGTTACAGGTATTACCATGAGGCCAGTCATCGCCCTCGTTGGACGCCCCAACGTTGGCAAATCAACCCTTTTTAACCGCCTTACTCGCACCCGCGACGCGATTGTTGCAAATATACCCGGGCTTACTCGTGACCGACAGTACGGCGAAGGCAGCAGCGAAGGCAAGTCTTTCATCGCCATCGATACTGGCGGTATCACCGGGTATGAGGATGGCATCGATGCCGAGATGGCTTCCCAGTCTCTGCAGGCGATCGATGAAGCCACTATCTGTCTGTTCCTCGTCGATGCGCGCGATGGATTGACACCGGATGACAGCAGAATCCTCGACTATCTCCGCAAGCACAGCAAGCGCAGTTACCTGCTGGTAAACAAGATCGATGGGAGTGACCCCAACGAGGCCATGGCAGAGTTCTTTGCGCTTGGAATGAAAGACGTGTTTCCTATTACCGCCACTCAGGGCCGCGGCGTCACGCGCATGCTGACGGCGGTCTTGGACGACGCTGAAACGGATATCCAGACAACTGAAGAAGAACTCGAAATTGAGGGTATCAAGATAGCTATTGCTGGCAGGCCTAACGTAGGTAAATCTACGCTGGTTAATCGAATGCTCGGTGAGGACCGTGTTGTGGTTTACGACCGGCCAGGTACCACACGGGACAGTGTGTACATTCCTTTCGAGAGGCGTGGCAAGAAGTACACCTTGATCGATACGGCTGGCATCAAGAGACGGGGTAAGACAAAGGAAACCGTGGAAAAGTTCTCCGTGGTGAAATCCCTGCAAGCCATACAGGATGCAAATGTTGTTGTGTTGATCGTCGATGCTCGCGACGGAATCGTGGAGCAGGATTTGCATCTGCTCGGATACGTTATCGAAACTGGGCGCGCCCTGGTAATCGCCATCAATAAATGGGATGGCATGACTGAGAGCGAGAAGGAGCATGTAAAGTCCGAGATTCGGCGCCGCTTTACCTTCGTGGATTTTGCCAGGATTCACTTCATCTCGGCATTGCATGGCAGCGGAGTAGGAGATCTCTATAAATCTCTACTTACTGCATTTGACTCGGCATCCAAGAAACTGACCACCAATCGCCTTACTCAAGTGTTACAAGACGCCGTAGTCGATCATGCGCCGCCGATTGTCAACGGGCGACGTATCAAGCTGCGTTACGCACATGCCGGTGGTCACAATCCACCGACGATTGTTATTCATGGCAAACAGACCGACAAACTACCGGGGCATTACAGTCGCTACCTGGAGAAAACTTTTAGAAACGGCTTGAAATTGGAAGGGACTCCAGTACGAATCGAACTGCGTAGTGATGCCAATCCCTTTGTTAAGGGCGAGCAGCAACTTAGTCAAAAACAAGTGGCGAGAAAGCGCAAGATCAAGAAGAATCGCAAACCCTTAAAACGTTGAGATAATGACTGTAAACATCAAAAATATCCGGCAAGCTGCCGCACGGCTCGATGGAGTGGCAGTCAGAACTCCTCTGTTGCAGAACGACTACCTGAACCAACGGTTACAGGCGAAGGTGTTTATAAAACCGGAGAGTTTGCAGCACATTGGAGCGTTCAAGTTTCGTGGTGCCTATAATCGTCTGAGTCAACTGAATGAGGAGCAGCGCGCACTGGGGGTGGTGGCATTCTCATCGGGCAATCACGCCCAGGGGATTGCCCTGGCTGCCCGTTTATTGGGTATGCAGGCCACCATCGTTATGCCCAGCGACGCGCCAGCATTGAAGCTGGAAGGAACCCAGCGACTCGGAGCGACAATTCGCAGCTATGAGCGAGCTAGCGAAGTCAGGGAGGAAATCGCGGCGGACATAGCTGCCGACACCGGAGCGACTCTGGTGCCCGCCTTCGAAGATCCGGATATCATTGCCGGCCAGGGCACCTGCGGACTGGAAATCATAGAACAAATGGACGCGCTGGGGGAAACAACCCAGAGTGTGCTAATCCCCTGTGGTGGCGGTGGTTTGTTGGCAGGCACCTCCACGGCGGTAAAGGCGCTGTCCCCAGCTACGCTGGTGTATGGCGTAGAACCGCAACATTACGACGATCATTTGCGGTCCAGACAAGTCGGACATCGAGTAGCGATAGATGCAACTGCAGCTACCCTGTGCGATGCACTAATGGCACCGATGCCAGGAGAATTGACCTGGTCCATCAACAGTAAGAGTGTTACGGATTTCCTGCTCGTCACAGAAGAAGACGTGGCTCATGCCGTGTCCTTTGCCTTTCGCTATCTTAAACTGGTTGTCGAGCCGGGCGGAGTCGTCGCTTTGGCAGCCTTGCTGGCGAACAAGTTGGATGTTAGCGGCAGCACTGTCGCCATCCTGCTCTCTGGCGGTAATATCGATAGCACTGTATTTACCCGCTGCCTGCAACAATACCCATCACCCGAATAATGTTTTTTCCTGGAACACAACATGGAGCAGACCACACGATGACTTCTTCCAGATACCTCGCTTCTTTGATACCACTATTTACCACACTATTTGTATCCGTAACGACTTACTCCCAGTATGAGGAACAATGCAGTGTTTCGCTGCAATGTGAGTCCTCATGGATTGGGCTTGGCGAAGCAGAACGGGCCGCCGTGTTCGAATTTGCCGAAGACTACAAGTCATTCATACATCTGGCCCGTACCGAGTTGAGTTTTGTTACTGAGGCGGTGGCGTTCGCAGAAGCGAACGGATTCGAGCGCCTTACTGCGACAACTCGATTGACAGCGGGAACGAGGATCTATGAGGTTAACCGTGATCGAACCATCAGCCTGTTGGTAATTGGTGAAGAGTCCATGCGCAACGGCTTTCATGTGATCGGTTCCCATATCGACTCACCGCGCCTCGATTTGAAAGCTCGCCCGCTGTATGAGGATAGCGAATTTGCGCTTTTTCAGACTAACTACCACGGTGGGCTCAAGTATCACCAGTGGACTAATTTACCCTTGGCCCTGATGGGGCGGATTGACAGGAAAGATGGCAGCACAGTCGCCGTTTCTGTTGGGCTGGGCGCCGATGATCCGGTTTTCATGATACCGGAATTGTCTCCCCATGTTGACCGGGGTCGCAATTCCCAGACGCTGGGTGATTTCATCGGACCCGAAGACCTGGATCCGGTGGTTGCTCACATCCCCGGGCAGGATGGCGATGTGGTCGAACAAGTACTGGCCTATCTGGACCAGCAATACGCGGTCACTCAAGCCGATCTGGTGTCGGCAGAACTGGCTCTGGTGCCGGCCGGCCCACCCAGGGATATGGGTTTCAACCGGGGTTTGATTACGGCTTACGGCCAGGATGACAGGCTTGCCTCCTACGCGGCGATGCGTGCCGTGGCCACCGTGGATAATCCGCAAAAGACCACCATGGCGTTTCTGGTGGACAATGAGGAAGTGGGAAATCGTAATAACACCGGCGCGCGCTCGGATCATTTCGCTGACCTTTTATCACGGCTGCTGTATGCCGAGTTGGGTTCTGATTACCGGGAGCCACTGTTTCGTAACGCCCTGCGCAACACGCGCTTTATTTCTATCGATGTAAATCCAGGTGTGAATCCGATGAATCCCGGTGCCTGGGAGCTAGGTAATGCGCCCAAGCTCGGTTACGGAGTGAATCTGAAGCTGTATGGGCAGGGCAATAATGCCAATTCCGAATTCGTGGCGTGGACCCGTGCATTGCTGGATGGCAACGACATACCCTGGCAGACCAGCACTTACAAGGTTGGAAGTGCCGGCGGTGGCACGATCGGTGGTGAATTCTCCAGCCAGAACATCGAGGTTATCGATTTCGGCGTGCCGTTGTTGTCCATTCATACTCCCTTCGCCGTAAGCTCGAAGGTGGATGTGTATAATCTGTATCGTGCGGCACAGGCATTCTTCGCCTTCCAGGAATAAGGCTGTAAAAAATTGGTGTATAAGGATTAGACAAAGGTGCCAGATCACATTCATTACCAGGACTTGGGTTTCGGCATAAGCTGTATCGATACGATGTTGCAACGCCAGGGGCTGGCGGCCTGCTACCTGATAGAGCATGAGGGCATGGCCGGATTCATCGATACCGGAACCAGTAATTCGATTCCAATCTTGTTGGAAGTGTTAAAGCGCAAAAGGATAATCAGGGAGCAAGTAGCCTATGTAATGCCGACCCATGTGCATCTGGATCATGCCGGTGGCTCGGGTGGGCTAATGCGGGAGTTTCCCAATGCCGTGCTGCTCGCCCATCCCCGCGGTGCGCGCCATCTGATAGACCCGGGCAAGCTGATAAAAGGCTCATTGGCCGTGTATGGCGAAGCAGCGTTCAAGGCGATGTTTGGCGAACTTGTGCCAGTGGATGCCGATCGGGTGCGAGAGATGGGTGACGAATTCGAGATTGACTTTAATGGAAGAAAGCTGGTGTTTCTGGATACTCCCGGGCATGCCAGGCATCACTACTGTGTCTTCGATGAACTGAGTGCCGGCTTATTCACTGGTGATACTTTCGGTACCAGCTATCCCGAACTGAATCTCGGCAAGGGGCGCTTCATTTTTCCTCCCAGCACTCCCGTGCAATTCGATCCGGCGGCCTGGCAAAACACGCTCGATAGACTGCTGACCTATAAGCCTGAACGCGTATTCCTAACACATTTTGGCATGCATGAAGAGGTAGATGTGCTGTGCAAGCTATTAAAACAAGCCATCAGGGATTATGCGGAAACGGCGCAGGAGTATGCAGAAGCAGAAAACCGCAGCGATCGGATCACCCAGTCCATTCTGCAGGCCAGTGTCAATTATCTACTGGATCAGAACTGCGGTATCGATGTGGCGACAATTCACCATTTAATCCAGCGCGACATGGAGCTCAACGCCCAGGGCCTTGACCACTGGCTTACGACCCTGGATTGATGCTACGGCTCGGCAAATTCAAAATAGCTTACAGGCCATTTGCCGTGAGAGCATATACTTGTTCAGAGAGTCGCTAGACTTTTCACCGCAATCCCATTAGGCTCGCGAGTAAGTGATTTAGTTTTTTTAGTCTGACATTAGTAGCATGATTTCCAGCGTGATAACCAGGCAATTCAAATACTTACCGGCTATAGCATCGTTGCTATGCATCAGCTCACAGCTATTCGCTCAGAATGTCGCTGGCACTCCCTTGTACGGCGAAATCAGAATCCGGGGTAATGTTTTGCTATCGCGATCTAATTTCCATTGAGCGAATCGACAACATCATAGCCTCTACGGAATTACCACCGCTGTCCTTGCGGATGGCGCGCAAGCAACCTCCCGTTACACGTGATAAATATACTTACGCCAATGGCAACATTGATCGCGGCGCAGTGGTTTATCAATACCAACAGGGGGCAACCATTATCCTCCCCCAGCTACACCTCGCCGTCGAGTCGCTCTCGCAATTTTGTCGCGCTATGGAACAAGTCTTCAGTGCTCACGTGCAAACAAATATCTATCTGACTCCACCGAAAAATCAGGGCTTCAATACACATTATGACGACCATGATGTGTTTGTGCTGCAGGTGTCAGGGGAAAAGCAATGGCGTCTGTACGAGAAACCTATTGAGAATCCCTACCGGGGAGAGGGCTTCAAACCGGGAGAGCATGAAATTGGGGAACCGAAGCAGGAATTTGCCTTGAAGGCTGGTGATTGCCTTTATGTGCCGCGAGGACTGTTACATGAAGCCGTCAGCGAAAGCGATGAAGCCTCTCTACATATCACAGTGGGATTACTGGTGAAAAACTGGGCTGATCTGATGTTGGAGGCCGTGTCGGAAGCGGCATTAAGAAACCCCAAATTTCGTCATTCACTGCCACCAGGATTCACGCTGGACTCTTTTAATAAGACTGAAGCGCAGCAATATTTCAATTCACTAATTGAGGATTTCAGCCGCGACGCAGACTTCACTGAAGTATTTAAGCTTTTCAAAGAAAATTTTATTCGCGAACGCGGCCCGGACCTTGATGGCAATCTGGTCACGACATCACAGCCAATTCGGGCCGACCAACAATTCAGGAAGCGCCGTTACACGCAGCCACTACTTCGATACGACGACGAAGAAGCGGTGCTAGTTTGTGGAGGTGGAAACATTCAGTTCGACATCAAATACTTGCCTGGCCTACAGCATGTTTTAACAGCAGATGCCTTCTCTACCGAGCTATTCAAGGATCTTAGTAAGACGGACACCGATGAATGTATCCGCAAGCTTCTTGCATTTGGAGTGATCGAAGAGTTTAGTACGGACTGAAGCGAAATCTGACCCATTAGTCGGCGGCGGAGTCCTCGAATTCTTCATTCACCACTTCTGTAATCCGGCTTCTGCTGGGGTTGGCTAACATCCTGCCGTTGATGAAAATCGCTGGAGTCGATCGAACGCCAGAGGAATTGCCACCGCGCTGATCATTACGGACTTTCTGAACCAAATCATCTGATTCCAGGTCTGCGCGTAGTTGCTCCAGATCGAGATTCAGATCCATTGCGTAACTCTCAAATTCATCATCTACGTCGGACAGGCCTGACCAGATGTCCTGGGTTGCGAAAAGGTAATCATGCATCTCCCAGAATTGACCCTGTTTACCAGCGGCTTCGGCGAACAATGCGGCGGTCCATGAGTGGGGGTGGCTGGCAGTAAGTGGGAAGTGCCTGAAGATAAGATGGGCCTTGTCTCGAATGCTGGGCCAAAGCTGTGTCATGGTCTGATGCTCGTTTGCACAGGCAGGGCACTGGAAGTCGGCGTAAACTACGATTGTGACGGGATTGTCCACCAGGCCACGAATATGATCGTTATCGGCAATCTCCACGGTTGAATAGGTCCGGCCCTGGGTAAACAGGGTATAGAGGACGAATAACAGTAGTACGGGGGCGACGCCGAACATGGCTACCTTCGTCATCACCAGGTGGGTCTGTTGCCGCTGCTGCGCGGCGTGCTGTTTCTGCTCTTTCTTCTTGCGTTGTTGCTCTCTCTTGCTCACCACCTGTCCCACCTCAGAATCTGATCTTTTAGATCCCCATAGTAGCAAATTCGGCACTGGGCGAAGAAGTAGCGGAGCGATTTATCGTAGAGGCGGACAGTAATCAGAGAATTGCGGCGAAGATAACATAGGCATACACCAGTTTGCAGCCAATGTGGATGCTCTGGTCTTGATGGAAGCCGATCCACCCCTCGCACTTGGAGAAATCTGTCACCCAGTGGATCACCGTTTCGATAACGCCAAGTAGCAGGCTGTTGGTTATCAGGTAGACGACGCCACCGTGCACCAGCGAGTGTGCGGAAAGCCAGTACCACCAGACAGGAAACAGGCTGTGCTCCTTGTCATGAATCTTGTCATTGCGATTCTTGCCATAGGCCATTGCTTCGGGCTGCAACACGAAATCGGCTAAAGCATGGCCAAATATCAGTTGGAAAAGTAGTTCAGTTAGTGGCATTAATTATTCCTTTAGCAAGAAGGAATGAATCAACTAATTCAAACCCGACCTTGCCAGCAGATCTCGATGTGCGATCAAAAACTCTATAGTGCGAATTAGATGTTGTACATGACCTCTTGATCTTAAGCATTTCTTACGCCAACGAAACCCATTCTATTATCATTTTGCTAACCGTTTCACACATTTAGTTCATTAATGTCTATTTACTACATGAGATGGGCTGAATCACAGTTAACACATTGATATCTATTAATTTTGTAAAAAAACCTACACCGCAAAAATTGTGGGTTTGTGACGCATACATGCCCTTAGTGACCAGTTTTGACACAGCAAATGTCCGCCAGCTTGGGTGCGAATTCCACCTTGGCCATCAGTCGACCAGAAACAGGGCAGGATCAACTCGGGTGTTGTTCAGATTGATGCTCCAGTGCAGGTGGGGGCCGGTTACGCGTCCGGTCTGACCCACCTTACCGATCTGGTCACCTGTGTCGACCACAGTACCAGCTACTACATCGATGGTATTCATATGGCAATACAGACTGATCAGGCCATGACCATGATCCAGGATAATCGTGTTGCCATTAAAAAAGTAATTACCTGTAGTGAGAATTACCCCCGGAGCCGGGGCGTAAATTGGCGTTCCTTCATCGGCGGCGATGTCCATTCCGGAATGGGGATTGCGCGGCTGGCCATTAAAGAATCGCTTTAGCCCGAACGAGCTGCTTCTCACTCCTTGCACAGGAGCACGCATGCCGAATACCGGAGTCTGGGAATTATCCCAACTGGTAAAAGCCCGGTTCATCTCGGCACTTTCCCGGTTTATTCTAACCATATCGTCAGCGTTAGGATTAACCTGTCTCTCATTAGTAATGGTAATGTGTTGCTCAACGTACTCTTTATCCTCGATAGAGAATTGCAGCAGCTCCCGCCGACCATCGGCAAGCTCGAGCGCAAACTGATGAGTTCCTATGCTGGCATTGAGTGGAATGCCGATGATTGCATATTGCTCGCCATCGAAATCGGCAAGCAGTATGCGCTCGTCACGGTAGCTGCCGGAATTGGCCTCAGTGCCGGTTGGCACAACCGCAACACCTCCCGGAACCATGGAAGAGTCCGGTAGGCTGCCGATAGAAATGGCGGCGCACAGGGGCTCGATTACACTCAGTAATAGCCCGCTTAATAACAACTGTTTCAGTCCCATTGTGAGTCCTATGAATCTTCACTGTGAGTCGAATCGACGCTGGCTACAATTCGTCCCCTGGCTAAGCGTGCGATTATCTTACCACCTATTTTTACATCGTCGCTTCGACGAATTACTTTCATGTCAGCATCGTAGGTAATACTGTAGCCACGGGAAAGCGTGCTTAAGGGACTCACGGCACTAAGGCTGCGGCTGAGTTCCCCAAGGACAGCCTGACTGGACTTCAGGCGGGTGCGCATGGACTGACTCAGACTATGCAGGCCACTGTCCAGCTGCATGAATAGCTGTCGAAACCTTTGCCGGGGTGAGCTGGCCAGCAATCCCCTGTTAAGTTGTTGCAGTTCCCCGCTCCACAGAGCGATGCGGGTGCGTGTCGCCAGCAGCATCTGGCCTTCCAGGCGATCGAGATTCTGGACATGTTCCTGCAGGCGACGATCCGGTCTTTTCAACTGGCGATGCAACCAGCTGAGACGCTGGCGGGGACCCTGCAGGTGAGAGGACATGATCAGTCCTAATTGTTGCTCATAGCCTTGCAGAGTTTCGAGGTAGTCGAATAGCGAGGGGCTCATCTGTTCCGCCGCAGCTGAGGGAGTGGGTGCACGCAGGTCGGCGGTGAAATCGGCAATGGTGAAGTCGACCTCATGTCCTACTGCGCTGGTAATTGGCAGCTCGCTGGCAAATATGGCGCGGGCCACCGTTTCTTCGTTAAATGCCTGCAAGTCTTCCAGGGATCCACCCCCGCGGCCCACGATCAAGGCCTGCAGACCCAGCTTGTCACGTAGCTTGTTCGCCAACTCGATGGCGTGCACTATCTCAGTTGCGGCATCGCTTCCCTGCACCGACACTGGAAACAGCGTAATTCTTGTTGCCGGGAAGCGGCGCGCGAAAACGCTGAGGATATCCTGTATCGCAGCCCCACTGGGTGACGTCACCACACCGATGTGCGCGTAACAGGAAAGGATATCCTGTTTGGCGGCTGTGGCGAACAGCCCCTCAGCCTGCAAGCTGAGCTTAAGTTCTTCGAATGCCCTGCGCAATGCGCCAGCACCGGCTTCTTCCAGGGAATCCACGATCAATTGGTAGTCGCCACGACCCTCGTAAATACTGAGCCGCCCGCGCACAATGATCTGCATGCCGTTGTGGGGCTTGAATCGCACCATGCGATTGCGATTTACGAACATCGCACAGCGAATTTGCGACGTCTTGTCCTTGAGCGTTAGATACCAGTGTCCCGAGGCTGGTTGTGCCAGATTGGATATCTCACCCTCGACGATGACAGCGGGAAAATGCTGCTCCAATAGAGACCTCGCCAACCGGTTCAGGCTGGTGACCGAGAGCGGCTGTTGTGTTGATTCATGCTCCGGATTCGCCGGATTTGCAGGAAAATGTGGCATATCGGCAGTCTACCTCAGCTGCTCTGTAAACTGTAATGAACGACGAGCCACGAAAATCGGGTTTAAATAGGGACGGAATGGGCTTATGCTTCGCTGACCAGTAATAAAACAGCATAAAAATCACGAGGGTGGAGGCTATGAAGAAAACATTAGTAGTACTGATGTCTGCGTTGGCACTGATGAGTATTCAGCTGCAGGCGCAGTCACTGGATGTACAGGGATTGATTCAGCAAATAACGAATGATCCGGGCAGAGCCGATGCCGATAAGGCGAGAGATCCGGGTCGAAGACCAGTCACCCAGCTGAATTTTCTGGGTTTGGAAGAGGGCATGACGGTTATCGATCTGGTAGCGGCAGCTGGCTACTACACAGAGGTGCTCTCAAATGTGGTTGGCCCGACTGGCAAGGTCTATATGCAGAACTCGGCGGCCTCGCTGACTGGCAACCGTGGCGAGCGTACCGCCGCTGCTATCGATCAGCGGCTGGCTAATAATCGCCTGTCAAACGTTGAACAAATCAGTAGCGATCCAGATGATCTGCCGCTGGCGGATAATTCATTGGATGCCGCCATCATCGCGCTGGAGTTTCACGAGCTCTATCTTTCCGATAACCCCAATGCCGCCACCGACTTCCTGGCAGAGATGCGTCGGGTTTTAAAGGTGGGAGGCGTGCTGGGAGTCATTGAACACGCGGGCCATCCAGCCTATGACTATGGTGCGCTACACAGAGCGCTGGAGTCGCAGGTGGTTGCCGATGCGCAGAATGCCGGGCTGTTTGTCGAGGCCAGCGGAAAGAATCTGCGCAATATCGAAGACAACCGCAGCGGCAGCATATTCGCAGAAGGTATGCGTGGAGCTACGGATCGATTCGTATTGAGAATCATTAAGAAACGTTGAACTGCAGGCTGGCATTACCAGCACGCGTAGTGCCAGCCTGATGTAGAACAAAGCGTCGATCTGCAGATTAGTGTGTACTATTCCGCGGCGAGCGTCTGGTTGTCCAGTTTGTCGAACACCTCAACGCTTCGCACAGTACCATCCAGGTCCATAGCGGTGAGCTCAATGCGCTTTCCGGCAGGGCCGAAGGGGAACTTCAGCTTAACGAAAGCTGTGGCGCCACCGCCGGTAACCATGCCAGCGGTTATCGCATAGTTTTTCGATATGCCGATCGCAGTCCACTGACAGGAGCCTGTACCAGAAGATTCCAGCTCGAAGGCTTCGTCACCGTACTTGTGTGACTCATCGAGCTTTTTGATGATTAAAGTACATTTTCCGGTGCCCCGGGCATCACCGTCGGACATGTAACCTTCAGATCCGTAGACACCGTCAACCAGCGACTGGGCCAGGCTCAGTGGGGTATAGAGCAATGATATTGAGGCTACTATCCCAAGAAGTAATTTAGTTTTAGTCATAAAGCACCTATCTCATACGGAATTCCACTAGCAATCATAGGAGCGACAGGGTCAAGTGGTTTGACCTATATCAATTGCAGGGCACTTAACAGAGACGCTCCACGGCTGGGGAGTGGGCTAGGGGTTTGTGTCATGGAACCTGGCAAGCAGGGCAGTAGCGGTGACGTTTGCAGTAACATTGGCAGCGGTGAGAAACATGTCCACTATGAGATCGATGGCGATCAGAATTCCAATCCCCTCTACCGGCAAACCCAACGACAAATAGACTGGAGCCATGATCAGCAGGCCACCGCTGGGTATGCCGGGAGAGTAAAAACTCAGCAGGGCTATGGCGAGAGCAATGACGCCTAATTCCCAAAGATTCAAATCGATGCCATAGAGACTGGCGATGAAGTAAGTGCCGGCTGTGCGTGCAAGCGGTGAAGCAAACTTGAACAAGGTAACCGCAACCGGCAGTACCAGACCCGACACTTTTTCAGGAATACCCAACTGCTCCGTAGCGGCATAGGTAGCTGGCAAGGATGCCAGAGAAGAGCGGGTGCTGAAACCAATTGCCTGTACCGGCGCTACGCTGCGAGCAAATTTCCGCAGTGGTATCCCGGCCCCGAACCAAGCAAGCAGGTACAGTAGCAGCATCAGCACAACGGTCAGGCTGCATACGATAAAGATGAAGGAGCCCAGTACGGTGATGGCAGATAGACCCAGGGTGGCAGCGAGTGGAAACACCAGGGCAAAGATACCGATGGGGGCCACCGCCATGATCCAGGCGATCAACACGAACATGGCATCTTTAATGGCAGCGAAGAAATTGACTACAATCTCCCGATGTTGACTGCCTACCTGTAGCAGTGCGACCGAGAACAGGCCGGTGAATATCAATAATGGCAGGATTGGGCCATCCACGGCGGCAGCGAATGGGTTAGCCGGAATCAACTCAACCAGCCAGTCTCGAAACGGTGGCAGCTCTGATACCGCTATAACACGGGAACCGGTGCTTTGCAGGAGGGCCTGGCTGGCAGCCGGATCGATGTCCAGCAGAGCAATAAGTGGCGGAGCGGCGAGCAGGGCCAGCAGTGCTGAACCCAGGATCATGACCACAAAAAGAGCAATCGTCTTGCCGCCCAGCGTGGCAACCTGATTGCTGGTGTGCTGGCCGGCGATAGCAGTCACCAGCAAAGCCATGAGTAGCGGAATCACCGTCATACGAATCGCATTCACCCACAGGCTGCCGACCGGTTCGATAAGACCAGGGATAAAACCCAGAGTGCTCTGGTCTATGAGTGAGTAAGCGATTCCACTGACCAGTCCCAGTGCCAGTCCAATCAGTATCTTCGTCGACAGCTTCATAGTGATAGATTATCCCTGCGATGCGCTGGAGTGGGTAGTAGTGCGCCAGCCCCACCATGCCAATAGAAAATTAACATGTATCAACAGCGCCAGTATCCACTCGAAGGCATCTTCGTAGTCATCGTAGTTATCCAGTGAAATCTCCAGCGAGAGCGTCAGCACACCTATAGCGAGTATCAATAAACAAAGCGCAAATTGCATTTGGCGGCTCGGGTCCGCTAGCTTACGTCTATGAATCTGATAGAGCACCAACAGCTGGTTCAGATAGGTAAAAGTAAAGAACACGATAATACCTATCCTGCGCACCAATCGAAAACTGTCACCGACAGCACCTAGCGCCCCGGTGTAACAGATCAGTGCAACGCAGGCTATGATCCCTATGTTGGCGATGGTTCTTGGAGAGTGGTCCGTTTCTGCCAGCGCCTGATCTGCAAGCTTCCAGTACCATAGATAGATAAAAGCGATAGGAATCATGGTGCTCTTAAAAAAGAAGAATGCGCTACCCTCCTGTCCTGTGGCGCTGATCGAGGTGCAGCTATCCCAATACGGCACACACCAGGGCACGTAGCCTTCTGAGGCTGCTATCAAATAATTGATGTTGATTACTGCGGTAGGCAGTATCGCCAGCACCAAAGCCACCCGTGCAATGTCTCTACTAATCATTTGCGGTTTTGTCATTACTGATTTTCACTGCTGGGTCTAACTTGCTATTCTCCTGAGGGTGATTCGGCACTGCAGTTTCACGTTCAGCCCAAACTATTGTCGAATCCAGCTTCACACAGTTCTTTTAGCGAATTCAATGAAAAGTGCAATACTTAATGCTATTTCCCCGCCGCTGATGCTGCTGCTTAACTGGATAATGCCCTCCGTTGCAGTCGCGGCGGAGGACTGTGAGCCTGCTCTTGTGCCTGCTACCGGAAGCTATCGATTTGTGCAGGGACAGACGCCTCAAGAAACCTATCCAGCAGGTACGGCTTTAGGTGAAATTCACTTTACGCGGCTGCCAATATTCGATGAAACAAATCCCGATGAGAACAACCCGCTGTTTCGTTGGGCTAATCGTTTCCATATCCTGACCAGAGAAACGATGGTTTCACAACAATTGTTATTCGATTCCGGCCAGACATATTCCTCAAGAATACTCGAAGAATCATCACGGCTCTTAAGGACACAGGGCTATTTTTACGACGCGGAAATCCGCCCCGTCAGGTACTGCAATGAACGGATTGACGTTGAGGTGATTACCAAGGACAACTGGTCCTTCACCCCGAATATGTCAATCGATCGTTCCGGTGGTGAAAACACCTACAGCATCGGGCTGCGAGACTCCAATATCCTCGGACTGGGTAAGCAACTCACCGTGAGCAGCGGCAGGGATCTCGACCGGCGTTCCAGTGAATTGAGCTATGAAGACAATAATGTACTTGGCTCCCGGGTAACGAATAGAACCACCCTGATCGATAGTGATGACGGATTCATGCGGGCCTTCGAGTTGGCCCTGCCATTCTTCTTCCTCGACTCACGCCAGAGCTGGTCCGTTCGGATTGAAGATACAGAGCGGCAGGATGAGCAGTATTTTCGTGGTGATGATGTTAGCGAGGTCAAACATACTATTGAGGATTTTGAATTAGAGTACGGATTCTCGCAGGGGCTCGTTAACAGCACTGTAAAACGTTGGGGTATCGGTTATCGGTATCGAAATGATCAATTCGGGCTCGCAGATGAATTACCACCGCCGCTGCAATTTCCTGATGACAAAGAACTGTCCTACGTCTATTTCAAATACGAAGTAGTACAGGACTACTTTGATACGGCATTTAACCTGGATCAAATTTATAGAACCGAAGATATACATCTAGGTCATCACCTGTCTAATTGTTTCGGTATAGCGGCAGATGCCTTCGGGTCGGATTAGGATCGACTGGTGGTGGAGGGATTGTTCAGTGACACCCTGTTTTTTAATGATGATGTTCTCTGGCAGCACTCATTGGAGTGGGAGGGGCTGTGGAATCTGGATGAGGATGTCGCGGAAGATGTGCAGGTCAGTTACGAGACTCGCTATTTCAGGCGCCAAACTGACAATCGTTCTTTCTTCGCCAGTCTGGAAGCCGTGTATTCGAAGAATCTGAACGGTCATCGCCAGGTAGTATTGGGCGGGCTCACCGGGGCTCGTGCGTTCGATAACCGTTTTCAGGTAGGCGATCGCAGCCTGTTACTCACACTCGAGGAACGCTTGTACACAGACATCCATCTTTGGAACCTGATCCGAGTCGGGGGAGCCCTCTTCGTCGATATGGGTCGCGCCTGGGAACCGGGATTCGATAATGGTGTAGAAGATGAGCTGTTGGCAAACATCGGCGTCGGATTACGCCTGGCTTCGAGCAAGGCGGCCTCTGGTCGTATCGCACATATCGATTTCGCGTTTCCGTTGACTAATCGGAACGACAGGGATGTTCGCAACTTGCAGATTTCCTTCAATATAAAAGGGCGCTTCTAGGCTCGAAGGCCCCCTTGTGAGAGGCTTGTTCTAATTTAGCTTGAACACATACAGGGCGTTATGGCCGTCCGGACTGACCAGTTCCGGGGCCAGAAAATTGCCAATACGCCATGGGCTGCCACCCTCGCGACCGGCTGCTATGGCTATGTATTGTTCGCCGTCTATTGCAAAGCTGACCGGAAAACCCTGCACCGAAGTTGCCAGACGGGTATTCCAGAGTTCTTCGCCCGTGTCGACGTCGTAGGCATGCACATAACGATTGTAATCACCGATAAATAATAGGCCACCTGCGGTGGATAATGCTGCGGTCAGGAATGGCGCTCGCTGTTGCACACTCCAGGTTTCGTCCATGGATTCCACATCATAGGCGGCAAGCTTGCCGAATTGGCCATCGGTGCCGGGCATTTCCATCCACACCCTGTCTGCCTGGGTGCCGCCTGAACCGACCTCAAAATTCACTTCTCGCGGCGACATTTCCATACAGGACTGGCTTAGTGGAATCACCAGCTGCCGCGTTGGCGGGTAATAGCTGGTGGATTGCCAGTTGTGGCCACCGGCGGTAGAAGGGCAGACCGACAACCATTCACCGATCTGCATATTGCGAATATCCTCCCGATATCTAAGCTGCCCGGTCTCCAGGTTGAGCTCAGAGAATACATTCTGGAATACAGTCTGTTTAAGTCCCTGAAACTCCCCGGTGCGACGATCCAGCTTCCAGAGTATGCCGCTCTTGCCGATGGTTAACAGAAATGGCTCGTCGAACAGATCAACCAATACCTGCTCGAAGGCTTCGTCCATGTCCAGTGACTCACCCGGCACGTGTTGTCGATACCAGGCGATACGGCCGTCTTCCGGATCGATGGCCAGGGTAGAATTGGTGTAGAGGGTTTCATCTTCCGTAGTCAGTCCGCGACTGGCAGCCATCCAGGGTTTGGCCTGCGCCACGCCGAAAAAAACCAGTTCTAGTTGTGGGTCCCAGCTGCCGGTAATCCACACATCACCACCACCGCGATACTCCACCGGCAAGCCACCCCAGGTCTCGTCGCCAGTTTCGCCCGGTTGGGCGATGGTGTATGTGCGCCACAATTCCTCGCCGGTGCGCGCGTCATGCCCGGTAATAAAACAACTCGCCTCGAAGAAGCGCGTGCAACCGGTGATACCATTGATAACCTTGCCATCGGCCACGATCGGTCCGCTGGTATTCGAATAGCCCTGTGTTTCATCGGCTATTTCCACTTCCCAGCGCACTGCTCCGGTGCGGGCATCCAGCGCCACCAGGTGAGCATCAGTCGTGGCCACGTAAATCATGTCCTCCCACATGGCCAGTGTGCGCAGCGGGCCACCGCTACGACCTCCTCCGGGGAACTGGCGTCGATACTCCCACAGCAAGGTGCCATCTCTCCCATTTAAGGCTTGCACGACGTTGCCGAAATTGGGAATAAAGATGATGCCGTTGCGAACCAATGGGGCGGGTTGGCTTCGGCCAGCTTCCATACCCCAGACCCAGGCCAGGCTCAGCCTGTCTACATTGCCTTTGTCTATTTGATCGAGTGGGCTGAATCCCTGGCTTTGTGGAGTCCTTCTCCAGTAAGTCCAGTCGGCCGCATCCGGGTTACGAAGATCCTCCATGCTCACATTCTGGAATCCCGGCAGCGGCTGGAAGGAACGTGTAATGGCGCGATCACTCTGGTAGATGGTGGCTATTTCAGGAATTGAATTACGCGTGCCGGGTGTGGGAATAGTGCCGGCAATGCCTGGCAGCGGGGTGCGCTGCGGCTGCTGTTGCAGATTGCTCTGATCGCCAAGAAACACGACTGCCGAGTTACTGACAGTCAGCGGATTACTACTGGGAGGGATCTCGTTGGCATTGAGCAGAAAAGCCACCAGCTGCACATAATCAGATTCACTTAACACCCCCGGAGCCTGAGGAGGCATGGTGCGCTGTAGCAGGTCAATCAGCTCCGCAATGTTGCGATTGGCCCAGTTGCTCTGGAAATTGCCATCGTTCAATGCCGGTGCTTCAAAAGCACCCTGCAAATCAGCTAGGTGACAGGTCGCACAGTTTTGTTGATAGAGAGCAGAGCCGGCATCGGACTGAGCAGTCGAATAGTCCGCCTGCTGTAATTGCTGACCGGTAGCAATCGATGAGGCAAGCAGGCTCACCAGCAATAGCAGTCGAGAGCGCATAGATTTGGCAGTTCCTTTGTTAGTCCAGTCGTAGCGTTTCTTGCTCAGCACGCCGTTGAGCGACGGCCTGTGCATATTGTTCTTCGTTTATATAGGTAATTCCTATCCAGGCATGACTCATCTCATCGACGCCACGTCTGCCGAACACCACCCACTGTTCCGGGTCCGGATTGATAGGATTGTTTGCCGTGTTGTCGAAAACGGATGTGAACTGCAGGATTGTGCCGGTGGGCAGGATGGGTTTCACATCATCCTCGAAGATGTAGGCGATCTGCCAGTTATGATTGTAATTGTTCGCCTGGCTGAGTACCTCTTTGGTACCGTCGGGATAGATGGCTTCCATGGACATGAGCTTGCCACGCATATGCAGGTGTGGACGAAAGCTGTGAATGACCGCAGGTGACTCGAGGCGGTGTGTACCCTGCAGAACCTGGTACCCGTGGGGAGGGATGACGATGTCCTGGCCACGTGCCATGCCCTTAAGCCCGTCGACACGAAACATTGTCTCACCGCGGGTTTCCAGCACAGGTTGTTGACCCTCGGGATAGAACCACAAGCCAACTTCCACTACATCACCCGGTTTCTCGGTACCGACCGGGAAATAGTGCAGATTCCAGGCGATCCTGCCGTCGTTTGGGACTCGCATGCCGGTACCTTCGGGGAAGATCTCCCAGGATTTGCCGACACCGTAGCGTGCCAGTGCCACCTGACGCCTTTCGCCCTCCGGAATCAGCACGGCGTGGCCATGATGTACCACTTTCTTACCCAGTGGATAGGAAGGCTTGAATTCGGCGGCGCGTAGAAAGCGTTCGTCTCCCAGTCCTTCGAAGGGCACGCTGGGTGTCCACCACTGGTCCTGTCCATTGGCGATTACGTCATAGGGGGCAGAGCGAATGATCAGATCCGGCGGTCCAAGCTGGTCACCCAGCTGCCAGTCAGCTCCCGAGACGAGTTCTATCAGCGGGGGCAAGTCAGCCGGATTGCCCTGGGGTGCTCCGGCTTCGGCCCAGGCAGTAATCGTGGCAATCTGCTCATCGCTCAAGGAACTGTCGTTCTTGTAACTCTGGATGCCGATGGTTGGATCCAGGTTCCAGGGCGGCATGATGCGCTTACTGGTGCGGTCCTGTATCAGGGCAGCGAAGGGCATGACCTGCTGATAATTCATCAACGGCATCGGCCCGATGCCTTCCGGGTTGTGACAGGTCTGGCATTTCTGCTGCAGAATCGGCGCCACGTCCCGTGAATAGGTGGGAGATTCCTGGGCGAATGCCTGGGTGCCGGCAGCGGTGAGTAACACGCCGGAGAATAGTGATAGCAGAGATCGATAATGATGCATGCGCGGCTCCTGTTGGGTGGCCTGCTTCTAATTAACTACGTTGATATGAAAATACGCGTTGGTATGACAGCAATAGAATTCGAATGCAGCGATATTGTCGATAGTTTGCATGCGCACCACGTAGTCGCCTGCTTCGCTGAAGCTGGCCTGCACATCGGCCGCACCCATCGCAGTGACTATCTGGCGTTCCGGCAGATCAAACTGCACTTCCCCCGCCCCGCTGTGATGGGACCAGCCTACCCAAACCACACCGCCAGGGTGTTCGATCCAGGCACGCAGATCGAGTGCTTGTCCGACACGGGCGGTAATGGGCTGGGTGGTATGCACCCCGGTGCGCCCGCGAATGCCGGCATCCCCCGGAGCGAGCCTTACCAGCGGTGCCAGGTTGCCGCGCCCGTGTGAGGCGGGCTCATCCATCACATAGGGTGGAATGAGTTTGCCCGGCACACTCAGGGATTGACCGTTACTGCTCAGGCTCCAGACGATCTTCTCGTCCACTGAGAAATCACTCGGCACGGTAACGGTGAACGCGCAGAACACATGGCGATAGCGAGGCGGCAGGGGGTCGAAATGGGTGGGTAACTGTGCCGCGAATCGAGTGTCACTGAGGTTATTATGCTCGCCCAACGGAATGTCCAGGGCCTGTTGGTGATTCATATTGAAATAGCCGAAGCACATCGTGCTGCTACCATCATCGTTCGGGTACCAGCCATCGAACAGGGGGATTACCGGCTGCCCGTAGTCGCGAATGACTTCGGAAGACCAGATCTGTTGGTTGAGTTCTATCTGTTGTGCAACCGTAGCGCCAATTAGAAGACACGCGGTAACAGCGAATAAGACTTTGGGTTGAAATTTCTTAGGCATCTTCGTGCGGCTCTTTATAAGCTCTTAACCGCTGGGATAGTACTGTAAATTCAAGGGGATGTCTCTTGTTTCGAGTGCAACCCAGCCCCTGTCGAGTCTGCTGCTGAGCCGTGAGTTTCTGTGCTAGACTCGGAGCGAGCCAGCAATTCCAGTCCCCATTTAATAACAAGAACTGATCCCGTCATGAATAGAACTCTGCGAAGAATTTTTCCCGTGCTCTGCCTGCTGCCTGTCTTGGCACAGGCTCAACAGGGAGCACCCGACGGTGAGTGGCCAAGCTACGGTGGCGATCTCGGCCACACGCGCTACTCCGCTCTTGAGCAGATCGACGCCGCTAATTTTTCCGAATTGAAAATCGCCTGGCGCTTCAAGACAGACAACCTGGGACCGTCGCCGGAATACCGTTTTCAGGCGACGCCACTGATGGTGGACGGCAAGATTTACACCACTGCTGGCTCGCGCCGCTCCGTTGTCGCCCTCGATGCAGAAACCGGTGAGCTCTTGTGGCACTACAGCATGAACGAGGGAGAGCGTGGTGAATATGCACCGCGCCAATTATCCGGGCGTGGACTGGCCTTCTGGCAGGAAGGAGACGAAGCCCGGGTCATCTATGTTACGCCCGGTTACCAGATGGTGGCTCTCGATGCCAGCAGTGGACTGCCGGTCGACTCCTTCGGCAACAACGGTGTAATCGATCTGAAGCAGAATGCCGATCAGCAAATCGATCCGGTCACCGGTGAGATTGGTTTGCATGCCACACCCATCGTTGCCAAGGATGTGGTTATCGTCGGAGCGGCGCACCGTACTGGCGGTAATCCCAGCAGTCGCGAAAACGTAAAAGGCTATGTAAGAGGCTTCGACGTGCGTACGGGTGAGCGCTTATGGATCTATCACACAATACCCTTACCCGGTGAGTACGGTAATGAATCCTGGTTAGAGGAATCCAGTTCCTACACGGGCAACACCGGCGTATGGGCGCAGATATCCGTCGACCTGGAACTGGAGACCGTGTATCTGCCCGTAGAGGCAGCCACCGGTGATTACTATGGCGGCTATCGTCCCGGCGATAACCTGTTTGCCGAGACGCTGTTAGCCGTCGACCTGCATAGCGGGGAACGCAAGTGGCACTTCCAGTTGGTGCATCACGGCATCTGGGATCACGACATACCCTGTGCGCCGATTCTGGCGGACGTAATGATTGACGGCACGCTGCGCAAGATCGTGGCGCAGCCAACCAAGCAGGCATTTTTGTATGTATTCGATCGCGTCACCGGCGAACCGATCTGGCCCATAGAGGAACGCCCGGTAGAAATTGGCGATGTGCCCGGTGAGTGGTATTCGCCCACTCAGCCCTTTCCAAGCAAACCGCCGGCCTATGACCGGCAGGGCGTAAGTGAAGACGACCTGATCGACTTCACGCCGCAGCTGCGCACCGAAGCACTCGAAGTGGCGAGCTGGTATAAACTCGGACCGATCTTCACCCCACCGGTGGTGAGTGACATTAATGGCCCATTGGGTATCCTGATGGCCCCTGCGACCGGCGGTGGCACCAATTGGCCGGGCGGTTCCTACGATCCTGAAACCAACATGCTCTATGTATCATCCAATAGCTCCGTTGCCGGCCTGGCGGTAGTACCGCCGTATCCAGGACAGTCCGACATGGCTTATATCCAAGGTAATGCCGCGACCGGGCCGCGCACCTCTGGTGGCGCCGGATCCTCGGCCGGGGGAGGGCGTACCGAGCTTAATGTCGCCCAGCGCGAGCAGCCCCAGTCGAGCCGAGGCAGACCGCCGGTTGGCCTGAGAGTACAGAGGCTGCCCCTGTTAAAACCGCCCTATGGCGTGATCAGCGCGATCGATCTGCAGCGTGGCGAGATCGCCTGGCAAATAGCCCATGGCCAGACCCCGGACCGGGTGGCCAACCATCCCCTATTACAGGACATCGACCTACCGCGCACCGGACAGAATGCCTCGGTAGGCACACTGGTGACCAAGACACTGCTAATTGCCGGCGAAGCAGAAATGACCCGGGACGGAGAGGGAAATCCACGCGCGCAGCTACGCGCCTATGACAAAGCCACCGGTGCGGATGTCGGTGCAGTACGCTTGCCGGCGCCACAGTCCGGTTCACCGATGACCTATATGCTGAACGATGAGCAGTACATCGTGATTGCGGTGAGTGGTGGCGGGATTTCCGGGGAGCTGGTGGCATTCAAATTATGAGTGCCTTCCAACCCTAGCAAAGAATACGACACTGCTGTTTTGATTACTTCTTCTTTGCGTCATCCAGCATCTTGCGGATGCGCGTGGATTCATCTTCGGTGAGCCCACGATAGTCCATCAGCGCCATCATCAGCTTTTCCGGATTGCCACCACAGGCTTTGTCCACCATGTCCATTACCCGATGTCCCAGGCTCTCCTCCCGCGGAACGATAGCCGAGTAGAGAAAACTGCGGCCTTCTACCCGATGCTTTAACCAGCCTTTCTCTTCCGTGCGCTGCATCAAGGTACGCACGGTATTGCGGGCGATCGGCCGCTGCTTGTTGAGCGCTGTGGTCACATCGGCTACACCCGCCTCGCCAAGATCCCAGATTACTTCCATGACTTCAAGCTGGGCACGGGATAAGGGGGTTTTGTTTTTGATTATTGGCTTAGACATCGTCATTGTTTAACGCATATCTGAAGAGATACTGAACACCGGCGCGTGTACTACTTCCCCGTTTATCACCCGGGGTTGAAACTTGAATCGCTCGGTAGCGCGGATTGCTGAGCGGTCAAATATACTCGCGGGTTCGGCATCGACTACTGAGATAGAATCTTCTATCACATTACCCTCGCCGTTCACCGTAAATGCCACCAGCACCCAGCCTTCGATACCCCGCTGTGCCGCCTTGGTGGGGTATTGGGGGGCTATGGCAACTAGCGGCAGGAAATCACCATCGGTTGCAAAGACTATGGCTCGCTCAAACGCCGATTCGGCTTGGGTGTCGACTGCGGCTGTGCCACCGGGCACATCGGGAGTCACCTCGGGGGCATCCTCATCCAGTGTTCCATAGATTGTTCGCAAGTTGTTCCAGTCAGTGGGATTATTAAATAACAGGATCATGTCCTTGGTGACGTCTAAAGCACTCTCAAAATCTCCCAGTGTGAAATAGAGACCGTTCAAGTAAGAATAGTCATCGCGTCCCAGTTCTTCGCCTTCGGCACGCTTCAAATCCATATAAGAGATCCAGTGTGGAAGTGATTGCTCGAATTGGTCCAACTGGTAATGGGCATAGGCTAGGCCGCGGTATATCAGATCATTCTCTTGCAGAGAAGCATCACGCCACTCATCGTAGCGGTTGATCGATTGCTGCCATTGTTCTTCGGCGCTGTACAACTGACCTAAAGGCCGTAGTGTTCGAAGTCGTATATCTTCCCGCAAGGGTTCAATCGTCAGTATTTCTTCGAATGAAGCAATTGCACCCTGATAGTCGACTATCGTTAAATAGTAGTTAGTGTAAAAATTCAACAGTGTGGTTTTCTCGAAAGCATTCATAGCGTCGAATCTCTGCTCGCGCAACTCGTCCAGCTTCTGCTTAGCAGTTACCAGATCCGGCTCGACGTTCTCATCCGCAGGACCCATCAAGTCCTGGATTTCTGTGATTGCTTGCATCACCGGCTGACTCAAATTGCCTCCGGGATTGCTGCGTGCCAACGGAGGAGGGCGTTGCTCATCCACCAGTGTTGCTTCTGCCTGTTCCCGGGGTAAGTGCACCTAATCGAATAATGCTTCCTCGCAATGTACGGTAATCGAAGTCACCATCATCCAGTCCTGCCAAAATCTCTTGCATGGATTCGATGGCGCTTCGGTTTAACACCATCTGCTGTTGATCTTTACGTAGTATTTCTTGCAACAGGCGCTTGGTAAGCTCAGTAATATCGTCGAAGTGAACTGTGTTCAGATCCTCCATCATCACTGTCTGCAATTCAGTAATACTTCGCAGAATCTCTTCCTTGCTTAGAACTGCATCCTGTTCCGACTCTTCACGTCGCTGCAGTTGCTTTCTTAGATTACGTAATTGATTCTCAAGCGCACTTGTTTGTTCCTGCAGTCTTTGTCGTTCCTGCAACAATTGCTCTGACTGTTCCTCCAGGACCAGTGCCTGATCCTGCAATTCCTGGCTATCAGCGCTACCAATCTGGCAGGCGGCCAAAAATACGGAAAGCCCGACTGCTACAAATTGAATGACTCTCCGAATACGGTGATTCAATCGCACCGTCTTATCTCTCCCCTCATTCAATAAACCACGTATCCGACTTTCCAGGTTCCAACTGCTCCCCATCACTCCAACAGAAATGTGAAGCGGCTGCAGATCCTGTCGTCGATTGGCACTGAAAGAATTCACCTGCAACAGCGTTTCACCATAATTCACTGCTTGTTCACTATTGAGCACGTAGTTATCACAAATCTCTTCCCTGGCTCTGCTCAACATTCGATCCAGCACATGGACTAATGGGTGAAACCAGAATATAGCCAGCATTATCTTCTGAAGAAAATTAGCCAGGCCATCTCTGCGCTGATAATGCGCTAACTCATGCAACAGCACGCTGCGCAATTGTGACTCATTGAGATTCTCGATAAATCGATCGGGAAGCAACACGGCGGGTTGAGATATCCCGATTAACATCGGGCTGGAAATATGGTCGGAAGCACGGTAATGCAACTCAGTGTTACTTTCTAAATGTGACATTAACAAGTAGTCCAGATAGCGTCGCTCTTTATCTTCGAGTGGTCGAGAACGGCGCGAGAGGCGATCGATGTTATGAAAGCTTCGTAACAATCCAATCGCCAGAAATAAAAAGCCGCCCGACCAGATTACCAAGGCAATCAGGTAAGGCGGCAGACTGAATATGATATTCCGGAATCTGAGCAGGGCGGAACCGGCCACGGATTCAATACCAACAGAACCCACTTCGGGAGAAGCGGCATTTGATCCAGTGGGATTCAACACCAGTTCTTCAAACGAAAATTCATCCAGTATAAATTCTGTTGCCACACCGTTGGCAGCAACTGATGCGTCATCTTGGAGTGGAATAAACAGTATGCTCTTTTCATTTAACTGCAATCCGATGGAGAATGCTGTAAGCAGTAACAGGGACAGCATTGCCGGAAACAGTATGTTGTAACGAGCGGCTGCCTTGTTCATAAATCTCCACGAGATTAACAAGGCGATGCCGCATAGTGCCGTAATCTGTAACAACAGGTTTACGAAAATGAAATTGCCGTTGGCTTGTAGAATTTCGATGATATTCATTGGCCAGACTCCAACGCGCTTTACGCGATGCGATTTTATTGGTATTAGAATTTTGACCACAAACTACATTTGTAGTTTATGTCAACATTAATAAATAGGGTCAGAGTAAAAAACCAGTAGTTTTACTTTAATCCCCGCAAACTTGAACCCTGGAAAAAAACAAACGCCCTGGGCCAGTACTGACCCAGGGCGTCATCGCTTTCGAAGTAGAGCTTGAACTTAGGGCGTAACCGTCACCGGCACGTACGCGTTCGACCAGCAGCACTGGTTGTCGAACTGGCTGTCAGGTGCCGTGAAATTGTCGATCCGTAGTCGGACGACATAATCACCAGGCTCAGGGAACGTAGCTTGCGTCGTTACTTCGCTCCAAGCGTTGCTGTCGCTCGCAGCATCCTCTCCGGCAGCTCTGGCTCTTTGACGGCCCATTATGCTCGCTTGCTCGAATTCGGGCACAGCTCCAACCGGCCCCTGGTGCTTTATCCATTCTGTGCCCAGGGCGTAGAAAGGACCGACTTCGTACTGGTCTCGCTCGCCGCGATCCTGTATGTAAGCCGACAATGTCAACGGTGTCCCAACTGAGGTTGTTACCCGGGAACCCCAGATTCCTTCCCGGCCGGTGCTCTCAGGCCCGCTCTGGCTGAACCGAACGGCCGGATTTAACGAGCCCTCAGCTCTTACTGTTGAGCTCATCTCGTACGCCGTTGACGTGGCCCTTCCAGGAATTGCGTAGCTGTGGCCCGCGTGAGTCACGGTCCACACCACCTCGGTTCCGGCCATGTCCGCCGGCACGGTGACAGCAAACACTCCCCGTTCCTGCATGCCTGTAAAGCCAAACCGGTTGTACGTCGGGAAGTGTGTGGGTTGCACTCCATCGAACTGTGCCGGCTCGATGGAGTTGTTCTCCCCGAGTGGGATATCGACGATCTCCTCCGAGTTCAAGTTCGCGAAGCCGAATACCATCGTGACTGAGCCGTCTACATTGGCAATCCAGCCGTTGAAGAACGGCGCTATCACATCGCCGCTCGTCCTACGCTGGGCCAGGGGGTAGTCACGCAAGTGGCTGGGTAACTGCGCATAGAGAGGCGCGGCGATCAGTCCTGCTAGCAGGACCACAAGGGCCCTGCCAGTAAGGTGCTTATACTTCTTCATCAAAATGGTCCTCTGCGTCTGGCGACAGGTCTGGTTTCGCCGCGCTCTTCGAGTATCTCATCGTAACCCTCTTCGTCCAGATGGGTGACGGCGATCCAGGCATGGGACATCTCATCGGTGGTCCTCTGACCAGCACCAACCCATTGATCCGGATCCGGGTTACGTGGGTTATCCGCAGAGTTGTCGAACCATGCGGTCAGGATGATTGTCGCATTGGCTGGAATCAGCGGTCCGAACCCATCTTCATAGGTATGGCTGTGGTTGTAGCCCGCATTCCAGTTTGAGGCCTGGCTGAGGACCTGCTTTCGTCCGGTATTAGGATCGAAAACCTCCATGGTCATCGCCACGCCACGCAGGTGCAAGTGCGGCTGCCAACTGTCGAGGCGCACCGGATGATCGAAGGAGTGGAATCCCTGGGTCATCAGCTTGCCATGAGGCGGAATGAGGAAATCGCCGCCGCCATCAAGGAAATAGAGTGTCAAATCCTGAGTGTAGGAAGCTTCTTCGTCGAAGTTATCCTCTTCGTCGTGGTACCAGATGCCGACCGTGACCTGGTCGTCGGCCACAGCATTGCCATCGGGATAGTAGTGAATGCTCCACCCTACCTTGGAATTTGCCGGTGCCCTTCTGCAGGCTCCGTCGGGAACATACTCTCCGAGCTTGCCGTACGCGAACTCGGACAGCCGGCCAAACATGGCCCAATCACCGTTTTCGTTCTGAGTCAGGAAGTGAGAGTTCGCATGGTGTGTGGATCCATGGGCGTCCTGCGAAGGCAGCGTCTCGATCGCCTTGATGCAGCGACTCTCGGTGATGTTTGAAGCTACCTCTGGCTCCCACCACATATCCTGACCGTTGGCCGGAACGTCCCATGGTGAAGACTGTATAGTGTGGTCGGGCGGGCCTAACTCGGCTGCCAGGCGCCACTCACCGATGACTGGATACTGCCTCGGTGGAGGTAGCTCTTCGGGATTGCCCATTGGGGAACCTGCGTCAATCCAGGCAACCATCGTGTCGATGTCTTCCTGGTCCATGCGCCAATCCCCTTTCAGCTCCTGAATCCCAATATCATGGTCATATTGATAAGGCGGCATCTCGCGCTGCAATACCTTCTCTCTGATAAGCGGCGCCCAGGGGCGAATTTCTTCGTAGCTCGTGAAAGACATGGGTCCGATCTGCCCTGGCTGATGACAGATCTGGCAGTTGTCCTGGATGATCCTCGAAACCTCGCGTGAATACGTGGGGTCCGCATCTGATCCTTGAGCGCCAGCAAGTGCGGGCACCAGAGCCATCGCTGAGAACAGCCCTATTAGGCTAGTTGTTTTCATTATCCTCTCCTCATATTTAAAAAATTACAGGGCTGTCACGCCACTGTTAAGCAGTAACAAAATTAGCTCGAACATTCATTTTGCTGCCACAGTTTAATCCGTGGAGCGCCACTTTTACTGATGTAGATCACAGTAAATTGTACAATATGAGAACGATATAAATAGAAATAATTAGTAACAAATAGTATCAGAGCAAAAAAAATACAGTACTTATGGTCCCTCTGAACAATTTTTGGCTACTCTGCGGGGGCCTGTCCTGTTCTGCCGCCAGGCTCAATTGCAGCAACAGAATTGGACATCCATGTTTTAAGGTAGGAAAATCAATAACATAGCTAGAGATTTATGGGGGTGTCCGTTATCCCCCCAAGGGGTACTGGCAATTCACCTCATCAGGGACTCACATTCACCGTGATATAGGCATCACCGTAGAGCCCGCCATCATCGGCCCTTCCCCAGAGGATATAGGTACCTGGTTCATCGAATGTAGCGGTCACCTCGACCATGCCATCTGCGGGAATCTCGGGCGGCAGCCAGTGCACACCCCAGGGTGAGTTGGCGCCAGCGCGAGTGTCTTCCCAGACCTTGGTCTGGGGTGGATCGAAGCTTACGTTGCCGTTGCCCCGAAACACATTCCAGCTCACATAAAGCGCGTTTATCTTGCCAACGGTGGGCTTTATCGGGGGAGAAAACATACGCCGTTTCAGCATATCGACCGGCATACTTGACGGTACTCGGGAACGGGGTACGCCATCATCGGCGACCTGACTCACGATGGACAGAGCTTCACCCACTCTGACAGCACGAACATCATCGCCCTCAAGGGTCAGCTCCGGCGGGGTATTCGCTCTGGATTCGGGGCTGCTGGTGCCGATACCGAGAGAGCCGGTCTCTGAGGCGATGAGCAGGTTATCTACCACATAGTTGGGATTGACTGTGGCATAGGCTTTCATCTCGTTTCCGTTGATGTTAAGCGTCCACACCAACTCGCGGTCACCCCAGTCGGATGGAACCGTCACTTCAAACACGAAACGATTGCGGCGCGGGAAAAATACGGTTGGCTGACCCTGATCGGGGTCTCCTGGAGTAATAAAATTATCCTCGCCTATCGGAACAAAGTGCTGCTCTTCCCAGTTTTCATTGAAATAGCCGAACATGAAATTGATCGTGCCATCCGGATTTTCGCGCCATCCTTCGAAGGCCGGATAGACCGGTTGGCCCTTCATGAACGAATTCTGTGCCATGCCCAGGGTCGGCATTATCAGTAGAAGTACACAAAACAGCAGCGATTTGAACCCGCCAAGTAATTGAAAGCGCATTCTTTTCATAATCCTGACACTCCGGGTATAAGTTTTATCAGTCTGAGCCTGATGCCGGTGCAACCAGTGGAACGGTGCACAGCGGGCAACCAATAACATGGTCATTACGGCCCAGGCCAAGTAGTTGGCGTCGCTCCTCCATAGCTTCCAGAAACTGCTCCTCGGACAGGGAAACCTTTATGCCGAGATCGAGGAACATATTCGAAATCGAAGCATTGCCCGAACCCTGCCAGTTTCTCGGATCGGGGATATTGGCATTGGTATCGGTGTTATTCATATAACCGGTGATGTGGAGCACCGTACCCGCCGGGAGTAGCGGTGTGGCATGGTCTTCAAACTGATAAGTGCGTACCCAGTTATGGTCATAGCCGACGCAGGACAGTGTTTCGATCTGGTACCCCCAGATGGCTTCCAGGCACATCCTCTCACCCGGTGCATGCAGGTGCGGCTCGAAGGAAATGAGCTTGGTATGTTGTCTTAACACGCCATAGGCATGCAGTTCCTGTTTGTCCTGGTTGGGAACTATACTGATGTCGACGCCATTTCCAGTGGGAATGAAGCTGTTCTGGTACTGTGGCTCATAGTCTTCATCATGAAAGCGAAAACCTATTTCCAGATGCCCGGTGGTGTCGATGCCGTTGGAATGCAGGTGCACTGAATCAGAATAGATCACCGAATTGGCCTTCAGCAGGCGGCCCGCTCCTGCGTCGAAGACGTCTGCATTGCGGCCTACCTCGTGAATAGGCCAGGGTGCTGCGAAATCGCGGGCCAGCCTGCCAGCGTCATCCATTACAGCTGTTCCCCACAGCATGTGATGAATAATATAACGGCCACCCACGGTACCCGTGCTTCTGCTTGGATCGACATCGTTGACCTCGACGACTTCCACAGACTTAATATAGCGATCTTCAGTCATACCGGTGGGCACAGTTTCGATTTCGCCCCACCAGTCAGGGGTACCGGCAAGCTTGGTAATGTCTGCGAGTTGCACGATCAGATCCGGTTCGCCGACGGTCCACTTGATGCTGTCATCGAACAGCAGCGGTTGGGGTGCATCGGCAGGACTGCCCCGGGGGACGCCGTTGCGGGCCCAGTTCGAGATAGCGGCGATTTCCGCATCGTTTAGTGAGACATCTTCCTTAAAATCCTGGATACCGATGTCTTTCTCCACATACCACGGTGGCATCGCTCCGGCCCGGTCCCGTAGACCAGTTTTGTATTCGATCAGTCCAGCAAACGGGGCAACTTCCTCATAGGTGACCAGCGCCATCGGCCCGGCACCACCGGACCGATGGCAGTTCTGGCAGCTGCGTTGCAGGATAGGCTCGATGTCCCTATGGAAGGTGACTTCTGTGGTTTGGGCAGATCCGAGTAGTGGGAAGGCTAGAGAGCCTGGAAAGACAAGGAAAATGACCAGCTGAGCTGGAAGATTGGATTTCATCGCATACCCCTATTATTGATTTATTATGTGGGACATTCAGAAAATACAGGCCGTAGCTTATCACTTCAGGTGGAATCCAAGAAGCCAAAAGACTCTATTTGAATTAATCGATCTCAAATACTATTTTTCCGCGGGTGCGCCTGGTCTGACTCTGTTCATGGGCCTGTGGACCCTGTTCTAATGAAAAGCGGTAACTCACGATGGGCTGCAGTATGCCAATCTCGATCAAGTCACCGATCTGGCTTAACTGCTCTCCATGCGGAGAAACCAGATAGGAGGTGACATTGATGTCGCGCGATGGATTTTTGCCTTCAGGGGTTAATCCGACGATCGAGACCAGCGTACCGCCTTGCTTGAGAATCTGCAGGGAGCGCACCTGGGTTTCCCCACCAATCGGGTCCAATATCACATCGACATCCTGGGCAAAGTCTTCGAAGCGCTGGGTGCGGTAATCGACGGCAACATCCACCCCTAGTTCACGGAGGAAGTCGTGGTTGTAGTCTGAGGCGGTTGCAATGACCCGCGCTCCCCGCCATTTGGCGAGTTGCACGGCGACCGAACCGACCCCGCCGGCACCGGCATGAATCAGCACAGTCTGACCTTTTTGTAGTTTTGCTACCTCAAACAGAGTTTGCCAGGCAGTCAGGGCGACCAGCGGTACCGAGGCCGCTTCGGTATGACCTACATTGGCTGGCTTCGTCGCGGCTTCTTCTTCCAGCACTATGGCATACTCGGCATAGCCTCCACCACGGCGCAGACTGAGCATGGCAAACACTGCATCACCCACCTCGAAGCGATCGACACCCGGTCCGGTAGCGGCCACTACGCCACTGACATCGAAGCCGGGAACATAGGGAAGTTGCGCGCCAGACAGGCCGCCTGCGCGGCCCGCTCGAACCGAGGTATCCACCGGATTAACTGCTGCCGCATGCACGCGAAGCAGCAATTCACCTGGCCCCGGGACCGGTCGTGGGATTTCCCAAATTTCGAGAACCTCTGCATCACCAAATCCCTGGATCTGGATCGCCTGCATAGTGGTGGATTGTTGAGCACAAACAGGGGTCAATAAGAGCAGGCTAAAAACAACTAAAAGTGTTCGCATCGAGGCTACCTTGCTTAAGCAAATTTTAGAGGAATAAACCTTACCATGCCGGTGTCCAAATTTAGGTGATAGCTTGTCACAGTGCAAATAAGTTTCAATCTGTCACTTTTTCCCGCTATAACGTCGGGTTTCCAAATTCTGCTAATGACAATAAACAGTAAAAAGTAGTAAAACTACATAAATATAAAATTTCGGGTCTGCTTGAGAATGGATATCGAAAAAACCGATATGACGACCGCGCCGGACTTGTCCCAGAGTCTTGGCACCGGGCCGGTACCGGAACAGCTGCCTGTTTATCAGGATTTTCTGCCCCCGTGCAATAATGGTTGTCCCGCCGGCGAGAATGTACAAGCCATATTGGATCTGGCTCAGTCTGGTCAGCATGAGGCCGCCTGGCAGGTCATTATGCGCGACAATCCATTGCCGGCCATTCATGGACGCGCCTGTTATCACCCCTGCGAGCCGGTGTGTAATCGTGAATCGGTCGACGGCGCCGTGAGCATTCATGCCGTGGAACGGTTTCTCGGAGATCGTGCCCTCGAACTTGGCTGGATGCCCGAATCTGACGCAGAGCCCAGCGGTAGAAAAGTACTGATTATCGGCGCCGGCCCCGCGGGTCTTTCTGCCGCTTACCACCTGCACCAATTTGGTCACGACGTGGAAATCCGCGAAGCGGGTTCGGAACCCGGTGGCATGATGCGCTACGGCATACCGGCCTACCGCCTGCCTCGGGATATTCTCGATGGGGAAGTGCAGCGCCTGGTGAAGATAGGTATCAAACTTACACTGGGACACAAAGTTGAAAATGCGGTTGCCGAGAAGGAAGCCGGCGGATTCGACGCCGTGTTTGTTTGCGTCGGGGCGCACATCAGCAAATGTACCGACATTCCCGCCCGAGATGCCAGCAAGGTGCTGGATGCGGTGACTTTTCTACGCGATATAGAGTCCGACGCACAGCCGATAATCGGTCGCCGTGTGGCCATCTATGGTGGCGGTAATACTGCGATGGATGCAGCGCGTAGTGCTAAACGGCTCGGCGCTACCGATGCCATGATTATCTACCGTCGCGACCGAGATCACATGCCGGCCCATGACTTCGAGGCTACCGAAGCGGAGGAAGAGGGCGTCACCATCAATTGGCTGAGCACCATCAAGGAGATGGATACCGATGCCACCACGATTACCATCGAGAAGATGGAGCTCGATGAAGACGGGCGGCCGCAGCCTACCGGGGAATTCGACACATTGGAAGCCGATTCACTGATTCTGGCGCTAGGCCAGGACATCGACTCTGATTTGCTGCTCGGTGCAGAGGGAGTGGAACTAAAGGAAGACGGCACGGTGACTGTCGATGAATCTTTCATGACGGGGTACCAAGGCATCTTCGCCGGTGGTGATATGGTGCCGGATGAACGCTCCATTACCTTCGCCGTGGGTCATGGCAGGAAAGCTGCTCGCTACATAAACGGTTATCTGACTGGTCTACCCTATGTACGGGCTGAAAAACACTCGCTGGTGGAGTACCACAAGTTACAGCTCTGGTACAAGACCGATGCCGATGTCTCGGTGCAACCCAGCATCGCTATCGAGCAGCGCGTCAGTGGTTTCGACGAAGTGATCGAGGGGCTTTCAGAAGAACAGGCAGTGTTCGAAGCACAGCGCTGCTATTCCTGTGGCAATTGTTTCGAGTGTGACGGCTGCTACGGTGCCTGCCCTGAGAATGCGGTCATCAAACTTGGTAAGGGGAATCGGTACAAGTACAACTACGACCTCTGTATCGGATGCCGTGCCTGCTTCCTGCAGTGCCCCTGCCATGCCATCGAGATGGCGCAGCCGGATGATCCCAGAATCGTGGCGATCAGGGAGGAAACCACGTGAATCAGCTGCAGGTGATCAAGGGCACGGGGCGCAAGAAACAGTCCGGGCGTAAGAAGGTCACAATGGATGGCAGCGAAGCGACCGTTCGAGTCGCCTACAAGACCAACGAAGTCTGTGCCATCTTTCCGATCACTCCGTCATCTGCCATGGCGGAACTGGCGGATGCCTGGTCCGCGAAGGGGCAAGTCAATATCTGGGGCAATGTGCCCACCGTTACCGAACTGCAGAGTGAGGGTGGCGCCGCCGGCACAGTGCACGGTGCGCTGCAGACTGGTGCGCTGAGTACCACGTTCACCTCGTCCCAGGGATTGTTATTGATGATCCCCAATATGTACAAGATTGCCGGTGAGTTGACCCCTACTGTGTTCCATGTCGCGGCACGCTCCTTAGCAGCCCAGGGCTTATCAATTTTTGGTGATCACCAGGATGTCATGGCGGTGCGCGCTACCGGGTTTGCCCAGTTGGCTTCGAACTCGGTGCAGGAAACCCAAGACATGGCACTGATTGCTCAGGCATCGACGCTACGGGCACGGGTACCCTTCATACATTTCTTCGATGGCTTCCGAACATCCCATGAGTTGAACAAGATCTGCCTGTTAGAAGACGGCGAGATTCGCGCCATGATCGACGATCAAACTGTCTGGGAGCATCGCAGCCGGGCACTCAATCCAGACAATCCGGTGATGCGAGGAACGGCTCAGAATCCAGATACCTATTTCCAGTCAAGGGAGACGGTAAATCCCTATTACGCAGCCGTTCCCGGCATCGTGCAGGAGGAAATGGATCGCTTCGCCGGGATTGTCGGCCGGGAATACCGGCTCTTCGATTACTTCGGTGCCGAGGACGCCGAACGCGTCATCATTTTGATGGGCTCCGCAGTGCAGACCGCCAGGGCGATGACCGAGGTCATGCTGCAGAATGATGAGAAAGTGGGCGTGCTGGCGGTACGCCTGTTCCGACCGTTTAGCTCCGTGCATTTCCTAGCGGCGTTGCCAACTACGGTGGAGCACATCGCTGTGCTGGATCGCTCCAAGGAACCGGGTTCGGTCGGTGAGCCACTTTATCTGGATGTGGTCTCGCAGATCAGCCAGTCCTATGCAGCGGGCGAGATCGCTCACATGCCGAAGATCACCGGCGGTCGTTACGGCTTGTCCGGTAAAGAATTTACCCCACCGATGGTTAAACGAATTTTTGAAGAGCTCAGTGTAGAAAGGCCCAAGAATGGTTTCACGATTGGCATCAACGACGATGTCAGCAACACCAGTCTGGATTATGAGAATGATCTCGACATCGAGCCGGCAACCGTAAAACGCTGCCTTTTCTTCGGTGTCGGCGGCGATGGTACTGTGGGCGCGGCGAAGAATAATATTCTGATTATCGGCAACGAAGACGAATTACAAGCCCAGGGATTCTTCTTCTATGACTCTAAGAAAGCAGGATCCCAGACAGTCTCTCATCTTCGTTTCGGACCAGACACGATCGATTCGCCCTGGCTGATCACCAATGCCAGCTTCATAGCCTGCCATAACTATCCTTATATGTCATCGGTCAACATGCTGCAATATTTGGAGGAGGGTGGAACCTTTCTGCTCAATTCACCACACAAGCCACATGACATCTGGCACAGGATTCCGCGCGATGTGCAGCAACAGATGATCGACAAGAAAGCTAATTTCTACGCCATCAATGCCACCAAAGTAGCGCGGGCTGCCGGCATGGGTCGACGCGTCAACACGGTCATGCAGACTTGCTTCTTCGCCATCTCCGGCGTACTGCCGCGGGACGAAGCCGTTGCCAAGATCAAATCATCAGTAGAGAAGACTTATACTCGCAAAGGTCCGGAAGTCGTTCAGAAAAATTTTGACGCCATCGACAAGGCGCTGGAAAATCTGCAAAAAATCGAACTACCCGAGCAGGTGGATGCAGAGGATGATATGCAGGTAGATGCCATCAAGCAACGCGCTCCTCAGTTCGTTAAAGAAGTCACCATGGAGATGATGCAGGGCAGGGGTGATTTGATTCCCGTGAGCATGTTACCAGCGGATGGCACCTATCCGACCGGCACCTCTCGCTACGACAAGACCAACCTGGCACAGACAATTCCGGTATGGGAGCCGGATGTGTGTATTCAGTGTGGCAACTGTGTGATGGTGTGTCCCCATGCCACCATTCGCGCCAAGTTTTATCACATGGATGTCCTTAAGGACGCTCCGGATGAGTTTAAGAGTACTGGTGTGGAGGCGCGCGGCTTTCCAGAGACTCGCTATACTCTGCAAGTCTATCCGGAGGATTGCACCGGTTGTGCTGTGTGTGTCGATGCCTGTCCAGTGCATACCGAGACAGCAAACGGACCGCGTGCCATTAACATGCTGCCCCACTATGAACACGTCGAGGTAGAAAAAACCCGCGTCGACTATTTCGATACTATTCCCTATAACGATCGTGCCAGGGTGGATTTCTCCAACGTGCGCGGCGTGCAATTCCTCGAACCGCTATTCGAATTCTCCAGCGCCTGTGCCGGCTGTGGTGAAACACCTTACCTATGCTTGATTACGCAACTGTTTGGCGATCGCCTGATGGTGGCCAATGCCACGGGTTGCTCTTCCATCTTCGGTGGTAATCTGCCGACCACGCCTTGGTCCAAGAATGAGGCTGGCAGGGGACCCGCCTGGTCGAATTCCTTGTTTGAAGATAATGCCGAGTTTGGCTTCGGCTACCGGATTACTGCCGACAAGCATCTGGCGCTGGCCAGGCAGGAACTTCAGGCGCTGCAGGAAGAGCTGGATGGACGCCTGGTAGATGATTTGATTTCTGCGCCACAAAAACTGGAATCCCAGATTTGTGCACAACGGGAACGTCTGGTGATCCTTAAAGAAAGCTTGCAAAGCATGGACGATCCGCGCGCCAAAAACCTGCTGTCGGTAGTGGACCATCTTGTCAGGCGCAGCATCTGGATCGTGGGAGGCGACGGCTGGGCTTATGATATCGGGGCAGGTGGTCTGGACCACGTTTTGAGCAGTGGTGTGGATGTGAATATTCTGGTGCTCGACACCGAGGTCTATTCGAATACCGGTGGCCAGCAATCGAAGTCGACACCCTTGGGTGCGGCTGCGAAGTTTGCCTCCGGCGGCAAGACTGTCTCCAAGAAGGACCTGGCCCTGCAGGCGATCTCTTATGGCAATGTGTACGTAGCGCGTGTGGCACTGGGTGCTAATTCCCAGCAAAGCCTGGAAGCTTTTCGCGAAGCCGAAGCCTATCCAGGTACGTCGATTATAATTGCCTTCAGCCCCTGTATCGCCCACGGCTACGACCTGGAAGAGAGCCTGACCCAGGAACGGATGGCGGTTCGGTCAGGGTACTGGCCTCTGTGTCGCTACAATCCGGAATTGAGGGTTAGCGATCGCAACCCCTTCATCCTGGATTCGACGCGTCCGGATGTCGCCTTCAAAGAGTACGCCGAAAATGAAACCCGCTTCAGTGGCATCGGGCGCAGCAACCCGGAAGAAGGTGCGCGATTGATGGCTCTGGCTCAGCGGATGATCAACCAGAAATGGGGGATTTATGAAGAGATGGCCACTCATTACATCGGTGAGATGGATGGTTAATTCCTACCAATCCCTGGAAATAGATCAATCGCCATTTTATTTCCTTGGTTTGAAAGCCAACAACGCATTTCCTGACGTTTAACCGAAGCGGCCGTACCCTGATTTTACGTCTATTCCTTGGCTGGACAAAGCAGCCCCATCAGAATATCTTTCTCTAGCTGAAATCACAGGGGAATTCTCATGACTGCTGTTTTACCAATCCGAATCCTGACCGCTGCGACGGTGCTTTGCCTGATGCCTTTTTCAGCCCAGGCACAATTGCCCTTCCCGGACTACTCTCGCGTGACGGATGAGCGACTGGTGAACCCTGAGGACCGGAACTGGCTTTCCTACCGTGGCACGCTGGACGGGTGGGGCTATAGCCCACTGGATCAGATCGACGCAGACAGTGTTAGTGAGTTAGAGCCAGTCTGGACGTTTTCCACTGGGGTGAATGGTGGTCACGAGTCTCCACCGATCGTCAATGATGGTGTCATGTTCGTCACTACACCCGGCAACCTTGTCTATGCGATGGATGCCGCTACTGGAGAGATGTTGTGGCGCTATCAGCACGATCTGCCGCCGTCATTGATAGCATTCCACCGGACCAATCGGGGTGTGGCACTGTACGATGACAAGGTCTACACCGCGACTCTGGACGCACGCGTGGTAGCGCTGGATGCGGCTAGCGGTGAGAAAGTGTGGGATACCACGGTGCAGGACAATAGCTTCGGTTACTACATTACCATGGCGCCGCTGGCCATCGACGGCAAGATTATGGTGGGAGCCTCCGGTGGCGAACTCGGAATCCGCGGCTTTGTGGTAGCCCTGGATGCCGAGACTGGAGAGGAAGCATGGCGCCGCTACACAGTCCCCGGGCCAGGTGAACCCGGCAATGAAACCTGGCCTGGCGAGTCCTGGCGTACCGGCGGAGCGGCGGTGTGGGTTCCCGGTCACTACGACGCCGAACTCGGGCTTGGCTATTTTGGCACTGGCAACCCGGGACCCTGGATAGGCGATCAACGACCCGGTGATAATCTGTATACCAACTCGGTGCTCGCCCTCGACGTCGAGAGCGGTGAAATACGTGCTCATCATCAATACCATTGGAATGGATCCTGGGACTGGGACGAAGTTTCCACCCCTATCCTGATGCCGGTGGAGCGCAGCGGTCGGGAAATCAACGCGCTCGTACACCCCGGGCGCAATGGCTATTTGTGGACGCTGGAACGCAGTGCCGATTCCATCGGCTTCATTGATGCAGAGCCTTATGTCTACCAGAACGCCTTCGCGAGTATTCATCCAGAGACCGGCCGGCCGAGCTATGATCCGGAACACAAACCTGTTACCGGCTCCGAGACTTCCTTCTGCCCTTCACTATGGGGTGGTAAGGACTGGCCACCAGCGGCCTATAACCCTGAAACGGGTCTTCTCTACATTCCAGCCAATGATAACCACTGTGGCATCGTCGAAGGTCGCGAGGTTACCTATATGCCCGGTAGTTCCTTTACCGGCGCCAGGACTCAGATGACGGTTCCCGAGACTGCGGAGCATATCGGTGAAATCCAGGCCTGGGACATGAATACGGGTGAAGAAGTATGGACCCGTGAATTTGAATCGCATAACTGGGGTGGCATCCTCACCACCAGTGGCAATCTGGTGTTCAGCGGTGGCACCAGCGACCGGTTTTTTCGTGCCCACGATGCGAGCACGGGTGAAGAGCTATGGCGCTTTCGCACTAACTCTGGAATTATCGGTGTGCCCTCAAGCTTCTCGGTCGATGGCAGGCAATACGTGGCCGTTCAATCGGGATGGGGCGTAGACGCGGCAGGCATGACGGCTCGTATAGATCAACAGCGTGGTACCAGCACATTCGTCCCGCAGGGGGGTGTAATCTGGGTCTTCGCGCTTCCCGAATAGTCCAGCACCGTCAATTGGACTGCGTAAATTCCACCGCAGGAGCCAGCCACTTCGGTTCGGTGGCCAGCGGTGCGCTCAGGGTCCTGATAAAAGCTTCTAACTGCCTTCGTTCAACCGGTCTTAATGCTAGCGGTTTAGCTTCATTGTGGCTCAACATCGACAGCGGCGCTTCATTGTAGTGATTCAGAACAGCGGCCAGAGTCGCAAGCTGGCCGCCGTGCATATAGGGGGCTGTCCACGAGACATTGCGCAGTGTCGGGGTCTTCTGGGCGCCAACCAGGGAATTGTCATCCCGGGCGAAACGCAGTTCGATGCAATCCGCTTGCTCGGCATCACTGAACTCACCTAGACAATTAAACGGATCGCTGCGAGCTGTACGAATACCATCGTAGCGGCCCATCGAGGGGAGCTGGCCGGCTATTGATAATACGCCGGTATTGTGGAATTCATGGTTGGTAAACAGGGGTCCATTGTGGCAGCTGACACATTGGGCCTTGCCGATAAACAGTCGCAGACCCGCAAGCTCATTACTGGATAGAATATCCCCTTGATCAAGCTCGCTGCTTGCAGCAATGGACCTGGCATACGCATCGAAACGAGCAGCACCTGGCATCAGTTTCCGCTCATAGGCGGCGATTGCCTTGCCCAGATTGGCAAATACTCGAGATACCTCGTTTTGCTGTGCGCCACTCAGACTGTTCCAGTTTATTTGCTCCCGCTCATCGCCCAGCGGGGAAGCCGCCAGCGGTGTCGCGGGTATCACCGGCAATGCGCCGAACAGGGCGTTATACATTTGCCGGTAGCTCGAATCGGAGTCGATCAACCTGGCTACTTGCAGTCGGTCGATGCCGTGCTCTATCGCGGCTTCCAGCGGCGCCAATGCCTGTGCCCATTGACTGTCCTTACGGCCATCCCAGTAGTACCAGGGACTGTGGGACAGGCCCACCAGGCTGGGCGTGTGGCGAGGACCAGGCGCCGCTCCCATCGCCATTTGGAAAGCGTCGGTAAACATCAGTTCAGGCCGGTGGCAAGTGGCGCAAGCAATCGATCCATTGCCACTCAATCTGGTGTCGAAAAAGAGCCTGTGACCGAACTCCGCCGCCGCAGGCAGATCGGCAACTCGGTTGCTGGGATCAGCTGGTAATGGTGCAAGGCGCTCGATCGACAGTGAGTTGATCAGCTGTAATTCTTCGGCGCTCCATGAATAGGAACCGGGAATAGCAACGAAATTCCAGGCCGCAACTAGTGCGACTCCCAGTAGCAGTACCGATAGACCCAGCTTCTTCATCATAACTGGAAGTCGATCAACACACGCTCGGTTTCACCGGCGTTAGTGATTGACAGGACAATCTGCCATTTGCCCGGCATGTGAAATCGTATCCCTTGCAGAGAATAGACGCCTGCGTCTGCTCGCTCGGTGAACTGGGGTAATGTGGGTATCCCATGATCGTGATCCGGCATTCCACCAGTCAAAGTAAGCTCAGCACCGCTGAGCAGATTTCCTGCGGCGTCGTGAATGACTAGTTTCCAGCTATGTATGCGATTTATCTCAAGTGGAGAAAGCTGGCTGTAGATTTCCACTGAAATTCCGCTATCTGTCGTCGATTGGAGATCGGCTCGGCGAGCCTCGCTAGCGTGCAGCGTTAGCAGCGATAGGCCAAGCAGGAGGGCCATTAGACTAATTTTTTGCAACATGGGATCGAAGCATTGAATTAAATTAAATGGAGTAAAAAAAGCAGTGCCACATTTGTAGACACATAAGCCTGTTTCAGAGAAAGATTTAGCGGCCAGGAAGGCCGCCGTGTTAGCCAGGCTTGATTACTTTAATAATGTTCAAGCCTGTGTAGTATTAGTACATCAAGAAGGAAGTGGCGAATACGAACAAGCACCCAGCGGCGATCAGTACGCATGCGAAATTAATCCAACCTTTAGACATTGTAATCTCCTTACTCAGGTGGAGCTGAGCTCCACACTTTTCAACTCACAGTCCCCAGGGAATCAGGCGACCCCAATAAATGACTCCGACCCACAGGAACAGTGATGAGGCAGCGATGATCTTGGCTTTAGTTGATGCATCATCACCGGGCCCCAGTTTATCGACTTCGTCCGATATACCACTCTGATACAACACAAGCAGATTTATTCCCGCCAGGCCGATGAATGACAATTTAATTTGTAGGAAGGTATCAAATGCTATTGCTTCCAGGGGATGGACTTGCACATTAGTCCACAGGCCTGTAACAAAAAGTAATCCTGTGAATACACAGAGGCAAAAACCAAGCACAGCCCAGGGAAGTAGTTGTCGCAATGGGGCAACGGGCATTTGTGGTGCCACGCCTAATAAGCGCGCGTCATAAAGACCTACAATGCCAACCAGGAGCGCCAGCCCTACAAAGTGTAAGAACTCACTTAGCGGCCATACCCAGCGAAATGCCATGATAAAGGTTTCGACAAAGGCGAGTTGAAGAAATGTTTCAGGCAATCCAAACATGGTGTTAACTCCCAGACCGGTGAGCTTGCGTCGGCGCACCTATCAGGCCGATTTTGCGGCCAATAAATCGAATGATGAACAGTGCAATAGTTAAGAAGATCAGCAAGGCAGCAAGGGTTTGATATTTTGTCGGGATGCTATAGGCCGTCACACGGCCGCCCCAAATAGCTATCACCCAGGCACAAAGCATTATGCGCACCCTCAATTGAACTTCTCCGGATTCGGCGGCCGTATCCGGGTCCACTCCCTCACCGTACACCAGGGCCTGCGTTTTCCTGAGCATTACCAGGGCGAGTATCACGCAGCTCAGTTTCATATAAAAGGAAAAATCGACAAAGTAATCGCTTGGATACTCGGTTAGCATCAAAGAACCTGTAAGAAGGTTAATCGAGAGTCCAACCCACATTAACGGGAAGAAACCCTGCAGTGGTTTCAGGGGGATGCCAGGCGTAACTCCCAATATCCTCAGCGCGAAGATAACACTGACACCGACGAGAAAAGCTAAACCAACAGTATGAAAAGCCAGAATAGCAACGTAGCCAGTGGAACTCTGTTTTAAGAACATGGAAAAGCCACTATTTTCCACTGCCAGCAAAAAGTCCATCATATAGAGTGTACCCCGTCTGCTTAGTATTTGACTGAAAGCATGCCCGCTAGCGGCCAGCTTCCGAGTAGATGGATTTCGACGGGCATATTACCCTTCTGAATAAGATGCAGCAAGTGTAGAGAGTTGATCTGAATCAGAAGATCACAGAACAGTCGATTAGGGCTTTTCCAATAACGGGCTGGTCTTATTGAAATGAAACTCTTCCAGCTTGATGTCATCCAGGCCAACCTGATCGAAAGGATCTTCCATGGTGTCTTGTACGTTGTACAGAGAGATCAGAATAAAGCCGTGAATCGCCGGACAGGTCGTTGATTAGGGTAGGAATGAATACGAAAGGAAATATATAGATGAATACCAGGCAATAGGCGCGCAGGCTTATCGGTGTGCCGTGAATTTTCAAACCAACAGTATTTTCAATACTCTCAAACGGCGAGTTGGGCGAAGCGCCCGGCTTATCTGCGGCTGATGAAGGACCCCTGTGGTACCGCGGCCTGGCCAGAGGCGCAGAAGCACCGGAACAGGGACACCTGGAAGCTGTGCTTGAGTTTTATGACGTCGATCGACTGGTGCTCGGCCACACGCCAGGTTTGGGTACTGTAGTGCCGCGTTTCGATGGCAGGGTGCTGGTTATAGATACTGGCATCTCCGACTATTACGGAGCACATATTGCGAGCCTGTTAATAGAAGGCGACGACGTGTTCACCGTACAGGTGGGCCGTCGGCTTGCCGTACCAAAGAATTCTGACGACCTGATCAGCTATTTCAAATCAGTCTCTGAGTTCAAGAGCGACCTACCGGCCTTGCAACAATATATTTACGCTCTTGAATCGCCAATCGAGCAAACAATACCGGATGCCGCCGTTCCCGACCCAAGCCTTTGACCAACACGGCAGTCCCTTCTTAAAGATTACGGTAGTTGCGGTGGCTGAATCTCGGTGAGCAAATTGCCAGGAACTTCAAGTCGGCGGTGCCGATGTTTTTTATCCGCTGCCGGGTCTGTGGAGGGATTAGCACGGTGTCCCCGGCATACACCTCCGTGGGTTCTTCTGCGCCTACCTCAACCAGCCCCTCACCCTGAAGTATCACATAGCGTTCAAAGGTGTCATTCAACCAGTGCCACTTGGTTTGCTGACCTGTTTCGAGGCGGGCCTGTGCGACAGAGACGTCGGCATCATCGGGATCATTTGACATTTCGATGATGAAGCAGCCTTCCTTAAAATAGAATTCGTCTGCCGCAGTGAATTTCTTAACATAGTCACTCATGGCGTGCCCAACCACTTGAATTATTCAAAATCATGCAGTGAAGAATACCTATTCCTTCTCGAAAACCAGCTTGCCATCCACATAGGTCTGTTCAATTTCGATGTCCATTATGCGTTCGGGTTCGATAGTTAGAATGTCTGCAGACAGGACGATCATATCTGCGAATTTACCGGCTTCCAGTGAGCCCTTAAGGTCTTCCTCGAAATTGAGGTAGGCGCCGGTGAGGGTATATCCCCTGATTGCCTCTTCGATAGTGATCGCCTCATCGGGTCCATAGACTACACCGCTCATGCCTTTGCGTGTAACGGCGGCATAGAGTCCGACCATAGGACCGGTGGGGAGAATGTCACTGGAAATTGCTACGGTAATACCATGGTCCATTGGCGAACGCAGTGGGTTGTTGTGGTCCAATCTCCAACCATCCAGATTGGCCGCATAACGCCCTTCCAACGTATAGGTGAAATTGGGCTGCTGGGTGATATGAATGTCATGCTCCGCCATCAGTTCCATGGTGAGGTCTGGCGGGCGCATTGAAAAATGATTCAGGTAATGGCGATGATCTTGACGCGGGTTGCGTTCCAGGGCATCAGCCAGTGCATTAACCACCAAAACGATGGCGGCATCGCCGATCGCGTGGATGCCCATCTGCCAGCCGGCATCGTGAATCTCATTCAGATGGGCGATCAGCTCATCCTCGGGCATATTGAGATAACCACGATAGTCGCCCTGATTCAGATAGGGCTCCAGAGTGTAGGCGGCGGGGCCTGTGAAGCCACCATCGGCGAATACCTTGATGGGACCTATTTTCAGAAAATCGGTTCCATCGCCGACGCGCGCCTTCACCTCGGCAATCGCCTCCGGATTACGCCACTGAAACTGGATGGCGGATCTTGGTAGTTCCAACTCCGCGCTTTCATATAACTCTTCCCACATCGCATATTGACGAGGAGATTTCGACGCGTCGATGATACTGGTTATGCCTTTGCTCAACAGGTCATTGAGGTTGACCTCAAGGCTGGCTAACAATTCTTCGTAGGTGGAATCCGGCACCAGGCGCCCTACGATGTTTTGCCGCTCGCGGATTATGCCATTGGCGGCACCGTTGCTGTCTCGCTCGATTACACCACCTTCGGGGTCGGGCGTTGCATCGGTGATTTCAGCCAGTTCCAATGCCAGGCTGCTAACTACCGCGCTGTGACCGCCGGCACGGGTGAGCGTGACAGGATTATTTGGCGCAGCCAGGTCCAGATCCTGCCGTAAGGGTCTACGCCCCTCCGCCAGTTCGTCCTCTGACCAGCCATAGCCGGTAATCCATTCGCCTTCACCCATTTCAGCCGCCTTGGCACGAATCAAGTCCTGGATCTCGGCAATCGAAGTCACATCGCCTAATTCGATATAGCGTTGAGGACGGCCTCGGATGTGGGTATGGGAATCGATGAAACCCGGCATCAGGGTCTTGCCCTGCAGGTCAACCACTGACGCGGGATCGTAGTTCTCTGTAATGCTAACCGGACCGGTCTCTATGATGCGACCGTCGTCTACAACTACTGTGTTGTGAATGGAAAAACTGCCGTCGACTGTTAACACCTTGCCATTGGTTAGAATCAGATCGACCTGAACCGGACTCGACGCGGTGTTCTGATCCGGTTCTTCCTGACCGCAGCCGATAAGAGTAGCTGCCAAAAAGATAAAGGTAGCGGGTCTCACTATTCTAATCATTGTTATATTCTCTTGTTGAAGTTCAATTCTTAATCAATCCTAAGGACTGCACATGATCGAGTGTATCCTGTAACGCCAGCTTGAATTTGTCGAGCATCTCATCTATCTGAGCCTTGTCGATGATAAGCGGAGGGCAGAATGCAATCGAATTGCCGCTCACGGCGCGAATGAGCAGGCCAAGATTCTGACAGGCCTGCTTGGCAAATGCGCCGACGCTGCCATCATCGAAACTCGCACCGCTGCGCTTGTCGGCTACCAGTTCCACGGCGGCGATCAGTCCTCTGCCCCGGACTTCGCCCACCAGCGGGTGGTCTGCCAGGGTGTTCAGCCGGGTCTGCAGATAGTCGCCCATTGTCGCAGCATGGCTAAACAGATTATCCCGTTCATAGATCTGCAGAGTCTTCAGTGCTGCCGCACAGGCAACCGGGTGGCCACTATAGGTGTAACCATGGCCGAACACGCCAACCTGTGCGCTCGGCTCCACCATGGCCTGGTACATGAAATCGGGAATGATTGAGGCACTGATTGGAATGTAGGCCGACGACAGTTGTTTGGCCAGGCTCATTAGCTGCGGAGTGAATCCCATGGTGGTACACCCGAAGTCGTTGCCGGTACGACCGAATCCGCAGATCACTTCATCGGTCCAGAGCAGAATGTCGTGCTTGGTGAGCAGGTTCTGTACTTCGGGAAAATAGCCCTTCGGTGGCACGATGACACCGCTGGCACCACCGATGGGTTCGGCAATGAAAGCCGCGATCGTCTCTGGACCTTCTGCCAATATCAGGCGTTCGAGATTTTCGATGAGGCGATCGGTGAACTGACCCTCGGTTTCACCTTCCTGCCTGCCACGATAATAGTGTGGCGAATCGGCGCGCAGGATTCCCAGGGCCTCCACAGGTAGACTGAAGTGGGTATGCATGGCTGGCAGCCCGGTCAGCGCCGCCGACGCCATGGTTACACCATGGTAGGAACGTTCCAGGGCAATAATTTTTTTCTTCTGTGGCTCGCCAGTCACGTTGAAGTAGTAGCGCAGCATTTTCATGTGAGAATCGTTCGCTTCGCTGCCGGAATTGGCGAAGAAGACCCTGCCGTTCTCCAGTGGCACCATGCCGGTCAATTTGTCCGCCAGGTCCATCACTACCTGATGAGTGCGGCCACCAAACAAATGGGAATAGGACAGCGTCTTCAGCTGGCTGTTGATGGCATCGATCAGTTCTTCATTGCCGTAGCCGAGTGAGGCACACCAGAGTCCAGCCAATCCTTCCAGATATTGCCTGCCATCGGCATCGTAGACATAGATGCCTTCGCCTCGCACGATATTGAGTTCTTCCACATGCTTGAGATTGGTGGTTGGGTAGATTATGGAATTCATGACAGTGTGCTACTCGCGTGCCTTTAACCACCATAGCATTGTAGACGTTACTAATTCTGCTGCGTCCTGTTGTACAAAATGATTAGCGGTGGGGGCGGCAACGATGGTCGTGTCGGCATCGTTCCAGTCCCAGGTGTTGTTCAGCCCATTCGAATGCAATGCGGTGTCCTGTAAGCCATGGAAAACCAGCAGGGGAATATTGAGTTGGGGTGCCGATGGTGGTGCCGGTGGTGGTGTCGAAGCACTGGGATCGGCGCGCGGGTAGTTTTGCTTGTAGTAAGCCAGTATGGCATCGAAGCTGGATTGAGCAAAGGCTTCTGTGTAGCGCTGACGGGCTACTGGATCTGCTACCCAGAAAGAGAGACTCTCGGCAGTCATGGGGCCACCGAACAGGATATCTGGATCGGAGGGTGAGCCTTCTATAAAGGTGCGTGCATAGCCGCTATTTTGCTGCTGCTCGGTGTTGGTGGCGAGCTCCCTGGCGATGCCGTTGGGATGGGGCAGGTTGAGGATGATCAGTTTGTCGACCATCTGCGGGACATTGAAAGCAAATTGCCAGGCAACTGAGCCACCCCAATCATGACCGACAATGGTAGCCTTTTCTTCACCCAGGTGATTAATCACTGCAGCAACATCCGATACCAGATATTGCATGTTATAGTTGCTGTTGCCTTCGGGCTGGCCACTCAGGTTGTAACCACGCTGATCGATTGCGACGACCTTGTAACTATCTTTCAAGCCTTCCATCTGATGGCGCCAGCTATACCAGAAATCAGGAAAGCCATGGACCATTACCACCAGTGGCCCTTCGCCAATAGTCGCATAGTGGATATTCACGCCATTGCTGTCTGCATAGCCGTGTTCAACTTCGTCCCAGATATCTGCGTAAGCAGCGTTGCCGAACAGCAGCGATACCGTGAGCACACAAACACTTAATACAGAAAATTTTCGCATAGCAAAATACCCGACTTGGAATGTAGTGAAGCGAGCGGGGCGACATCAAGCTGATATGCTTGTGGCAAATCTCGCACTACCCGACATTGATAGCCAGATTAAAGCAGATTTGCGATAAAATGTTTAACGAATTGAGTTCCGTTGGGATGATTTTACAGCGCCCGGACAGGGCTAAAATGACGGCCAACGGTTAGAGTATCGCTTGATTTATATCACTTGCTTCACTCAATTTTCTGTGAGAATAATACAGGATTCGACTCGAGGATAAATAGTTGTGCCAAAAAAAGTCATTATATTCATTAGCTTACTGCTTCTTTTCGTAGCCCAGCCCGCACAGTTACAGGATGATCCGGCTGCTGAGCCCTTGCTGACAGTCATGCAAATTATGACCGCGATAATTACGCCAATGACTGCCACGATCTGGGGGGCCTATGAGCTGCAGACCGATGCCGAGTGGCTGGAAATCGAGAATGCTGCGCTGACCGTCATCGCGGCTGGAAATCTGCTTACTAGCGGCGGAGCCAGTGACGCTGAGCAGGCTGCGGCGAGCGAGGCAGATTGGCTGACTTATAATAATCAGATGATTGCCGCTGCAAGAGCGGTTATTACAGCAGTGGGCCAGAAAGACGAAGAGGCATTGTTTGCCGCCGGGAATGACGCGCTTTATCCCCCGTGCGAATCCTGCCACCAGCAATACCAGCAACAGTAACGCTGCACCTCTCAATCAATAACGCTGAAGCTCTCAAACAATAACCAGAGCGGGCAATCTCTCGATGAACCAGTAGGTAGCAATTCCACCGAGACCATAGGCCAGCCCTTTTTGAAAACTGAAAAACAAGTGCGCCAGGTACCTGTTGAAAACAATGTTTAGCGCGATCAAGGCGGCAATAAAGGCGACTTGCCCTGCTTCTACGCCGAGATTAAAAAATAACAGGGCGAGTGGGATGTCGGCGTCACTCAAGCCGAGCTCGCCGAGAGCTCCGGCAAAACCAAATCCGTGAAACAGGCCGAACACGAAGGCGACTATCCAAGGTCTGGAATGCACCAGGGTCTTTTCACCTCGTTGCCCCATGATAATTTCTCTGGCCAGGAACAGGATTGAAAGGGCAATTAGCACTTCGATAGGGGCATTAGGCACTGGAAAGATTCCCAGAACTGCAAAGGCCAAGGTGATGCTGTGTGCTACGGTGAACGCGGTGATGGCCTGAATCAGTTTCCAGAATCCCTGCAGCAACAGGAGTAATCCCAGCACGAAGAGCAGGTGGTCAATCCCAAACAGAATATGCTCTGCACCTAATTCCAGATAGCGCTTCGCCAGACCACCGAGGGACGCTGCGCCGGCTTTCAGTTCATTCATCGGTACCTGAACGAATGACCCGTCACCGGGGAAATAGCCAGAAACGTCACTTCCGTCACTCCAGCGCGCTACCATGACGACGCCCTGGAATGACCAGGGAAAGCTGATCACGTCATCAACATTCAGAGATGGATTGCATTGGAATCGATAGTTGAACCGGCCCGGTGCCAGACCTTCACAGCGCTGGGGAAGAATTCGCTCAACATTAAATAACGGGGGCACCTGCTGGTCCACGATCGAGAGGCTGTACTGGTTCTCCGTCAGCTCATCCATGAATACCCGTGCCACACCGGTGACATCGATATCATGGGCGTAGCTGGTAATGCTAAGCAGACAGCTGGAGATAAATAAGAGTAGGGAGATTAGCCGAGTTTTCACGGTAGTACTCATTCCTGTTCGGCTTCTGTGATGATGATGGTGTACTCGTCCCAGAGTTTATCAACCTGTTCCTGCAGGCGTCCCTCTTCTTCTTCGGCGATCCAGTCAAGACGAACAAGATCGGTGATTTCCTCCAGGGCCGGCAGGCGAGCCTCGACTCGGGAAGTGATTCGCAACCAGTGTTGGCCCCGATTGCTGATGAAGGGACCGCTCCACTCACCAGTCTCTGCGGCGAACACCGTATCGGCGAACGCCGGCTCGAAAATATTGGCAAGATCAATGGAATTTACATTCGGAAGTGGTGCCTGGCTACCGTCTTCCAGTTCCAGTAACTGCTGAGCTTCGGCGCCAGCTTCCAGCAGAGAGAGCAGCTGGTCCGTCAATGCCTCGCGGCTGTCAAACACCAGTTCATCGACGGATACCGTTGCCAGGGATTGGTAGCGGGCCGTGTTCGCATTGTAATAATCATTCAACTCGCCTGCGGTGGGCTGGATAATGTTGCCGCTGAGGACATGTCGCATTTTCTGCGCGAGCATGTCGTGGATGCGGGCATCGTTATCCAGACCCATGGCCATCGCTTCTCGCACCAGAATCTGTTCTTCGACGTACAGTGAGGTAATCAATTGGCGTTGTTCCTCGGTTAGAGGCTCTCCACGGGTCATCTCCTGCATGAATACCCTGGCGTCAATTTCCCGCTGATCGATCTCCAACAGCTTATCGTTACTGGATTGTGAAATACCATAGACTGCGAAGATCGCAATCGCGATAGCGAAGAAGTGCACGGTGGGTTCCCGCAGCAAGCGTCGCAGGATTGACTCTGGGGAGGGTGAATCGCTCATTAGGGGTATCTCAACTAATTCTCGCACAATAGTTTGTAGTCTGCTCGCGTAGGATGCAAGGATTGACTGCGCAGACACCCATGTAACATAGTGTGTGGGGGTGTTTGCTATACAAGCTTAGGTCGCATCTGTATAATGCCGTTTTGCGGATAGTGGTAATCTTATGTTACGTATTGCTGAAGAGGCCTTAACATTCGACGATGTTCTGCTCCTGCCTGCTCACTCCACCGTACTCCCCAAATCAGTAAGTCTCGAAACCAATTTGACGCAGTCAATCGCGTTGAATATTCCGTTGGTGTCATCAGCTATGGATACCGTTACTGATGCACGCTTGGCTATTGCTATGGCGCAGGAAGGCGGTTTGGGTGTGATTCACAAGAGTATGAGCATTGAGAAGCAAGCTCGAGAAGTGCGCCTCGTTAAAAAATATGAAAGTGGTGTGGTTAAAGATCCGTTTACTATTGCAGTGACTGCAACCATTCGTGATCTGATCGCACTCATGAAAGAGAACGATATCTCTGGAATGCCGGTGATCGATAATACCGGTCTGGCTGGTATCGTGACCAGTCGCGACGTACGCTTCGAAGCCAATCTAGACGCAACTGTCGAAACCATAATGACGCCGAAGGACAAACTGGTAACAGTTGGCGAAGACTTCGAATTGGATGAGGTGAAGGAACTGTTACATCGCCATCGCATCGAAAAAATACTGGTGGTCAATGGTGGCTTTGAACTCAAGGGTTTAATTACGCTGAAAGACATTCGCAAGTCTGAAGACTACCCGAATGCCTGCAAGGACGAACTCGGCCGCTTACGCTCTGCGGCGGCAGTCGGCACTGGTGCCGATGTCGACGATCGGGTCAGTGCGATCGTAGAAGCCGGTGTCGACGTGATTGTCGTGGACACGGCACATGGCCATCACCAGGGAGTGATTGATCGGGTGAAAGCCATCAAGTCGAAGTATTCATTTATCCCGGTAATCGGCGGCAACATCGCGACGGCTGAAGCGGCTAAAGACCTTGCCAATGCTGGTGTCGATGCCATCAAAGTGGGCATCGGGCCAGGATCAATTTGTACAACTCGCATCGTTACCGGTGTCGGGGTCCCTCAGATTACTGCGGTGGCGAACGTAGTCGAGGCAGTGAAAGGCTCCGAAGTCTGCGTTATCTCCGATGGCGGAATTCGTTACTCGGGTGATATCGCTAAAGTCATCGCGGCCGGTGCGCATGTTGTAATGGTGGGTAGTCTGCTGGCTGGTTCAGAAGAAGCGCCGGGTGAAGTCGAGCTTTACCAGGGTCGCAGCTATAAGGCATATCGCGGAATGGGTTCGATGGGTGCCATGTCGCACTCTCAAGGATCCAGTGATCGTTATTTTCAGGATATTGAGTCTGGTACCGAAAAGCTGGTACCGGAAGGTATCGAGGGCAGGGTGCCGTATAAGGGGCCCATGTCGGCGATCGTGTTGCAACTGATGGGTGGCCTCCGATCCAGTATGGGCTACACAGGTTGTAAGGATATTGCTGAAATGCGTACCAAGACCCAGTTCGTGAAGATAACAGCCTCAGGCATGAGTGAGAGCCACGTGCACGATGTTTCCATAACAAAGGAAGCACCGAACTACAGAGTGTCGTAACAGCGCCGTCGCCTTTCCAATTTCTCTATTGAGACTACTTTTAAGCATTAAATGACCACAGCTAACATCCATTCCCAGAAAATTCTAATTCTGGATTTCGGTTCTCAATATACTCAACTGATCGCGCGCCGAGTGCGTGAATTGGGAGTGTACTGTGAAATCTGGGATTACAATGTCGATGTGACAGACCTTCAGGAATTCTCACCCCTGGGAATGATATTTTCTGGCGGACCCGAATCGATTCACGCCTCGGCATCACCCAAGGCGGCAGAATTTCTTTATGACTGCGGCGTGCCCATACTGGGCATCTGTTATGGCATGCATGCCATGGCAGAACAGTTCGGTGGCAAGGTGGAGGCGTCCAGCAAATCCGAATTTGGTTTTGCGCAGGTTGATATTACCGTTGCTAACAAATTGTTGGATGGCATAGAAGATCGATTCACCGAGGGCGGAGCAGCACAACTGGATGTGTGGATGAGTCACGGTGACAAAGTTACTGAAGTCCCGGCAGGCTTTAGTATCGTCGCGGCAACCGAGAGTGCGCCAATCGCAGCGGTGTGCGATGAAGAGAGAAATCTGTATGGCATCCAGTTCCATCCCGAAGTCACCCATACTTTACAGGGGCTTCGTATTCTCGAACGATTCGTACATGAGATTTGCGGCTGCGAGTCGCTGTGGACGTCTGCCAGTATTATCGAGGATGCAATCAACACAGTCCGGGAGAAGGTAGGAAATGAGAAGGTCCTCCTGGGATTGTCCGGAGGAGTGGATTCTAGTGTCGTCGCCGCTTTGCTGCACAAGGCAATCGGCGATCAACTCACCTGCGTGTTCGTCGACAATGGACTGTTGCGTCTCCATGAAGGCGATCAGGTAATGGCTACCTTCGCCAAGAACATGGGGATAAAGATCATACGCGTCGATGCGGAAGAAAAATTTCTGAATAAGCTGGCAGGCATCGACGATCCCGAACAGAAGCGAAAGGTCATAGGCAACACCTTTATCGAAGTCTTCGATGAAGAAGCAACTAAATTGCAGGACGTGAATTGGTTAGCCCAGGGAACCATCTATCCCGATGTCATCGAGTCTGCCGGCTCAAAAACCGGTAAAGCCCATGTCATTAAATCGCATCACAATGTAGGGGGCTTGCCTGAGGATATGACTCTGCAACTGGTTGAACCTCTGCGTGAATTGTTCAAGGATGAAGTCCGCAAGATTGGCCTGGAGTTGGGATTGCCCTATGAGATGGTCTATCGCCATCCCTTCCCGGGACCAGGTCTCGGCGTTCGGGTGCTCGGTGAGGTGAAGAAAGAATACTGCAATATTCTGCGTCAGGCTGATGCGATATTTATGGAAGAACTGCACAGGGCAGACTGTTACAACAAGGTCAGCCAGGCGTTCGCCGTATTCCTACCGGTTAAATCGGTTGGTGTGGTGGGTGATGCACGCCGCTATTCCTATGTGATCACTTTGCGGGCCGTGGAAACCATCGACTTCATGACCGCCAGGTGGGCTCGCCTCGATCCTGAATTACTGGAGACGGTATCGAATCGCATCATGAATGAGATAGCCGATGTCTCGCGAGTAAGCTACGACATTTCAAGCAAGCCGCCTGCTACGATCGAGTGGGAATAGTTTTTTCTCCTAAAACCCTTATAAACACTGGGTTTTTCAACTACACACTGACTACATACTTTCTTTGTAACCTATTGATTTAGCTACCACACAATGTTCCATGTAAAATAATTGATTTTCAGGAAGGGTTCTTCCAACAGGGGCAAAGTACTGAGAGTTGAGATCCTTCAAAGTCACGTTTTCTTTTATTGAATAACCATTTTGCGAAAGTACGCTTTCTATTTCTTCAGCACCGTAGAATGATATCCAAGGCTCACCGGCTTTCGCTGCTAAGTTTGTTATTAATTTAGC
>PVBE012106184.1_pt1 | contig 83270 bp, 68 predicted proteins | sample 1631181 | NCBI WGS metagenome assembly PVBE01 (sample SAMN08397723, study PRJNA350692) | Marine metagenome, whole genome shotgun sequencing project. | isolation source: water | place: Pacific Ocean | collected 2012-04 | reverse complement strand
CTTGCGCCAATGCTCTTAATAACGTCTCGTCGGTGAATTTTCATGTATCTCTCCATTACCTAGAATCACAATGGATTGGTTCGCTACCATCCTGCTAGACTTGCAAAACTTCGTCTCCGACGCGCTCGTCAAGATTAGACCATCTATGAAAGGTAAAATCCGCGCCGTGGGCTCTTATAGTTGGGGAAACAATCCCTATGTTGGGGGCAACAAACACGTGTTTGCTCCGGGCCAAATGAGAGCCTATGCGCAAGTCATGGAAGAGCCGTGGGGCCGCTTGAGGTTCGCGGGCGAGCATACGCGATCATTTGAGGCAGGACTTGAGTCGGCGGCCAAATCTGGTGAGCGTGAGGCGCTTGCTGTGCTCAACCTGATCTGACAGCCGCTTTATTCGTTTTTTTAAGCGCGGCCGCGCGATTAGCTTCGCCTCGGGATTCTCTATGCCAATCAAGGTGCGTTCTTCGGCACGCAGATCGGGCCTGAAAATTCGATTATAATTCGACTAAAACGAGCATCCGAGCGAACTTGCGGCGGGTCGGCATTTAAGCTTCGCTAAATTCCAATTCTAATCGCGTTTCAACTGTCATGAGATAAGAGATACACTGACGACGGATTGATGATCCAGTCGTAGGAGAACTCCTGGTGGCCATGGTAATTCCAGGTGTGGCGCCTAAGGAGGCGCGCCAAGTTTGGTATTCAAAGGGGTGGGATCAGCGGCTGGTTTGTTGCGTCGGCCGTAAAGCCTTAAGGCAAGAGACAGAACGTGATGGGGCGGACCAAAAACCGTAACGCAAAGTCAGGATGTGTAGACAATCGCTTCTCTAGTGCCGTGGATGACACAGCAGAGGATGCGGCGGCTCGTGATGGCGAAGACTATGTTCTAGGTGCGCATTGCGCACCCTTTATTGTGAAATCTCTGTTCGGGTTTTCCGGCGCCGTCGATTATCTCGTCTTCTTGTCTTATGAGTTGTTCGTTCTTTTTTACTACAGCCAAGTCCTCGGACTATCCGGCGTTCTAACGGGCTTTGCAATTCTCATCAGTATGATAGTGGACGCAATCAGCGATCCCGTGGTGGGCAGCTGGTCGGACAATATTCGCAGCCGTTACGGACGGCGTCATTTTTTCATGTTCAGCTCGATCATTCCGCTGGGTATCAGCTTTTGGTTGGTCTTTGCCCCGCCCGCGGGATTTGGCGAGTATGCTCTGTTTGCGTGGCTCGCCGTTTCATCGATTGCGCTGCGTCTGACACTGACATTTTTTGCGGCACCCGCATCGGCCGTCGTCGCCGAAATTTCGCCGCTTAAAAGCGATCGCGCGGAGATCGGTATTTATCGTCAGCTCATTTCAGCCGTTGCCCAATTAGGTCTGCTCTATGTGGCCTTTTCCATTTTCTTTCAGGCGTCGCCTGAATTCGCCAATGGACAAGAGAATGCGGCCGCCTACCCCCCGTTCGCGCTTGTTGTCAGTGTTGCCATCATGTCGTTCATGTTGATTTCGGCGAGCGCGTCCTATCGTCATATCAGACGATTTGAAACCACATTGAATATGTCCAAGGGCGCAGGCTTTTCTATCTCAAAGGCGCTCAAAGGCTGGGGCGAGGCGATCCTTGATCTTAAGAACTTCCGCGCGGTGTTTTTAGGCCTCTTCTTTGCGACCACGATGGGATCCACCCATCGGGGCATATCGCTTTATTTTGGCACCTATATGTGGGAGCTTGATTCGGATCAAATTCGAAACTGGCAACAAATCATGTTGATCGGCATGCTCGTGATGGCGATCGGTGCGCGCTTTGTTGTCCAACATGTGGAGACTAAGCACGCGTACCTCACGGGTTACTTCATTTTTTCCATGTCCTATATCTTGCCGCCGGCGCTGACCATTGTGGGGCTGATGCCGGCAGCAGGCAGCGAACAAATGGCCTATACGTTATACGTGTTTAATGCCGCAGCCGGCATAGGCGCGGGTCTTTTGATGATTTTCTCTTTGATTATGTTTACGGAAGCCACGGACGAATTTCACTTCGTTAAATCTGTCTCGCAGACGGGTATGCTGTTCGGCCTTATGACCTTCGGCAATAAAGCGGCCAGCGGGCTCGGCAAAATTATTGCTGGATGGGTTACCGAGGCCGTTGACTTTCCCGACAAAGAAAACATCGACTTGTTAACCGATCAGATCTTGTTTGACTTAGGCCTCTATGTGGTTCTCGTGATGACCGTTATGGGCTCCATCGGATTTTTATTTTTCTGTACATATAAGCTTACCCGCGAACGCCACGCCGAAATCCTGGATGGCATTCGCCGACTGTCTACAACTTCTTAGATGTGGCCCTAAATGGGCCATTGCCTAATAAAATATGGAGCGGGATATGCGTTTGTTCTTTTTATTTTTTGTAATTTTACTTGTGGGGGTTGGGTCGCAGACCTATGCCGCACCGCAGATCCATTGCGATGGACAAGAAGAAGACAACTTGGCCACCTATCTCGAGATAAATCGCGTCCTCTTTAACGAACGCGATACGACACGGGTCGAAGACTTTTATGGTGCGGAGATCATTTCTCACAACGACGATGCAGGGGGTGCCGGCGCACAGACTGTGACGCCAGAACTCATGAAGCAGATGTGGGAAGAGTCGAAAAAGAATGATCCTACACGGGTGTTGGAAGATGAACTTATTCTCTGCGCCGGTGATTTTGTCGTTGCACGTACGACCATGTCAGGCAAGAACGACGGACCTGTTCTAGGCCATGCCCCAACCGGCAAGCCCTATAGCATAACGGCCACCGACATCTATCGCTTTGAGGATGGGAAGGTTGTTGAGCGGTGGGGAAATGCAGATCTTGTTACTCTTTTTAGACAGCTCGGCTTTCAACTGGAAATGGTGTCCGATGAAAGCAAATAAGGATAGACATTTTGAGTGCATATCATTGAGCGCGGGCGGCTCGGCAAAATTATTGCTGGATGGGTTACCGAGGCCGTTGACTTTCCCGACAAAGAAAACATCGACTTGTTAACCGATCAGATCTTGTTTGACTTAGGCCTCTATGTGGTTCTCGTGATGACCGTTATGGGCTTGATCGGATTTTATTTTTCCACACATAATAAGCGCATCCTCGAATGCCATGCCGAAATCCTGGATGGCATTTTCCGACTGTCCACAACTTCTTAGATGTGGCTCTAAATGGGCCTTTGCCTAACTAAAACATGGAGCAGGATATGCGTTTGTTCTTTTCATTTTTTGTAATTTTACTTGTGGGGGTTGGGTCGCAGGCCTATGCCGCACCGCAGATCCATTGCGATGGACAAGAAAACAACTTGGCCATCTATCTTGAGATAAATCGCGTCCTCTTTAACGAACGCGATACGACACGGGTCGAAGAGTTTTATGCTGATGAGTTCATTTCTCACGAACTCGATGGTGGTGTTGTAGGAGGTCCCGGCGCACAGACTGTGCTACCAGAGTTACCGACTGTGGTGACGCCAGAGTTCATGAAGCAGATGTGGGAAGAGTCGAAAAAGAATGATCCTACACGGGTGTTGGAAGATGAACTCATTCTCTGCGTCGGTGATTTTGTCGTCGTACGCACGACCATGTCAGGCAAGAACAACGGACCCCTTCTGGGCCATGCCCCAACGGGCAAGCCCTATAGCATAAAGGCCACCGACATCCTTCGCTTTGAGGATGGGAAGGTTGTTGAGCGGTGGGGAAATGCAGATCTTTGGGTGCTTTTTAAACAGCTCGGCTTTCAACTGGAAATGGTGTCCGATGAAAGCAAATAAGGATAGACATTTTGAGTGCATGTCATTGAGCGCGGGCGGCTCGGCGAATAGATTGTGTAAAACAGAGCCAATTTAAGCTGCAGTCGTTACATGATTGCCTTGGCGAAGCGTAAAGGCATGAAAACAGTAAACACCGTTCGCCGCGGCTGTCCCGGTATCTACTGCGGTAATTTAGTTGAGCTGAACTCGTCCGATTCTAGTCGGGCAGCGTGAATGCGATCAGCGCATCGCCGAGATTGTCGGTCACGCGGCTCGTGCCGCCGGCGGCGATCACAACGAATTGTCTTCCGTCCGCCATATACGTCATCGGAATGGCGGTTCCTTGATGCGGCAGGTGGGTTTGCCAAAGCTCCTCGCCGGTTTCGAGTGCGATGGCGCGAAATTTGGCATCCATAGTTGCAGCGATGAAAACCAAACCGCCGCCCGTAACGATGGGACCTCCGATGCTCGGCGATCCCCAACCAAACGAGGCCGGAACAGTCATACCGAAACGCCGCGCCTGGCCCAACGGAATTTGCCAAACTATCTCACCGCTGATCATGTCTATGGCCGACAACGTGCCCCACGGCGTGGGCGTGCACGGAATACCGAGCGGTGACATAAAGATTTCGCCAACAGCGGCGTAAGGCGTGCCTTTTAATGGCCGTGTCATAAAATCGATCACTTTGATGTCGGCATCCGGTGTGTCGCCTTTGGGGACGATCTGAAGACGGGTGGCGAGGTTCTCTGCTCTAACGATCAATAAATTTGAGTCCGGGTGAAACGCGGCCCCCCCCCAGTTGCCCCCTCCCAAAGCGGATGGAAACAGGAGCGCTTCGCGTAAATCCGGTGGCGTGTAAAGGCCCTCATAGCGCATTTTATCGAATTCGGATTGGCACCACCCTTTGTCGAAAAGCGTCAATCCGAACAGATCGTCCCGGCCGATGGTTTGCTGGGCGAATGCCACGGGTTTTGTCGGGACGGGTTGCGTTGGCGACGCCTTATCCTCTGGAATATTTGTCCCAGGTGCATCCATTTCCTCGATCGGCCAGATCGGTGCGCCTGTTTCGCGATCAAAAACAAAAAGCCAACCCATCTTGGTTTGCAGAATGGCAACCTCGCGCGGCGTGCCGTCGACACTCATCGTCACCAACAGGGGATGTCCCACCAGATCGTAATCAAACAAGTCGTGGCGAATGGTTTGAAAGGACCAGGCGATGCGACCGGTATCCGCCTTGATTGTGACAATTGAATCCGACAGGGGGATGGGAAACCGACGTCCGCCACCGTAATAGTCCGTCGACGGACTGGTGGTGGGTAGGAAAACAAGATTGCGTTCTGGATCAACGCTCATGGTCGACCAAACATTGGCTGCGCCAGTTCGCCCGCGCCCGTCTTCGGGAATGGGATTGAATTCCCATTTGAGCTCACCGGTGCGCACATCGAACCCGCGCACGAATCCGTCATTTGTGTTTTGAATGCCGTCATTGGACGCGACCGCCCCGACCACTACGTTACCCACGACAGCAGGTGGTGAGGGCATGGCAAAAAAACCTTCACCATGAGCTTCATAATCTCGATTGGTAATGCGCCCCTTATGTCCGTGCTCAGCACCAAAATCTTCACAGACGCGGCCGGTATCTGCGTCGATCGCCCACAGATTTCCTGCGATATCGCCTTTGAAAATTCTTCTTTGGCAAATACCGTTAGCGTCAGAAGTCGGGGCTTCCCAATAGGCCACCCCTCGACACGTGCTCGGTAATCGATCTCCGTCGATCAGGGGCTGGCCTGTTTGTGGATCAGCCGCATGCGGATCGAATACCCAAATCTCGTTGCCGGTTGCAGGATCAAGGGCGAACACGCGGTTTAACGGCGTACAGTAATAAAGCATGCCGTTCGTCATAATGGGAACCACTTGGAATGATGTGCCGAAGGGATTGGGTCTCACATCTCCGGAGTGATGTGTCCAAGCAATCTCAAGGTCGGCGACATTTTCTTCCGTCACTTGATCAAGGGGCGAGTACTGGCTGCCGCCAGGATCGTTGCCGAAGTTTGGCCATTCGTTCGCTGCGGTCGCCTGCTGAGCGATTGCAAGGCACCAAAAGGCGACGGCAGTTCCCAGTGCATGAGTTGTGGTTCTCATACGTGCCACCAATATATGTTTAAGGGTGCGGGTCAAGAGTGTTGCAGAGATGATATCACGTGCCAGTTTTAACTTGAGAACAAGGCGGGGGCGGGGTCGTCAACCGGTTTCAAATTTGTGCGTTCGGGGAGCGCCTGTTTCCCGTATCGCTGATACCTGTTTCCCGTATCGCTGATATAAGAGAAAAACTTTTATCATTTATGGACTGACCTCATAGCAGTAGATAATAAGTATCTAAGATCATTCATTAATACAGCAGTAGGGGCAGCCCGCTAGGCCGGAGGCATATGGAATCCGGGTGTCGATAACGACAGCGCAATTTCTTCCTCAGTCATGTCTTCCCCGATCGTCTCGAACAGCGGTGATGAAAGATATCGCTCGCCCGTATCCGGCAGCATGCAAAGGATGATCGATCCCGGTTCAGCCCGTTCGGCGATCTGCATCGCAACGGCAAACGTCGAACCGCTAGATATGCCGGTGAAGATACCCTCGTTTTGGGCCAATTTCCTGGTCCACTCGATACCCACAGGCCCCGGCACGGGTATTAGGTCATCAAAATAGTTTTTATCGATTGCCTCTTGCAGGACCAACGGAATGAAGTCCGGTGTCCAGCCCTGGATGGGATGCGGCTCGAATGCCGGGTGGCTTTCGGCCGGTGAACCATCTTCGCCGCGCCCCTGCGCGTGATTGCTGCCGACGAGCTGCGCGTTCGCCGGTTCGCTAAGAATAATCTTGGTTTCGGGCCGGAACTCGCGCAACACACGGCCAACGCCGGTGATCGTGCCGCCAGTACCGTAGCCGGATACAAAATAGTCAAGACGCTTGCCATCAAAATCCGCCAAGATCTCCCGCGCGGTCGTATTCGCGTGAATAAGCGCATTGGCCTCTGTTTCAAATTGCCGGGCGAGAAACCAACCATTGGTTTCAGCAAGCTCTATCGCCTTCAGCAACATGCCGAAGGCTTTTTCCGAGCGAGGCGTTAACACGACTTTTGCGCCGAGAAACCGCATCAACTTTCGCCGCTCGATTGAGAAGCTCTCAGCCATGGTGACGACAAGCGGATATCCCTTGGCTGCACAAACCATGGCCAATCCGATGCCGGTGTTTCCGCTCGTTGCCTCGATCACAGTCTGACCGGGCTTAAGGGCACCATTTCGCTCAGCTTCCTCAATAATACTGATCGCCAGCCTGTCCTTCACCGATCCGATCGGGTTAAAAAACTCCGCCTTCACGTAAAGATCTACATGGTCCGGCGCCAGGTTATTGACGCGAATGCAAGGCGTGTTGCCGATCGTGTCAATTACGCTCGCATACAGCTGCGCTCGCCCGTCAGTGGTTCGCGAGTTTTCAGAAGTCATGATTCAGTCTCTCCAAAATTGCTCCATAGTGGAAACGGTTTGTAAATCATCAATGCTGGTTGTGGTGCTTATTTTTGCTCTTAGATCGCGGCCCACTGTATCTGCTGCAAAACCCTGGGGTCAGATCAGTTCAAGGACCTCCAATGCGACGCGTTCACCGGATTCCAATGCGCCCTCCATGCCACGGTCTGTGACTGACGTATGCTCCCCGCAGAAGTGAATCCGGCCGTGGGGCTGTGCGACCGCACCGGCCAGCTCGGAGATCTGCCCTGGCCCCCACACGGCCCAGGTGCCGCCGGCGAATGGATCACGGCTCCAGGATTTATAGGCGACGACGTCCAGCTTGCCTTTGGCGGCTGGTCGGATTCGCTCCATATAAGCTAGGACGGCTGCCTTAGCATCCGTTTTGTTGAGTTGATCCAGCCACCGCGCGTAAGAGCCCGACACCCAGGCGCTCAAGCTCGTTACCATATCAGGCGTGGCACCTCTGCGCTGGGCGAGCACCATGCCGGCCGGGCCGTCGGTAAACATGTTTGGAGTGAGTCCATCGGTATCCCAGAATGGTTCCTTTGCCACCATGTGGACTAGGGCCATGTGCTGATAAGCAAGTGTCCTGACCAGCTTGGCCTGGCGACCACCGAGGACGGGGTCAATCGCCACCCGGCGGAGAACTGAGATCGGTACCGAACACACCACGCGATCACTGCGATAAACAGTCCCGTCAGCACAGTGGACCTCAACGCCCGTGTCGTGCGACCGGATGCCAATGACGTCCTTGTCCAACTCGACCTCATGTTTCAAGGTCGCTGCCAGGGCTTCGGGGATACTCTGGATCCCGTCGATGACGCGATAACCGGCAACGCCGCTGCTCTCCACAAATCTTTGCTGAAAGGAGGACAGTACGTCATTGCCCAAGACCGTTAGAGCCGAGATGTCGTGGGCCGAACTTCCGAACACGATGTTGGTATTGTAACCAAGCTCAATCATCTGGTCGGTGAGTCCCTGTCCGACAAGCCAGTTATAAAGTGGAATATCCAGGTAAGAATTGGCTGGATCGAGCCAGTCATCGAACGTTTCAAGCGGGTTTCCCTGCCGGATAACCCGCGACACATATTGCCAGGGCATCTGAGCTCTCGCATGCTCGGGAAAAGGGTTACGCGGGTGGGCCGGCCAGGACTCAGCCGGGATGATCTTGTTGCCCAGCACGAGCTCACGCTTGAAGAGGTAGGGCAAGATGGGCGTCATATCGTTCAACGCCACACCTAGAGATTGGGCAGTGTCAACCCAGCGCGCGTAAGCAGGGCTAGCACCGGTTCCCCCCGTCTCTGGCTTGCCCGGCACGTCCCTGAGCGTATAGACGCGACCGCCGACGCGCTTGCGGCCCTCGATAACGCGCACGTCGATTCCCTCATCTTGTAAGGTGGTTGCTGCGGTCAGGCCAGATAACCCGGCACCGATAACCAGCACTTTAGATCTGCCTTGAGCGCGGGCAGCGGGGGCGGCGCCAAGTAGAAGCGGTGCAGCTGCCAGGGCTCGAAGCAGCGATCTACGGTCTATTATGATCTCTTGCTCCTTGGCGGTCCCGACGTCGCGGCGAGAGCCCTCCCTCCCTCGTTTCCTTTTTCTATTCTTTATCTTGTTAATCATTCGATTTACCAAAGAGAAGACGGCAAGCTACATTTTCACTCGATAAAAGTATTTGCAAGTTCACCGCCAGGATGCGTTGCCCTACATCACACCATCATCAACCTTTGATAATAACTCGTTTCTGATGTTCAACACCGCCGCCGGTGTGACCCGGCGGCGGTATTCTTTGTGCACATGCGGGTGGCATGGGTCGCTGGAGATAAGCATGCAATGACTGCACAGAGCCGCTATAGAAGATGTACGAATGCCCGCTGCCGAATTGGCGATCTCAGAATCCCAGCAAGCGCGCGGGGTGAATCAGCCTTGAATTCACCATAAATTAAACTTATCGATGGTGAGATAAAATTTATTGGAATCATAAGATTGCATCTGATCAACTGCGCGTTAACTTAGGTGTAACCTATTTGCCGCATACCAGGCAGAATAGATGGTGCTCACCATAAACACTACGATTTTAGGGGATAATCTGGGCGCCGATCTTAGAATTGATCTGGACACTGCGGAAGAAAATGGATTAGATGCTCCGGAATCAGCCTTTGTCCTCCAAAGGCTGTGCTGTTGAGATCACAAGATAGTTATTTGAGACAAAGTAAAGGGGATCCTGGATGTCAAGTTCTCGTAGATCAAAGTTTTTTGGAAGTGCTGCTATTGCGGTAATTTTGGCTGCACCAGTTTTTGTAGCACCGACTAGTCCAGGTTGGGCGCAGGACAGTATTGTTGTCACCGCCCGTAGACGCGAAGAGTCACTGCTCGAGATTCCAATTTCCGTGTCGGTTAAGACTCAGCAGCAGATAGACGATATGGGCATTGGGGATATTGATGATCTTTCAGAGTTTACGCCCGGCTTGGTAATTGAGGATAGCATGGGCGCCGGCGGCGGTCGTGGGGAGGCGAACCTTGCGTTCCGTGGAATTAGGGAGCAAATCTCTACAGCTGGTTCAAAGACTGGCGCGGTATTCTGGGATGGTGCCTATATCTCGGATGGCTTTGGTCTCATGCCGTTGATTGACCTAGAGCGGGCGGAGATCCTTAAGGGACCTCAGAACGCTTACTTTGCTCGTAACACCTTCGCGGGTGCGGCCAACTTTGTTCCAAAATCCCCAGGCGATGAATGGGAAGGCAAAGGAAATGTGGATGTTGGCTTCGGTTTACGTGACGATGAGCAGAATAGCTACTCGGGCACGATTGCAATCGGCGGCCCGATTAGTGATGAGGTCGGCCTGCGTGTCGCGGGCCGATGGGGGCAAGAAGGCGCCGACTATGAGTACGCAAATGGCGATCCTAATGGGGAATACGAAAACAAAGCCGTTTATGGGGTAGCCACGTGGGATCCCACCGATGACCTTAGCCTTAAATTTACAGGCCTGTTTATCGATGCCGATGATACGAGATCATCATCATCCATCATAGCTCAAGGTGCTGTCGGCTCCTGTAGTAAGACATTTACAGGAAAAGGATTTAATCCGGTTACAAACGTTAAAACGGCGTTTACCACTGACCTGAGCAAAAGCAAGATCAAACTGTTCTGCGGCGTTCTTCCCGAAGTCACTGCCGCTAATGTTGGCCTTGGCCCTACGGGTCAACTTGACGCCGTATTGGCCTCGGCCTTCGGTCCCGGCAGCGGCGCAGGGATACTTGCTGCTGCATTAGCACCTAATGCTTTGATTGCGGACCATGACTTTGAGACGCTGGAGCAAATGGGCGCCGAATATCGCGTGTGGCGCTCTCAAATGAGTGGTACGTGGGACATGGGTGGCGGCTACACGGCGAGCTGGTTGGGATCTTACGGTGCTTCCAAGAACTCGGCGGTAATTGACTTCTGGTTTGGGTCGGGCCCAGCGGGCAACAGCAGTCTCATGTTCCCTGTAGGACGTTTTCACTACATCAGAGACGCCTTTGTTGAAGCGCGTGTGGAGACCCCGCAAGACGGCCGTATTCGCGCGATGGCTGGTGTCAGCTATTACGATCAGGTTCAAGACAATATGACCACCGGCGGTCCTTCGATGGACATACAGGAAAACGAAGCTTTCGGAATTTTTGGTTCGCTTGAATACGATGTCATAGCAGATGGAAGCCTGACGCTAGGTTTCGACTGGCGTTGGACTGATGATGAGCAGACTTTAGTCCTAGTCGGGGCTCCGACGTCCGCCACCGTAATAGCGGGAGAGGACAATCAGGTTAACGAAGTTAATCAGTACAATGACTTCATGCCTCGAGCGTATGTGAATTACAAATTGACTGATAATACCAATGTTTATTTCAGTTGGTCGCAGGGGACGATCAATTCCGTTTCCACCCGTTGTTTGCCATTTAACGCACAGACCGGGCTGTCAATGGATTGTGCCACCGCTGGTCAATTTACCGGTATCCAGGAAAATATGTCTTACGAAATTGGTATTAAGACGGGCATCGATTGGCTGCAATACAGCCTAGCTGCTTACTACCAGGAATGGGAAAATCAGCCTTTTAATAACGTCGTCTTGTTGGCGAGCGGCACGACCCCAGTCTTTACAGTTCCAGGCGATTCCGAGTATTGGGGCGCAGAATTTGAATTTGCCGCAAACCTGGGTGTGCTGAGTGACGCGTTTGAGGGTGTCGCTGTGGACGGTGGCGTCGGCTGGGTGGACGCGGAGCTGACAAGGCTCGGTGAAACGGGAAGCCAAGGCACCACAGTTCTGTGCCCATCAGCGCAGGCGGGTCGTAATATCTACTCCAATTTTACATCAGCAGCACGTTGTACAGCCCTTGATGGCGGCGGTGTGATCGATTCTGCCGGCAAGCGGCCTCGTTATATTCCGGAATGGACGGCAAACTTCGGTCTGACGATAACTCGTCAGTTGTTTAATACAGGTCGCGACTTTTATCTCCGTGCTGATGCCATTTACGAAGGCGGCCGCTACGTTGATAACTCCGAATACCTGTTAAGTGAGGGTTATTGGACAGCGAACGTCCGCATTGGTGGATATATCAATGACGGCGTTAAGGCCGAACTGTATGTGAACAATATAAGCGATGATATGCATGCCCCAATGGGAAGCACGACAGGTACGGCAGGTGGCCGCAAGGGCTTCATCATCTTGCCGGACAAACGTGAATTGGGCATTCGCTTTTTTGCTGACTTCTAATCAATCTTACTCATAAGTTTTAGTCTTACACACCGCCGCCGGGTCACACCGGCGGCGGTTTTCTTTGTGTTATGGATGAGCTACTTTGTGATCGCCTGGAGACGAGCATGAAATATGAGAAAGGAATACGCTATGCGAGTTAAGTCCGTTTTATTGGTATTATTTGGCATTCTTTTTGTTACACCAGCTTCGTCCGATGATTTGACGGATATTCTGATCGCCGCTGAAAATGACAATATCCAAGCCCAATTGCTGCTCGGCGGTATGCACGAACATGGGATGGGGGTGGCTCTTAATTTCACTCGGTCCGCTTACTGGTGGCAACGCGCCTTAGATAATGGGCACGTCAATATCGCCAAAGGTCTGGGCGCTATGTATTTTAGCGGACGTGGTGTGCCGCTTGACTACGAAAGGGCGATGGAGCTCATGTTGATAGCTGCGGAAAACGGCCATCCACATGCGATTAAGTATGTCGCATTGGGTTACAAGCGCGGCTTGGGCTTACCCCAGGATGATGCAAAAGCGGAAGAATGGGCGCAGAAGGCAGCTCTCTTGGAAGGGCCCGCCGCCGATGTGGTATTTTTGGAATCCTATCAATCAAAAGAGACGGAAGTGCGGGGCGACGCAGAGATTTTTGCTGAGTTCAAGAATCAAGCGGAAAAAGGAAATTCGCGGGCATTCTTTTATGTTAGTGTTGCCTATACGGCTGGCGTCGGCGTAGCGCGCGACTACGTGGAAGCCGAAAAGTGGGCGCGCAAATCTGTTGATATGGGTTTGACCTCCATAGCGAAACATTTGGGAATGTTTCATCAATTGGGACAGGGCATGCCAGTCAACCGCGTTGAAGCCCAAAAATGGTTCTATGTTGTGGAAGCTACGCTTCCTGATGAGGAGCCCTTTCTGAGCGAAGTCAATGCCAAATACATGACAGCCGACGACATAGCTGAGGCGCGCCGCCAGGCCGACGATTGGGTGGCTAAGAATAAATCATGACTAAGCCCGTTGTGAGTATATAGTGGATATTCGGCTGATTCCCGATGGTTTCAGAGTCTGAATACTTTGAGGATGGTGCTTAAGATTATAGTGATTTTACAGCGAATAGTTGGTATGCTCAGGTGCGCTGGGCTGCACATTAGCGGTTCTGTGCGATTTTCAGTTTGTTACGGCAGTTTTTTTACAATTGCGCGATGAGGGGGACCTATGTTTAAACGTAAATTTGCATCTAGCGCAGCTATTGTAGCGTTGATTGTGACGCCTATCTTGGTGAGTTTTCCTAGCGACGGCTGGGCTCAAGTAAGCAATATTGTCGTCACCACGCGTAAACGGGAAGAAAATCTTCAAGACATTCCGCTCAGCGTGACTGCCATTAGCAGCGTTCAAATTGAACAGCGCGGGATTACTAACGTCGGCGACGCGATAAAGTTTACCCCTGGCGTTGAATGGGATAGGGGCTATGGTGGCCAAGATACACGTGTTGTAATCCGCGGTATGGCCCCAACCCGTGGTAGGCCTAATGCGGCTTTTATGGTCGACGGGGTCGACTATACTGGTGAAGCGGTGTCAACAGCGGGCGGCGGCTTTGCCGTTAATCAACGCCTGATCGATATTGAGCGCATTGAGGTGGTCAAGGGGCCGCAAAGCGCCCTCTATGGCCGGTCTGCGTTTGCCGGCGCCATACGATACATTACCAAAAATCCAAATATGGAAGAGTTTGAAGCCGAAGGCGGCTTTGATGTTTCGCGGGGTGAAAACGGCGGCCCGCGAGGCCAAGTGAGCGCCGCGGCCGGTGGCCCAGTTACCGACACATTTGGTCTGCGCGTCAATAGTATGTGGTATGATGAAGACGGCTTTTACGCAAACACAATCAGTGAAGACGGCGAAAGAATTGGCGGCTCCGAGGGTTGGGGTGTTGCCACAAAGGCACTGTGGGAGCCGACAGACTCGCTCTCTTTCATGGCTCGGGCGGCATTTTCGAGAGATGATTATGAAATGGGTGCCCAGGCCCGCGTGTCATCCAATACTGTTGGGACTTTACCCCCAAGCTTGGTTAGAGCTTCTTTTCTTGGTAATGGTCCGGATTGTACCACTGCCAAGACGGCTACACGAGACCAAGCGATTACCTCTTGTGCGAATTTACCGCGTCCAATGTTTATCGGCACCGTGCCCGATGGGAACACGCTGACGATCGCAAACGCGACCAATCCGCGCACAAATAATGACTACCCAGGCACACAACTGGAAACCACGAATGTGACTTTGGTTTCCGAATGGGATTCTGACTTCGGGTCCTTTACCTCCATCACCGGCTATGCTCATTCCGACTCGGAACAGTTATTTGAGGGCAATTGGGATGCTCAACCCCCGGGAACGTACACATCTCTCGATGGTGTGGCGAGGGTCTATACGCTGGCTGATTGCGGGCTGAAGAACTGTTCGCCAGCTCACCAAGAGGTCGACTTTATAAATGAAACGACGTTGTGGAGCCAAGAGGTACGTTGGGCAAGCGATTTTGACGGCCCATTAAACTTTACGGTCGGCGGTCTTTATTGGAATGAGGACGTTAAACAAAACGAAGGTGGCCTGACGATTTCACCAGCCATTTTCGGCAGAGGGAACCTCCGTTACCCCCCACCATTTGTCACCAAGATAGAGAATTTTCCTATTGGCTCGCAGCTCCTTCTGACCGCCAGTCGACCGAACCGCACCTACAACAACCGCGAGACGGAACATTGGTCTTCCTACATCATGGCTGAGTGGGAAATCACCAACCAGTTTAAGGCAACTTTTGAGGGTCGTTATGTAGATGAATCACTCACTCGTGTGGGCCCGCAATGTGATGTTGCCGCTACGTTGGCCCTCACCGGACTGGCCGGTGTGGATATTGGCACAGATACTAATGGCGATGGTGAGATCACAGGCTCAGAAACGTCTGTACTGGATGGAATCGCTGATGCGTGTCACACGGATTTTCGTGGGGCCTCGTCTACTAGCGAGTCAGTAACGGGTGGCAGCCTAGCGGTAGGCACGCTGACCGGCGCTGTTACCAAAGACCTGACGGCTAGTGTAGATGAATCCTTCTTTACCCCGAAACTCACCCTGGAATGGTCACCCACGGATGATCAGCTGTGGTATTTCTCTGTGGCCCACGCCATAAAGCCGGGCGGCATTAGCACCATTCTTGCGGGTAACTTCTTTACCCCGTCAACGAAGAGCTTTGATAAAGAGAAACTGATGGTCTATGAGATTGGTAGCAAAACGGCCTGGCTTGACGGCACGCTTCTGATCAATGGCACGGGCTACTACCAAAAGTACACCGATAAACAAACGGACGTGACCCAGCTTAATCCCGTCACGGACGTAGATGTCAGTGGGATTGAAAATGCTGGGGCTGCGGAAATTTTTGGCGTCGAATTTGATGCTCTTTGGCAACCCGATGATCATTGGGCTATAACCGCCGGCTATAGCTATATCGATGCCGAATACACCGATTTTAAGACGACCACCGGCTCGCGCACTGAAGTTATTGCAAACATCCTGAATGGTAATGGCGGTTGCGTAAGTATCGTCGACGACGTACCGGGCCTTGATCCGGATGGAAATGGCCCACTCCTTGGGACTGGCGCAACCGCACAGGACAACAACACCGATTTGTGTGTGATTGATAATAGCGGCAACGCGATCGAAGATATTGCCAAACACAGCTTTGTTGGGTCCATCCAATATACTCGGCCACTTGCCAGTACGGGCATGGACTGGTTTATCCAGGCCAACGCCGTCTATTCAAGCAAGCGCTATGCGAATCCCGACAATCTCGTAATTCTGGATTCCTATTGGACCGCCGATTTACGCGCGGGATTGTCATCGGAAAGCTGGGATCTAATCCTTTATGTGGACAACCTTTTTGACGATGACACCGTTAAGTCGGTCTTGGGTTCTGGCTCACAAATTGAGACTGTTCGCCAGAGCCTTTTTCCGCCGGGCCCCTCAGGAAATGTTGTGGCTTTTTTGCCTGATCCAAGAGTTATAGGCGTGCGCGGCCTACTCCGGTTATAACAGTTAAACAAGTTATCAGCGGCATTAGCCCCTTCCGGTTCGTCCGGAAGGGGTTTTTCTTTTGCCTCATCGTGTGTCTATATTGGGCTTGCCCGGACCACAGCAATCGGTAACTAATTAATTGAAAATATTGGGGAACTCGGTGTGAGGAGCGTGTCCGGAGCCTTTGACAATCTCGAATTTGGTTTCAACACCCGCTTCTTCCCTTATATTGTTTGCCGCCTGTTTTTATGACTGCGTAGTTGGTCGCTGGTGACTGCTGTGCTTCCTGAGAGATAGGGCGCGTTTTATTCCGGAGATATAGGTTGCACAATTCGGCCCTTTGCGGGAGAGCAAGATGTCTCATGACTGAGCTCCCACTAAATTACCTGTGACATTCAGCACAAGTTTCACTTTGCGTAAATAAATGATCTTGCGTCGTTGCTGATTGCATGGGTACGGCGGCCGAATGGCATTGAGTACATTCATAATCCCGTTCAAGCACCAATGAATGCGAGATTTCAAAATGCCAATAGCCGGATCGTGGCTCTTCTAAGAGTGCGACGAGATCTTCTTTGGTGAAACTAGGCCGCCACATTGCATCAATTTCTGCTTTGCGGGCAGTTTCAACTTGCAGCCCACTCTCACCCGTGGAATCTATCGCTAGGTCTTGCAGGGCCGTCTGGCCGGCGATGCGCCCAGTCATGAGCGACGGCCCCAAAAATGTGCCGGACATGCCGACGCTTCCGTTGATGCCGGCCGCCCCCGTCACTTCTCCTGCAGCGTAAAGGCCAGCAACTGGCACACCGTTTTCATCGAGCGCGCGCGCCGACATGTCGATGGCAATGCCACCCATGCTTTTGCGCGTCACGGGGAAAATCTGAATCGCGTAGAAGGGTGGCGTCTCTATTTTTTGCGGCGCCCGTCTCATGCGCGCTTTGATCCGCCCGAATTCCTCGTCTTTGCCTAGATCGACGAAGCCGTTGTAGCGCGCAACGGTTGACGCGAGCGTATCAGCTGGGAGTTCTGCAGCTTCTGCCAACTTGGTGAGCGTTGGCGCCGACTTGGTGATTGCCGGATTGCGAATGATCTCGTTTTCGAATGTCTCCGGCGTTAGCCAAATCGCATCTCTCACGTTAAACGTCTGCTTGCCTGGTTCATCGAAGACCGCCCAAAAACTCGCGCCCTCGAGCTGTAAAACCGTGGGAATGGTGAATTTGTTGGCTGCGCTTTCGTTGATAAACCGTTTGCCGTCTGTGTTGATCCATATGGCCGCCCCCGTATCGGTGGTAAGCGCGCGCCGGCCTTGAGGATCACGCGGGTCGCGAAAGCCGTTCACGAAGGTGACTTGCTTGTGCAGATTGATGAGCGCAGCGCCTGCTTTTTCCCCGAGCGCATAACCACCGCCCAAAGAAAATGGGCTCGACCCGACTAGCAGGGTTTCAGGAAAGGGAATATCCGTCCGCCAGGTCTTTTTGACCAATTCTGTGTTGGCTTGGTAACCGCCAGTGGCAATAACCGTGGCGCGTGCCTTGAAGATTGCCTTTTCTTCGGTTCTCAGATTGGCTGCCGTAATGCCTTGAACGGTACCGTCATTCATAATGATATTTTCGGCTCTCCAGTTGCCCAAAAATTTGATGTTTGAACGCTCAAAAACGGCCCTTATGAGCGGAATGACGGCATTTGCCGCGGTGCCTTGCGTGAAATGGAAACGCGGCACGCTGTGTTCCGGTGTTGGGAAAATGTTGACGAATTCGACGCTGAGCTCGGCGAGCCAATCGTGCACGAGTGTGCGGGAATTCTCGACATAAAACCGCGTCCAGTTCGGATCGTTAGTTTCGCCCCACGCCATCAAGTCCTGGTACGCAAGCTCGGGGTCGTCCTTGATGCCTTTTAACTCTTGCAGTGGCGTGCCCACGAGCGCAAAGCCGCCAGCCTTAATCGCGTGACCGCCGGCAACCGAATTCATGTCGAGGATGAGAACTTTGGCGCCTCCACGCCCTAGTTCGAGTGCGGCCGCAAGCCCCGCAATGCCGCCGCCAACGACGATTACATCGGCATTGATATTTCCCACATCCATAGTAGCGGTTTTGGTGTGCGCATCATATCCCGCGCTCATAAATAACAGCACAAGTATTAGTGAGCTACATAGGAACAGAAAACGTTGATTCGCGAGAGCGTATTTTGCCATGTGCATTGTCTACAATTGATTGTGGCAAGTGATACAAGTTGCTGTTTGAGCGAGTAACTGGGCCCGAGATGTAGAGGCTTTCATCGGCATTGAGGACGAGTGGCAGTCCGTACACGCCATATTTTTCTCCAAGACCATATTATGGGCCACCTCGAAATGCCAATGTCCGGGTCTTGGAGTATTTAATAAGGCCACAAGACCAGGTATATCGATCTCAGGACTCCATTGAACTTGCTCAGGCACAAGGGACGCGTCTCCATTCTGCGCTGCCGGCTGCCATGAGGTTTCCGATACTAACTCGTCGAGTATAGTGTGGCCGGCGATGCGCCCGATCATGACCGAAGGTCCAAGAAACGTCCCCGACATGCCGATGCTGCCGTTGATACCAGCAACGCCGGTGACTTCGCCGGCCGCAAAGAGCCCGGGTACCGGCGTGCCGTCTTTGTCGAGGGCGCGTGCCGACATGTCGATGGCAATGCCGCCCATGCTTTTGCGCGTAACCAGAAAATTCTGCAACGCGTAGTAAGGCGGCGTGTTGATCTCTTGTGCAGGGAATGGGTCGTCCGGCGCGATCCGACCAAAATCCGGATCTTCATTTTGTTCCACAAACGCGTTGTAACGCTCGATCGTTTGGCGCACAGCTGTGGGCGGTAGCCCGGCTTCTTGTGCCAGCCCTTCGAGAGTGAGAGATGATTTGATGACGTCGGGGTTCTTGAGGATCTCTTGTTCAATCGTTTCCGGCGTCAGCCATAAACCGCCCCGGGCGCCTAAGGCGCTTTTGCTCGCTTCATCAAAGATTGACCAATAGGTTCCGTCCCTCTGTTGCGCGATAAGGGGTACGGTAAATTTAGCTGTATCGTTTTCATTAGCAAAACGTTTGCCGTCCGCGTTGAGCCAAATGGAAAAAGGATTGCGGGCTAATAAGGCGTCGTTGCCGCTTGGATCGCGAGGGTTGGGAATCCCACTTGGGAACGTCGTGTGGCGGTCAAGATTCAACAGGACGGCGCCTGCTTGTTCGGCGAGGTTGTAGCCCGAGCCCGTCGCATAGTAGCCGGAGCCAATTAGGATACGGCGCGGAAAGGGAATATCTTTGCGCCATGTGCGCTTGACAAAATCGGGATTGCTTTGAAATCCACCTGTTGCCACCACTACGCGTGAGGCGGCAAAACGCTCGGTCGTATCTTTGCGCAGATTCGTCGCGATCACGCCACTTACGGCGCCATATCGCATTTCGATTTCTTTCACCTCGCGATTTCCCAAAAACTCGATATGTGACTTTGCAAAAAGGTCTTGCATCATCGGTACGACAACGAAGGCCGATGTGCCTTTGGTGAAGTGAAACCGAGGCACGCTGTGGGACGGAGCCGGAAATATTTCGACAAACTCAACACCAAGCTCGACGAGCCAGTCGTGGACAATATCCTTTGAGTTTTCGACGTAAAACCGCGTCCAGTCGGGATCGTTGGTCTCACCCCACGTCATTAAATCGTTGAGGGCGAGATCGGGCGAATCCTCAATACCGAGTGACGCCTGTAAGGGCGTTCCCACAAGCGCGTAGCCGCCGGCCAATACGGCATGGCCACCTGCCACCGAATTCATATCGAGTATGAGAACGCGTGCGCCGCCGCGCCCTAATTCAAGCGCGGCTGCGAGGCCTGCGATGCCGCCGCCAACCACAATGACATCGGCATCATTGGTTTTGGTCGGTTCGTCGGATCCCATACCACCCAACAGGCAGGCCGATAGAATCACGGTGCAATGTAAAAGTCGTTTCATAGGGAGAACATTTTGCCCCGCAATAACGACCAACCATTAAACAGGAAGTGGGCTTGGGAGTAAAAGGCCAAGCTTGGCCAAAACCGGGCCTGTCCAACGGGTGCTCGCCCCACGGTCGGTTTGCCCGCGAATGCCCAGAGTCGGCGGCACTGGAGAATATCGCTGATGCGGGCGTCTAAATCTTGGCCGATAACTTTTTGCTTCATGAAAGAGGTATCCTGCTGGAAGGATTTGTGCCCGCGGTCAAAACCGCCGACGCGATGACAGTCGTCGACTTTTGGCTGCCGGCCGCAAGGCCCCTTGGAATTAGGAACAAGAGATGGCTGAAACAAAAACACTCACAATTGCGCTCTTTATCTATGCAACCTACACTACCCCGCCTTTCTGGAGTGCGTTGAGCCTCTGCTCATCCATGCCAAGCAAGTCTTCAAACACTTCTTTATTGTGCTCGCCAAGTTTGGGCCCGACGCTGCGCACGCCGCCGGGCGTTTCAGATAGGCGCGGCACCACATTTTGCATTGCGATTTCGCCTAAGACTGGGTGGGCCATGCGAATGATGGCCTCACGCGCCTTGAAGTGAGCGTCTTCCATCATGTCGGAGGCGCGATAGATAGGTCCGTTGGGCACGCCGTGTTCATTGAGGAGATGGATGAGTGCGTCGGCCTCAATCGTTACCGACCAATGGTTGATGAGATCATCGAGTTCAGCCTGATTCTCACCACGCGCATCATGGGTGGCATAGCGTGGATTTTCGGCAAGCTCTGGTTGGCCCATGGCAGCAGCGAGCCGCTTAAATACCGTGTCCTGATTGCCGGCGATCAATACCATGTTGCCGTCCTTTGTGGGATAGACGTTGGACGGCGCGAGCCCCGGCAGGATGGAACCGGAACGCTCGCGTATATAACCTGCTTGATCATATTCCGAGACAAGTGATTCCATCGTGCCGAGCACCGCTTCGTAAATTGCCGAGTCGACCACTTGGCCTTTGCCGGTTTGTTGGCGCACATAGAGCGCCATTAAACCGCCGAGACAGGCATATATCGCCGCCAGGGAGTCGCCGATGCTGATGCCGACGCGGGGCGGCGGTCGGTCCGGGTCACCCACAATATAGCGCAAGCCCCCCATAGCTTCGCCGATTGAGCCGTAGCCGGGGCGGCGCGCATAAGGACCCGTCTGCCCAAAGCCAGAAACACGAATCATAATGAGGCCTGGATTGATCGCCGACAGGGTCTCATAGTTGAGATTCCATTTTTCTACCGTACCCGGACGAAAATTCTCAATCAAAATGTCTGACTTGGCAACCAGATCGTGCACGATTCCTTGCCCATCCTCTGTGCGCAAATTGATAGTGACCGATTTTTTGTTGCGCGCAATGACGGGCCACCACAGGGTGTGGCCCTTTTCTTTGATGCGGCCCCACTGGCGCATGGGATCGCCCACGTCCGGCGGCTCGATCTTGATCACTTCAGTGCCGAAGTCGGCCATCAGCTGGCCGCAGAAAGGCCCCGCAATCAGTTGGCCCATCTCGAGCACGCGGAGCCCGGTCAAGGGGCCTTTCGAAAAATCGGTCATGATCAAATTCTCTTCTTATTTTAAAATCTCGGGGGAGTACGAACTTGTAGGTGCGTGAGTGTGTGAGTGACGAAATATCAACTACGGGCGTTCTCCACAAGCTGTGGTGGCCGACGGCGGCACATCAAACACGGGGCGACCATTCTCGATAACGCTACGGCATGCATTGAATGCAAAGTGGCCAAGATTGTCGAGTGCGGAGATCATAACGGGTTTAAATCACGGGCAGGATTTGGTCTTGATTTGCTCTGAACTGGATTGCTTCTCCAGCTGATACGGACCGATGCCTTCCATGTAAAATCAAAGGCTTTCCGCGGTGGATAGAGTTTTTGGTATGCAGAGGGCTTTACACGTCTTTTTAAGCCTCAGTGCGGATAATCGTTTTCCGTGATCGCGACACGATGCATAATGCGCGGCTGCTCGCCGAGGTCGGGCAGGTCGCCATAGATGCCACGATGTATTGTCACGATGTTGTCCCAGAATGCTACCGAGTTCTTCTTCCAATGGAAGCGGCACATGTATTGCGGTAGTACCATTTTCTGGAACAGAAAATCGAGTAGATTGCGACTTTCATCCGCATTGAGCCCCTTGACGTATGATGTCATGAGCGGATTGACATAAAGACATCTTTCACCGGTCACAGGATGGGTTCGGATGACCGGATGCTCAGCAGGCGGGTTTCGATCGCGCGCCACCTGCCAGACTTTCGAACCGGCCTGCTTGAGAAGTTGTGGGCCCATAATGTCCATGACGTCGTGTACGGCGGTTAAGCCGTCGAGAAACCTTCGCATCGGTTCCGATAGGCTCTCGTAGACCTTGATCATATTTACCCACACCGTGTCGCCCCCTGCCTCTGGCACTTCGACGGCATACAGGAACGAGCACTTCTGCGGCACCTGCACGAAGCTGTTGTCATGGTGCCAGTCGACGTCGCCGGGAATATTTCCCGCCCCCGACATATCCTGCAAGCGGATCTCCGGATAGCCTTCGACGGTTGGGATGACCTTCGACTTGTCAATCTCCCCGAAGCGCTTGCCGAGAGCGATGTGTTGTTCGGGTGTGAGCTCCTGGTCGCGGAAGAACAGGACCTTGTATTTCGTCCAGGTGTCACAAAACTCGGAGAATGTTTCATCATCCATGGAGATGGAAAGATCGAGACCCGATATTTCGGCACCGAGCGCTCCGGTCATTGGCTGCACTTCAAACGGCGCACGTGTCATGTCGTTACCTCTGTTGAGCTGGGAAATGGGATAGGGCTATATTAAAGCAATTGGTTTAAAATAATAGGAAAACCGCCACAGCATGTGACTCGAGGTTTAAGATAAAGGCCTCTTTTTTGGCGAGTGCCTTCATGCTTTATAAAATTTGGTGATTCATGATAGAAGCAATTCAGTATACGGCCTTTTGTTCAGGATCGATTCCTTCGCGTGCAGGGGTCATGCTTAAGGCACAGCACTATCACAAGATTCTTGAAACCAAACCTGATATTGGTTGGTTTGAGTTCCATCCTGAAAACTATATGGGAGCAGGCGGCCCTCCCCATAAATACCTTTCCACCATACGCGAGGATTATCCCTTATCTATTCACGGTGTCGGCCTGTCGCTCGGTTCCGCTGAGCCTCTTGATCGGGATCATTTGGCGCGACTTCGAGAGCTGGTTCTCCGTTATGAACCTGGTCTTGTCTCTGAACATATTGCGTGGTGCGTTTTAGGAGGGATATATTTTGATGACCTATTAGCAGCGCCCTATACGGAAGAAACTCTTAATGTCATTTGTGATCATGTTTCCGAAACCCAAGATTTCTTGGGGCGTCAGATATTAGTTGAAAACCCGGCGACTTATATTCAATTCATCCAAACGGAAATTCCTGAACCTGAGTTCTTGCTTTCAGTTATGAAGCGGACCGGATGCGGACTTCTTTTGGATATCAACAACGCCTATGTCAGCGGACGAAACCATGGGTTCGACACAAACGACATTACAAACTATTTAGAAAAATTTCCACCTGAACTGATCGGTGAAATCCACCTTGCCGGTCACACCTTGGAGCACGTTGATGGAGCGGAACTTCGTATCGACGACCATGGTAGCGAAGTAATCGATGAGGTGTGGTCGCTATACGCTAAAGTTATGAAGAGGGCGCCACATGTGCCCGTGTTAATCGAATGGGATACCAGAATCCCCGAGTGGTCGGTGCTTTTTGAGGAAGCAAGAAAAGCAGATCTGCTCGCTGACAGAAGCGATCAATAGGAGCAGAACGATGCTTGGCTGGCATGAATGTCAACAGCGTTTCGGTGCGATGCTCTTGGGCGGAGACATGGAGCTCATTCGTGAATACGTACGCGAGGTGGGTGCGCCGCAAGAGAGGGTGGTGACGGTATATCGCAACAACGTCTTTTATAAACTGACCGAAGCTTTAGAGGCCACGTTCCCGGCAATAAAGCGATTGGTCGGTGATGGCTTCTTTCGCTATGCGGCGCATGAGTTCATCCAAGCTTACCCGCCCGATTGTCCAATGCTTTTTAAATACGGATCTGACTTTGGGGGGTTTTTCGATGGTTTTGAGCCAGCGTCCGCCCATCCCTATCTAGGCGATGTGGCTCGGTTGGAATTCGCTTGGCTACAAGCCTATCATGCGATGGATGCATCTCCCTTATCAACATCCGCGCTCCAAGCTCTGCCCACAGAAAAATATGCGGAGCTTCGTCTGGAAGTACATCCAAGCTGTCAATTCATTTCCTCCAAATATCCGATCGTGAGGATTTGGGAAGCTAACATTCAGGAAGATGATCCCAAAGAGGAAATAGATTTATCCATGGGGCGAGATCATGTCTTGGTCATTCGACCCGACATGGAAGTTGAAGTCAGGACATTAACACCTGCCGCCTTTTGCCTTTTGGATCGATTGGATCATGGGGCGACGCTCACAAATGCATTCGAGGCGGCCTTGAATTGTGACAAGGATTTCAATTTACAGGACAGTCTCCAACAGCTTATTGACGGTCAAACTTTTACCAACTTTGAAGTTTGAATTGAAGGTCACTATACCAATTTCCTTGTCTTTACCGTCAACCTTGACCAACATCACGTAGCGCGTGTGACGCTCGACCAACGTTGCGACCCGGCTGTTTTGCTGCCGAGCAGCAGGTCACCTTCCTAGTACCCCGGCACAGCCGTCAGATCGGCATGTATGTCAATAAAACCAGCAACTTCCGCTTCAACCGCTTGAGTTAATAGTTGGTGGGCTCCAACACTTTTGACTTTCCGAATGTTGACCTATCTGCAACACTTAGCAACGGTGCGATGTGTACGGCGTTTTCTTTGACCCCGCGGGACCGGGCGTTTGGCGCTCTCCTACAATTCCGCATGAGAGGTGTTAATCAACATGAAGCGATTTTTCCAAATTGTAGTGGCTCTCGTTGTTATTCTGGCAGTGGTTGGCGGCGTTCTCTACTCCCAAGATCCGCTTTATTGGCAGCGAACAGCCGTTATGTTCACCAATACCGATCCCGCCCATATGGATTTCAGGCCTACGGAGAAGATCACCGGCAACGGGGCGTATCAGCTTCCCTTAGCGTCGGATGCCGAGCGCACAATACCATTGGAGGCACTCGCCGCCGCGGAAGCCTATGCTGCTGATTTTGACTCATTTGCGCTCATCATCGTGCATCAGGGGTTTGTGCAAACCGAATGGTACGGTCCCGGCTGGGAACGCGATCGCATCACCCAATCCCAATCCATGCACAAGAGCGTGGCTGCTCTGATGGTCGGTGCCGCCATTGAGGATGGCTTCATTGCGTCGGTCGATACGCCTATTGAGATCTACTTACCTGAATGGAAAGACGACGCCCGCGGCGATATTACGATAGAAAACCTCATGCACATGTCGAGCGGGCTTGAGCATTTTCCGTTTGCGCTCAATCCTTTTGCGGCCAAGTCCTCGTTTCAATTTTTGAATAGCAGTAATCGTCTGCCCTCTCTCTTGAGTGCGGAGAAAGAGTCGCAACCGGGGGAGAAGTTCGATTACAACGACATTAATGCAGCATTAATTGGTGTCATCATTGAGCGTGTCACTGGCAAACGCTACGCCGACTATCTAGAAGAAAAATTTTGGGGGCCCATGGGAGGTCAAACAGCGGAAATCTGGCTCGATAGTGATAACGGTCTTGCCATGACCGCTTGTTGTTTGCTTGCGCCGGCCATGGATTGGGCGCGTCTTGGCATGATGATGAAAGACCGGGGGCAGGTTAACGCGCGGCAAGTTATTTCCGCCGAATGGATCGACGCCATGCTGACCCCGTCCCCCCTATCGGATCGGTATGGCTACTTCACATGGCTTGGCAATGACTGGGAGACATACCGAGACCACTTCTCCGAAACCGAACACACCCAATCAGAACCCTTTATGGTCGACGACATTTTTATGTTTTTGGGCCGAGGCGGACAGCGGGTCTTTGTGTCGCGCCAACATGATCTCATCATCGTGCGCCTAGGCCCCCATACCACAATGAATCCGTTGAAAAAGGGTTGGGATAATGCCTTTTTGATCAATACCATCATACGCGCCATTGAGCGCGATAGTTGTCTAACTGGCTTCTGCTAGCACGAAATTGCCCAAGACCTGTACGTCAAATGTCGCGGTGGCGGCCAACTCATCGATGCGCACATCTTCACCTCCTGGCACCGGATAGACAGGATCAAATTCTCTGGTCAGTTCGTTGTAGATGAACGGCCTAACTTGGCTCGCGTCCTCAACGAGTTCTGGATTATAAGGAATGGTAATGGTGGCAGGTGCGTTAAAGATGGTCCGGTAAGGCCCGAAATAAATGGTGGCCGACACCGCACCTTTGAGTTTGGGCATTTTTCTGTTTGGCCTCACTTGTTCCTGAATACCAATTGTGGCGACGAAATCGTCTTTGGCGCTGTCTAAATAGTCGTCCATGGCCGTGTAGTTATTGATTGGACGAATCGCGTTAGTATCTGTATTCGGATTTGCATCCGTATACGGACGATATATATTTTTCCACTCGTATGAATCAGGTTCAAGGGGGCGCGGGTCCGGTTTGACTTCCAATCTCGTGCCGGTGAGATCTCCTTGCGCAACGGTGACCGTGCCGCCATTCAGCTTGGAAATGTCACCTTGGGTGGAAATTGTAATGCCGAGGTCAGGAAGCACGCCTAAGCGCTCCGCTCCGCCGCGAATGCGCTGCGCGTAGCCGTTACTGAACTCGTCAGCAAAGTCTTCAAAAGCCTCAGTCAGTTGGATGCGGGCATAGTCCTCCGGACAGGTGCCGTCAACCGCGAGCATCTGAGAAAATTCACCGGGGGCGCGATAGTCTTCGCACCAGGTAATGAAAAAGATACCGTCCTTCAATTCTTGCTTGGAATTGAGTGGCACTTCATTGTTCGTGCGAGCAGTCAACGTGTTGCCCGATCCGTTGGTATACCAGTGGGCCAGAACAAGGATTATCTCGTCGCGATTGTCATCTAATAAGGCCGTTTCCAGATTTTCACGAATGGTGGAATAACGCAGCGGGTCGTCGGGATGGCCATACTGACGGCTTGTGGCCATGGCATAGGCAAATAGACTGTTGGTTCTGCTATCCGGTGCACCTTCGCCGCCGCCTTTTGAAAAATTCAACCTGTAGTCACCGCCGTATCTTTCGTCAAACGCGGCAAGTGCATACTGCTTGAAGCTCAAAAAATTAAGGAAGGCGTTTTCATGAATAACTTCTTTGACCCGGGGCGCCGGCGTCGATAGCACCCCATTGTCGGGATTGCTTCCGGGCCAGGGCTGTCCGTGCGTTACATAAATGATTGAGACTTCCGTGCCTTCCATAATTTTTTCAAAGTGCCGTTCAAGGTTTTTCACCAGAAGGGCGTTGTGTTCGGGCGTGCGGCCCACTTGTCGCACTTGGGCGATGGTAATTTCATCTTCACTGAAACCTGCTTTACACAGCGCTTTGCGAGCGGCATAGAGCTCCATAAAATTATTCGCGTACAGATTGTGATCGGCGGTTTCACGCGCGAGTACAAACTTGGTAAACCCTTCGTTTCCGAAGGCGATAGCTGTGTCGTCCAGTCGTTCGCTTATGCCTTCCATCGCCCCGTAATATCCGAAACGAAGATCGACCTTGTCGCCAAACAGGTCGGCCATGTAGTCAGTCAAATAGTTTTCGATGTCTAGGGTCATCTGCTTGGGGCGGGGCTCCGCATTCGGTAGCTCGCCCAGCATTCCAGCGGTCCGTATGCTCCACACCGCCCCGGTCTCTTTGAAATCCTGCAAGCCGTTAGGCGTGTTAATTTGGTAAAGACCGGCCAAGTAATCACTGCCGTCTCTGGGGTCCGGCGCAAAGCCAGAAACGAGGATTGAAGTCCCTTTTGCCTCTCCTAAGCCTAAATCTTTGAGAGAGGTGGCGGTGAGGTCTTGAACCTCATCAGCGGACAAGGTGACCGAGTCGTCTATGAGCGCCACATAAGTTTGCTCGTTGTCGGTCAGACGATAGATCCCGGAACTGTCCCACATCTCTTCATAGCCTTCTGTTTTGAAGGCGACGCCGAAGGGAATGAGTCCCTTTTCCGATTGATAGGGATAGGAGCCGACATGCCATTGGGTGCACGGCTCATCCGGATAGTTGGTTTTTTCGCCGATGATGGATTGTTCCAATCTTGGTCCGGCCCGACTAAGTACCGGGCTGGCCGGCGACCCCCATCCAGTTACAAGAACGCCGATTCGGTCTTTTTCTTCTATGTCTTGACCAAATGACGTTGCTGCGAACGCGACACATACCGTTCCGACGAGTGTGAGAGACGATTGAAATGTCATATTTTTTCCCAGCGATATCTTAAGAAATGAACGGACCGCACGAGACAGGGTGTGCCAGACGTGTCGGCGATCGGGATGGAATCAGAAATTCATAGAAAACTCATCTCTAGTTAGGACACCCGGCATCTTGCTTGAGAAGGAGCCCCTGCATGCTCTTAAGGAAGAGCTCACGGTAATTATCGTCTTTCCCATACACTTCGAGAATGGGGATCGCCGAGCGTGCGATTAGGCGTGAGGAGTAATTCGCATTACCATCGCGCAGGATTCCAGCATCCTCCGCGATGGTAACTAGTTTCTGGATAGCCTCCATATATTGGAGATGCAAATCTTTGATCAACAGAAAATATTTGTTCGCCAGCCGAAAGGCGAGGCTAAGTGCGTAATGGTCGCGCTCCCACAGGGTCACATAGACGCCTGCGATACCCAAGATCAGCTCTGTCGGATCGCCCGCGTCGAGTTCTAAAAACTTTTGGATGCCGAGCTTAAATACCGGGCGTACGATGTCCTTTAGAAGCTCTTCTTTATTGGAATAGAAGCCGTAAAATGTACTACGGGCAATTTCGGCCTGGTCAATGATTTCTTCCACACTGACGTTTTCCACACCTTTGGTGGCAAATTTCTCGGCACCTATTGAAATCAGGCGCGATTTAAGCCCATTCCGGCGGTCAACGATCTTCTGGCTTTGCGTCTTGACATCCATTGACATATTTTCGCAGTTTTTTTGAGGCTTGGCTTAGATATCATAGATTGAGCTTGTATATTTAATAATGTTGTACGGCCTACCTTTGCGTCTGCCGGAATAAGAGGGGTAAATACTGACCCTTAGAAGGCGTACCGACCGGGCTAGTTTCTAGCATTCTTGAATTTTGGGGCTCCCAAGAGTAGGTCAAATAGGTGTTAGAAAAGGTTCCAAACAAGAGCGAGCTGGAACAGCTCAAATCCATGGTTGTCTATTTTTGCAAAGAAATTCTGGTGATGGCATCCAGCCGGTTGGTTCTTAATTTACTGTCTCGATGGCGTTTGCCGGAAGCGATCTGTCGGTCGTCCGCTTACAGACTGATTAGACTTTGCCAATCTACATCATAACGGCGCCGAGATAGGCAACTGCAATGGTCAAGACGCCTAGAACCAAACCAATCCATTTGTAAAGCATCGATCGAGATAGCGTGGCTGCGGTTGCCGGATCGCCCGCGTCGATAGATGCATTTTTTAAGCGGCGCTGAGGGCCGATCACGTCAATGTGAAAGATGACTGTCATGATGAGAGCCGTGAGGAACATGGTGTCGATGTGAATATCGCCAAAGCCATCATAAAAGAAAAATGTCATCCAAACGCCAGTGAGCCAGCTCAACACGAGGCACACCCAGACCCAGGCGGTAAACCGGCCGATCACCCCTTGCCATAACGAAGTGGCCATATCCGTCGGCAGTGAAGCGACCACCCCGCGAAGCACGAGCACAACAAAAAACAGCCCCCCGACCCAGACAGCTGAAGACAGTACATGTAGCGTGTTGGCGAGTTCTTTAATGACGACGTCATCCATACTTAATCCCCCTCAGTTGGGCCATTGGTAGCGCAAACTAGGATAAAAGATTTCCAAATGCTAGGTTTCCGCGACTTTATGTTATTCACACACTATTATATGAATAAGTATATTGCTCTATATTAAGTTGCGCCTGGTAGGTACGCTCAATTGTGGAAAGACCTCGGGTGCCATGGTTATGTTTAATATAATGTATTTACATATTATAATGATTTTAATTTGCAAATATGTTATGGTATATCAACATTTGGGATGTTGAGGTTAAGTGGGGCATCGACCAAGCGTGATTTGTGCGCGAGCAACAGAACCGGGCTTATCACCACACGTTGGGTGCGACACCTAGCAGAAATCTTCAGCCGATATGTCAGCTAATGGTAGGAGACACCAGATATGAATCAAATTCTTAAACCAACGGCTGACGTGATCCTTGCTGTAATTGTTGGCGCAGTGTGTTTTGCCCTCCTGCTTTATCCGCCGCTGGCCGTCGCCCAAGAAGATCATAGCAAGCACATGATGAACATGGATCCGGCCATGATGAATATGGGCCCGACCATGATGTACGAGCTCCGTGCCAAAGTTGCTGGCTATAAGGATGCTACGGATGAGGAAATCATGAGCCAAATGACAATCATGGGCGAGAACCGTGATTTATATATTAGCGACCAAAGCATTACGGGTGATATTGGTGTCTTAGTTCTGTCTCATGGTGCACCGCGGGCCGATATTTATGGCGACAACATTCTTGCCCAGGCGGTTGAATTAATTGGTGAGAATAAGCCAACAGCCATAAGTTACGGCATGGCGATGATGTCGTCGTCCCACATTCAGGCCTCGGTCGACAATCTCATCGCCGCTGGTACCAAGAAAATTATTGCCATCCCCACGACGTCGAGCGTTTATACGTCCCTGTGGCGGCAATGGAATTACATAATCGGTGACGGAGAGGAGTCAGCGTACGCAAGCGTATCTAAAATCGAATCGGATACTGAAATCGTTCTGGCGTCGCCGCCCAGTTCACATCCCATTATCTCTAAGATCGTGCTCGATCATGCCAATGAGATCAGCGAAGACCCAAAAAAAGAAGTCGTCATTATCGTGGGCCACGGTCCTGAGGCAACCTCCGAAAACGAATTCTCCATGATGACGCTGAATACTCATGCTCAGTTTCTGCGCGATAACAACAAGTTCCATAATGTCATGGCAATTAACCTGCAAGACGATGCCATCGATCCCATTAGATCGACTAATGTCGCCATTTTGAGATCATGGGTGCGTTCGGCCATTGCCGATGGAAAAGAAGTCTTGGTCGTCGGCTTCTTGATGACGTCGCGCGGTATTCAAGACAGGTTGAAGTTAGATCTTGAAGGCCTGGACTACACGCTTAACGAAAAAGGCTTGTCGCAGAATCTCGGATACGCGGATTGGTTTGCGGCCGTCGTCGATGAGTATTCTAGAGAGAGTTAAGCCTCAGTCTGCAGCAAATCTTTAGATAATTCGCCGTTACTCTTAACCGGGGTAGCGGCGAACTTGTTAAGTTAATGGCCTGCTTGGCAGACTAGGAAACGAAGTAGGAGCAGCGTCCGTAATGGTCTCCCACCACAGCCGCATGATTGAAGTTTCAGAGACGGACAGGTGACGCGAGAGTTGTTGCCCGTCTGTTGCCGTATCTGTGGCCCAAGGACGAGCCATCCTTGCGCGGTATGGTGGTGTTGGCCGTCCTCTTTGTTATATGCGCAAAGATCGCGACCGTGTCGGTTCCTTATTTTTATCGTGGGGCCGTCGATCAATTGAACAATCCCGTGGACGGCGCGATCATTGTACCCATTCTTCTGATCGCTGGATTGGGGCTTGTCACAATTCTCCAAGTGGCCTTTACTCAGTTTCAGGACGCGGCCATTGCTCGCCCCGTCGAGCGCGCCGTGCGCAAGCTGCAACTCAGAATCGTCGATCACCTTCAGTCGCAATCCCTGCGCTTTCATTTGGATCGGCAAACGGGCGCCTTGAGCCGAATCATTGAGCGCGGCGCGCGCGCCATCGACATGCTACTCACCATGGTGGCACTGCGCACTCTGCCCGCCATGCTCCAGTTCGTTTTTGTTTGCGGAATACTTTGGTATCTCTATGGCTGGACCTACGCCTTTGTCACGTTCGTCGGTACGTTTTCCTATGTCTATTACACGTTCATGGTTACCGATTGGCGGGTCAAATTCCGCCGTGAAATGAATGCGTCCGACGGTGAAGCCCATGCCAAACTCGTCGATACGCTAATCAATTACGAAACGGTCAAATATTTCGGCAACGAAGCCAATGAATACTGCCGCCTTGACAAGTCATGGGGGGACTATGAAAACGCTGCAGTGCGTTCCAAGTCTTCCCTCGCACTCTTGAATACGGGCCAAGGGGTAATTATCGCCATCGCCACGGCGGCGATCTTGCTCTTGGCGGCCTATGATATTCGTGCCGGCACCATGACGGTCGGGGATCTCATAGCGGTCTATATGTGGCTCACTCAGCTCTTCATCCCGCTCAATTTCCTTGGCATGCTCTATCGCGAAGTCAAGCAGGCTGTGGTCGACCTCGAGCTGGTCTTCGCACTCGTCGATCAGGAACCAGAAATTCTAGACAGGCCGGGGGCCAAAAGTTTGGAGCAGGTAGAAGGGCGCATCACGTTCGACAATGTGGAGTTTGCGTATAAGAGCGATCGTCCGATCTTAAACGGCTTGACGTTTACGGCTGCACCCGGCGAACGGGTCGCCATCGTTGGGTCCACCGGTGCCGGTAAGTCGACCATTGTGCGTTTGCTATTCCGGTTTTTCGACGTTACCGGCGGCACCATCAATATCGATGGTCAAAATATTAGTGACTTAAAGCAGGTCTCATTGCGCAATATTATCGGGATCGTTCCTCAAGACACCGTTCTGTTTAACGACAACATTCGCTACAACGTGGCCTATGGTCGTCTCGACGCCAAGGAGGCAGATCTGCAAGACGCAATCGAACGGGCACAACTCTCCTCGTTCGTGAAAAAGCTTTCTGATGGCTTAAAGACCCAAGTAGGTGAGCGGGGGCTCAAATTGTCCGGCGGGGAAAAACAACGTGTCGGCATTGCGCGTGCCATTCTCAAACAGCCGAAAATTCTCATCTTTGATGAAGCGACCAGTTCTCTTGACATGGTGACGGAAAAGGAAATTTTATCGGCCATGCGCGAAGCCTCTCAAGGCCGCACCACAATAATCATTGCGCACCGGCTGTCGACCATTACGGACTCGGACAAAATCTTGGTGTTGGATGAGGGTAGGGTCGTCGAGACCGGTACCCATCGGGAGCTGCTCGCGCGACATGGCCTCTACTCTAAGCTGTGGGAAGCCCAAAAGCGCGAGCAAGACGAGTCCGCGTCCAAGCTCGAACCGGTGCTCGAAGCGGTTCTTGCCGAGTAGTGATTGCGCTGCTTGCGCGCGTTCCTAAGTCAAAAAATTAGGGTTTACATCCTTCAAGATGGCCTCCGGCTCTCCTCATTATGAGGATTGGTACACGCGAAATCCTTGTGGTGGGGGTAAGCGTCTCGAGTCCATAGGCCAAAATTGAAAAGCTAAAGTGCAACTCTTAATTGAATACCGCCGCCGCCATTAGGACTACCGTCAGACGCGCCGATCACGCCATAGGCGTTGATGGATACATTATCTGTTGGCCGCCAGGTCACATTCGGCATAAATTCCTGCACGCTGCTCGTCACAGCTGTGGAAGCTTCGCGATAATCAAAAATAAGGCCTGCGGTAATTGTGTCACGCACAGAATAGTCGATACCTGCTGACACGAGCACGCCGTTATTCAACGCAAGGCCGGTTGAATCGCTGCGGAACCGGTAGCCAACTGTGACAAAGGGTGTAAAGCGACCGAGCGATTGCAACATGTTGGCCTGGACCGTGTAATCGAAATTACCGGTACCTAGACCTTTTGTATCGCTGGCGGTCGGGAATTTGACTTTTCCGGTTACTTCTACGAGCGGCCACAATCCACTGGCCGACGGCAACATGTAAGAGATGCTTGCCACTACGTCGCCGAGGCCAGACCGAGTTGTGACTGGACCTATGGCCGGACCTATGACTAGGCGTCCGTCCGTTCCGCCAACGACCGAACCGGGACCTTTAATGCGAATCCAGGGTACCGAAACGCGAACGCGCACCGATTCCATTTGAACTTGACCAATAAAGGGAATGAGTAGAATTGAAGTGTCAGTCTCTGCGCCATAATCGCCTTCTGTGTACTCGACACCCGTTCTAAAGCTCATATTCGGCCAAAAGTCACTTTGTGCTTGTGCCGTGCCGGTCGGTAAGGCAGTACACCATAGGGCCGCAATGAGTATTATAAGGCGGAATTGTGACCACAAACGGACGTGTTGTTTGATCCCCCGTGCAACCATAATGCCGCCTGCTAGACGCATCAGCTCTCCACTATGGTTAGCAGAAATTTAGGGAGGGCACGAGCCCCTTGACCCGGCAATGCTGGAACCCGTCCCAAAAATCAGATTGTCGGCTGATGTCTGCCGTTGAAATATTGGGAGGGGTAACGGCGCTGGGCCGCAGCCAAGATTTAGATTAAAGGAAGTGGCGTTCGGGATCGAAAAAAGTCCTAGGCGGTCATACCAGTGCTTATTGGGTTAAACGGCTTTTGGCGTTTAATCAAACACGACGTTAATGCCTCCCAAGAGGAGCATAACAAATCCCACACAGGCGAATAATTTCAACTCAAGTGTCATCTTCAAGTCCCTATGATTTTGGCATCGTTCCCACCAAATATTATTGCGTTTGCGATGATCTGGAACGAGATAACGTGAGCACTTTGTAGAAATCGTGAAATCAACTCATAGGGTTTTAGTTAGATTTCACATTAAGCCGATTCGAATATGCCGGTCTCCGTATAGCGTTCGATAACCTGTTCCGTTTGTTCGAGTCCCTCGTGTGCCACTTGCATTGGAGTTTCGAGCCACACGTCCTCAGGAAAACCTGCGTGCATTCCATAGGCGTCTGCATAGACGTGCGGTTCATCCCAGAGTTCTAGATTGATTGCAGGATTGGTCCGTGCGCGGCGAAGTGCGCCCAGATCAATGCGCGAAACCAACGGCACTTCGCCCGGCCCGTCGGCGATGGCATCGATCGTTCCGTCGTATTTGATAATTTTGGAAAAACCCCGATGAAAGAATTCCGGCTTGATGTCGTCGTGATTCCTATATTCGCCGCCAATCGCCACCGAGATGATATAGGCTGTGTTCTCAAAGGCCCGCGCGCGCCGCGCTTTATCCCAACCTTGACGCCGCGTGTTGTGGGGCTCGGCCGTGGGGTGAATGATCACTTCTGCCCCCCGCCTAACCATGGCGCGCGTGGTTTCTGGAAAATTCACATCGAAACAGATGATCGTGGCAAGACGCCCAAGCGGTGTATTGGCAACAGGGAACAAATAATCGTAGCCGTATTTGTCAAGATAGGCGCTCAACAGATTCCCTGGCGTCGAATTGTTCATCATACCGCTGGTGTCACCACATTGAATCTTGCGGTAGCGGTGAATGAGATCACCCGAGTCGTCGATAATGAATGCTGTATTGAACCAGCGGTCAGGCCAGTCGGGATCAAATTCGAACGCGGCCCCCGCCACATAGCTATTATAAGATTGTGCAAATTTTCTGAGCTGATCGATTTCAGGACCCGGAATTGTGATGGCAACTTTGGTCCAGTCTTCGAGCGAGCGCTGAAAGTGAACGCCTTGCATCCAAAACTCGGGAAAGACCGTGAGCTTCACATTGGGCCGGATCGCCCATTTGCTTGCGATCTCTAAAGAGTCTGAAAGATTTAATTGAATGACTTCGTCTCTGTGAGCTACATCGGGCACATTCCGCAAAAGGGTTTGGATCGCTACCACGTCATAAGTTGGTGCGTCGCCGGAAACGTGAGGCTTGGCTTTGACGCGGCGTTCACCTTCCGCCTGCCACTCCGCCCGCGTTGCTGGGGCGGGTGAGTTGACCTTAGTGGCGCGTTTGTAATCCCGCGCGTAAAGGCTAGTGCGATTGACTGCCAAAAAATTGGCGAACGGTTCTTGCCGACGGCGTCTCAGCTCCCCAATATCTATGTCGGCGTAAGAGGCGGCTGCGCCATCGGCGTTCAAAAACTCTTTGCCGTTGAAATCAAACACCGCAGTCGTGTTGGCCAGCTGTAAGGCTGATCCACTTGCAAACATCGCGGACGTTGATGCCACATACATGATATTTTCGTAAGCCCGTGCGGCACGCACCGTTCGTTTAGTCTCCACAGAGGAGTCAGAACGCTCCCGGGTTGGATTGAGAATGATTTCAGCACCTGCAAACGCACATGCTCGTACCAGGTGCGGTGATAAGACATCTTCGCCGAGAAGCATTGAGATCTTACCGAGCGGTGTCTTGCCAACTTCAAAGGTGCGGGATTTGTACAGTTGCGTGGCCTGATTGGAAAAACCTGTACCAAGATCAGGAAGGGTTTTTTTGCAAATCACCAAGCGCTCGCCATTGGGAGCGATGACGATGCCCAGTTGGTGCACGACGCCGTACTCTTCGACGGGAAGTGATGCGGCTAAGAAAATGTTCAATTCACTCGCAACAGCCCGCAAATTCCTCTTGACGTCTTCCACAGTGGTGGGCGTTGCAATCTCATCTCCTGGTGGCAGCAAAATCAGGGACGACGTTACCGGATCGGTGTTCGACAAGAGGGTATCAAGAGATGAGGTAAGCGCGGAGGCGTCACTGCTGGCGGTCCAAGGTAGTCGCGAAAGTATCAGCATGATTTTGTGTTCCTTTCAGTGAGCGGAACGGCAGAATCCGCATTGTCGTCAATGGTAGTCGAAGCGGTGAGGGTGTGCGGTGTCGTGAGGTTCAAGCACCGCCGCAATGACATAAGGCTCGCAATAACCCGTTTTCTAAAACTCAATGAGGGAGAATTCCGCATCGTCTTCTAAGCCAGCCACCAGCCGTCTTGCGGCCGCCCCTGGTCGTTCATATTCACGTGATGCCGCTTCAATGTTACACGGCAGCGATAAAGTATCGTAGGATGACGGAAAGTTACAAGGGGACGCGAAGTCCCGGGATCAGGTAAGGGTGGTTCAATGACCACGAAGAATATTGACGAACTTCAAGAGGCGTTTCAAGCCTTTATAGAAGCGCGTGCGCGGCTATTGGATGCTGGGTGCGCAGCCTGTGAACAGCGTGCGGTCTATCCGAATATGCGCAATATTTGGCAAGAGATCCTTGTTGAATTATTTGGCATGCAAGCCAGTGAAAAAGCGATGGACTTGGCGGCTGGTCTTATGCAAATCGCGCAAGAACATATGGATCACGGAAACGTCGGGCTTGAGTTTGGTGAATAGAGCGCGTCGACCAGAACGAGAGATGCATTAAGGTAAAAATCAGATGGAATATCGGAATCTCGGACGGTCCGGATTGAAAGTATCTAGTGTTGGTCTTGGCTGTAACAATTTTGGCATGAAATTGGACCAGGCGGAAACGGATGCGGTAGTTTGCAGAGCTGTAGATCTGGGTGTCACGCTGTTCGATACAGCAGACGTTTATGGCGGGCAAAAAGGAAAATCTGAGGAACTGTTGGGAAAGGCCTTGGGCGCGCGGCGCAGCGACATCGTTTTGGCGACGAAGTTCGGCGGCGCTATGGGTGACCCGCTTCCTGACACGGGAGGATCGCGGTCGTATATTATGAAGGCGGTTGAGGCAAGCCTTATCCGTCTCGGTACGGATTATATAGATCTGTACCAGATTCACCTTCCTGATCCCATTACACCTATTGATGAGACGCTTCGCGCACTCGATGATCTAATCCATCAAGGCAAGGTGCGCTATATTGGTAACTCCAACTATGCCGGTTGGCAGGTGGCCGAAGCCGCATGGCTGTCACGCAAGCATGGGGTGACCCCCTATATATCGGCGCAGAACCGCTATAGCCTGCTTACTCGCCAAATCGAAGTGGATTTGGTGCCGGCTGCCCAGTACTTCGGTCTTGGCATCCTGCCGTTCTTTCCATTAGAAAGCGGCTTGCTCACTGGAAAATACCAACGAGGCGCTGACGCACCGGAAGGCTCACGGTTTGACCTCTGGGGTAATATGTCGGGCAGGTTCTTAAATAATCCTAATTTTGACCGCGTCGAAAAACTTAGCAATCTTTGCGAGCAATATAATCACAGCTTGTTAGAGCTCGCCATCGGGTGGTTGGCTGCGAAATCCTATGTGACCAGCGTTATTGCTGGGGCTACCACGCCTGAGCAAGTCGAGCTCAATGTGGCGGCGGGCGATTGGCGCCCGTCTGATGAAGAGAATGCTTCGGTGGATGAAATCTCGCCATTGCCGGCGGCCCCTATGTTTGGCCAGGGTAGCCGAATATAGTCGCTGCGATCAAATTGAGGAATAGCTGTGATGGAATACCGCAGTCTTGGACGGTCAGGCCTTAAAGTCTCATTGGTGGGCGTGGGATGTATCAACTTTGGCGCCAAGTGCAATCAATCCGAAACGGACGCTGTTGTCGATAAAGCCTTCGACCTGGGCGTGAACTTTTTCGATACGGCCAACGTTTATGGCGACCATGGTAAGTCTGAAACGTTTTTGGGTAAAGCGATCGGGTCTCGCCGCCCCGACGCCCTGATCGCAACTAAATTTTGGAGACCGATGGGAAAAGGGGCCCATGAGAGAGGCGGATCACGCCGGCATATCATGGATGCCGTGGAAGGCAGCCTAAAACGTCTGAATACGGATTATATTGACCTATACCAAATGCACAGACCGGATAAGGAAGTGCCGATCGAAGAAACCTTGCGTGCGCTCGACGATCTCGTTTACCAAGGCAAGGTGCGCTATATCGGCTCGTCCAATTACGCCGGTTGGCAACTCGTCAATGCCCAGTGGACGGCGCATACTAACCATTTGAACAGCTTTATTTCAGCGCAAAACCGCTACAGCGTTCTCAATCGTGATATAGAAGAAGGAGTTGTGCCGGCTGCTGAAGAGCACGGCATCGGCATACTTCCATATTTCCCCTTGGAAAGTGGCATTCTGACAGGCAAATATCAGCGCGGGCAAGTGCCCCCCTCTGATTCGCGCATGGCATTCGGCATTTGGGAAACTCGCGCGCAAGCGTTTCTGAACAATTGCCATTTTGACTTAGTCGATCAGTTGAAGCCGCTGTGCGATCAATATAGCCATAGCCTGTTAGACTTGGCGATGGGCTGGCTGGTGTCAAAACCTTTTATTTCAAGCATTATCGCGGGTGTAACGACGCCAGAACAGTTGGAACAAAACAGTGCCGCTGCGGAATGGTGTCTGCCGCCGGAAGAGGTGGAGGCAATCGACGCGATTACCAAACCAGACTAGCCTTTGGGCCTGATCTTTAGTCGCGGCTTCTTGTATTACTGACTTCATCAAATAGAGGGTAGTGGTGAGTGATGTGTGGATTTACAAAACAAATTATGATCATTGGTTTTGGATTGGCTGCCTTGACGTCCGTCTCATGGGGTGGCCCAGAAGAACGACCGGGAGATCAATTCAAATTCAGGGTTGAGGACCTGCCTGAGCCAAGTAAGGGTGTGGCCAATCCGGGTGAGGTAATCAAGCGGGGCGAATTGATGCCGATTGTGCCCGAGGGATTCGAAATCAGCATTTTTGCTGAGGGGCTAGACCAGCCGCGTATCTTTGCCATCGCACCCAATGGCGATCTCTTTGTTACCGAGCCGGGCAGTCGTTTTCGTGAAGTTGAAAACCCCAATAAGGTTCGCGTATTGCGTGACACGGATGCAGATGGGGCAGCGGACATGATTGCTATTTTTGCTGACGGCTTTGACATGCCTATGGGGATCGCCTTCGTTGAGGGGGCGTTGCTGGTGGCCGATGTCAAGGGAGTGTGGCGCTTGCCTTATTCGGACGGTGCACTTACGGCCAACTCCCGCGAGCGTGTAACGTCGGAAAATGCACTGGGCGAAAAAGTCGGCAGTCATTATCAACGGATGATTGCGCTCGATCCCGACGGCGAGCATATGTATGTGACCATAGGAAGCACAGCGAACGTGGCTGATGATCCCAAGCCCCATGCGTCCGTGCAGCGCTTTAAGCTCGACGGTAGCGATCAAATAACATTTGCCTCGGGCATTCGCGTGCCCATCGGCATAGCCTTTTATCCGGGTACAAATGATCTCTATGTGGTCTGCAACGAACGCGACATGATGGGCGACGATCTTGTTCCTGATTATTTCACACGCATCGAGGAGGGCGACTTTTTTGGCTGGCCTTGGGCCTATATGGGTGCAACCCTCGATACCCGCATCGAAGGAGGTGATCCGGATCTTATTGCGCAGCCCAAAACGCCGGACGTCCTATTCGATGCGCACTCGGCGCCTATCAGTCTTGTTTTTTATGACGCCGAACAGTTTCCCGAGGAGTATCAAGGCGATGCTTTTATCACGTTACATGGCTCGTGGAATAAAGGTAATGCGACGGGCTACAAGGTTGTGCGCGTGCCCTTTGAAGACGGGCGCCCCGTCGGCGGTTATGAAAACTTCATAACCGGATTTTGGATCCGCGATATGGAACGGCCCAAAATTATAGGCCGACCCGCCGGTCTGATTGTAGCACCCGACGGCAGCCTGTTCCTGTCTGATGACGGAAACGACATGATCTATCGCATTCGCTACGTCGGTAACTAAAGCAAGGAACGCAGATACATGGGGGAACAATTCGGTGATCGCCTCATGTTCGTTGATGGCGAGTTTATGCGGAGCGCCGGTGACGAATGGATCGACTCGCTCAATCCGGCAAACGAAGAAGTGATTGGGCGCGTGCCGGCGGGCACCGCGGAAGACGTTGACCGCGCCGTTGAGGCAGCGGCAAATCATTCTTTAATGTATGTGAGCCCTAAGTTGTGGATTTAGGGCGCGCTGAGAGAAAGTTATGGTGATCTTTACGCGTAGACGTGTTCTCCTTTCTGGCCTCGCCGTTGGCGGAGGCCTCGTCATCGGTTACGGGGTGATCGGCGACGACGGCGATGTCACGCAAAAGTTTGGGCAGTCGACGCCTGAAAGTTTTCCCCTCAACGGCTGGATCAAAATTGCTCCCGACGGACGGATTACGTGCGCGGTGCATCGTGCGGAAATGGGGCAAGGGGTGGCTACGTCATTGCCGATGATCCTGGCCGAGGAACTGGACGCTGACTGGGCCGACATCGATTTTGAGTTCGCGCCCCTCGACAACGACTATTACAATTTCGGCATGGTGCGCGGCGGTCGCCCCTTTGGTCCTCCGGAAAGCGGCCTGTGGCCGCGCATCGCAACCGCGGCTATGCGCGCGCAGTTTCGTCGACAAGGCGTCGCCATGACCATCTCGAGTACGAGCATAATTGATGCCTGGGACCAGTTGCGACCAGCCGGCGCAGCCGCGCGCGCCATGTTGGTCGCGGCAACCGCTAAAAAGTGGGGCATGCCAAAAGAGTTTCTCCGCACAGAGAATAGTTTCGTTATTGACGATAAAAATAACCGGCGTGTATCTTATGGGGATCTCGCCGAAGTAGCAGCTCAGGAATCGCCGCCGTCAAACCCACCGTTGAAAGACCCCAAAGCCTACCGGCTGATCGGAACAAATGTGCCATGTCTCGACCTCCCTTCCAAAGTCGACGGCAGCGCAATCTTTGGTATCGATGTTGTGCGTCCGGGCATGCTTTATGCGGCGATCAAGCACGCCCCCGTTTTCGGCTCCCAAGTCGAGTCGTTTGATGTGGCGTCGGTCGAGGGTATGCCGGGCTTCGAAGCGGCCGTGCCCGTGCGCAACAATGCGGTTGCGGTCGTCGCGCACTCAACGTGGCAAGCGATGCAAGCAATTGACGTGCTTGACATAACGTTCACTGACGGTCCTGACGCAGCTGAGGACTCGCGCACGCTTTTTGAGGCTTATAGGAACGCACTCGATGATTCCGATCCCGTGGTCTTCCACGAGGATGAAGGGAGCGCGCAAGCCAAGACTGGAGCAACTAAAACAATCGAGGCAGTTTATGAACTTCCTTATCTGGCGCACATGTGCATGGAGCCCATGAATTGTACCGCGCTCGTTAGCGACGACGGCATAGAATTATGGGCGCCGACCCAGTCCACTTCGCTTTGTCAGACTAATGCGGCCGAAGAAGCGGGTGTGCCGAAGGAACAAGTCACGGTCCACGCCACATTTATGGGCGGTGGATATGGGCGGCGCTCCGAAACCGATTATGCGATTGAGGCCACCGCAATCGCTAAACAAGTACCCGGCCGGCCCATTAAATTGATTTGGTCACGTCCGGAAGACGTGCAGCACAACCCCTATCGCCCCGCGGGTGTAAGCCGCATACGCGCCTATCTCGCTGATGACGGCAATGTGTTGGGCGTCGACAACACGCTAGTGTCCCAATCGGTGATCGCGAGCGCGGCCAAGCGCGGGCCGTCGGCGCGCGGAGATGATCCGCGCAGCGATACGGGCATGGTCTCAGGCGTCTCACGGCTCATTTATAAGTTTCCTTCTATGCGCTCGGCTTACGTGCCCCAGGATTCGGATGTCCCCGTAGGCTCGTGGCGCAGCACGGGCAACTCCACCAATTGCTTCGTCGTAGAAAGTTTTATGGACGAACTGGCGTATGCTACCGGCTTCGATCCCTTGCGCATTCGTCAAAAGTGGTTGGCACGTCCCGCACACTTAAGCGTCATGAGTGAACTGGCTGAACGATGCCGGTGGAGCGAGCCCGTGGGACCTGGCCGCGGGCGTGGACTTGCTATCAGCGACAATCACTTTTCGTTTGCGGCGATGACGATTGACGTGACGGTTGCCGATGACGGTGTGCTTTCCGTCGATCGGGTCGTGTGCGTTATCGATTGTCATCTTGTGATCCGGCCCGACACGGTGATTGCCCAAGTCGAAGGCAGCGTCATGGACGGCCTGGCCTCTGCAATCTACGGCGAGGTGACGTTGACGCAAGGCCGTGTCGATCAAACCGACTTCACGGACTATCGCTTTTTGTCGATGAAACAAACGCCGTCGATTTGGGTATATTTAAAACCTCAGGGCAACCGCCCCGGCGGCATCGGTGAGACGGCCGTTCCGCCCGTTGCACCGGCGCTCACCAACGCTATCTTTGCCGCCACCGGTAAACGCATCCGTAAACTGCCGATCAAGAGCCACGATTTCTTAGTAGTGTGATCGCGCGCGATCCCTTCCACATCATTCCGGAGTAAAGACGAAACCGTGCCCCAGTGAGGCCGCGTAAGCTCGTTTGAACGTGAGGCGAAAGTCTACCCGCGATAGGGAATCCAGGAGCTTGTCTTTCCGCGGAATGCATATTTTAAGATCGTCCTAGACGGAAAGGCCAATGGATGCTCGGATCAAGTTCAGAGTTGTCCGGTCAGCAATTGCCGACCATCGATAATTTGGCTTGGCACTATTCGATTAGCGAGGTCAAACTTAATTGAGACTCCAAACCCGAATACCCCACATTGTCATATTCAACGCGGCTTCGCTGTTGCTGTTCATGATTTGAAGGGGGCTTTAGACTTATCCTAGAGAACCAAATAAGAAAGCAACCCCGAAAGACCGCCTTTAGCACCAGCGTTACAGATTTAAAGGTGGTATGGGAAACATCGGATAGATACTGAAGGGTGTCCTTTAACTCTCATGCTGCGGATAATTGTGCATGGGCCAAAAATGAAAAGCCTTTGTGATAGTGGAACGAATAGGTTAAATCTGAGATACAGGTATTCTTCAACCAGGCCGATTGCTAGAGAATGACCCTTGAGCTTACCCTCGCTTTGCTCGTGTTCTTCGGCACTCATTCGGGCCCCGCTATGCCCGCTATGCGCACTTGGCTAGTCGACCACTTAGGCAGAGTCCCTTATTTGATCTCTTATTCCGCGCTTTCGGTCGTGACAGTGATGTGGCTCATTTTAGCGAAGATGCGCGCGCCTTATATCGAGCTCTGGGCACCAGAGCGGTGGCATTACGGGCTGACACTTGTGGCTATGCTCTTGGCGTGTATTTTGTTCGTCATGGTGCTCATCGCGCCCAACCCACTCTCCATCGGCAGACAGGCAATAGACGAACGCAAACCTCTATCAGGCTTGCTTGCCGTCACCCGCCACCCGCTTTTGTGGTCGCTTGCACTTTGGGCCGGCTCACATTTGCTCGCCAATGGTGATGCGGCTTCGGCTATATTGTTCGGACCTTTAACCGCCTTTTGCATCGTTTTCATGAAAATTATTGACAAAAGAAGGAAGCAACAGCTGGGACCCGAGGCTTGGACGATGTTAAGTTCTCCAACCTCCCTTGTTTTCTTTGAAGCCATTGTGCGCGGCAGAGCACGACTTTCTGTAAACGGGGAGGCGGCGTTGAGTATTGCGGGCGGCCTCATACTCTTTGGGCTGATGCTGATATTGCACGACGACGCCTTTGGCGTCGGTCCGCTCTGGCTCTGGAATTTCTGATCTTGGTAACCTTAGATCTGCTTATGACCCGCGCGAAGTAGGATCCCTCATAGGGTTTGTTTGATGTCGGCGCCGCAGCATGGCTGCCGCTAAAACCATCGTTTGCCGTCAGAATTACAGAAATGAGGAGAGCTAATGCCCCTGACGCGTGTCGTAATATGTGATGTACTTTTGTTGCCGGTTTGGCCTACCGACCAATAGAGTAGTACGAGCTTGCACGGTGCAGGATGAGTTTCATGTTGTGCTCGTCGTAACCGCGCAAGGTTTCGAATTGCGACAAGTCGATCACGTTTTTTACCTCGGTGATGGGCGTTCCCGCATCGGCTGAGGCTTTCACGGTTTCGATGACCAAGTTCCAAAACTTCCGGCGCTCGGCGATAGCCGTGATGGGCCCGGTCGATGGCTGACCGAACATTTCTCCATTTTCATCAAAACCTGGTACCAAATGTGCGCCGATCAACTTTTCGATTCCTTCGCGCTCGGCCAGCGCCTGCATTCCATCCAAATATTGCACCACATTATAGAAGTGCAAATCGGCAATCAGCGGATCCCATGGCATATACCAGCCGGTCGGTGGGCTCACGATGTCGACGCTGAAAATCATTTTGTGCGGTCTGGGGATCATGACCACGAGGCACGTGTCGTGGCTCGGACCAAAGTAAAAAAGATCAAGGCTCACGCCGCCGAGCTCCACTTTGTAAGTATCTTTGAACGTTATGTCCGGCCAGATGACGTCGTCTTTGGGTGACATCCGCATGTTTTGCAGACATCTGTCTTGTGCCACGATCTTAGCGCCTTCATCTTTGAAGATCTGTCCGCCCGAGACATGGTCCCAATGTGAGTGGGAATAGACCAAATATTTAACCAGATGGTCGGTCACTTCGGCAATTGCTGCCCGGTAGAGTTCGGCGGCTTTCACGTTTATTGGGTCGGTCGCAATGACGCCCTCATTGGTGACCATGAAGATGCTGCGGTAAGCGCCCCAACGAAACGCATAAAGACCGTCTGCTAGTTGCTCCGTTTCGGTCGCAGGAATTTTCGGTGTCTGAAAAACTTCTTGAGCCTTACCGTCCGTTCTGACGGTCAGAACGGCGAGTGCGATGAGGGCATATTTCATAATATTATACATTTGTCTCTCCCTACATTGGAGTGTGTTGTCGTGTCAATCAGAAGCGGCAGCCTCCGGCTCGTGCACGGTCGGCTCGCCGGCGCGCTGCCTTACGACGAGCGCCACTAAGAATATGAGCGTGTTCAACCCCGCCATCATCAAAAACGGGCCGGTGTACAGCCAGTTGTCAAAGACAAAGCCGCCCGCCGTCAATGCGACGGCAATACCCACGCCGCCCAAGAGATTGAAAACGCCAATGATTGCCCCTCTTATTTTGGCTGGCGCCTCTTGTCCAATCAGAGCGGCTGCCGATATGACACAGCTCGTTTCGCTCATGCCCAAAAGAATAATGACGGGAATGATTGCGATACCGAGTGGATTTTGGAGGAGACCCAAGGCGCCGTACGTAATTGCCGCGGCGCCGAAGGCCAAAATGACACTCGTCACCCGGTTAATCCGATCAACAATCATGCCGAATAAATACGCCCAACAAATAGCAGATATTTGTAGGATGGCGAACTTGATCCCGGCGCTTGACATAGTTTGGCCTGGCGAAAGGCCTATATCTTCGCCATAGCGAACAAACCATAGTGAAAAGAAAGTGCCGATGATCACGAGATCTCCGCGGCCAACAAATGCCGAGGCGTAGGCCAATGCAATTTTTGGATTTGACAAACCGGCTTTGAATCCGCGACCCAAATGCTTGATGAGTTTCTGACGTTCTTTAATGGCAGCAGGCCTGCCCGCCTTGAGCCCTAGATGTATGATGAGGGCCGAGAACGTGGCAAAGACCGATGCCGTCCAAAAGGCGTAGCGTCCAGCCTCGGCGCCATTGAATCCCATATTGCCGTAAAGTTTGGGCAGCTGAGCCAGTACGAGGGCCATAAACACAATGCCAAGGCCGTTAAAAACGCTTGTAAAACCAACCCATTTGCCGCGGGTGCGCTCTTGGATCGCATCGATGATGCACGCACTCAGCATGACCGGAGTGATCGCGGCGCCGATGGCGAAGATGACGCGGAACAAAATCAACTGCAGTTCGGATGTCGCGAGCGGGTAAATGAAAAAACCGACTGCGACAAATAAGAACCCGACCACATAAATAATACGCCGCCCAACATTGTCCGACGCGGCGCCAATCCAGCCCATCAGGAGAATGACCACGATTTCCTGAATGGTTCCGAGAAATCCTGTCAACGTACCTTGGCGCTCATCGGGAATCTGCAGAATCTCGTTAAGCACGTAAGGCTGAATGAAATTCATATATGTCAAAATAGACAGTGTACTGAAGGCGCCGTAGGCAACGGTGCTGGCATTAAGCGCACTGATCCCCGGTGCAAACCAAAATGGACCGATCTTTTTGCCGGACGTGTCCGGCTCGAACATGGTCATGCGTGTGCACCCTCTACGTCTTTGAGAAAGTTGCGCACTTCTCTAACGACGCATTCGGTATCAAGCTCGGGCGTCCAGATCATTGCTGGGCCCAAAACGACCGTCTTTGCGTTCGGATGCGCTTCAGCCACGCGATCGAGATAGGGTGCAAACAAATCATCTTCCGCTGACGTTGCCAAGATGGGGCAGGTCACCTTGGCGAGTATAGCCGGGTAGTCTTGACCCCATACCGCATTGAAGCTTTGTGGCCGGCCGACGAGAGATCGGAGCGAACCCACATAATCCTGATGCATGGTTTCCGCATCAAAATTTTTTGCAAGTCCTTTGAGCCGGTTCCAAATATCAAGCGCATAGGCGCCGTCGGAATCGGGCGTTTGCGGCGGGCTCATGCCTTGTCGGAACTGTTCGCGCTCCGCAGCCGTCAAATAGGCAATGCCGTTGAGCATTAAAGATCTGACGCGGTCGGGATAGGCGGTCGCCATTTCAGTTCCAAAATGCGTGCCTGTGTGGTGGCCAAAAATGTGAAACGTGTCAAGCCCCACTCTGTCGATCGCTTCAACCATCCAATCGTGATAAGCGAGGATGTCAGGCATGCCCGGCGGATCGAAGGACTGGCCATAGCCCGGCGTATCGAACGCATACATCGGGCGATCGCCAGCCATCATGGACATCATTTTTTCGAAACTGAGCGATGAAGAAGGCGCGCGATGAAACAGGACGAGCGGCGTGCCCCTGTCGGCTTCTACAGAACGATAATGAATTTGACCGTCATGAATGTCGACATAGGCCTTCTTGATGATCATGGTCGTAATATCCTGGTGGGGTGGAATAGGAGTTTAATGCAAAAGTCAAGAGATGTTAATTCTTCGGCACGGCGATAGCGAGGTTCCCGTAGCGTGTGTTCAAGTTGTGCACGGGGCTGTCGCGCGCAGATCTCCTAGTCTATGCTGCACCCCTGATAGCGAAGTCCGCCGGTTGGGGAGCAAAGAAAAACATGCAGATCATTAAACGAGGGTTGCTCGGTCTTTTGGTCTTGATTGTTGCTGCAGTGGGTGTGGCCCTTTGGGTCTATCGTGACATTCCGGCCGCGGAGCTGGAAGCGAAATATGCCGGCGAAATGTCCCAGTTCATGGAGCTCGATGGCTTGCGTTTACACTATCGTGATGAAGGTGAGGGGCCAGCGGTGCTGCTCATGCACGCCCATTGGGCGAGCCTCATCATGTGGGACAGCTGGGCCGACGCACTCAAAGATGACTATCGCGTGCTGCGTTACGACATGACGAGCCATGGTCTGACCGGCCCCGACCCTAGAGGCGTTTACACCATGGAGCGCAATATCGAGCTCACTGAGAAGTTTCTCGACGCCATGGGTGTCGACGAGCTTTACATCGCGGGGACCAGCATGGGCGGTACGACCGCCATACGTTACACCGCAAAGCACCCCGATAAAGTTGGGCGGCTTATTCTGCTCAATCCGGGTGCGCTTAATTCTACGGTTCGAGGCCGTGATACGCCACCGGAACTGCCCTGGTTCGTCGGTGGGCTTCGATACATCACGCCGCGCGTCATGTTTTCCGGAATACTGCGTTCCGGATTTGGCGATTCTGAGCAAGTGTCCGAAGAGCTCATCACAAGGTGGCACGACATGCAGTTACGGGAAGGGCAACGTGCAGCGGAAATCTCGCGCATGCGCCAATATGTTTCCGGAGATATCGAACGGGTCATCCGTTCTCTAACGACACCGACACTAGTTATGTGGGGTGAGGAAAACAGCGTCGTGCCGATTGAGCAGGGACGCGAAATTGTCGACATGATCGAAAATGTGGAGACCGAATTTATCGGCTATGCTGGCAAGGGCCATATGACCGTTCTAGAAGCCCCGGAACAAACCGCGGCGGATGCGCGCGCCTATTTCGATGAGGCTGAAGCGGTTAGACGAGCGCCTGAAAATGAGCAGATTACCGATATTAAAGGAGGGGATGATGGCGCGGAATCGGACACTGAACTCTAGGCGCTCATCTTCCTTTCATCGTTCGCCCTTAGGTCAGATCAAACAATTACACGGGCTTGAGTATCCCGCCGGGGTATGACTTCGCACCTAAACAAAAAGAGCCCAGTTCGCGCCGCATGACCGATCAAACCGCATCTCAAATCAAGCCAGATCCTAACGGACTCCATCTGGCATTTCTTTGGCTGGTTCCCGGCGTGAAGAAGGCGCACTGCTACTCGCTTTTCTTTGCGGCGTTCACCACCATCGGGCTGGTCGCATTCATAACAGTTGGCACCAATTATGTGCTCAACACTAATCTAAATATTCCAACCTCGGAACATGGTCGGGTTAATGGCGATTTGCACTTTATAACTGAGATTGTCCAGATTCTTCTGTTTAGCGCCGTTGGTGTCTTAGCCGATCGTATTGGTCGCCGTCCCGTCTATGCGTTGGGATTGGTGGGAATGGGACTGGGCTATTTCTTGTATCCGTTGGCCAGTTCTTTGGCCGATCTCACTTTCTATCGCGTCATATATGCATTTGGGCTCGCAGCAGCGACGGGCATGCTAGGTACCGTCGTCGCCGACTATCCTCAAGAGGTATCGCGGGGCAAATTGGTGGCGGTCATCGGCATGTTGAACGGTCTTGGCGTGCTTGTGATTTCCGTCGGCTTTGGTAACGTTCCCGCGCTTTTTGTTGACGCAGGCTACGATCCGTTGGCCGCCGGGCGGTACACCCATTGGTGTCTTGTGGCGATCGCTCTCACAACCGCACTTGTTGTCTGGCTTTGGCTCAAGCCGGGAACACCAGTGAGTAAGGAAAAGCGCTCGGGCGTTACAAAACTCATCAAGGCTGGAGTCTTGGAGGCGCGCAATCCGCGCATTGCGCTGGCTTACGCATCGGCCTTTATAGCCCGAAGTGATCTCGTAATCGTTGGCACATTTGTCGTGACATGGGGCAATGTGGCTGCCATTAACCAGGGGTTCGACGCAAGCCAAGCTTCCGCGCGCGGAGCCATGCTCTTTGGTGTTGTTCAAATGGCGGCGCTTCTCTGGTCGCCTGTTATTGGGACGGTATTGGACAAAGTCAATCGCGTCACCGGTATTGCGATTTGTATGGGCCTGGCGGCGATTGGCTTTTCAGCAATCTGGTTTGTCAAAGATCCTTTATCTCTCAGCGCCATTCCATATTTCTTACTCTTGGGTGTTGGCCAGATCAGCGCCTTCTTTGGAGCAACCACCGTTATTGGCCAGGAAGCGCCCACGGCCGAACGCGGCGCCGTGGTTGGTATGTTCAACGTGATGGGCGCTATTGGGATTTTGTTTGCGACGTTCGCCGGAGGGCGCCTGTTCGATTCTATTTCGCCCAACTCGACATTCATCTTGATCGGCATCATCAATGCTTTGATTTTTGTGTCGGCGGTCATTATCCGGCAGGTATCACCTGGCTTTGTGCCGGATATTATCGGTAAAAGAATTCGCAAGCTCAGATGACGCGATCGAATCGACTCTGTTGAGGCCTGCTTCGAAAGGAAAAACCTGCCGCATGAGCGTTAACAGTAAGTACGCGTCGCCGGACGAGCCGTGGCCGCCAACCTTTATCGGTTGGTATGTGGTTGCTGTGCTCGCGCTGGCCAATGCAGTGTCTTTTCTCGACCGGCTTGTCATGAGTTTGCTTATCCCGCAAATCAAAGCCGATTTGCTCTTGAGCGATACGCAGATCAGTTTGCTGTTGGGCTTTGCTTTTTCCATCACCTACGGTCTTTTTGGTCTTCTCATTGCGCGCTTGGCGGATTCCAAGAGTCGCAAGTATATCGTCATGGCTGGTATCGGTTTTTGGAGTATTGCGACCGCCGCATGCGGCCTCGGTCGCAACTTTTGGCAAATCTTTGTGGCACGCATTGGTGTGGGTATCGGCGAGGCGTCGCTGTCGCCGTCCGCCTATTCAATGCTGGCCGATCATTTCCCCCCAAAAAAATTGGCGCTGCCAATCGGCATCTTTACCGCTGGTCTGTCAGCAGGAATCGGTCTGTCATTGATATTAGGAGCCGCAGCTATTGATTTTGCGTCATCATTCGGAACGGTCACGTTCCCGCTGATTGGACCACTATCTGACTGGCGCCTCGTTTTTGTCATGGTGGGCTCGCTGGGAATATTTCCTGTTCTCCTCCTCTTTACTGTTAGAGAGCCGAAGCGACGCGGTATTTCCTCGGCCGAACAAGCGCAACAATCCGTTCCACTGCGGGAAGTGTGGGTATATGCAAAGGAGAATTGGCGTATCTATTTATTCGTATTTGCTGGCTATGGCGCAACGTCGGTCTCCATTTACGGAATTTTGTTTTGGACACCGGTCTTCTACATGAGATCGTACGGTATGCTGGATACTGAGGCCGGATATCTTATTGGTCTTGTTTCGGCTGCGGGTGGTCTCTCGGGGGCATTTTTTGGAGGATGGTGGTCCGACTGGCTGGAACGGCGAGGCGATAACAATGCCAAACTTCGCGTTCTCATGTATTGCTGTTTGGGTCTCATCCCCGCCGGGGTTATTTCACCACTGATGCCGGTTCCCCAGTTGGCTTTGGCCTTCTTGTTTTTTTCCTTCTTCTTCGGGACCGCAGCCGCGGGTCCGGCCGGGGCTTTTGTTCAGATCATCACGCCCAATCGCATGCGTGCCCAGGCGGGGGCAGCTTACCAATTATCGCTTAATCTTGTTGGGGCGGGTTTGGGGCCTTTTGCCGTGGCCTTGTTTACCGACTATCTTTTTGGAGATGAGGCCATGGTGCGCTACTCGATCGTGATTGTAATTGCCGTCTTCAATCCAATCGCCCTATACTTAACGTGGCGCGCGTTTCGCCTCTTTCCAAAGATACGAAACCAACTGGTTTCCGCGGCGTCCCAACCCGCGTAAACTAGGCTGATCAGTCTCGAGGGCTGCCATAGCTTTCACAAGGGTATATGTTCTTCATGGCTGAAGTGAACCTCTACAGCAACAAGTCGTGCCCTTTTGCACTGCGTACGCGCATGGTTCTGATCGAAAAGGATATCGATTTTGAATTGACGGAAGTGGACGTGGGTGAAAAGCCAAAATGGTTTAAAGAAATATCGCCCTACGGCAAGGTGCCGCTTATTATGCACAACGGCAATCGCATCTATGAGTCCGCCATTATTAATGAATATTTGGACGAAATGTTCCCCAATCCGCCCATGATGCCGAGCGATTCCTGGATGAAAGCACAGGTGCGGATTTGGGTTCACTATTGCGACAACTATTTTTTGAGTACGAGTTTCAAAGTTTTCATGTTGCGTAATGAGCCTGAAAAGCAAAAAGAGGCAATTGTCAAGCTGGCCGACAATTTGCGCTCCATCGACAAGGAAGGCTTTCGCAAATTGAGTGATGGTCCCTTCTGGCTCGGCAAAAAAGTATCACTCCTCGATCTTCACTATTCACCATTCATGGAGCGACTGGCCGGCCTCAAGAAAATGTGGGGCGTGGAGATCCCGCAAGAATGCACACGTATTCATGAATGGCTTGAAGCAATGAAAAACGTGAAAAGCCTAAAAGCGGCGGGCCGCAGCGCAGAAGAGCACTATAAGGGACTGCTTCATCGAATTCAGGATTCGGAAAAGACCACTGTCGCTGTGTAAGTCGATCGCGGCCGCGAAAACTTAGAGGGACATTCCATGTCAATGAAATTTAGGGGTCTCATTATTCTTTCCTCTTTGAGCATTGTGAGCTTTGGGACCAGCGCTGCTGACCTCTACAAAGCTAATAAGGGTCCCTATGAAGTGGGTGGCGTGGAGATTGTGACCCTTCCGACCGACGATCCCCAGCGCGAGACGAACCAGATGGAATTGCGCGTCGCCTATCCTGAGGGTGAAGGCGCGTTTCCTCTCGTCATCGTCTCCCACGGCACGTTTTCGTCAAAAGATATGTATGGACCTGTAATCGACCATTGGGCCTCGCACGGCTATATCGTCTTGCTGCCCAATCACGTGGACTCAAATTTCGGCCGCATGCCGAAAAACAATGGTGATATGTCGGACATGATTATGAGCCGCGCCGCCGATCTCACGCATATTTTGAATTCATTGGACGACATCGAAGCTCAAGTGGACGGAATCGCGGGTAAGATCGACCGTGACCACATGCTTGCATCCGGTCATTCGGTGGGCAGTTACGTTGCTATGCTGAACAACGGGCTTAAAATCCGTAACCCGGAAAATGGCCGCATCATGGCTCACGAAGAAGACCGTTTTACCGGCGTCGTCATGATGAGCGATCCTGGAAAGATGGCGCTGATGCCGGATGGGGTCTGGATACATATAAATAAGCCCACCTTCCTGACCACCGGAACGGAGGACTTCGGCACTATGGGTGACGGCAATGCGCCGGCGCCTTATCAAAACGAAATCCTGACCACGGGAGAGGGCGCTGAGGAGAACTCGAAGTTTCTCGTCGTGCTCGATAAGGGCGATCACTATTTCGGCGGGCTCATTCACCGCGCTAAAGGCAATTTGGAGCCGGACTACGAAGGCTTACAAATCTTTAACTCGCTGTCGCTCGCCTTTATGGACGCTTACACCAAAGGCGACGCCGATGCGCGAAGCTATCTCATGAGCATCGACCTTACAGCTGACACCAACGGCCGCGCTACGCTGACGGTTGAATAACCCTCTTCGCGTCAACACCCCCTATCCCGTCTCTCACTTCGTTCGCAGCGCTTACGCGAACTCACGGGGTTCACATTTGCCGCTCATCATCACCGGATATTCGTCGCGCTTGGCATTATTATGGGTAGCGCTACCCATATTGAGCAAGCCAACATCAATATGGGCTGCCGCAATCGACGGCGCGCCCGAGACGATAGTATCCTCCATGGCGGCAGCCAACAGCAGTTCACCCACTTCGTCGCCAAGCAGTTTCTCCCATCGCGTTTCGATAGGGGCGGGTTTGTTGCTCTGCGGCGCCACCATTGTGATGTTTCCTGACAGTCATCATGATTAGATTTCTGGATCAAGTCCGGCATTGACACCTTTTGTTTTCGGTCACACAAAAACTTATCTTACTCGGGCTTAACTGGGGTATCCACTGGCCTTTTCCTGGTGATAGAGTTTGGAGCGCGCCAATAATCCAAAACTGGATACGATGCCGCGCGAGGATTTTGAGCCTATGGTGAAGTACGTTATTTAGAATCCAAAACGGGCAATCGATATTCCGGGATCGACGGAGTTTGACTAAGCATTAAACGCATAATGACGACTAAGCCAAGGCGGAGATGAAGACCATGAGACTCTTGAAAAATGTTCTGTTCAGCATCGTCGCTCTTCTCATTGTTGGAGGCGCTGGCGTCTACAGCACGTTTCAATACATGAATACGCCACCCCAACTCGTGAAGCCAAATTATTTTGAATATTACAAAACCCAAGACACCAAGCCCGAAGGCAAGGTGGCCATTTTTATTTCCGGTCTGTTCATGCCCGAGGATTTCAAGGTGGTTGACTTTTACAATTTGGCGCTCAAATCGCTCCAATACATGCCTTGGCCCATGCGCAACAACGCTGATGTCGACCGCGGTGTCGTCCTGATGGATACGGAAAAGTATTATGAGACGGAAGAATTCACGCCAACGCATTTGGTCGATATGCATGGCAGTGATGTTGATATCGACGGGATCTCGTACACTGAGAAGTATCAAAAAGGTGAGCTCACTTGGGTGCCGCCCAGCCCGCGTATTCATCACGACCATGGCTACTTCTTACTTGAAAGCCGACCGGGGGGCGCGCCGACCATTTCCGCGAAACTCATCACCAAAGCACGCGTCTATTGGTATACGCCGGGTAAGGGCTTTAAAAACGGCAAGGTGCCACATGCCGCCGGCATGTGGGCCGTGCACAAAGGGGCGATGGAACGCGTTGAAGAGAAATACGGGCCCATCCCCTATCGTTGGATCACGGCGGAAGATTTCAATCTGGCGCGTGAAGCAATGTACGAATTGCTGGATGGTGGCGCCGACACAATTGTGCTCGTGCCAGGTGGCGTCATTTTCTCCCACCATGAAGTGTTTAATGGTTCAGTCAAACACGCCATGCACTATATACATGATTGGGAAGAAGAGAATGGCAAGGAAATCAAGGTCATCATTGCGCCCCAGTCGGGCGATTTCGACGTGATGCGCCAAGGTCATTTGGTGATGTTGGAAGACCGTTTGAATACGCTTCCCGATGGCGCCAATGTGGGCGTGGTGGTTGCAACCCACGGCATGGCGTGGGACCGGGTGCCCAATGAAGCGTGGATCCAATTGGCACCGCCTTATCGCGACGGCATGCGCCGCGACGTCGAAGATCTTATTGCGACGTATGATTTTGGCCGTACAAAAATCATAAATGCTCAAGATCACTTTGCCGGACATGTCGACGACCCAGAGGAAAAATATATGTCAACGAACGAGGCCTTTTGGGAATTGATCGATGACGACTACGACTATGCCGTCCATATTCCCATTTCGTTTTTTGCAGAAAACACAGACACCATGTTCGGTCACGCCATGTTTAATTATGAAGGCTTCCCCGACTACGATATCTACGATGTCGTGGACTATCCCGATTGGTCCGTGCCTTACACCAAGGAATGGGACGTCGAGGATACCAAGGTCATCTACAACGGCGTACCGGTCGGTGAGTACAACAAGCCAATCATCGAAGCGGTCTTCCAATCCATCGATCACATCCTGGCTCAGGGTCTAACGCTTGCCGGGGGTGCTGTCGTGGAAGCCGCCAGCGGCTCGTAGCGCTACTTCCACCTCATTCGAAGTTGTGGCTTGACGCGTCAGACGGGACGGCCGTGCGAAGTGGACAGGTTTAACCCGTGTTGGACATTTGAATTGCAAGTCTTAAGCTGATGGCATGCCGGAATGCTGATTCAGCAGGGTGTTGGCTAATTACGAGGATGGGATCATGAGGTTGCTGAAAAAATTTCTGATTGGGGTTGTGGTGGTTGTGGTGGTTCTGGGCGTCGGCGCCTACGGCACGTTCACATATATGAACCCGCCCCCGCAGCTCGTCGAACCCAATTACTACGAATATTATAAGGCCCAAGACACCAAGCCCGAAGGCAAGGTGGGAATTTTCATCTCCGGCCTGTTTCAACCTGAAGATTTCAAAGCCGTGGACTTTCAAAACATGGCTCTAAAATCGACGCAGTATATTCCCTGGCCGTTTCGGTCAGGTGCACTTGAAGACCGCGGCGTCGTGCTCCTGGACTCGGAAAAATATTACGAGTTTGAGAAATTCATACCGACCAATCTCGTCGATGCAGACGGCCGAAATAAGGATGTGGACGGCGTGTCCTATGTCGAAAAATATAAAAATGGCGACGTTATTTGGGTACCACCCAATCCGACTAGGCACCTCGACCATGGCTACTTTTTGCTCACCACTCGCAAAGCGGGCATGCCGACCATTGCCAACAAGCTTGTGACAAAGGCGCGCGTCTATTACTACGCCAAAGGAAAGGGTTTTGTCCGAGGGAAGGTGCCGCACGGCACCGGCAATCGCATCATTCACATGGCAGCTATGGACAAGCTGCAGGAGAGATATGGCCCTATTGCCTTCCGTTGGGTCAGCGCGGAAGATTTCGACGAAGCGCGCAAACAAATGCATTCGCTGCTCGACGAAGGTGTGGAGACGGTGATCTTTGTGCCTGCCGGCGTCATTTATTCCCATCACGAAGTTTTTAACGGCGCGGTAAAGCACGGCATGCACTACGTGCATGAATGGGAAGAAGAAAACGGCAAACATATAAAGGCGATCATCGCGCCTCAGCTTGGCGATTTCAGCGTCATGCGCGACGCGCATAAGAACATGTTGCGTGATCGCCTGGATACATTGCCCGCCAGGTCAGACGTTAAGGTTGTCATGTCTATGCATGGCATGGCGTGGGACCGGGTGCCCAATGAAGCGTGGATCCAATTGGCGCCGCCTTATCGTGATGTGATTGTTCAGGAGACTAAAGAACTCGTGGCGCAATATGATTTCGGCCGCACCGAAGTAGTGCTGTCCCAAGATCATTTTGCGGATCCTTATAACAACCCGGACGGCAAACACTTGTCGACGAATACCGCGTTATGGGACGCCGTCAACGACAAATATGACTATGCGGTTCACGTGCCGGCTGAATTCTTTTCCGAGAATACCGACACGCTCTTCAGTCATGCCATGTTCAACTATGAGCACTTTCCCGACTACAATATTTATAAGCCCATTGATTATCCCGATTGGAGCGTGCCGTATACAAGAGAGTTTCAGGTCGAGAACACGAGAGTCTATTACAACGGCGTGCCTGCGGGCGATTACAACAAGCCGATTATCGAAGCTTATGCCCAATCCATTGACAGTATACTTTCGCAAAGCATGACGCCGCTTGATGACAGCGACGTATTGGGCGAAACTGGATCTTCCGCCATTCGACCGTCGACCGTCCAGCCATAAGGTTCACCTTTTGGCCCCTCCGCTGGTCGGATACATCTCTGCTTGAAAGCAGAGTTGGGAGGCTCTTTGCAGATAGAAAGGGAGGGCTGCGCGTCGGGCGCGGGCCGGTTGTTGGAGGTACGGATGTCGGACCTTGATTTCAGTCGCAGAGCGGTGCTTGGTGGATTTGCACTTCTGGGTGCTGGTTGCACGGCGGACACTCTGTCTTTGCCAGGTTTCGCCAAAGCGACGGGCAAAATGCTCCCCGGTCTTACGACGCCTGAAGCCAACCTCCAACACATTATGCGCATGTCGGCGAGCCTCGACGGCAAGGATGCGCCCTGGCGCTTTACCGGTACCATTTACGGCATCATCGGTGAGGGGCAGCCTCGCTCGCTCTTTAAGTTCGAAGGTATGGAAATTTATCGCCTGACGCCGCTGGGTGACGGCTCATACGAAATGACGGGGAATACGGTGACGTTCTTTCGCGATGTCGAGACGGGCGAGTACATTTATGAATTCTATAATCCGTATACGAGCAAACGCATCGACGTTCCAGCCTCCGTGCAAGGCGGAGGGCCCGGGCGCGGTTATACCTATGCCATCGACGGAATCCGGCCGACTTTCTTGAGGAATCAAATGCCGGACGACCCGCCCAATTTTGAGTGGGAAGCGGTGGAAGGTACCGTGTGGGTGCATTCGTCCCGTGTTTACCCCCCCGGCATGACGACGCCCCGTGCAGAGCGGCAAACGGCATTTGCACTCCTCAAAGAGTTTTTGGATCCGGACGCCAAACGTTACAGCGCACATTTTTCATCGACATTTTTTGCGCCGTGGCTTGGCTGGATGGAAATGGAAGATCGGCCCGGTCACATGATCTGGCATGCGGGCGGCGTTAAATTGTCGTCGATTGATCAATTGTCGCCCCGCTATCGCGAACGCATTGAACGTGAGTATCCCGAACGCCTCACCGGATTGCCCGATGCCGGGAGTGGTGGAAAAGAAGTGGAATAGTTTCGACGGAATAAGAAAGGGAAAGATAATGATCAACACGAGTCTAATCGACCATATGGTCAATCGCCGACATGCTCTCAAAGCGGTGACGGGCCTTGGCACAAGCGCGCTTGCTATGGGCAGTTTGCCTGTGGCGGCGGGCACCATCATGGGTGGCAGCAGAAAAATTAATTTTGACGACCCTGCGCAAAACTTGAATGCATGGGCGAAAGTTTTGGGTAATACAGATCCAACCCAAGAGACTCTGAGCTGGTTTGGCGGACATATTTTTGCCGTGCAAAAAGACAAACCACTTCAAAAGCTCGTTGGCGTTGAGGGCATCGGCGTACTACGCATCGAACCACAGGGCGATAACGTCTTCCACTTGTTCAACCGGGAGATGGCATTCTACAAAGATCCCAACACGGAAGAAATCGTTGATGTCTGGCGCAATCCTCTGATCGACGAAGAGATCGAAGTGGTGCCCATTCACAATATGACAGTGAATGCGGAAGTCGCCCCCATTCAAAAGATGGATTTTGACGGCACTATGGTGGAGCAACCATTCAATCCGCCGTGGTGGCTGATTGATGACAGCGCCATGTCGCTCTTTGAAGTGCACGCGGCATTTCCCAATCCCATGACGGCGGACAAATGGCCCCGCGAATCGGCGGGACCCGTTTCACGTATTTCGGAGATCTTCCAACGGTTTAGCTCGCTCGCGGAAATCGAGGATGAAAGCAAAACGTCGGCCGATTATGTGGGTACCTGGACGCGCATCGGTCCGTGGTTGCCCTGGATGCTCATGGGGCAAACCGATGGCCATGTTCTTTATCGCACCTATATGAAGAAGCTCATCTCGAAGGATCAACTCGAGCCGAAATTCCGCGATAAGGTCGAAGAGCGCTTTCCGGAATATTTCCAGGCGCCCGCACCTGATACATGGGGCGGTCATAATGACTCGAGTTTTTCGACCTATATGGCCGAACGCGCACCGCAGCCTGCAAAAGAGTAAGTCCTGCTCAACGGAAATTCAACATGCGGATGGGCCCTCGGCTCGTCCGCTTTTTCTTTCTGCGTCATAAAACGTATTTGCTACGCTCGTTTCCAATCACAAAAGGGGAGCGGTTCATGACGGGAATCCTAGCGAGCAAGCAGGATATTCTTTTTAGTGCGGGCGCGTTGGGCGATGACGTTTGGATGATATGCGAGAACTTCATCGAAGTGGAACATCCCATGGATCAAGCCGCTTGGTAGCTCAAGGTGGCAGGCTACAAAGTGTTTGCCTCGTCCCACTCGACCCATCAGGGCAAGCTGAACGATCTCGAGAACTCCGAGCTTGCACGTGCACCTGCCAATTTTCTCTATCAGGAAACTAGCATCTGGTTGACCTGGCTACTCATGGGCTAGCAGACGGGCCGGCTTATTTTTTTTGGGGGTGGTTGAAAACTCGCCGATCTCTCCGAGTTACCGTCCAAGCAAAGAGTCATTCTGGATGAAGTCTATCTGGAACTCTTTAGCGATAGCCCGTGGACGGGTATTTGAATATGTTTTTTGACTTTGTAAATCAGCGTGAGCCGTCGCTCCGTAGCGAATGAATCTGCGCTGGGGCCTACATCTTTCGAGACGAGCACTTCGCTTTGCTCAGTGCTCTCCTTAGGATGAGGTTCAATGCATTGGAAATCCTCATGGTGAGGGCCAGGGCTTTGAATTAAGTTTTTTTGGAGACGCTAAACCGTCAAATTCTGCGATGTCAGCGGTAGACGGCGAATCCGCTTTCCGGTGGCGCGGCTGACGGCATTGGCACATGCCGCAATGGTCGGCGGCACGCCGGACTCCCCGATTCCGCCCACGGGAGCCGAGCTTTTGACGATATGCACATCGATGGGCGGCGTTTCGCCCAAGATCAGCATACGGTAAGTGTCGTAATTACGTTCGACGGCGATGCCGTCTTTAAACGTTATTTCACCAAAGCAGGCAGCGGTGAGACCGTATACGACGGCACCTTCAATTTGCGCTTCAATGCCTCGTGGGTTAACCGCAATGCCACAATCGACGACGGCCGTCACACGTTCAAACTTGATGTGATCGTCGCTGGGTTGCGAGACATCGATGGTCATGGCCACGAGCGTGTCCCACGCATTATGCATGGCAAAGCCACGGTCATGTCCACGGGGAAGATTATTGGTCCAATTCGTTACCTCTACGACTTTGTCGAGCATGTCCAAATAGCGCTGCCGGCTGGCGAGCAAGGCACGTCGCAGCTCAATGGGATCGCGATCAGTTTCAACCGCCAGTTCGTCGAGGAAGCATTCAACAAAAAAAGCATTGTTGCTGTGAGCGACCGAGCGCCAGGCGCCCAGCGGTGTGACCGGGACAATATGGGCGTTCGTCACTTTGAGATTTGACACGGCGTACGGCATGTCGGCCGCGCCTCGCAGTGCAGACGTGTCCGGTTTGTTGCCGAGCCCGCCCGGAGACCGCTGGGCCGCGCTCGACGTGTTGGCCACATGAGTGTGCCACGCGATCGGCGTGCCCGTGTTGTCGATCGCCGCACGCATTCTGCAAAGTGCGGCTGGTCGATAATAACCTTCAGAAAGATCGGCTTCCCGCGACCACAAGACTTTGACTGGCCGGCCTGTTTTTAAAGATGCGGCGACGGCTGGAGGTGCATAGTCGGCGCTTAAACGCCTGCCAAAACCGCCGCCCACGGCGGTCAAATGCACTGTAATTTTGTTCATGGGAATATCGAATTGTTGGGCAATGCCGCCCAGTACGGCCGCCGGCAATTGTGTAGGCAGCCAAATGTCAACTTCCCCATCGTGCGCCCAGGCGGTTGCATTCAACGGTTCCATCGGCGCTTGGGCGACATGGGGCGATTGATAAATCGCTTCAACAATTTTTTCTGCTTGAGAGAATGCAGAGTCGGCATGGCCGTCATCCTTGGCGACGACGCCCGGCTCATTAAGTTTGTTGTTTAGGGCATCCCACAAGTCGTCCGTAGACGTAGCATCCCCAGACGGCGGCTCCCACTCAGGCGCAAGCTGATCGGCCGCCTTTTGTGCGCGCCAATAAGTGTCAGCGACAACGATGACGGCGCGTTCCATTTCGATAACGTCTACAATGCCCGGTATGGTCAGCGCAGGCTCAAGATCGACACTCGCCAAAGTCCCCCCGAAGATCGGGCAGGGGAGAATGGCACCCACCAGCATGTCGTCGTGCACAAAATCAGTCCCGAAAATTTCCATCCCGTCGACCAGGCGGGGATTGTCGAGACGGTTTGTAGGCTGGCCCAATATTCTATAGCTTTCGGGTTGCTTCAGAGTGACTGTCGGCGTCGTTTCTGTCGACACTTTATCCACCAGCTCGCCGTAGCTGAGTGTGCGGCCAGTCTGCTTATGTAAAATTTGGCCGTTCTCAGCCGTGCAGTCCTCAACCGCAACACCCCACTCGCGCGCTGCAGCCTCTCGCAACAGTTCGCGTGTGACGGCGCCAGCCTCAGATAAATCCGTAAAAAGCGTACGGATCGAGGCACTGCCGCCTGTGGCGGGCGCAAGCGTGATGGCGCCGTCATAGGCACGACGTGTGGAGACGGTTTGAACTTGAATGCTGCGCCAGTCCGCTTCTAATTCTTCAGCAACAATCATCGGCAGCGACGTGGAAATACCCTGACCCATCTCGGTGCGATTAAGAGTAATGGTGATGGTGTCGTCGGCGGCAATATGAATCCAACCGTCGAGTTGACCGGTGGGTGCGGCTTTACCTTGCGTCGGCCGGACTGTTGTGCCAAGCCCGATGACAAAGCCACCAACTGCCAAGCCCGATGACACGAGAAATGTACGGCGCGAAACCATCCGGGTCTCCTTTGACGAATTGTTTACGTGGCTTTTGCCTTATAGTCTGCCGCGAGCTTGATGGCTTTTAAAATGCGATTGTAAGTGCCGCACCGGCAGATGTTGGTCATGGTTTTGCGGATGACCTCGTCCGTCGGATTGGGGTCGTCTTTCAACAGAGCGGCTGCAGCCATGATCTGACCGGATTGACAATAGCCGCACTGGGGTACGTCAATTTCAATCCAGGCGCGTTGTACCGGGTGGCTGCGATCATTTGACAGGCCTTCGATGGTTGTAATGTCGGAGTCGCCCACCGAGTCAACCGGCAACACACAACTGCGTGTCGCTTCGCCATCCAGATGTACGGTACACGCGCCACAAACCGCCATGCCGCAGCTATATTTGGTTCCGGTCAGCCCGATGTCCTCACGGATGACCCATAGCAGCGGCGTTTCCGGATCGACATCGACCTCGTGGGTCTCTCCGTTGACTTTAAGCGTGTATTTCATGGGGTCGCCCCTAGTCTGCGGTAAGTGAGCCAGTCGAAGAGTATTGTCGCTATTCTTGGTTTAAATGCAATTGAGTCGCGGTCAATTTTCCCTAAAAAGCTTGGATTCTTAAAAACCAAACAGTTATGTATTATATCATACATTAATGTATGATTAAGTTTTGGGGTTGGAGGGTCCATTTCACACGGACCCAAAGTCCGACCCGGCGCCAGGCTACCCCATGAAGTTTTGAAGGGAAGAGGCGTAGAACTTTATCACTTTACAGTATTGACTAAGAAAGTGGCGGCTCGAGCGGAACCGGCGCTCTTTTTATTTGAAATGCAGTGGTGCGCCTACGACATGAGATTTTCCTTCAAAAACTCAAGGGTGCGACCCCAAGAGAGTTGCGCATCTTCTTCGTCGTAGACGGCGCTCGACGGATTGGCAAAGGCATGATCGGCCGTGTACCAATGGGTCGTGAACGGCTTGCCCGCTTCATTCATGGCGGCTTCAAAGCTACCGACCATTTCTTCGTTGATGAAGCGGTCCTCAGTCCCAAAATGACTGAGCACAGGCCCTTGTAAGGAGGCCACGTCTTCTGCGGTTTTGGCGACGTTGCCGTAATAGATAACCGTGGCGTTGACGGGCGTCGCAATACTTGTGTTCAACGACCATCCACCGCCGAAGCACCAGCCGACTGTACCGAGTTTTCCGCCGAAGCGTTCATCGGCGCGAATCCAATTGGCCCAGGCGACGGCCGTTTCGCGCGCCGGATCCGGATCGTTACGAATTCCCTGGCTGAGCTTTGCCGCTTCGCCCATTTGATCGGTTGATTGGCCTTCATAAAGATCGACGGCTAATGCCAAGAATCCTTCCTTAGCGTATTCGGCGGCGGCTGATTTGACTTCGTCGTTTAAACCCCACCATTCATGAAACACGAGGAGCCCGGGTGCCGGTGTCGTTTTGGGTACCGCCAACGCAGCACTAACTTTGCGGCCGCTTGCCGTCGTTATTGTTACGTCGTCCAGTGTAGCGGCCACTTCTTCGGCGAGCGCCTTATTGGCTAGAACCGTCGCTAAAGGCAAGCTCGCAATGCTCTTTACGAGACTCCGACGATCGGTATTGATGTTTGGAACTTCGCTCATGTCTTTCCTCCTTTGACGTTCAATCATTACAAATCGTTTGGTCCTGATACTCCCCCTACGGAGGATCAAGACGTCACCGGCTAAGCTGGATTCAAAATCCAAAGCGGCTACCGGTCAGCAATCCACACATGACTTAATTGAAGCGAGCCTTTCTTTGGCAGGGGGATACTCACCTGTTCCAATTCAAGCACCTTTTGGGTTTCTTGACCATAGAGCCGATGCTCCTGTTTACGCTGCGTGCGGGCTAGGCAGGCTTAATCCGCCCGCTTTATGTCAAACACGAACACATCTTCGTGTTGACGGGAGTTCAGCAGCACATAGCCCTTTGTCTGGCACATATGCGGAATATCGATTACAGAAAGAGGGTCCGTCGCCAGCACGCGCAGCGAGGCCCCCTTGGCGATGGATTTCAGGGCTTTTTCCGCCTTGAGCACTGGCAACGGACAGTTAAGCCCGCTGGTGTCTAATAGCTCTGGTTTGTCGTCTGACACGGCGGCACCTTAGTTTGTCCTAGGCTTGACCTCCAAGAAGTTGACCCTATGGTGCGGGGTCGACGGAGTGGCACATGGACCTTTTTGATCAACTGAAGCGGGAGGTAACGTTTCTATACGGCGCAATTGGTGTTCTCAATCGCCTCAAACATAACAGTCCTGACAGCGACGTGACCACCGCTGACATAGTAGAGGAATGGGCACGCAAGAAACCGGATAATATCGCGATCTATTTTGAGGATCGCAAGGTTACCTATAAAGAGTTCAACGGGACCGGCAACAAATATGCTCGCTGGGCGCAGGAGTGCGGTATCGTTAGGGGGCGACGTTGTGGCCGTGCTCATGGAAAATCGGCCCGAGTTTATCATAGCGTGGTTGGGACTCGCCAAGATTGGGGCTGTCGCCGCCTTGATCAACTCCAACCTTCAATCGCACACCCTTGCCCATTGCCTGAAACGCGCAAATGCGCGCCATCTCATTTTGGGGTCGGAGTGTGCGGACAACTACAAAAGCGCCAAACCGTATCTTGAGAAGCCACCGATCGTATGGGTAACCGGCGGTGCGGTTGCGGACGCGTACGATCTTGATCCAGAATTGGCCAAGCAATCGTCGTCCGCCATACCGGATTCAATTCGCAAGGGTCTGAAGGGTAGGGACACGTGCTTCTACATCTATACAAGCGGAACGACAGGCTTGCCAAAAGCTGCAAGGCTCACCCACATGCGTGTTGCCAATATCATGCACGGTTTTTCTGGCGCGGCGCATGCCAAGGAAACTGACCGTATGTATGTGGCCTTACCACTTTATCATACGTCCGGCGGCGTGGCCGCATTGGGCACAACGCTGACCGTCGGCGGTGCCGTCATCATCAAGAGAGAATTTTCGGCCAGCGAGTTCTGGGCTGATTGTGTGAAATATGAAGCCACCATGTTTCAGTATATCGGCGAGCTCTGCCGTTACTTGCTGAATTCTCCGGAAGCACCGGAAGAACGGGAGCATAAAATCCGTATTTGTGTCGGCAATGGTTTGCGACCGGATATTTGGCAAAAATTTCAAGACCGATTTGCATTGCCGAGAATACTGGAATTCTATGGGGCGACAGAAGGCAATGTCACCCTATTCAATTTTGATGGTCGCCTCGGTGCGATCGGACGGCTGCCCTGGTATTTCAAGCACCTCCACAATTCCACGTTGGTCAAGATTGCAGACGGGACCTTGTCACCAGTTCGAGGCGAGGACGGATTGTGTGTCAAGGTAGAAACCGGAAAACCGGGGGAATGTCTTGGAAAGATTTCCAATGTGCCGCGAACAATGTTTGATGGCTACTCGAATCAAGTCGAGAGCAAGAAAAAAATACTACGCGATGTTTTGGAAGACGGCGACGCTTGGTTTCGTACTGGTGATCTGATGAAACAAGACAAGGAGGGTTACTTCTATTTTGTCGATCGCATCGGTGACACCTTCCGCTGGAAAGGTGAGAACGTCTCGACTAGTGAGGTAGCCGAAATCATTTCCTCATTCGACAACATTCGAGAGATCAACGTTTACGGCGTTAAGGTGCCGCATACCGAAGGCCGCGCTGGAATGGCCGCCATCAAAACCGACTACAAAATCGATATGGACGAACTGCACCGTTATGTCGAAATTAAACTGCCGGATTATGCCCGTCCTCTATTCTTGAGAATCCAATCCGAGATCGATGTTACCGGTACGTTTAAGCACCGCAAAGTAGATCTCGTAAAGCAGGGCTTCAATCCCACGACGATCAACGAGCCGCTCTATTTTGACGATCCGACGTCGGACTCTTATGTGCCGCTTAATGCTGATCTTTATCGGCTAATCGAATTGGGTCAAATTCGCCTTTAGATTGGGTCCACCACATAGCCTGCACGCGGGAAATGAACCACGAGCTCGCCGAGATCCGGGTCCTCGCGTTTGAGCGCGATGTGTTGCGATGACGACGACACGATCTTGCCCACCACAGGATCCTTGCCGTAATCTTCTGGCGTGACGGCCACACGGTCACCTGGTGCGCGGCCGATTGGGTCGTGCGGGTCCTGCGCTACAGTCATTTCAGGCGTGGCGTGTTTTGCAATGTCGAGTGCGTCCGCCGGGGCGAGATCGCGGCGGTCCCCGTGCCCTTTGCCCACCATGCGTTCGCGCCAGGCGCGCACAAAAGGAAACTCTTCGAGATAGAGATTTGCGCCCGCGGGAAAGGCGTGCACGAGATACCAGATATTCATATAGCTGTTGATGTCGGCGAGCCCTGGTGTATCCCCCATAACCCAAGGCTTGCCATCACCCAAATGATCTTCGAGCCACGCCGCAAATGCTCGCCATTGATCTTTGTTAGCGGACTGGCGTTTTTTGATTGTCTTCAAGTCAAAGGGGCGGCCCAAAAGCTGAGCCCGATCCTTTTTGTATTCTTCCGTGTACGTCTCACCGAAATTGGCGGTAATAAGGCCAATCGATGCCATAAAGAAGGCACGGTCGGTCCACATGCCAAGTGCGAACGGCATACCGCGCCGCCCGCTTGAAAACAATGTAGGTTCACGAAAGCGATTATCGACCTCCCGAATGATGAGTTGGGAGTCGCAGTAGATATCGGCGCCCACTTGCATCACCGGAACGCGCCGGTAGCCACCTGTGAGCGCCGTTAAAGCCGGCTTCGGCATAAGCTTGGGAACTTCGACCGAGCGCCAGACCACACCTTTGATGCCAAATGCGATACGCACCTTTTCCGCAAACGGCGAGCTGTCGAAGTGGTGCAGAATGATATCGGTGGCGTCGGCCATGACTTCCAATCCCGCTTTGGTTTCAGTCGTGCAAGCTTTGGGCGCCGAGCACGCCGTCTTTGAGATAGGCGTTGGCCATAGCCATAAAGCCTGGAAACACGGCGCCGCTCCCCGCCGGCACTCTGGTCACACGTAAAATTCGTTCGACCATTCGCTTGTAACCTGCAACATAGCGTTCGTTAACTGGGCGAGGTCGTCTTGTTCAATGGTGAAGGGTGGCGTGATGTAAATCACGTCTTTAAGTGGACGGATGAATACACCGCAATCCACAAAACGCTGTTTTAACCAATTGAGCTTGCGCATCTCGGCGAGCTCGATGACGCCGATGGCTCCTTTAACGCGCACGTCCGCCACGCCTTGAATGTCGTGTGCCTTGGGCAGCGCGTCTTTCATATGGCGTTCGATCGCAACCACTTGCTCGAGCCGCGGTTCTTGCTCGAAGAGATCGAGCGAAGCGTTGGCGGCGGCGCATGCTAAGGGGTTTCCCATGAACGTCGGCCCATGCATCAGCGCGGTGTTAGGGTCGTCTGACAGGAAGACTTCGTTCACCTGGGCGCTTGAGATTGTCGCAGACAGGGGCAACGTACCGCCGGTCAGCGCCTTTGACAGTGTCATCATATCGGGCACGATTCCCGCTTGCTCGCAGGCGAACATTGATCCCGTGCGGCCGAAGCCTGTCATGATCTCATCGCAAATCAGCAAAACGCCGTGACGGTCGGTCTCAAAGCGAATAAATTTGAGCGTTTCCTCGTCGTGAAACTTGAATCCACCCGCCCCTTGGACCAACGGCTCGATCATAACGGCAGCGATCTCGGCCGCCTTTTGTTCAAGAAAATATTCAAAGTCGGCTCGCGATTCATCATCTATTGGCACGCGCAACAGATGTTGCTGAGGTAACACATCTTTATAGGTGCCATGCATGCCTTGATCCATATCACCCACCTGCATGGTGCCGAGCGTATCGCCGTGATAGCTGTTTTCGAAACAGACAAACTTTGTATGACCAGCCTCTCCGCGATTGATCCAATATTGCACTGCCATCTTCATGGCTACCTCAATGCTCACCGAGCCCGACTCGGCCAAGAACACACGGCTCAAATCGCCCGGCAGGAGATCGGCTAGACGCCGCGCCAACGTATAGGCTTGTTCATTGGCGAGCCCGCCCATCATTACATGAGGCATGACGTCGAGTTGCCGGCGCACGGCGTCTGCAAGATGTGCATGATTGTAGCCATGGCAGGCCGTCCACCAGCTGGTACACCCATCAATCAATGTGCGCCCATCTTCCAAAATGAGTCGTGCGCCGTCGGTCGCTGCGACGCCCAGCGGCAACGATGCCGTTTTCATTTGAGTGTAGGGTAGCCAAATGTGATCAAGACCGTCGCGAAGCCACTCAGGCGTGTCATTCATGGAACATCCTCGAAACTGCGATCCGTTGACGCGGCCGCAATGGTCGACTTACGGCGAACCTGTACTATAGTACGCACGCCACTTCCAGACACGGGGCCCCCAAATGTCGTCTTTGGACTCGTTTGCCAAGACAAAATTGGAGCAACTCGAAGCGAAGGCCTTACGCCGGCAGCTCGCGGTGACCGAGCGCAGTACGGCGGGTACGGCGATTCGAACGGGGCCCGACGGCGCACAAACGCTCATTTCCTTCTGCTGTAGCGACTATCTTCATTTAAGTCAAAACGTGGAAGTTAAACTGGCCGCCGCCGCTGCGGCCCAGCGTTACGGTGCCGGCGCGGGGGGCTCGCGTCTAATTACCGGCAATCATCCCTTGTATGACCGATTGGAACGGCGTCTTGCCGCGCTTAAAGGTACCGAGGCCGCGGTCGTGTTCGGCTCGGGCTATTTGGCTAATATTGGGGTCATTCCTGCGCTCATCGGACCGGGCGATCTTATTTTATTGGATGAGCTTGCGCACAATTGCCTGTTCGCTGGGGCGCGAATGGCGCGTGCGGACTCACACACATTTCGCCATAATGATACCTATCACGCCCACGCTCTTTTGAAAGAACATCGTGGCAACTACCGGCACGCGATTATCTTGACTGATGGCCTCTTCAGTATGGACGGTGATCTTGCAGCAACGCCCGATCTCGTAGCACTCGCCCGCAAACATGATGCCTGGCTCCTGATTGACGACGCCCACGGCATCGGATTGTTGAACGATGGGCGCGGCTCATCCTTTGTCGGCGACGGCATATTGCCCGCGGACGTGAGCCTGCAAACCGGCGCCTTGTCCAAAGCGTTCGGTTCATATGGCGGGTTTTTGTGTGCCTCGCAAACGGTCGTCAATCTCATCAAAACGCGCGCACGTACTCTCATTTATTCAACGGGCTTGCCACCTGCCTCTATTGCGGCGAGCGTGTCTGCGCTCGACATCTTTAAAAATAATCCGGCTTTCTGTGCACGTCCCATTGAGAACGCTCGGCTGTTTGCGCGTATTACGGATTTGCCCAAACCCCAATCGCCCATCGTGCCTCTCGTCCTTGGCGATCCGGAAACGACGCTTTCGGTCTCAAAACTTCTGGAGCAGGAAGGCTTCCTGGTTTCTGCCATTCGCCCGCCCACGGTTCCGGAAGGCACGGCGCGGCTGCGCTTTACTTTTGCCGCCGGCCATCGTGAAGAAGATATTTGCCGCCTGGCGCAGCTGGTGCGCGACCAAGTGATGCCGCGCCGCGTAGCATGAGTGTGCGCCTCTTTGTGACATCGTCGGGTACTGGTATAGGCAAAACTTATGTGACGGCGCTTCTCACGCGTCAATTGCGGGTCAAAGGTCAAGGCCCGACCGTTTTTAAACCTGTCGTTTCAGGTTTTGATCCGGCGTGTGCGGCAGAAAGTGATTCAGGAATCCTTCTTGCCGCACAAGACCGTCCGTTCACGGATGAGTCACTCAACGAAATATCGCCTTGGCGCTTTGCCGCCGCGCTCGCGCCCGACATGGCCGCCAAGCGCGAGGGGCGAGACTTGCCCTTTGAGGAAGTTGTCGGCTTTTGCAGGTCCGCATTGGAAACGCCGCCGGTCCTTATTGAAGGTGTTGGCGGTATCATGGCGCCGTTGGCCCAGCGGCGGCTTAATATTGATTGGCTTGCCGCGCTTCACATCCCCGCGCTTCTCGTGGTGGGGTCCTATCTCGGCACAATCAGCCACACGCTGACTGCGGCGAACGCATTGAAGACCCGTTATCTCGAACTCGCTGGAATCCTGATTTCGGAATCGGAAGAGAGCCCGGTTCCCCTTGAGGAAACGGCAGAAGCCATTCGCTCCCATGTGCCGGGCGCAAGAATCGCCACGTTACCGCGCCGCCCGCTTGACGCCTGGGAAAGCCAGCCTGATTTGACCCATCTGGTTTCGGGTTAGGCTGTGTTCAATCCATTATACGTTGAACCATGTAGGACCCTGCCTACTTCACTTGTTTGATGTGCTCCGAGCTGCAGAGTGATTTTGCTTTGGCGATCCAGGGCTTGACCCGTTTTAGTGGAATATGTGCGCCCTACTCGCCACCGTGCTCTTTAAGTATTTTCTCTACCGCAGGTTGACCGTTACCGATGCCATTTGAAGCGGAGTCCAGCCTATGCTTCCCGTAATATTGGGGTCCGCTCCTTCAGTAAGCTTTGACTGCACCTGTTCGAATCTGGGGTTCTCCATCAAGTCATAAAGCGCCTGATCAGAAAGCGTTTGGCGCAGAGCGGCGTCGCAGACACCGCAATGACGAGGAGCTAGTGCCATGGAAGTTTCACAGTCTTCCTCTGGAGGTTGTGCGTAGTGCCAACTGGCGGATAGGTTGGACGCACATTGCCGAAGCTCAAGGGTACAGGGAATTTATGGAACTTAGTAGTGCAATCAGAATTAAGACACTATAGAATCCTGAAACTCGCGTCTCCACAATATCAACTATGAAGAATGGCATAGCCAAACGAATCTGACATATCTTATGCCTTAGCCATCACTCAGTGAGGCACAACAGGCGATGGGCAGCCGTCCAATTGAATATACCGACGACGTTTCGAGCGCCGGGTACAGTATGGTGATCGACGTGCGCTCGCCCACGGAATTTGCGATCGATCATATGTCTGGCGCGACAAACTTGCCCGTTCTAACTGATGAAGAGCGCGCGCGTGTCGGCACGATCTATAAGCAAGAAAACTCCTTCACGGCGCGTAAATTGGGTGCGGCTATCGTCTCGCGCAATATCGCGTACATGCTCGACGGGCCTCTAAGGGACATGGATACCGACTTTCACTCGCTGATTTATTGTTGGCGCGGTGGCCAACGATCTGCGTCTTTGGGAATTGTCTTATCTCAGATTGGCTGGCGAACTACGTTGCTCAACGGCGGTTATCGGACTTATCGCCGCAAGGTTGTGGCCGATTTAGAAGTGTTGCCCGGGCGCTATCGTTTTGTCTGTCTCTCCGGTCTGACGGGCACCGGCAAAACGAGATTACTCAAACACATGAAAGCCCAAGACTGTCAGGTCCTGGATCTCGAAGGCTTGGCAGAGCATCGTGGCTCTCTGCTGGGCTATATGCCGGGCGCACAACAACCATTGCAGAAGCAATTTGAGTCGCGTTTGTGGAATGCGCTCAGGTCCTTCGACGCGACCCGCCCGGTATGGGTCGAGTCCGAGAGCTACAAGATCGGCGCTTTATCTTGCCCGACTGAAGTCTGGAGGGTGTTGAGGCAGGCAACACGGGTTCGAATCGAGACGCCAATGGCCGCACGCGTGTTACTCTTGCTCGAGGATTATGCGCACTTTCTTGATTCACCGGAGAATTTACTCGAGACGATTCATCCCCTTAAGGAACTCCACGGCAAAGAGAAAGTCGAGCATTGGACGGAGCTTGTGAATGGCGAAGCTTGGACGGATTTTATTCAAGACATGCTGGAGGTCCATTACGACCCGGCCTACCGCCGGTCCCTCAAGCGTCACGGCGGCGAGGAACAGCATCATTTACCGCTCGAGTGCCATGACCATGTTGCGCTTGCGGGTGCTGCGGCCTGGTGCGAGTCCAAGTTCGGCAAGTAGGCGGCTCAAAATCCCGTCAGCGATAATTTTGGTTTGCCGCCTTTGACGACGCCGATGACGCGAGCCGCACCGTGCCCTACTTTGGTAAGTTCACCAAGGCAGCTAAGAACACGGTCCTGGGGTACGCTTGCGAGCAGACCACCGGAGGTTTGCGGGTCAAAAAGGAGCGAATAGAGAGGATGGATCGATGCTTCCCCTGTATTGGCAATGTGTTCGACGGCGCGGGCATTTTGAGGATGGAGTGTGCTTCGAATGCCTTGAGCCAACATTTCTTCGGCACCGGTGAGGACCGGCAGTAAACTTAAGTTGATCTCGCAGCCAATCCCTGAGGCCCGCGCCATTTCGAGCGCATGACCGGCAAGACCGAAGCCCGTCACGTCGGTGCATGCCGTGGCGCCATTGACGGCGAACACGTTGCCTGCGGCCTCCGACGTTTCCATCATCACCTCGAGCGCCTGGTCGATCCACCTTCCTTTGGCTTTGAGCTGCATATGCGCTGCAAGCAACGTTCCCGTGCCAAGGGGCTTTGTCAAAATCAATGCATCATTTTCCTGCATTCCGCCCTTTCGGAGAATGCGTTCCGCGGGAGCAAAGCCATTGATGGCAAAGCCCAATGCGATCTCCGTGCCTTCGCCGCTATGCCCGCCCATCAATTCCACATTCACTGAGCTGAAAGTTTCGAGCGCGCCGCGCAACATGAGAAACAAGTCTTCCTCAATGATCGAATTTAGCCCGGGCGGAAGCACAGCCACCGAAAGTGCGCTATGGGCCGCGCCGCCCATGGCGTAAATGTCGCCCAGCGCATGAGCCGCGGAAATTCGGCCAAACAGATAGGGGTCGTCGATAAAGGCGCGAAAGAAATCGATTGTGTGGAGTAGTACTTTTCCTTGCGGAGGCATAACGATCGTCGCATCTTCGAATTCCTCAATTCCGTTACCGGGGATGTTGTTTAATCGTTCGAGGGCACGCATCAGAATAATACTGCCGATTTTGGCACCACAGCCGCCACAGCGCATGAAACTATCGAGTGAAGATCCTCCGTTAAGTTCAATATTCTCCGTAGACGGAGCACTATTATTTGCGGCCATGTCGGGAAGCGTCGCATATTTGTCCATGAAGCGCCGATCGATCCAATCTTTCCATCGCCAAATATGTGATCCTCGGGTGCTGAAGCCGCGCCAGGAGGCCACGGCATTGCGGTCACCCGTGGAAATGAGGCTTAACCATTTCTTTTGAGGAGCGAAGGGTAGGGGATCCCCCTCTTCCAATACGAGTCGCAGGTTGCGCGCCAGCGGCGGGCCTTGCCGTACCGCCATGACGCCGGCTTTTTCCCTATGGTGATTGACCATGGTCGCAACGTCGCCAGAGGCAAAAACAGAAGGGTGCGATACTGAACGCAAGCAATCGTCGATGCGGATGAATCCCTCATGGGTGAGTTCCAGGTCCGTACTCGCCAGCCAGCCCGGTGCCATTGCCTGCGTGGTCCACAACACCGCGTCGAGATCTACCGCCTTGCCGCTCTCAAGCTCTACGCCGTCGCGCGTGACGCGAACGACGCGCTCAGGTACGTGAACGTGCACGCCGCGCGCGATCAGCGCGCGTAATAGTTTCCTACTGACACCAGGGTTATGAGTGGGTGTGATGCGCTCGCCATCGCCGAACAGATGAAGCGTTACGCCGGTTTCCGTGTTGCTGCTTGTGTGAAGCGCTTTACGGAATGCATGTTGTGCCGACAAGGTGAGTTCGACGCCGCTTGCGCCTGCGCCGACAATGCCGAGTACAAAAGGATCTCTGGGACTTTTCACAATGTCCATGAGAGTGCGCCAGTAGTCAAGAAACCCGGCGATGGGTTTGACGGGTGTCGCCAATTCGCCGCCGCCGGGCACACTTACCGTCGCAGGCACCGAACCAACATTGATGGAACAGAGGTCAAAGGGGACGGGCTCACGCGCCCTGCAGAGAACGCGGTTATGTTCAAAGTTCATACCTACCGCGTCATCTTTGTAAAAACGCCCACCGGCAAATTGTGTCAGGCGGCGCAAATCGATATGGATATCGTCGAATGTGTAATGGCCGGCAATCAGGCCCGGGAGCATGCCGGAATAGGGTGTGTGGGTGTCGCGGCAGATCACGGTGAGACGCACGCCAGGCACCGGCTTCATGCCGAAGCTTTTGAGCACCGCAACGTGGGAATGACCGCCGCCGATCAGGACCAGATTCTTCATCGCGGCTGCAACCTACCGTGTGTAAGCACGTGCGCCAACGTTCAAACGACTAAGCCCTCTCATGCACCCTCTCACCCACTCGGGGGGACAGGATGGGGTGAGGAGGTAGGTCGAAGGCAAAAGCGAGCACTTTTTAGCTGCCTTTGAGGGCCTTGGCGATGGCTTCGAAGGAGAACGGGAAGACGATCGTATTGGTGCGGTCGTTGGCGATGTCCTGAAGTGCCGAGAGATAGCGCAGCTGAATCGAATTTTCTTCCGTGGATAGAATTTTGGCAGCTTCGGCAATTTTCACAGCCGCCTGCTGCTCGCCTTCGGCGTTGATCACCTTTGCGCGGCGCTCGCGTTCGGCTTCCGCCTGCTTGGCGATCGCGCGGATCATGCTTTGGTCGAGGTCGACATGTTTAATTTCAACGTTGGCGACTTTGATGCCCCAGGCTTCGGTTTGCAGGTCTAAAATTTCTTGAATGTCGCGGTTGAGCTTGTTGCGCTCCGACAACATGTCGTCGAGCTCATGTTTGCCGAGCACGGAACGCAGTGTTGTTTGGGCCAGCTGGCTGGTCGCCGCAATAAAATTTTCAACTTGGTTGATCGCTAAGTTGGGGTCAACCACACGATAGTAGATCACCGCATTCACTTTTACCGACACATTGTCCTTGGAAATAACGTCTTGGCTTGGTACGTCGTGCACAAGGGTGCGTAAGTCCACCTTTACGATGGCCTGTACAAAAGGAATAACAATAATGAGTCCGGGTCCTTTAACGCTTGTGAAGCGACCGAGGGTGTAAATCACGCCGCGCTCATATTCGCGAAGAATCTTGATGGCCGAAGCCAAGACAACCAAAATCAAAAAAGCTGTGATGAGTAATTCCATGACGCGTTCCTTTCCCTGGGACACGGGGTGTGTTCGGGTCTTACTTGTCGATCGGTTTCACTTTCAACGTCAGTCCATCAATGCTGACGATTTTGACGGATCGGCCGGGTTCCAGCACCCAGTCGCACGTGGCACGCCAGCGTTCGCCATCAACGATCATCCAGCCGTAGTTGCCGTCCCAAGAATCAATAACGCCTGGCTGGCGCATCATGTGGCGCCTGCCGGTGACCACGCGCTTGGTCTGGGCACCTAGTGCAAAGATGATAACGGTGGCGACAAAAATGCCGGTGGCAATGGTGGTGGCGACGATGACTTGCCAGTCGAGGGTGAAGCCGGGCGCTTCGGTGTCGAACAGCATGGTGGCGCCGAGTGCAAAGGCGGCAAGACCGCTAATGCCCAGCGCCCCAAATGAAGGCGCAAACGCCTCGCCGATCATGAGCGCGATGCCCAATAGAAGAAGTGCCGCGCCTGCCAGGCTCACCGGTAAAACGCTTAACGCGTATAGTCCCATAATGAGTGCGACGAGGCCGAACGTACCGGGCATGATCGAGCCCGGATTGGCAAGCTCGAAGAACAGACCGTAGAAGCCGATGGTCATCAACAAGAAGGCGACGTTGGGGTCGGTGATCGCTGACAGAATTCGTGTTGCCCAATCGGGCTCGGCGCGCTCAAGGGTTACCCCTTCCACCTCGACCACGTAGTCTTCACCTTCTATCTTGACTGTGCGCCCGTTGGATTGTCCGATCAGGTCGGACAAATTGACCGCGACAAAGTCGACGATGTTTTGTTCGGCAGCATCCGTCGCTGACAGGCTTGCCGCTTGGCGCACGGCCTTGACGGCCCACTCCTGATTGCGCTTGCGCATTTCGGCGAGGCCCTTGATGTAGGCACTTGCATCATTGATCACTTTGGCGCGCATACTGTCTTGGTTGGACATGGTGGGCGTTTCGTCTTCCTCTTCGTCTTTGTCAGCGTCCTCATCACCGAGGTTGGGCAGGGGACTACTGCCGCCGATTTGCACCGGCGTTGCCGCACCTAAATTGGTGCCCGGCGCCATGGCAGCGATGTGGCTGGCATAAAGAATGTAAGTCCCGGCGCTCGCGGCCCGCGCGCCGCTCGGTGACACGTAACTTGCAACGGGGATAGAAGACGACAGAATTTCCTTGATGATGCGTCGCATGCTGGTGTCGAGTCCGCCCGGCGTGTCCATCTCAAGAATGATCAAGTCGATGTTGTCGGTACGCGCTTCGCGCATTTCTTTTTCGATGTAGTCGGCAAGTGGTGGCCCGATGGGTCCGTTGATCTCGAGCACGCGCGCAACCTTACCGCTCGACTGAGCGTTTGCCGTCACGATCCACTGTTGTGCAAAAAACACGAAAAGGCCCGCGGCGATGAATGCCAGGCTCAGTGTTTGAGAGGTCAGTCGGGGGTGCACGTCATGTCCTCCTCGGGCCTTACGAGTTCTAGTATGCCCCTAAGTCCTTGAAAGCCCAAAATTATAGATGGGGTCAAATACAACGAAACTCAAAGCCTGTCCGGGATGACGCATAGTGGAATTGCAGCCTCTTTGATACCAATTTCCGCTTGCAATTCCGAGTCGAGCTCGAGGGCGCGCTTAACTCAATGATGGCGCGGTCCGTGTCTCCCAAATCCTTCGTAGGCAAACGCCAGGCTGTGCACGATGTGAGTGCCGTCCGGCTCTTCCGATTGCTGGTCCTGTTGGCAATAGGTGAGGTTTTTGGCGGCATTTGCCGGTATCGGGCATGCCATGACAATCAAGGACAGAAGCAACGTGCTACGCATAAGCGGCTCTTTCAATCCTCGCCCTGTCTACCGATCGGATAGTCGCCGGCGGGCTCCATGATCGACTGGATCAACATGCGGTCGAGACGAAGGTCGCAGACGTCGCGGAATTGGTTAATGCCGATGGTCATGTTCTCGTGTCTGGCAGCAGGCTGAGCGCGGTAAGTCCCCAACAGCCGGTCCCACCAGGGTAGATTGAAGCCAAAATTACTGTTGGTCTCCTGAGGGACAATCGAATGGTGCACGCGGTGCATGTCGGGCGTGACGACGACCCATCGCGATAGGCGGTCGAGGGTTGGGGGTATGGTGACGTTGCCATGATTAAACATCGCAGTCCCATTCAGTAAAACTTCAAAAATGACAAAGCCGATGGCCGATACGCCCAAGGCGATGATTGCCACAAGCTTGATGATCATGGAGAGAAGAATCTCAATTGGATGAAATCGCGCGCTCGTCGTGACGTCGAAGTCGAGGTCGGTGTGATGCATGCGATGGAGCCGCCAAAGTGCCGGCGCCGCGTGAAACAGGATATGCTGAAGATAGATGATGAGATCGAGCGCGATAATGCTGACGATGATCGCGACGGGGTGTGGTAAATCTATGGAGTTGAGTAATCCCCAGCCCTGTTGCTCGGCGCTGAGTGCAACGAGGGCGGCGGTGCTCGGAAACGTGAAGCGCACGAGCGCAGCATTGAGCGCTGCGATCGCCACATTGTTAGGCCATCGCTGTCCGCGGCCGAACAAGAGCGGGCGTCGCGGATTTAACACTTCCCACGTCGCCATTATGGCAAAAATGGCACCAAAGGCACTCAGCCGAATGATCGTTTGATTGGAGACGATAAAGTCTTCTATCATAATGTTTCTTGATGATTCTCTGATCGCTTACAGCCTGGCCTCGCAAGCCAAACTTAACGCCGTTGTTAGACGGCTAAACGAACGTTCAAGAAAAACGTTAGACTTCGAAACGGCACCTTGAGTTAAGCAGCGACCGCTTTTTCGAGTGACGCCTCAACGAGCGAGATTGCCTCGTCTTCTTTAAGTTTCTCGACAGCGCCCACTTCGCGCGCCATGCGATCAAGCGCGGCTTCATAGAGTTGACGCTCCGAATAGGATTGTTCAGGCTGGTCGCCTGCTCGATGAAGATCGCGTACCACTTCGGCAATCGAGATTAAGTCGCCGGAGTTGATCTTCGCTTCGTATTCCTGAGCACGCCGGCTCCACATGGTTCGTTTGATGCGCGCCCGCCCTTTTAGGGTTTCAAGCGCTGATTTGACCGTGCCTGTACTGGATAGCGGCCGCATCCCGACATTCTTTGCTTTGGCTGTCGGCACGCGCAGCGTCATCTTGTCCTTATCGAACTGGACAACAAACAACTCCATGTTGATGCCTGCCACTTCCTGTTCTTCTACGTCAGTGATCTGTCCTACGCCATGGGCGGGGTAAACGACGAATTGTTTCAGTTTGAAGTCTAGCTTCCGGGTTGGTTTTGGTTTTGCCGCAACCTTTGGGCGCACGCTGGGGGACTGCTTAGGCTTTTGTTTGGCGGTACTCTTTGCCGCTGTTTTTGACACCGTTTTTGCGGCCTTTTTTGAGGTGGATTTTGTCACTCTCTTTGAGGCCGACTTTGAAGCCTTTTTGGCAGACGATATTGCGGGTGATTTTCTTCCTGTCTTTGTGGTTTGCTTTCTTGCCATGTTTATTCTCGATTAGACGTCGCCCACTGCCCCTGAATTGCGATGCGACTGCCTTAAGATGACGCAGACGTGCACAAACCATCACAAGCGCTTGGTTTTAGCCTATAAAATCAATGCGCCCTTCGTGTCGTATGTGGTGTACTGCCTGCTTGTGTCGACTGTTCCTGCGCCACTCTGCCGCAGTTCATCAAGAGTCGCGATCTTCCCGCCAATTCTGGTGCTTACAAAGCACTTGAAGGGGCCAAGCGGCTCATATCCCCAATTCTCGGCGCTCTGCGTGCCTATAAGACTTGCCGTTGGTCCTCCTAAAATGGCCGAATCTTCATTTCTTATAATTGTCCTAAAAATATCACAGATTTACGGCAAAATAAAGCCACGTTAGAAAATAATAATAGAATTTTGATGAAGTATTATATGAGGAATAAAAAGTATAAATCTAATTCTGATTATTAATACTTAGTTAAAAATACGGGTTTACGTGAATTTTAAGAGCCTTTTCCTGGATCTTCACTAAAATACTTTTCATATTTGCCTTTTGTAGTCTCGAATTCTGCGGCATCCTCGGGTGGTGTGCCCTTGACCGTAATGTTCGGCCAAGTATCAGCAAATTTTGTATTTACTGCTAGCCACTTGCCGTTATCCTCGTCCTCGGTATCAGGAACGATTGCGTCCACCGGGCATTCGGGCTCGCAAACGCCGCAATCGATGCATTCTTCCGGGTGAATGACCAGCATATTTGCCCCCTCGTAAAAGCAATCGACGGGGCACACTTCGACACAATCCATGTATTTGCATTTGATGCATGCATCTTTGACGACGTAGGTCATACCTGATCTGCCTTCATTGTTGTTACCCGAAAGCCTTACGTTGAGGCGGGCATCAAAGTTAAAACTGCAAACTTGGAATTCTAATTAGAATCTATTCCAAGTCTTTCCAATACACGCCGTCGCGCGTCACCACGTTCGCGATCCGATACGTGGATAAGTCCACCAATACGCCTGAGCAGGTTGGCCTCATAATCGTGCAAAACACCGTCGGCATACGCTACTTCCCATAGCATTTCAATCAGGTGTATCCGCTCATCATGGCTAAAATTCTGCTTGACTTGATTGGTGAACTTGTGGAGTTCAACGGCTTGGTCCTGGAACTCTAAAGCCAAACTCAAAAGGCTTTCTGCCTCTGCCTTGCCGAGGCTGAACCGGTCCCGAATTAGCTGATTAATGGTCTCGGCTTCTTCATCTGAATAGTCTCCGTCGAGACAGGCCGCCTCAACGAGAAGAGTGGCCGCCGCAAGGGCCTGCTCCTCGTGGCTATGAGGAAGTGCCGTTGTCTTGCCCCCGGTTTGATTGAGATAGCCGCCATTCTGGAGAAATGTTTTTATTTTCTTCAACATCGGCTTATCCGTAACATGCGGCTTGGGTATCTCCAAGTTGTCTTGCCCTTCTTATTATTTGGACCGTTTACCTCGCCTCCCCCTTGAAACGAAAGAGCGCACGCCGTTCCTTTTTTGTCGGGCGCCCCTTTCCGGGTTCTCTAGTGGTGGATTGTCGCATCAGTGTCAGTTGGTCGCAGTTGCCAGGCGTTAGGTTCTCATAAAGCAGGTGTGCTTCGGGAGCTGGACCACGACGAGTACCAGCATTCAACACACGCACAACTTTGATTTGCCGGTTTAGTGGAAACGTAAGCACGTCATTTGGCCGAACAATATGGCTCGGCTTGGTGATACGCTCCATTTGGCCGTTTGCTTGGTACCGTATTTTGCCGCCAGTGACAAACCGTGCGGCTAAAGTTCGAGTTCTGAAGAAACGAGCAAACCAAAGCCACTTATCAATTCGCTGCACGGCGTCACTGTTCATTCAATTTGTCCGTTGACGTTAGACGGCGCAAAACCGCGAACGGTGAATCTGGCAGGCGCAAAGTAGAACCGGGCTTGGTTTGTGCGCTCTTGCCGTTTGTAGTGGTTTTTGACTTTCCCCTTCGCGTACGTTCATTTTTGTTCAATTTTTCAATATAAGATCGTCGCTTGTGGCTGCGATACCAAAGTTTCTGTTGATTTCCGCCCACCTTCGTTGGGCGGCCCTTGCGAAATCCTAATCCGCTAAGGATGATTTCCATGTCCGCATTACTGCATCCAACTGAAGCAACCATATCTTTGGTAATTTCAAATCTTGTTGGCCGATGGGAAGCGGAGTTCGACACAGAATTGATCTGACTACTGGGAACTGGCTCGCTTTTTTCAGCCTGGAAAAATTGAGGTTCTTTTTGCCTTTTTATTTGTTTTTTCATCTCTATACGAATTAATTCAGCCAAGCGTTCAAGTATGTCGATTCGTACGGCACGATTTCCAAGGGGTCGATATCCGCAGGCGTGGTAAAACGAGGAGGGTATGTCTGAAGAGACAGAAAATGAACATAATCCGTCCTGTGGTGGTCTCACGGCTGAAAATCGCTGCTTGGAATTGGCGTTGCGCCACAAGAGTGCTAACAATGCGGCGGACGCTGGCTTTAAGAGCTTGGGCAGATAAATGCTGAATTCTCCGAAGCGCACGCCGAGGTGGCGAAGAGTCGCTCGCTCAAATTGTTTTAGAGTTCTTATCTGATCGACGGCGGCCGCCCTTTCTAGGTTGCCGAAGCCCTCGATCAACTGAAATCCGATGCCTCGCGCCAAACCCGTGACGTCGGACCGCCGCTTTTCTTCGACAGCACATCTCAAATTAAGAATAGGGGATAAATGCGTTCGAAGGTACGAATCCAACCAGCTTCTAAGCCGACCTAAAACGCGCTCACGCAATTGAAACGATAGTTCGTCGAGATCTATCAGCTTTATCTCGGGTGCCAACCAGTGTTGGCCAATTTCCAACTTTGCAATCGGCGACTCATCCCACCAGAACTTACCGGTTTCACTCAGTTTAATGTCTGCGTCGTCAGTTTCGGCGAAGAGCCATGCTCGACTAAGGATTTCTGGCTCTAGTGCTTTAATAGCAGCAGCACGCAACACCTTGCCATGAGTGCCTTGCACACGGGGATCCGGGAAGAAGTGCAGTCCCTGCAGGCGTCCTAAATACTCACCCTCAACAGTGACCTCACCATCAGCTGTGACGCCAGCTAGAAGCTCGTCGTTTTCTTTGAGGCGCTTCATAAGGACGCTGGTCCGCCGATCTACAAAGCGTTGAATCAGACGCTGGTGTAATGCGTCTGACAATTTATCCTCTATCCGGCGGGTGTTCTCACGCCAAAAGGCGACGTCTTCAACCCAAGCCGTGCGATTGGCGACAAACGTCCATGTTCTGATATGAGCTATTCGATTAGCGATTGTGTCCAGGTCGCCGTCGACGCGATCAAGCTTGCTGACGCTTTTGGCGATCCAGTCTCCCGGGATATACCCACTATCCTCCATCAAATAAAAATAAATATTTTTCAGGAGGCGTACGTGCTCATCTATCATGACTTTGCGAAAATCTGGAATCTGACAGACCTCCCAGAGCCGGCGGATTGATGCGGGCGAGCACGCCATTTTTGAGATTTGCGGCATCTCCGAAAGTGCTTGTAAGGCTCGGACATCCACGGCACGCCGTGCTCGGACTAAACAACGGTGTAAGGCCTGGGCTTCAAGGCTTTGAATCAATCGTGTTACCGAACTGAAGTCGAGTGATTTATTTCGCCATTGCAAAACGCGGATGGGATCAAAGCGATGATTTTCAATTTGCTCAACCAAATCTTCCGATATGACCGCTATGTCAGCAGTTGTTCCGAACGTGCCGTCATTAAGATAACGCCCGGCTCGACCTGCGATTTGAGCTGTTTCGGCAGGCTTCAGGGATCGTATAGCCGCACCATCGAATTTGGTCAGGCTTGCGAAGGCAACATGATCGACATTCATATTAAGCCCCATGCCAATCGCATCTGTTGCAACCATAAAATCGATATCGCCAGATTGATAAAGAGCGACTTGTGCGTTGCGGGTGCGAGTTCTTAACGCGCCCATTACTACTGCGGCACCTCCGCGATGGCGTCTAATCAATTCGGCAATGCTGTACACGGACTCTGTAGAAAAGGCGACAATGGCGCTGCGGCGCGGCAGGCGGCTTAGTTTGCGAGGTCCAGAATAAGACAGATTGGAGAATCGAGGACGGTTGGTGAACGAGGTGTGGGGTAGTAGATTCTTGATCAGGGGCCGCATGGTTTCTGCCCCAAGAAGCATAGTCTCTTCACGCCCTCTGGCGTTGAGGAGTCGATCGGTAAAGATGTGGCCCCGCTCCGGGTCCTCCGCCAACTGAATTTCATCGACAGCCAAAAAGTCTACGTCCATATCAAGCGGCATCGCTTCGACGGTGCAAACAAAATATTGTGGATGAGGAGGGACAACTTTTTCTTCGCCTGTAATGAGTGCGGCGGCGGATACTCCTCGCTTAGCAACAATTCTGTCGTAAACCTCGCGTGCAAGCAGTCTCAACGGCAAGCCGATCATGCCGCT
>PVBE010494473.1_pt1 | contig 83345 bp, 73 predicted proteins | sample 1631181 | NCBI WGS metagenome assembly PVBE01 (sample SAMN08397723, study PRJNA350692) | Marine metagenome, whole genome shotgun sequencing project. | isolation source: water | place: Pacific Ocean | collected 2012-04 | reverse complement strand
GGTGCAGCGTGAGGAGGAACCGGCCGCAGCCATCGTAGTCGTACTGCGTCGACGTGCTTCCGGAGAGCGGCCCGCGGCTCCAGGAGCTCCGTGTCTCTGCGCGGTGGCCTTCCACCTTCACGTCGAGTCGGGTGCCAGAGCCGGATGCGGCCGAGCGGTGAATGCTGCCACCGCTGGAGACAACCAGCTCCATCGGTTCTGTCACGACGTTGACGCATGCGACTTTGCCTTCCAGAGTCGCTTGATACGCTCGCTCGAGAGCGGGACGGAGCTCGTCCGGGTCGGTGACGTTTTCCGCGTGGCCCCCAAAGGCTTCGACGATCTTATCGTAACGAATGTCTGGCGTGTATCGCGCCACGCGCTCTTCATATCCTTCGGGCAGACCCATTTTGGCTTCCATGGTCCCGCCAACGATGCCACCGTTGTTGTTGACGATGAACACGATCGGCGCGTTGTGCCTCACCGCGGTCTCCATCTCCATGCCGTTGAACCCGAATGCGCAGTCGCCATTGACGCTAACAACTGGCACATCCGGCCGCGCGATCTTGGCGCCCACCGCGAACGGGATGCCGACGCCGATGCAGCCATTGGTCCCCGCGTTGAGGCGGCTTGCCGGTGTGTAACTCGGCAACACCTGGCGTCCGGTTGCGAGCGTGATCTGCCCGTCGACAGTGTAGATCGTATCGCGGGGGAAGACGTTTTGGATTTCATTCATCATCCGATAAGTCCGAATCGGCTTGGCGTCGGAGTTCAACAGAGGTTCGAGCGACTTCCCGTTGGACTCTGCTTTTTCGCGCAAACTTGACAGCCACGGTCCCTCTTCGGCGCGATCGGCTATGCCTTCGGTTTTGCCTTGCATCTCGGTCAGGAGCTGATTGAGCACCGCTCCCGCGTCGCCCACGAGGCCGACTTCGGTGGCGCGGTTGGCACCGATCTCCTCGGGTTCGATGTCGATGTGGATGATCTTGGCGTCGGGTGCGAACCGCTTGCCGAAGTCGAACATCCAGTTCAACCTCGCGCCGGCGACCAGAACCACATCGGCACCGCGCATGATGTTGCTGCGCGCCGCGCCCATGTTCAGCGGATGGTCGTCAGGGACGAACCCGCGACCCATCGGCGACGTCATGAAAGGCATGCCCAAGGTTTCGGCGAGTTCCTTGAGCTGGTCTCCGGGATCGGCCCAGCGGACTCCCTTGCCGATGATCATCGCCGGTCGCTCGGCGTTCATCAGCAGCTCCGCGGCACGCTTGACGTCTTCGGGGTCGGCCTGCGGGGTCGCGCCGGTGTAGTATCCCTCCGGCCATTCGACGTCTTCTTCTTCTACCATTGCGGACAGAATGTCGGACGGCATGTCGAGGTAGACTGGTCCCGGCCTGCCGCTCTTGGCTTTGCGGAACGCCATGCTCATGAAATACGGGATTCGCTCGGCGCTGTCGATCTGGACAGACATCTTGGTGATGCCGCGGAACATCGGGACGTTGTCGGTCTCCTGGAACGTGCCCGAGTAGCGACCGCCCTGCGGTCCGGAGCCGCCCAGGATGACCAGCGGCATGCAGTTGTCGAACGCGACATGGGCGCCGGTGACGCAGTTGGTCACGGCGGGGCCGGCGGCGATTACGCACACGCCGACCTGGTTTCGGACGTATCCGTAAGCCGCGGCGGAGAACGTTGCGGCCTGCTCGTGGCGAACGCCGATCGGCCGGACGCCGATCTGGGACGCATAACCCAGGATTTCGACGATCGGCCCGCCCGGCACGCCGAAGACCGTCTTGACGCCTTCTCTTTCTATCGACCTCGCGACGAGGTCAGCTCCTTCGATCTGAGTCACCGGTGTCCTCCTGTTTTTCCGTCACGCTCCTTGGTTTCGGCGGCGCTTTGCATGGGGCGGAGCGTTTGCGGCCCTCATCGCCATTTCGCACTGTTGTTCGCTGTCAAATGCCCGTTGTCAAACCCGAACTCGGCGAAACAGGCCGTAGCATCGGACGCGATCCGGTTCGTTGACTCGCGCTATCTCATCTTCCACCGGGGTTTGCGCTTTTCGGAGAAGGCTTTAGGCCCTTCGATGGCGTCCTCCGTGCCGCCCACGATCTGGGCGATCGGGCCGGACAGCTTCATCGAGTACTCGACCGGCAAATTGCGCCCTTGGTACACGATCCTCTTGATGGATTGCACTGCCAGAGGGGCGCACATCTTAATCTCTTCCGCGATGCGGTCTACTTCCTTGAACAGCGCGTCACGGTCTTCGACGACTTCCTGAATGAGGCCGATCCGGTACGCGCGGTGCGAATCGATTCGGCGGCCGGTGAGCTGCATGTACAGCGCCTCGCCGAGCGGAACCATGCGCGAGAGGTTGTGCAGACCGTACCCGGCCAAGATGCTCCATCGGGGTTCCGGCAGGCCGAATTGGGATTTCCTGGTCGCAACACGGATGTCGCACTGCAGCGAGACCTCAAGTCCACCGGCGACACAGAAACCGTCAATCGCGGCGATGATGGGCTTGAACACGCCGCGGTCCGCCCAGGTCAGCCCCGTGGTCGCGCCGACCCGACGATCGCCCGCGGCGTCGAGGCTCGCGCGTTCCTTGAGGTCCATGCCCGCCGAGAACGCACGTCCGCCGGCGCCGGTTACCACGGCGAGCTGCATTTCAGGGTCGTCGCGGAAATCTTCGATCGCCTCGACCAACCCTCCGCTCAGTTCGCGGTTCAACGCGTTGAGCGAATCAGGCCGGTTCAGGGTTATGTAGGCGACGTTATCTTTCTTTTCGTACAGGATCGTCGATGTCGAAAGAGTCATGGCGTTCTCCGTTAAAAGATGTCGATCGATTTCGGGTCCCATTTCGATGGTTTGAGCAGTTGAGATCGGCGTTCCGGCGTCTTCGGCACACTGCCTGAATCTGTCAGCGGGAGTGTATTCCGAACTGGGTCGGGTGTCAACGCGATGTACTCTCACGTTCCCCCGCCGCGATGCACCCGGATTGGCTGCTCAGCGAAGCGGGTCGGGATATCGGTGTGATGGGCGGCGGCAGCACGTGAGTCGTCCGCGTGCTCAACAGATATCGCGAGTGGCGACGGCAATTACCTGCTGGCGGTTGAGCATCATCCGTTGGCGGGTACGCTGGAGCGCATCTGCATCAACTCAACGAGGCGACAATCAGTCAGTTTCGACTCCTATGTCGACTGAATAGATCGTCCCAGTGAACGCGAACGGCGCATCGTAAAGATCGGTGATCGGCGCCAGCACATCCTTGCCGATGTCGACCCCGCCGACCCTCGACGCCTTCATGACGGCGGGGATGCGCGTCACGCCGGCCTCGGCGCCGTCGATGGTGAACGTCGCGGTCGCTCCGGCGTCGCTCGTGTACGCGAACGTTAGCCCGATGACCGTTCGGCCATCGGGTAGGCTCGCGGAGGATCGTCCGACGGTTAGGCTGCCAGAGGCTTTATGGGCAAGCACCAGGCGATTGCTTTGCACGAACAGCGAGAACCCGTCCGTAAACGAACCGTGAGAGTAGATCACGCCTTCGGTTTCCGGGCCGTCGAGCTCGACGTCGGCTGCCAGCTTCCAGTCTCCTGCTCTGAGTTGAGGACCCAGAGCCGCCGGGACGTGAGCTCCGGGCGAAACGAAGCGGTAGTTCGAGGTCTCGTGGTAGGCGCCCGGATGCCTGCTCGGACCGGCTTTCTCGAAGCTGCGATCATCGAGCGGCAGCACCCCGTAGCGGCCGGCCTCGATCCACCAGAGATCAATCATCCTTCGCAGGCGCTCCGGTTCCAATGCGGCGAGATTGCGAGTTTCCGCGAAGTCTTCGTCGAGGTGGAAAAGCTCCCACCCTTCGGTGTCGTAGTCGTCGCCTGGTTCGTGACGGGTGACGGCCTTCCAGCCGTCGATCCAGAGCCCTCGGTTGCCGATCACCTCGAAGTATTGGATCGGCTTTTCGGACGGGACATCCGGCTGCGTATACGTGTATGCAAGACTAGTGCCGGAAATCGGAATCTGGTCGTATCCACGGTAACTCGTGCGTGGCTGAACGCCAACCATCTCGAGGATCGTTGGAGCAATGTCGCTAACGTGGTGGAACTGATTGCGGACACCGCCGGCATCCTCGATCCTTGACGGATGGTGGATGATCAACGGCACCCTCACGCCGCCGCCGTGCGTGTCCTGCTTGTACCATCTGAGCGGCGTGTTCCCGACCTGCGCCCATCCCCACGGTATGTCGGCGTAGCTCTTGGGACCGCCGATGTCATCGAGTTCAGCCTGAATCGCGTCGAAGTCTTCCTCGGCGTCGGGCCTGCCGATCGCCCCGCCAAGGGTCAGCCCAGCGTTGGTGGCGTTTCGAGTCGAGCTCGGGCCAGCCTTCGCCACGCCGTAAGGTCCGCCATTCTGGCTCGTGCCGTTGTCCGCCGTGAGCACTATCACCGTGTCGTCGAGCTGCCCCGTCTGCCGCAAATGGTCGATCAGGCGACGGATCTGCGCGTCGGTGTGATCCAGGAATCCGGCCCAGGTCTCTTGCAGCCGGCACATGAAGCGCCGTTCGTTTTCGCCGAGTTCGACCCAGGGCTTCACCTCTGGATTCCTGGGCGCGAGCTCGGTGTCCGCGGGTATGATTCCGAGCTCGAGCTGTCGCTGGAAGTATCGCTCGCGGATCACGTCCCAGCCCTCGTCGAAGCGGCCGCGGTACTTGTCGATGTATTCCTTGGGGGCTTGGTGTGGGTAGTGCATCGCGCCTGGGGCGAAGTACATGAAAAACGGGGCATCCGGATAGATCGATTGCTGGTCGTTGATGAACTCGATCGCATGGTCGACCAGATCCTCGGTGACGTGGTATCCCTCTTCCGGAGTCTTCGGCGGATACACCGGGTGATTGTCGTACGTGAGCTCAGGGTAGAACTGGTCCGTGGAACCCGGCAAGAAGCCGTAGTACCGGTCGAATCCGCGCTGGAGCGGCCAACCGTCACGAGGCCCGGCGGCGGAGTTGTGCTCAGACGGATTGAGATGCCACTTGCCCAGGGCGAACGTAGCGTAGCCTTCTTCGTGCAGCATTTCCGCCAGAGTCGCCGCGTGCCTGGTCACGAGCGCGCGCTGGCTCGGGTAGCCGATGTCGTGGTAGTTGGCGATGTTGCCCATCCCGACGGTGTGGTGGTTTCGTCCGGTCAACAGAGAAGCGCGAGTGGGCGAGCAAAGCGGCGTTACGTGGAAGTTGGAGTACCGCAGGCCGCCGTCGGCAAGTGAATCGATATTCGGCGTGTCGATCGTGGAGCCGAAGCAGCCCAGATTCCCGAACCCAGTGTCGTCAAGAAGGACTATCAGGACGTTGGGGGACCGGCCGTCGTGCGACGACGGAGGCGTGGGCCAATCAGGTTCCGAGTCCTGGTAGGTGGCTCCGATCCGTCCACGGAATTCGTTTTCGCTTGTCATCGCCGTTCACCCCGCGTTGAAGAAATTGGAGACTCGCAATTGAGCGAAGGCCTGCCTACGTGCATCCTCGTTGGTCAGTCGTTGAACACCGTCGTGCCGTCCGACCCCAGCACCTCGCATTCGCCGTCCGAATAACCGAGCAAATTCACGAGAACCCGCCTGCTGTCCTGGCCAAGAATGGGCGCCGCCCTCCATCGAAACTTGTCGAGATAGTTGCCGATTATGGATTGGCCGTCGTATCGCTTTAGCCCGATTTCGGGTTCGTCGAGATCCACGAAATAATCTCTGGCTGCCAGATGAGGATCGGCGAGCAAATCTTGGTTGGTCGCAACTCTGCCCGCGGGAACGCCTGCCGCTTGGAGTTGCGTCATGACATCGACTGGTTCCCGACGGCCCGTCCACTCGGAGACGACGGCGTCGAGTTGTTCTTCGTTGTCTTTGCGGCCGCTCAGCTTCGAGAACCGGGCATCGAGCAATCTGTCGTCGCCGATTACCGAGCACAGTGCTTGCCATTCGTCATCGTTCGTCACCGAAATCGCGACCCATTTGTCGTCGCCCTTGGCTCGGTAGGCGCCGTGAGGGGCGTAGTCAGGGCGCTTGTTGCCTTGCAGGGTTGGTGTCTGAGCGGTGGCGGAACTTGCGACCAGATGCTCGCCGATCATGAGCACCGGGCTGTCCGCGAGCGCCAGATCGATGTACTGGCCTCGACCGGTCAGCCGACTTCTCCTCAGATATGTCATGACCACGCCGACGAGGTTGAGAGCCGACACCGGGTCCGCGTACGACATTCCGGATTGAAGGGATTTGCCGGGTTCGTATCCTATCAGCGATGAAACCCCTGACATCGCCTCCCCGGTGGAACCGAATGCCGGAAAATCGGCGTACGGTCCCTCCGCGCCGAAGCCGGGCATGGCGCACATCACGATGCTCGGGTTTGCCTCTCGGATCGCGTCCCACCCGAGATCGAGGTTGCGCATGACCCTGGGGCGGAAGTTTTCGACCACGACGTCGGACACGGCCACGAGCTCGAGGAAGATCCTCCGGCCCACTTCGGTGTCCAGGCGCAAACCGATGCTGGATTTGTTGCGGTTCAACTTGGCGTAAAGGCCGCCGAGCCTATCGGCGGGAAGCCGGGGATCGCTCACTTTGATGACTTCGGCCCCAAAATCACCGAGAGTCCTCGTGCCCAGCGGCCCAGCCCATACCCTGGTCAGGTCGACCACCCGAACGCCACTCAGCGCTCCGCCGGCTCGGGAGGCCGAGGTCTCTGGTGTGCTCATCGGCCTAATATTTCTTCGGTGTGCTCGCCGAGAAGCGGAGCTCGGCCGAGCGTCTGAGTCGTGCCAGGCGCCACGAACGGTAACGTCGGATAGACAGCCTTCCCCGCGACGGGATGATCTATCTCCTGGAAGAGCCCTCGGTCGTTGTATTGAGGGTCGGCAAGCACCTCGTCGAGTTCCTGCACGGGCGCTACGGGAAGCATCCAATCTCTCGACGCCTCCAGGAAGATCTCCCGCTTGGTTCTGCCTTTCATCCAGGTCTTCAACAAACCTTCCATATCGTCCAACAATTTGGCAAAGCCGGTCGTGTCGTCAATATCTGAATTTGCGAAGAAGTCCTCGCTACCGATCATCAGGCACAGTTGTTCCCAGATCGCGGGACTGCCTCCGCCGAACGTCACGTATCCGTCGTCCGCGGGCAGCGTTGCCAAACCGGGCGGAAAGGGCCGCGTTGAAAGAGCGGACTGTCGATGACCGTTTCGTTTCCTGACCGCGCCATCCATCTCCAAAGTGATCTGGTGCAAATTGGCCAGCGTTTCGATCATGGACACCTCGATGAGCTGCCCGACGCCGGTCATGTCCCGTTGGAACAGAGCTATCTCGACGGCGTTATGGGCGTTGAGAGCAGCCAGGTAATCAGGTTGGCGCCCCGGGAGCATCAGCGGCTCCTCCGTTGGTTCGCCCGTGATCGAGAGGTAGCCTCCCAAAGCCATCTGAACGATGGGCGTCGACTTCCACCCCGAGTATGGACCCGTGAGTCCGAATGGCGTGACGCAGAGATCGATGAGTCCGGGGTTCTCGGCGGCGAATCTATCGACGGCCAGCCCGGATGTTTTGCGGTAGCTCAGGTCCCAGTCCTCGACCAGGATATCGGCCTTCGAAACGAGGGAGACCAGGTCATCCCTGCCCGCGTCGGTCTCCCAGTCGATGAGCACGCTCTTCTTGCCGGTGTTGTTGTACAGGTACAGCGCGCTGGATTCGGCGTGATTGTCGCCCGCCAGGAAAGGACCGATGTGTCTCGACCAGTCGCCGAGAGGCTGCCGTTCCACTTTGACGACGTCAGCGCCGAAGGCGGCCAACAGCCTCCCGCAGAAAGGTCCGGCGACCCCCTGCGCTGCTTCGACCGCCTTGATGCCATGGAGCGGCAGATCCTCGACTTTCCGCTCGTTCTGTTCCGTTGGATTGTCCATAATTGAAAGAAAGCCTATGGGCGCACTGCGCGCTTTGGTCGCTGCGCGAGCTTCGCGAGCATCGGCTGCGCCAGCTTCACGAATTTGCAGGCGAGACGCCTGGTATCTCGCGGGTCGATCAGGTCCACGACGTCGCCTTTGTGGGCCGCTCTGAACGGGGACCTCATCTTCAGCAACCTGTCTTCGATCATCTGTCGATGGGCGTCCGGATTCGGAGCCGCCTCGATCTCGCGCCTGTACGCCGCAGCGACGCCGCCCTCGATAGGAATCCCGCCCCACTCGCCTGCTGGCCAGCCGAACCTAAGGTTCAAGCCGTTCGGATGTCCGAGGCTGTTGGGTGCGTCCGCCGCCACGCCGTAGGATTTTCGAACGTTGAACTCGATCTTCGGCACGTCCGCCTCGGCGCTGGCGATGAGCGCGCGAATGCCCCTTCGCATCGTCGCCTTGCGTTCGGCGTGCGAGCCAAGCATGAATCCTGGCATGTCCAGGAATATTACCACGGGCAAATTGAAGGCGTCGCACAAGTCCACGAAGTGAGCGTACTTGTCCGCGCCGTCGCCATCCATCGCGCCGGCCAGCTTGGTCGGGTCGCTGCCGAGCACGCCGACGCTGTAACCGTCCAGGCGCGCGAACCCGGTAATGATGGCGCCGGCCCAATGGCGTCGCATCTCGAAGAATTCGCCGTTGTCCACGACCAGCCGAATCAGTTTGCGCGGATCGTAGCTGCGTTTTCGATTAGCGGGAATTATTGTCAGAAGCTCCTCAGGCCTACGATCGGGCGGATCTCCTGTCTCGACTCGGGGCGCCACGTCATTGGTCGTGTCTGGCAAATACGAGATAAACTTCTTGATCTGGTCGAAGGCGTCCTCTTCCGATTCTGCCTCGTTGTCGACCTGGCCGCTCTCGTGGACGTGCATCATGTGCCCGCCGAGTTCTTCTTTGTCCAACGTCTCGCCGATCGCGCGACGGACGACGGGTGGACCGGACGGGAAGATCTGCGACTGCTTTTTGATCATGACGGTGAAGTGCGACATGAGCGCGTGAGCCGCTGGCCACCCGGCGACGGCACCCATGATTCCGGCGGCGCAGGGCACGCGCCGCAGAACCTCGGCGTTTCGCCACCACAGGCCGCCGTTCGGCAATCCCATGTGACCGGACGCCTCGTCGGATTTCGAGCTGTGGCCGACGCCCTCGATGAGCTGGACGTACGGGATGCCATATTGGATGGCGAGCGGCTGAACGAAATCCTGCGGGTTCTTGTGGACGTTGTGCGGGCTGCCTCCCGAGATCGTGAAGTCGTCGCCGCCGATGGCGACCGGCCTTCCGTCGATCTCGCCAAGGCCCATCACGTATCCACCCGGCGTGAAGCCGGTGAGGTTGCCCTCGGCGTCGAATTCGGCGGCTCCCACCATCGGGCCCGATTCCATGAAACTCCCCGGGTCGACCATCTTGTCGATGCGCTCGCGGATCGTGTACCGGCCACCATTGTGCTGTCGATCGATTCGTTCCTGGCCGCCCATCTCCTTGGCGAGCTCGTGGATGTAATTGATGTCGTCCACGGCCTTTTCCCAGGGCATCCCAGGCTTCCAAGACTCTCTCGTGAGATCGATTGGCATCTAATCCTCCCTATTTGTATTGCCGAGTCAGTTGATTGCCGCCACGCTGGGTGATGTGTATCTTCGCTGGAGAATGTGTTCCAAATTTGAAAGTTGTTCTAAGCGTTGGTTGATCGGGTCGGTTACGGCTCGAAAAGACAGTTCTCGGCCGAATCCCGCGGCGACCAGCCAAGCACCTCTTTGGTATGAGACAGGTCCCGATAATTCCATCGGTTGTTCGACACCGCGTAGAACGTGTCGTATCTGACGCTGTCCGGGGCCTCGATGCACTTCAGGAGCATGTCGACCGTGTCTCGATGACTCAGGTAGACAGAGTTCTCCCGGACTGTCGTCGGCCTGTCTTCTTTGCGAACCGCCCCAATCCGCACGTTGATGAACGACATCCCGTACTCGTCGGCGTAATGCCGGCCCAGGGCTTCGCCCCAGACTTTTGACGCGCCGTACAGACCAGCCGGCCGAACCTGCTCGTGAGTCATCAGCGGGAAGCCAACCGGAACCCGATCGTAGCGGCCCGCACAGATATCGGAGTACGGCGGAACCTTCTCGAAGCCGTGAATGGCGGCGCCGCTGCTTGCAAACACTACGCGTCTTACGCCCGCCAAGCGAGCCGCTTCGTACACGTTGTATGTGCCGATCAAGTTGCCCTCGTGGTGACCCTCCCAGTCCAACCCACTGATGTACGCGGCCAGATGCACCACGACGTCTTGGCTCACGAAGGCTGGCTTGATGGCTTCCAGGTCGGCTACGTCAGCCCGAACGTTGGCGACCCCATCGACGTGACTTCGGTTGAGAGCGGTCAACTCGTACCCTCCGACCAGTTGCAGGCGGTCCTTCAAGAGACCTCCGATCAGGCCGCTCATGCCGGTGATCAGGACTCTCTTCGCCATTGTTGCTCTCCTCTGCACGAGTGGCGCCAGACACCGTCTCGCTCTTGATGTTGGACGTCCCGAAAGGAACCCGCACAGCGGTGGGAGCGATCTTCCAGGCTGGCGCCTACTGTATGCGCCGCCGCTGATCGTGTCAAAAACCTCGCCGTGTGCGCGGACTGAACCAGTAACGCGGTCTGCCTCGCCGGATGTTCCTCAGCGAATCACGCATGCTGCCTCCGTCCTGGAACGGAAGGATCATATTGGTCCAATTAACGCAGGGATTCAGGGACGACATCCGCGAACCCAGAAGCGAAAGGTATGTCAAATAGAGGGTGGATTGACACGGCTCGCCGGCAACGAGCGCGCGAAATAGCGCTTGACACCGTCAACCGCGGGTCATAAAGTATTTGTGTCCTCGAAGGTCGTTCTTACGTCAAGATCGAAGCATTTGGGGCGAACACCCCAAGCGGCATGTCATGAGGAACGCGTTCAACGCGCTTGGTGGAACAATATGGGCGGAGGCTGCTTGACATGGTCGATTCTGATCGCACCGAACGTTTCCCGGTAAACTGGGACGACCCCGCCGACGCGGAACTGTCCTGGAACCAGGACATGATGCACCACCCCGACACCAGGACGCCGCTGGGATTCGAGCTTTACAACGAACCCAGCAGCCGCGGCCGCGGCGTATTAATGACCGAACAGAACACACCCACTCAAACCAGATCGGTTCTGGTCAACTACTACATGTTCGGCTGCCAGCAAAGTCAGTCGCCCGCCCCGTCGGGAGCCACTCCGTCATGGAGCGAGCAGCTAGCTGAGATGTCGTCGCAAGCCGATCGATGGTTCAACGACTTGCTGCCCGAGGTCCAACGCATGGCCGGGTACTATCGCGATACGGACTTCGACGCGTTGCCCGACGCCGAACTCGTGACGGAGTTGGAGCAATTGCGCAAGATGCGTATCCAGCAGGGTCGCATGCACTCGCTGGCAACAGCGCCTGGGGGATCGGCGACCAATCTGTTGGTCGACACGTACAACGAGCTGATGGGCGAAGACGAGCTCGGCGCGGTTCGGCTCGTGCAAGGCCACGGCAACAAGAGCGCGGAAGCCGGTGTCGCCATGTGGCGCCTCGGCAATCTGGCGCGGTCGATTCCTGTCGTCAGAGACAACATTACGCAAGTCTCCGCGGACAACGCGCTCGATCGTCTGGAAGAGCTGAAAGGCGACCCGAAAGCAAAGCCATTCATCGACGCACTTGGCCTGTATCTTGAGGAATTTGGCTGGAGGACCGACTTGTTGGGGTTCGACGATCCAACGTGGGTCGAAGATCCAACCACGCCGATATGTCCTTTGCGATTCTACCTAGAGATGGAAGACTATGGCCCTGCCGAGGAAACGCGCAGGCTGGTCCAAGAGCGTGACTCGGCGATCGAAGCCGTCCGAAAGCGCTTGGGCCAAGCTGAGTGGGAACGCCTGGAGGCGATACTGAAGGTCGCCACGATGGCCGCTCCAATCCAAGAGGACCACAATCACTACATCGATCAGCGGTTGACGTTGCTCACGCGGCGGCTGGTGCTTGCGGCGGCTCGAAGGCTGGTGTCAAAAGGCGCGCTTGTCGAACCCGCCGACGTGTTCTACCTCTACCTGGACGAAATCCGATCGGCGATGAGTGGCAACGGCTCAAGTATGAAGGCGCTCGCCGGTCGCCGAATGGGCGAGAGGGCATGCTGGTCCAAGATCACGCCCCCGCCTTTCATCGGGGCTCCGCCATCGGGACACAACCCGAACATCCGATTCTTCGGACAGAGCCGGTTGCCGTCGCACCAGGCAACGACGTTGTCGGGCACTAGCGCCTCGGCAGGCGTGGCGCGAGGCCCCGCTCGTGTGATGATGAGCCTGAGCCAGGCGGATGAACTCAAAAAAGGCGACATCCTCATCGCGAGAACTACAATGCCTCCGTGGACTCCTCTGTTCGCCGTCGCGGGCGCCATCGTAGTCGAAACCGGAGGCATCCTCAGCCACGCAGCGGTGACGGCACGGGAGTATGGGATTCCTGCGGTCATGGGGATCGCAGGCGCCACACGGACTATCCGAGACGGGCAACTGCTGGAAGTCGACGGCACAGAAGGCACGGTCAGGCTTTTGCCGTAGGCAGAAGCGTACACCTAAGTGAGCCAAAGCGGCGCCGCGCATGACACATACTTCGGATGAGAAGACAAACTTCAGCATTTCTGTCGCGGTCCTAGAGTGACAGGACGTAGATAGGTTTCCGAGCAATTCGACTTACGACGCCGGGAGTCAATATCGCCTATGGATGGTCGTAAGACGCCATGATTTCAGATCGAGGGCGCCAATACATGCGAATGCCAATCTCATCGGTAGGCGGCGGAAACAGGTCGAGGTCAACTGAAATATGATCGACGGCTATCGAGTTCCCGCGAATTTACTTTTGACAATCGCTATTATCCTGTCATGCTCCCGCTAATCAGCGCGGGTGGTTCCGCCCGTCCGATATGGGTGCAATCGCCAACGGGGACAGTAATTCTGGACCTACCAAGACGCAGTTGATCCGGTTAATTGAGGCGTCGCCGCTTTGCGCCTTGTTCCGTCCACACCGTTCGGGTCAGATCGGCAACGAGAAAGGATAGAGTTTTGCACGCACCACGATTCGCCAAACTTGGGGCTATTGTGAGCGCCGTCGCGTTTTGTTGCTCGGGGCGGCGAGCCTGGCACTCGCTCAGCCGGCCCTCATCGCGACCATCCCAGTTGGGGGTGACCCTAGCGTTATTGCGCTCAATCCGAACACCAACCGTCTCTACGTGGGCCAAGCGCCAGTTGCAAGAGTAGATGTTGTGGATACGGTCACGAATACGATATTGTCTCCTATAGTGACTCAAGGGCCCAACAACAACAGCATAGACGTTGATTCACTCTACGACCGCATATACGTTGCGGAACACTTTCTCGGCAAGGTTGAGGTATTTGACGGTGCGACAAGCGGCAAGATCTCCGAATTCAATATCGGCCAGATCATCTTTGGCGTAGCCGTAAACTCTGCGATTGGCAAAGTATGTGTAGTACGCTCCAACCTTGGAGACACCGTGGTGCTGGACGGGATCTGCAACCCCTCGGCAACCTGTCCAGTGATCCCGATGGGCTCTGACCTAAGCAACACCTCTTCCATGAACATGGCTATTGACCCGACAACAACACGATGTATGTGGCCGAGAAGAGAGCAGCGCCGCCTCGTGTATCGATAATTGACGGCAACACGAACACCGTGTCGCAAACCGTAGCGGTGGGAAGCGGAGCTCCGGACTGGTTAGGCGGCATCGCCGTAAACACAGTTACGAAACGCGTATACGTAACCCATGACGGCACCTCCGTCACAGTTATCGACGGCACGACGGGCTCCGTGATTCCAACGATTGCGGTGGCCGGCGGTCCGTTCGGGGTCGCGGTCAACGAAGTCGTCAACCGTGTTTACGTCTCTTTGAGCGGAAGCAACGATCTGGCCATTATTAACGGCGTTACGAACAGCGTGATCGACACTGTTCCTGTCGGTCTTGGACCAGCGGGCATCGCCGCCGATCCAAATACCGGCCGGATCTACGTGGCTAACGCCGGAGACAACACCATCTCGGTTCTAGCTGCCAAGGCGGCCGTAGACATTGATATCAGACCCGGCAGCAACGCCAACCCAATAAACCCCAATAGCAAAGGAGTCATTCCGGTCGCCATCGTTGGTGGCGCGGGTCTCGACGTGGACGTAAGCTCGATCAGGTTGGGCCGAATGGAGCCTCGCCCGCTCATGCCGGCCATATTGAGGGCGATGACCTGATCCTCCACTTCCGCCCCCAGGAGACTGGCATCCAGAAAGGTGATTCTGAAGCTTGCCTTTCGGGACAGGCCACCGGTGCAATCGACATCGAAGGGTGCGATGGGATAAAGACAGTCGGCAATTAAAGCGCGGCTTGTCTTTTCGTGGACGTTCTTTATCTGACATCCGAATCAGAAAAGAAGTGGTTTCCGAGAATAAAGCCAGTGCTGGGCTCGATGGGAGCTAGCCGTAAGTCGAGCAACAAACGCAGTGAGGCGAACCCGTTCTCCTGCGGTCAAATCGATATGAGGGGTTGGCAACAAGGGCAAGCAACACGCTTGAGCGATGAGTATTGAAAGCGGTAAGCCGGAGCGGTGGGCGCTCCGGCTTTTGAGTCTTCAACGCGACGCTCGCTAAATCGTCTCCGTCGCCCACGTCTTGATCAGATGATGCGCGATGGCCAGCGGTTGCGGCACCCATAGCTCGTCGTTGCGCCGATCCAGTGCCCGCAGCACCTCTTCCCGCTCGAACCACCGGACGTCGGACATCTCCTCGTTGTCGATGGAGATGTCGGTCGTGGCCGCTTCGGCGTGACATCCGATCATCAGCGACGACGGGAACGGCCACGGCTGCGACGAATGGTATCGCACGTTCTTGACTTCGATGCCGGCTTCCTCTCGGACCTCTCGCGCCACCGCCTCCTCGATCGACTCGCCCTGGTCGATGAACCCGGCCAGCGCGGAGTACATTTTCATCCGCGAGAGACGTCCCCTGGACTGGCCCAGCAGACAGTAATCGCCGTCGTGGACGAGCATGATTGCGACGGGATCGGTCCTCGGGAAGTGTTCCGCTTTGCACGCCGGACACCGACGAACGTGCCCGCCTCGGCTCATCGTGGTCGCCTCGCCGCAAACCGAACAGAACCCGTGCCGGTTGTGCCAATCGAGGTGCGCCCTGGCCTGCGCCACGATGCCCGCTTCGTGACCGGGAAGCATAGTCGCGGCAGCCCTGGCGTCGGCGAACTCGGCCGATGCGACGGACTTGAGCTCGTTCACGGTCTCTTCCGTCTTCGGCACAAACACCGCGAAGTGGGCGTTACCATCCAGCAGCCCGAGGAATATCGGAGTGCCGTCCACCGAGTGCGCCGTGAGATCGTCGACGCTCAGCCACACCAAGCTCGGGTCCGGGCCCTCGCTCATGGGCACTTCAAGTCCCGGCATGACCAGGAACTTGCTTCCCGGATCCCGCTGTCGATCCTCCAACCACGCTTCGTCTCGGCGTTGCTGGTCACCTCGGTCCAAAGGGTTGTCGGCGAATGTGTGCGGTGGATATGGCATAGCGGCGGTTGCGTTCGTCCTTAATTGATTTTCGAGGCAGGGCACAGTGTAGGTTCAGCGCCTGGGCGTGTCAATGAATACTCTTCGTCGAACTCGACGATCGAATCGCCGTGGGCCAGCGTCGTCTGGCGAGGTTGACATAGCCGGAGGTTGTGAATATTGTTGACCGAGTTCAATCGGCTCGCTTTGGATTCGGCGAACATTCGGCGGCATTGGAGGGTAGACATGGCTAAGCAGGGCGTAGTGCCCGACGAGTTCACGAAACCGTTCTGGGACGCGGCCAACGAAGGACGCTTGGTAATCCAAAACTGCACGGCCTGCGACCGGCTCCAGCATCCGCCGCAACCCTCGTGCGATGCGTGCGGCTCAGCGGACCGTCTCGAATGGAAAGAGATGAGCGGCCGAGGCAAGATCTACAACTACGGCGTCGTGTACGACTGCCCGATCAGGTTGCTCCAGGACGACCAGCCGTTCAACGCCGCGGTGATCATGCTGGACGACGACCCGGAGATTCAGATGTACTCGCACTTGCTGGGCGTACCCGTCGACGATGTCCCGGTCGGGGCCAATGTCGAGGTGACCTTCGAAGCCACCGCCAACGGGCAAAAAGTCCCTGAATGGCGCGTAATAGGCTAGATTCACTTCTCGGACACGACCCTTCAGAATCTGCAGAAATGAGAGAACAATGACCACTCAATATGCCCCGGCCTCCATGTATCGAACCACGGAGGGTCTGGGGATTTGGGAGCACAGAGCCAAAGTCGCGGCGGTCGGAATCGGCCACTCACCAACGGCACGACGTTGGGATGGCAAACCCGAGACCTCCGTGGGCGCGTGGAGCATCCTTGCACTCAGGAACGCCATGGAAGACGCAGGCGTGACACCCGACCAGGTCGACGGCCTCGTAATCGTGCCGGTGACCACCACGGGCGCCAACTGGCCGGACGACAAGCCCATCCCGATGGATGTCGTCAACTCGTTCAACACCACCAATGACCCTTTAGACGGCGTCGCGCAGTTGAGCACAGAGTGGCTGCTCAAGAACATACCCGAGTTGACGAACGTCAAGTTCACGATGAACGCTCCGGTGTGCATGTCAGCCGCCCTCATCGTCGCATCTCAAGCGGTGGGCGACGGCCTCACGAACACCTGTCTCGTAGTGAAAAGCTGGCACAACCTCGAGGGGCGATACTACCAGGGCGGCGCAAACTCGGCGGACGCGATCCCTGGCAGGTCCGCGATCACGAACCTCTGGGGCACTCCGGCGTCCTATGGGACGGCGCTCCAGTTCGCGGAGTACTGCCGCAAGTACGGCAAGACTCACGAGATGATGGCGCCGTTCATGGAGAACTCGAGAAGAAACGGCCTGATGTTCCCCGAGGGGTACTGGTATCAGCACCGCCCCGAGGAGCTGAGCGAGGAGGACTACCTCGTCGCGCGGTGGATCGCCAAACCGGCGAGCCTCTACGACAACGACATCCCGATAATGGTGTCCGGGGCATACCTCTTCACGACCGCCGAGCGAGCGCAATCGATGAAACAGAAGCCGGTCTATATCCTCAACCACGCGACCAGCACGACCAAACAACGGAGCCTGACGCCGACGCTCGACGAGGTCGAGGCGGACACGGCCCGATCCGCGAGGATGATCTACGAGGGCGCCGGCATCACGGCGAAGGACCTCTCGTTCGAAAACATGTACGACGGCTTCTCACTGTTTCACCAGTTTCACCTGGAAGGGCTAGGCTACCGTGGCGTCAAATTCGGCGAAGCCCTCGACTTCTACCAGACGGACATCAGCATCGAAGGACCGAACCCCGTTTCGCCTAGCGGCGGAAACATTGGCAGCGGCCGCAGCCGGTTCTGGATGCACACCGATTGCATCCAGCAGTTACAGGGGCGGGCGGGAGCGAGGCAAGTCACGGGCGTGAAACCCGAGATCGCGGTCTCCGGAGGTCCGATGCCCCTCGGCGGCAGCTTCACCGTGTGGAGTGCGACGCCGGACTAGCCGCGATTCCGAACCGGTCCAGCCACGTATGAGACAAACGCGATGGACGACGCGCACCGGTCCGACGCACAGACGTCCATCACAACCAAAAGAAGAGAGGCCTGATTGGCGATTCTGATAAGTTTTGACATCGACGGCACGCTTGAGGTCGGCGATCCACCCGGCGTCCTGACCTTGGAGATGGTGCGTCTCGTCAAAGAGAAGGGATTTCTGATCGGCAGTTGCTCCGACCGCACGCTCAGCGGGCAGCGGGCCCTATGGAAGCTTCACAACATTCCGATGGACTTCGTGGCCGCGAAACCGATGCTCCCCGAGATCATGGCCAAGTTCGAAGCCGACGCGTACTTCCACATCGGCGACAGAGAAGACCTCGACAAGAAGTACGCCCTCGACGCCGGATTCGAGTTCCTCTGGCCGGAAGAAGCGGCGTCGATGCCGTGGTTCCGATCGGACGACAGGCTTCACGATGCGTGAACTCGACATGACCGGCGACGACACCGTATCACACCGGCTGGGAAATCGGTGATGCCGCGCCGGTGTTGATGACGTTGACAGTCAGCGCCTCTTGCTAATCACAGGCCGTCCGGCTGGAGCCGACAAGCTTTCGCGATTGGTATTTTGTCGCCCACGCCTTTGCCGCCACACGCGATCACTTCCGCCTCGTCAAACTGAGGCGACGAGCGATCCTTCCAAGCAAATTTGATCGGTCGGCTGTCCCGTTATGGTTTGGCGCCGAACATTCCGCTGCCAAATCGTGTCGGGTTCTCTGCTTCGGTCCGGTTTCGTTTCGGACGATCGAAAAGCCACCCCCAAGCCCATCTGCCCTGCATCCGCGCCTCGCACGTCACCGGTTCAGGCCAGTCATGCCGGCGCTCTGGCATAATAGGTCGCCCACGGGTATACTTCGGCGAACATAGCGAATCACTTCGCCAATCAGTTCCCCGCAAGCCATTCCGACCTGCTGTCCTCGGATCGGAATCGCGATGCGGCCAGTGCAGATATTCCTAATGACCGGCGCGCGCCGGCGACAGATGGGTGGGGAGCGTGTCTCAGGGGTAAGATTTCCGCTATCAAGGTCGGCGTGGCCTTCGCGCTTCTGCCCGCGCTGTTGTTGCTCACCGCCTCTCCCGTCGCTGGCTCTCCGGGCGGAGACCTGGACCAAACATTCGGCGTCGGCGGATTGGTGACCACCGACTTCGGAGGAGCTGACAGAGGCGCGGCCGTGGCCGTCCAAATCGACGGCAAGATCGTGGTGGCTGGAACCTCCGACAACGACTTCGCGGTCGTCCGGTACAACGTCGACGGCAATCCTGATCTCACCTTTGGAACCGGCGGCACGGTGATTACCGATCTCGGAGGCGGTGATCAATGCCGCGCCGTGGCTATCCAAAGCGACGGCAAGATCGTGGCAGCCGGCACATTCGCCGGCTATTTTGCCCTCGCCCGCTACCAGGCAGACGGCAGCCAAGGCCGATGCGGCGCGGGATGGCGGCGACATGGCGGACGCGATCAAGCACTACCGGAAGGCATGGGAGTGCGCAGTAAAGGCTTCGGACATACAGGCGAAGCTGCCCGAAGGCGTCGAACGCGACGATGACGACGACGACGGTAGACGGAAAGGTAAAGGTCGCGGCAAAGATGTCTAGGATGCAGCTCCTCTGACCCAAGTCGGGCTCTGGCAAAATTCCACAGCGATCGCTAGACCCATCGTTGGCGCCAGTTGATGGCGGCAACGATGGGTCGCATTTTGCTTGTCGTGGTCGTTGACCGCCCTATTGGAAAGCCGTGAGAACATCATCGTCCAGCCGCTGCAACGACTCGGCTGTGCTTGGCCTGGGAGCGAGCATGATCTCGTCGACGCCTTCATCGATGAATTCGCCGATGCGGTCGATGATGTACTCCCCGTTGCCCGCAACGGTGCCGGGGCCAACGCGTTCGATGAACTCGTTCGTCGCGGACTCGTCGTTCGAGAGCATCGTGGGCATGAACACCGTGTACTTGAGATCGGTTGGATCGCGTCCGGCGTCTTCGCAGTGTCGCAGAATAACGTCTCTCTTGTGCCGATACAGCTCCAACGACATCCCGCCCAGAACCCGATTGGCTTCGGCTCCCACCGCGAATCCGTCGAGGTTCCATATGTCGCCGTATTTCGCCATGGTCCGCAACGTGCGCCGCTCGCCCATCCCGCCCACCATGATCGGGACGTGCGGCGATTGCACCGACGGCGGCGACAATGGGGCGCTGCCAAGTTGATAGTAGCGACCCTGGTAGTCGACCGGGGAATCTGAGTTGAACAGCAAGCGGATCAATTCGCACGCCTCCTCGAATCGATCCTGCCGCTCGCGCACCGACGGGTACGGCCAACCGTAGGCTTCGTGCTCGCGTTTGAACCACGCGGCGCCGATGCCCAACGTGAACCTTCCGTGTGAGATCTGGTCTGTCGTTGCGGCCATCTTGGCGACGTGCGCCGGATTGCGATACGTGTTGCCGGTGACGAGATGCCCCATGCGGAGCTTCTCTGTCATGCTGGCAACGGCGGCGGTCAACATCCAGGCTTCGTACGCGGGTTGATCTTCGGCACCCTTCCACGAAGCCGGGGGTACGAAGTGATCCGGAAACCACACGCTGTCCCATCGTCCGGCTTCCAATGTCTCCACTGCCGCGCGGATTTCGTCCCATGTGGTCGTATAGCTTGCTACCGATGCGCCGATTTTCATCTGTGACTCTCCAGTTGTCCCGGCGATCCGCAGCCGGTTCGTTGTTAATCGTGTCGTCGGTCAGGTTGTGGCCAATCCGTCGGTCCGATGGGCTCGTCCGGTCAGCCTGCGCTTTGCGCATCACAGCAGCGATCGCGACCCCGCGCCGTCGAAGTTGATGCAGGCTCCCGATAGGAATCCGGGCTTCTCCGAGCACAGGAACGCAACCAGCGCTCCCACGGGTTCAGGCCAACCGAAGCGCCCCATGGGCAGGTGACGCGCGAAGAATTCGTCCATCGCCTCCGGAGTCTGGGTCTTCGACCATAAGTCTCGCCGGCCGCCTGGGTACGTGACGATGCCCGGGGCGACCATGTTGACCAGGATTTCGTGAGGTGCAAGCTGGATTGCCATGTGCTTGGTCAAGGCGATGAGAGCCGCTTTGGCACTCATGTACCCCATCAGGCTGTCGCGAGTCATCTCGAAGTCCGGGCCGAATTCGCGACCGGTCACCGAACCGATGTTTACGATCCGCCCCCATTTACGTTCTTTCATTCCAGGAAGGGCCATTCGGATGAGACGAATCCCGGGAAACAGATTGCGGTCGAAGTTCAGTTGCCATTCCTCGTCCGTCATCGTGTCAACGGTGCCTGGCGCGGCGCCTCCGACGGCGTTCACAACGATGTCCACCTCGCCCAAAGCCGCCACTGTCTCTTCGTAGAACCGCTTGAGGTCCGCTTGGTCGGTGGCGTCCGCTCGCACGCCGATGGCGGCGTTGCCGAAGGCTAGCAGTTCGCGCACGGCCTCGTCCAGGTCAGATTGTGTTCGCGAGCAGATGGCAACTTTGCAGCCTTCCTCGGCCAGCGCCAAGGCGGAGGCCTTCCCCATTCCCTTGCTCGCACCGGTCACCATCGCGACTCGCCCGTTCAATCCAAGATCCATCCTGTCTCCTACTTTCCTGGCTGCGTCCCGCCCGTCGTGCTATGCGGTAATGATGTGAACCGTTCCCCGCTTGCTTGTCGAGACGATCTGACCGTGCTGGTTCTCGATCACCGATTCGCGCGTGGTCATGGGCAAAGTCCCGCTGCGGCCGGTTTTCTCATATGGCTCGGTCCATCGCGTGTAGCCGGAAATTGTGTCGCCGGGGTGGATGTCAGCATAGAAATTGAAGTCGCAGTAGCCGTCCCCTGCCCCAACGACGGCACGTTGCCGTTCTCGCGTCACCATCGGGAATATGCTCTTCTCTCCGGCGACGACTTCCTCCGCGCCGAGCTCGAACCTGCGCCAGTCGGCGTCCATCGGCTCGACGAACGTTGGCGGAGGCACGATTCCGCCTCGGACTGTGCTGGCGGCGTACTCTTCGTCGCGGAATATGGGGTTGGGGTCGCCGATTGCGTCGGCAAGCGCCGTTATCCAGGGCTGCTCGACCGCGGACACCCAGGGCGTCCACCACTCTCCGATGTGACGCAACCACTCGTCAGGGTCGCCATTTGCCAGCCGTTCGCCTTTCATCGTGCCGGTTCGGTCGAATTCTACGGCGGGTTGGTCGGGATACGCCGCGACACGCCCATCCCTGGACGGGAGGGCTACGGTGAACTGACCGGGCGTGGTCGTCTGTCCTTCGGGGTTCTCGATCCAGGCGTCACATGAAACGAGGCAAGCGTCGCCGGTCTCATCTTTGATAACTACCCTGCCCTTCACAGTCATCGTTTCGTTGACGAAGTCCGGCGCGCGGTAAGTGCTGCCCATCTTCAAAATCAGACCGTTCGGGCCCATGAAATCAGTGGCGATCTGGGCGATGCAGCCCGCCTTGAGCACGCCGTGGACGATGATCTAACCCCATTTCCCGTTCTTGGTTGTCGCAAGGTCGTAATGGGCTTCGGGGTAATCCCGGGAGGACCCGGCGTACTTGACCAGTTTTCGATTCGTGACCGGCTTCGGGATAGAGGCAGCTCCATTCCGACTTCCACATCTTCGAAATACGTCTGCTCAGGCATCGTCACATCTCCTCGTCGCAGTCTGTCGTGCACGCCATCGTCACGGGTCGGCGCGCACGCCCAAGAGTATCAGCACGCCGAACGCGGAGTCTAGACCAGCGCCGGACCGCGAGGTCGTCATGGCGACGGGATCGAGTTCGGCGAAGCGCGGTTGGCGAAAAACGCGGCGTCGGGACTACTCGCCACAACGGCCGGCGCCATGCAAGTCAGCGTGCGTGCTGTAACATGTTCCCTGTCGGACGGGTCGCCGATCGGGCGTCGAAACCGACTCGATCAAGCCGACATCGCAAATCGATGTGCAACGAGTAACTTTGGCAGGTGAAGCGCAATGAAAATCGGAGCAATCTCGAATTCTTGGGGAGTACAGATAGACGGTGACAACCTTCCGGACCTGGTGAGCGAAGCCCAATCCCGAGGCGCTCAACACATCGAGTTGAGGCAGACATTCCTCGGAGGGTTCGAGACCGGCGCCGAGGATGAATGGCGTCCGGTGATCGACAAGCTGCGATCGATGGCGAACGAATTCCCCGATCTGCCGTTTAACATGGCGGTGGCGGTTCCGTGCTTGTCCGGCGGGGTGGCGTCGGATGGCGAGCTCTTTCAGCAGGCGCTGGAAGCGGCCAAGGTCGTCGGCGGCGACGATCCGCACCTTCGACTCGTGGACCCGACTCCGCAGGAACGGTCGTGGGAGAGTCGAAGCAAAATCCCAGAGGCGGCCATGTCGCTGGCGGGCCTCGCCGAGGCGGCTGCTGCCCAGGGCATAACGCTGTCGATTGAGAACTCGGGGCAGTCGGTTGGCGCGCTCAAGCTGCTGGTCGAGGCGTGCCAGGAACGGTTGTCTGCCGACTCAGGCAAGCTCCTGGGATTGTGCGTCGATCCGACGAACCAGGTTCTGAGACAACCGGAGACCGACGCGCTGGGTGATCTCGACGCCGTGCCGCTGGACATGCTGAAGATCGTGCATTTCAAGCAGGCGCGCGGCGGCCAGGCGATACCAACCGTCGATGGCGGTGACATGGACTGCGCCCGCATGGTGCGGATTCTCGAGGCGAAGGGCTACGCCGGTCCAGCGATCTTCGAGATTCCGTCGCACGAGGACGCGTTCGAGAACCTGTCGAGCAGCTTCGCCTACGTGGAGCGTTTATCGTCGGGCGGTTGATAGGCGCGAACCACTGACTCGCCTGCGTTCTTCACGGTGCTCGCCTGGTAGGTGGGTCGGTCGCCTCGCCGTCCGTTAAACAGAAGCCCATGACCGCAGGGGCGCTCCCTTCGGTTGACTGTTTGAGGTCGGCGGCAGCATCGGCCTGAGTCACCCCTGACACCGCCTTCCCCGTGCCCTTTGGCTGCCTTTGCACGCCCGACTTCTGACCTCTGGTTCAATTCATGACGATTCGACCGGATGGATGCTGAATCCCAAGCCACTTGATCCCGTATTCTCGTACTCGATTGAGTCTCGAATCCATGAACATGGAATCAGACTCGCCGACAGCCGAGGCCGGATTGCTTTTCACTCACCGTCCGGACATATCAGACTGTCGTGCGCCTTGTCGTCCCACGGTCGTGGGGCAAGCTTGAGGGCGTCAGCGATGCCGGATTTTGATCGAGTCAGGCGCCTAATTCTCCTTGGCGGTTTGCGGCGATGGAATTTAGTCTCGATCTCACTGCCGAAAGCGATAAAGGCCGCGATTGATCGGCTCATCCGTTGCCTCTGTCGCTCGGGCCGGGAAACCGAGGCCGGCGAGCTCGCCGACCGGCGGCAGACATCGCAAATGACATTATTGCTAAGAGGTTCGTCATGAACTCGAGTAACCCGATTCTGGTGGTCGAAGATCAGGCAGCTCTGCGAACCTTGGCCCGTATGTGGCTGGAGTTCGAAGGGTATGAGGTGGTCTTGGCTTCTGACGGCGTCGAGGGCTTGCAGCGGTTCGTTGAATCGAAACCGGATCTGATCGTCACCGACATGGATATGCCGTACATGAACGGCATCGAGCTCAGCCGGGCGGTTAGAGCCACGTCAGACGTGCCGATCCTGCTCCGGAGCTCGAATCCCATCCCCACGGAATTAACTCTGGATTCGCGCCCGATTATCGACGGCTACGTATTCAAGTCCGGCGACTCCAAAAACTTGGTTGGGCCAATCACCAAGCTGTTGCCTGTCAACGAACAAGTCTCCGTGTAGATCGTTCAAAGCCCGGCGGCGCTAGGCGATTATGACGCCCCCAACGGGTCGCATTTGGCGGCGCGATGGTCGTCGACGCGATGCGATGCGCGACGGTTTTCGCCGTTCCGAACACTCTGAGGGATGAGAAGCATCTGGAGTCAGCAGGCAAAGGCACTTGTTCAACGACTAGATTCTTCGGCTGCGGCCTCTGAATGACACAATTTGTCGGACGTTACTTCCGGCGCCAATTCATGACTGGCTTGGCCCTGGAGGGCCAGAGCACCAATCGAGCTTAATCAGCAAACCTCATCTCGACGATTCGATCTGTTAGACGTTGTTGTTTGGTTTGCCGTATTAGCGTGAATGGCCCGGCTGGACCGATCAGTTTTGCCAAGCGTGTCCATTGCAGTTATCAGACACGTCGCGCCATCTGTTGACCGCGTTCAGGAGCGTCCGTACAATCGTCTAAATCAAATCCGACCGATTCGCCGACCGCTCCGATCGAAACGGGGAGACATCGGCGCCATCGGGATTGTGATCTGCTCGGAGGCTACATGGAAAATCAAATGCCGCTCACGGGAATCAAAGTCCTCGATTTCACGAGGGCGTTTGTCGGCCCTAGTTGCACGCAGGTCCTTGGTGACATGGGCGCCGATGTGGACAAGGTCGAGAGCATCGGGTACGGCGATTTCAGCCGCCACTCGGAGGTGTTCGAGGAGACCAACGGCGAGGGCGCCGCATTCCTCAGTCTCAATCGCAACAAGCGGAGCATCTGCATCGACCTGGGCAGGCCCGAGGGTAAAGAGATCGTCCTCAAGCTCGTAGACAAGTGCGACGTAGTCGTGCAGAACTTCCGCCCCGACGTCATGACTCGATTGGGACTGGACTACGAGGTCCTCAATCAGCGCAACCCGAGCATCATCTACGCCTCTGGTTCCGGCTACGGCCTGACCGGACCGTACAACAAAAAAGGCGGCCAGGACCTTGTCGCGCAGGCAATCTCCGGCATCACGTGGCTGTCCGGCGAACCCGGCGGTCCCCCGGTTCCGGGCGGCGCCCCGGTTGGCGACCTGATCGCCGGGATGCTTCTTGTGCAGGGCGTGCTCGCGGCGTTGCTGCATCGCGAACGGACCGGCGAAGGCCAGGAAGTGTCCGCTTCGATACTCGACGGTCTGCTGACCCCTCATACCGAGCGCGCCACCGCGTATCTGGCTACAGGACGTCAGCCTCCAAAGGCAAAACGTCCGCTGTACAACTTCTATCCGACCAAGGACGACAAACTGGTCGAGATCAGCGGCCGGTTCGGCGGCAACGCGCTGCCTGACGTATGCGAGGTGTTAGGCCTGCCCGACCTTTCGCAAGACGAACGTTTCAACACCAACGACAAGATGAATTACGAGAACGGCGCCGAGCTCGAAGCTATTTTATCCGAGCGATTCCTGACCAAAACCAGGGATGAGTGGATCAAGGCGCTGGACGAGAAGGACGTGCTTTGCGGTCCGGTGTACGCCTACAACGAGGTGTTCACCGACCCTCAGGTGTTGCACAACGAGATGTTGCTCGAGTTCGACCACCCCCGAGCGGGCAAAGTCCGCACGGTAGGTATGCCGGTCAAGTTCACGAAGACGCCGTCCGAGGTTCGGCTTCCCCCGCCGATGCTTGGCCAGCACACTGACGATATCCTTCGCGGACTCGGCTACTCCGATCAGGACATCGAGTCGCTGCGGGACTCGGAGGTTGTCGGTTGACGCTTCGCGCGACAGGCGTCGTCGATTCGCGACCGAGTTCAATCGAAGCGGCTATCCGCGGTGATGTACAATGCACCGTGGCTCACGCCGGCGCGGCCATTCAGTTGGCTCAACCGTGCAGGTTCGTTGTCGCTTCTGACGATCCCACCCTACCCGGATTCGACTGTTATCAACACGAGCGCACCTTGAATGCGCTGTGACCGAATTGTCATGACATCCGAACAGATTCACCAACCGAATTCCAACAAAGCTTTGGCAGACATAAGAGTGCTGGACCTGTCCCAGGAGATAGGCGCTTATTGCACGAAGATAATGGCTGACCTCGGCGCCAACGTCATCCGGATCGAGCCTCCGGAAGGCGATTCGTTGCGCCACAAAGGGCCGTACTACCACGGCCAAGTCGATATCGAGAAAAGCCTTCGGCACTTCCAGTACAACACCAGCAAGCGGAGCATCACCCTCGACATCGAGAAGCCCGAGGGCGCCGCGTTGTTGCGTCATCTGGCCTCGCGTTGCGATGTACTGGTCGACGGCTACCCGCCCGGACATCTCGCGGGCCTTGGTTTGGGCCACGACGAGCTGTCGAAGGCGAACCTCAGACTGATTACGGCGTCTATCACGCCGTTCGGGCAACGGGGCGAATACAGCAGCTACGCCGGCACCGACATCGTGGGCACGGCCATGGGCGGCCTCATGGCGCTGTGCGGGTTTCCGGACGACCCGCCGAATCATCCCGCTGGACAACAGGGCTACCACCTGGCGTCTATTGCCGCATCCGCGGGGATCACGTTGGCGGTCTGCGCGCGTGACCTCGACCCCAACGGCCGCGGAAGACGTCTCGAAGTATCGATGCAAGAGGCGGTGTCGGTTTCCACGCTCCAGACCGCGAACGCGATATTCTACACGGACCTTGACACGACGCCCAATCGCGTGGGTCTGGGCAGCGCTGGCGGGCTCGGACGAACCATACTTCAATGCAAAGACGGCCGCTGGGTCAGTTTCATCGTCCCGCCGGATTTCTGGGATAATTTCGTAGTTTGGTTGGTGGAGAATGATCTGGCCGGTGTTCTGATCGCTCCCGAATGGGCTGACCCCGCGAGGCGCATCGAAGATTCCTCCCCGATCACCGAGGCAACGGCCAAGCTTGCAGCGCTCTACGATCGAAACGACTTCTTCCTTGAGGCCCAAAAACGACGGTTGCTTGGAATGCCTGTGAACACGATCGACGACCTCATTGTGGATGAACAACTGAACAGCAGAGGGTTCTTCGTCGACGTGGAACACGAGGATTTCCAGGAAACGCTAACGTATCCGGGAGCGCCCGTGGTGTTCTCCGAAACCCCATACGAGATAGCCCACGCCGCGCCCCATCTCGGGCAGCACAACGAAGAGGTCTACACACACGAACTTGACCTGACCGACGATGAGCTCGTCGACTTAAGGAGCCGTGGTGTCATCTGACGACCGTTCCGTTTCCAGCCCGCCTCCGGGAAAGATGCTCAGCGGCGTCAGGGTGCTGGATTTCTGTTGGTTGATCGCCGGTTCGTTTACAACGAGGATACTTGCCGACTTCGGCGCCGAGGTCATCAAAATAGAGTCATATTCGCGACTTGACCGGATTCGCGAGGTCGGACCTCGGCCCGAGGGCGACGACCACCTCGACGCCGCCGGCGTGTTCGCCGATTGCAACTCGAACAAGATGTGCATCACTCTCGATCTGAATACGCCGAAGGACATGCAGACTGTCAAAGAGTTGGTCGCGATCTCGGATCTGGTCACGAACAACTTCACCGGGGATCGCATGGATCGCTGGGGTTTGGGATACGACGACATCGTGAAAATCAACCCGTCGGTGATCGCGATGTCCATGCCTGTGATGGGCACGACCGGCCCCTGGCGGCGATTCGGAGCTTACGGCAACGGAGTCGGCGCTGGCGCTGGATTCAACATGGTCATGGGGTTCCCCGAGCGGGAGCCTGTCGGCATCGGGCCGCTCTATCCGGACTTCACGGGGCCGTTTTTGGGCGCCACAGCCATCTTCTCCGCCCTGCACCACCGGAATCTAACCGGCCAGGGTCAGTTCATCGATCTCGCTCAGTACCAGGCCAGCGCGAGCCTCCTGGACACCGAGATTCTCGATTACACGGTCAATAGCCGCATTCCGGAACGAAGCGCAAACCGCAGCCCGCATTCGTGTCCGCACGGAGCGTTCCGCGCTCAAGGCGAGGACCGATGGATTGCGATTGAGGTTACGTCGGACGATCAGTGGCTCGATCTCTGCCGCCTAATCGAACGACCCGATTTAGAAGCGTCTCAGCATCTCCGAACATTGGAGGGTCGCAAGGCCCACGAGGACGAAGTTGAGCGAGAAGTCGAGTCCTGGACGTCGCAGCGCGATCGGTGGGACGCGATGGCGGCGCTTCAAGGTGCGGGAATCGCCGCGGGCGTCGTCGAGAACATTCGAGACGCGCTTGAACACGATCAACGCATGGGCCAAGAACACTTCCAACCGGTCCACCACCCATCCGGATACGACCGCATGGTCCACCGAGTGCCGATTCGCGTTGACGGCCAGCCTACGATGGCGTCTCACCACCCTTCGATAGGCGAACACAACGCCTACGTGTACGGCGAGGTCCTCGGTGATTCGAACATCGACACCGCGCTGCGGTAGCAAGCGCTGCGGTCGGTCGTTGCAGGCACTCTGATCGAACCGTCGACGGCCTATTATCACTCAACGCCCGTTCTAATCCAGGTTCGTTCGTAAACAAGCGCGACACCCGCACTCTCACCGAGTTCGTCAAGGCGCCGGGAGCGCTTGGTCATATACTCCAATATCAACCGGACGCATGTCGGCGCTACTTGTACTTGCGCCGCGCCGCGATGTTTGTCCAGGCCATCTTCATTCCGTCATGGCCTTGTATGACCTGCGCAGCGGTGATACAAATACGGTTGTTGGACGGGTGGCCCGGAATCGCGAGATAGATTCCGCCGCTCGCGTTAATGCGAACCGAGGCTCCGCTTGAACCTGTCCCACCCAACGCTGACCAACAACCCAAAGCGAGAATTCTGCTTCGACAGAAGCTTGATGGCTCACGAACGCCCCGGGGAGGAACCTGCCATGACCATGGATGTATTGATTCCCGAAGAGTTGCGGATGCTCCAGAGCACGGTCCGTCAGTTCGTCGAGAACGAAGTAGTGCCGCTCGAATCGGACTACGCAGAGGAGCTGCCGACGGATATCCGCGCTCAGATGCAGGTCAAGCTACGGGACATGGGGTTGTGGGCGCTCAGCGTTCCCGAGGAGTACGGCGGCGCCGGCATCAACACCCTCGGAATGACTCTGGTGATCGAAGAAGTGCACAAGTCGATGCTGTCGCGCAACCTGATCGGCGGCGGGGTCAATCCGTTGCTGTACGGCGCCAGCGACTACCTGAAGGAGAAGTATCTTCATCCGGTGGTTCGCGGCGAGCGCCACTCAGCCGGCGCATTCAGCGAGCCCGGAGCGGCAGGCGACCTCGGCGGCATCCAGACGAGCTACACTCGCGACGGTGACGACTACGTCCTGAACGGCACCAAGATATGGATCACGAAAGGGCACGAGGCCGACCACGTGGTCGTGCTCGCAAGAGAAAAGGGCACGGAGCGCCAGGAAGGCGTTACCTGGTTCATCATCGACGCGGACACCCCCGGCTTCGAGGTGAGTCGCGTCATCCCGATGATGGGGCAGACGACCACTGCGGAGCTGCAGATGACCGATTGCGTCGTGCCGTCCGCCCACCGCCTAACGGCCGAGGGCGGCGCGTGGTCCGTTGCGCAGAAATCACTGAACGGCCTTCGGCTGATGAACGGTCCGCAGGTGCTTGGTCTGGCCCAGCGTTGCCAGGATCTGGCCGTCGCGTACGCGATGGGACGCAAGACGTTCGGCTCCCTGCTGTCGGAGCGCCAAGCAGTCCAGAGCATGATCGCCGATTCCGAGATCGAGATGTTCGCCACTCGATCGATGGTCTGGCAGGCGGCCATGAAGGCGGACAGGGGCGAGGACGTGCGGCGCGAAGCCCAGATGATCAAGGTGTTCGCAACGGAGATGGCTGGACGAGTTATCGACAGATCGCTTCAGATCCACGGCGCCGCCGGATACTCGAAAGACCTGGTAATCGAGCAGTACTACCGGGCTGTTCGCGCATACCGGATTTTCGAGGGCCCCAACGAGGTTCACCGCTGGCGCCTGGGCCGGAACATGATGCGAGGCTAGGCGGCGCCCAGAATGGACGAGATCGTCCACGAACGAACACGTCTGTTTTTCGTGGTGTGCGTCACCCGCCTGAATTTGGGACGTGACATTTGCGCTTGACTGTCAAGGGCGGAGAGAAAGTGTACCGGCGGGGCGGAGCAAAACTGTACCACTGAGCGCCGCAGGATTCGCGTCGAGATACGCGGTGCGTGAGGGCAGGTGTTAGCTAGTTGCCTGAGGGCTGGTGGGCGCAGTATCTGCTCTCTCTCATAGCGTTACTGTTTGTCGCCCAGTATCTGCTTTCGATCTCCTCGCAAGGTTCGTTCCGCCTGTCGGTTCTCGCCGGCGGAAGGCATTTTAAGATGAGCGTGATCGTTTTTTCATTATGCGTGACCGTTTTCGCCCTCGCTGGGTATGTGACGAGCATCCATCCGGCAATCCCGCAAGAATTCGGCGGCGGGGCGTCCAGGTGCGCTCAAATAGAAAGCAAAGGAACTCTGATCACTGACGCGTCTGACCAAGGCGAAGTCGAGATATGGCAAGCTGGCTCTCAATCCGTATGGTACCGGTTCCCAAACGCGACAACGACGTACGAGATCCAGAGAAGAGTCGTCGATTCGATCGAGTATTGTTGACCTGATCTCGCTCAATGACACCGACAGTAATTTGAACCGGCACCGAGGATGCCGAGGGCCATATCGCACAGTGAACGGCATCGCCCGTCGCCCGATCAGATCGGCCCTCGGAGGTCGATGCCGCCGGCGACCGTGATTACCTGGCCGGTAATCATGCGTGACGCTTCGGACGCAAGGAACACGGCCGTGCCTGGCAGGTCGTCATACCGAAGGCCTCCCGGAAGAGGGAACACTTCATCGGACTCGTCGCTCGACGACACGGGACCGGGTGCGATGGAATTCACCCTGATGTTGTATCGCGCTAGGTCAAGCGCCATTGCCCGGCCCATATGGGCTATGCCCGCTTTGACGGTGGAGTATGCGGAAGATCCGTGGCGGAGCTGCATGCCCATTCGAGACGAGATATGGATGATTGCGCCTCCGTTGCCCTGCTCCACCATCCGTTTTGCGACCGCCTGCGACATGAAGTAGGTGCCTCTCAGTCCGATAGCCTGCATGTCGTCGAAAGCGTCCACTTCGTATTCTAGGAATGGTTTGTTCGTGCCGCCTGTCTTTCCGGCGTTGTTGATCAATATGTCCAGATGCTCGAACTCGGCAGCCGTGGCATCCACTTGCTCTCGAATCGAGTTCACGTCCCGAAGGTCGAGCGGAAGGTAGACGCCGCGCACGCCGCGTTCTCCGAGCTCGCCGATCACGCCTTGCGCTTCTTGCTCCTGCACGGGCAGGTCGAGGATCGCGACGTTCGCTCCGGCATCGGCCAACGCGAGCGCGAACTGCCTCCCCATGTTTCGGGAGCCTCCGGTAACGATGGCGTTCTTTCCGGCGAGGTCGAAGGAGATGGGCATGTGGTCACGCGTCCTGTCGATCAGATTTCACGGCCCAGTATACCCGAGAGGGTTCGGCGGGGAAGACGGCTACCCGTGCATTCCCGCCCCGTTCCGCGGGCGGGGGTCGGTCCGTCTCGACACTCACCCTTCAGTTTGCTCACGGTTGGCGCCGCAACGGACAGACGGGCACGTGGCAACTCCGGCAAAATGCCGTAGAATGCGTCCCAGACATGACCGTAATCGACGCGCAGCCTTGACGTGGCGCAGCGTCTAAGCCGAGGAGGATGAGCATCCCATGGGTGAAATCGGACTGATGAACATGAGGCCGCCGGGCAGCACCTGGCGCGACGTCAAAGAGATCGCCGTGATGGCGGAGGAGTTGGGCTACAGTAGCCTGTCCGCCGGCGAGGCGTGGGGCGAAGACGCGTTTACGTCGCTGGCGCAACTGGCGGCGATCACGACGCGCATCCGAATCGGGACTAGCATCGTGCCGGTGTTCGCGCGATCGCCCGCCAACATCGCGATGACCGCGCTCAACATGGACTTGATGTCCGAGGGTCGCTTCTTCCTCGGGCTCGGATCGAGCGGCGCCCTTGTGATCGAGGACTTGCACGGCGAGAAGTTCGAGAAGCCGGTCACGCGGATGCGGGAGTACATCGACATCATCCGCAAGGCCATGCGAGGCGAGCGGATGGACCACGAAGGCGAGTTCTTCCAGACGAAACGGTTCCGGCTGCGGTTCAAGCCGTACCGGCCCGGCCTCCCGATCTACATCGCCTCGTTGGGTCCGCCCAGCCTGCGCATGACCGGCGAACTCGCCGACGGCTGGTTGCCGATCTACTTCGCACCGTCGCGTAAAGATGCGGCCGTGCTGCCCCTCAAGGAAGGCGCCGAGGCCTCGGGTCGGTCGTTGGACGACATCGCGATCTCGCCACAGGTGTCGGTGTACGTCACCGACGACGTCCCAGCCGCTCGCGATCGAGAGCGACCGCACATCGCGTTTTACATCGGCGGGATGGGCGTCTTCTACCACCGGTATTTCCATCGCATCGGGTTCGGCGAAGAGGCCGACCAGGTTCGAGAAGCCTATCTGGGACGCGACCGCGAGGGGGCGGCAAAGCTCGTCACCGACGAGATGGTCGATGCCACGGCGATCCTGGGCAACCCCGATCAGTGCCGCGAACAGATGGAAGCATTCTTTGACGTGGGTGTGTCCGAAATACGACTCGTGCTAAACGAGCCCGACAAAGACGCCTACGTCAAGACGATTCAGGCGCTGGCGCCAAACGGATAACCGGGAGGGCAAACGATGTCTGCCGGTTCTCGGGCCGTCCATCGGCCTTGCACGCAGGCCAGTCGGAACGATAGGATGGGCGCTCATTTGTCAGGCGCTCGGATGGATGCCGTCGGCTCCAAGTGCAACCGATCGTAACTGTTGACGGAACCGGCCCCGTGCGATAAGTCGTGGGGCCTCACCATTCGTGCTTCAATCAGGAGGAACGCGTTGGAGATTTCACTTTCCGCGATGATCATGGAAGGCCCGGACAAGATGGGCCGGCTGACCAACGAAGAGTTCACGAAGATGGCCGCGGACATCGGCTACCACGGCATCTGCATGCGCGCGTCGCTCGCGGGAACGCAAACGCCGCGGGAGAACCGGCTTGAGCTCAAGCGCGATCTGGACAAACTCGGGCTGAAGTCCACGATGGTGACGGCCGACTTCGACGTACCGCTGAACAACGAACGCGGTCCACTGGCGATGCGCGACATCGGACCGCACCTCGACGTTGCCGAGGACTTCGACGCCAAGCTGTTGCGCGTGTGCATCAAGAGTTGGTCGGACGTGAAATGGGTCCAGCGCGCCGCGGACGAGGCTCTCGAACGTGGAATTACGTTGACGCACATGGCTCACGGTCAGAGCATGTTCGAGACGGTCGACGGCTCGATCGAGTACGTGAAGCGCGTCAATCGGCGCAACTTCGCGCTGACGTACGAGACCACCAACTGGGTGTGGTGTTTGCAGGATGTCGGACGCGAGACAATCAAACGCATCGCGCCGTATCTGTGCTACGTCTACCTCAAGAACACGAAAATGTGGGACGGCGGCTCAAAGCGATCCCTGCGTTGGCATCCCGGCTGGGTGAACCTTGACGACGCGGTGTTCGGCGAGCCCGACACCGTCGATTTCGTCGAGATACTCGGAGCGATGGAGGAGATCGGCTACGACGGCGTCGTGACGGTCCACCAGTCGCCGGTGGGCGACGAGACCATCGAGCACTGCGCCCAACACTGCTACGACTATTTGACGGAGATCGGCAACTTCGAGCCGAAGCCGTCTCGCGTACTCAACTGATCGCGGCGCGAATCCGAAGCCCCATCGCTCAGGCGACCGCGTCGAACCGAAGTCGAGCGCGCCGCGCCGTTTCGCGGCGACGCGGACTTGAATCTCACCGCGCCAAACTTGGAGAACCTGTATGAATGACAACCAGGCCAATCCGGCCGCCCTGGGGCATTTGATCGTGCTCGAGGTAGTGGACGACATCGGCGAATTGTGCGGCAAGATGTTCGCCGACATGGGGGCGACCGTCACGCGCATCGAGCCGCCGGGAGGCGCGCCAAGCCGGAGCATCGGCCCGTTCCTCGACGACAAGGAGCATCCGGAGCGCAGCCTGCACTTCTGGAGTTACAACACCAATAAGCGCGGCGTCACGCTCGATCTCGACGCCCCGGAAGGCCAAGCTCTGTTCAAGCGCATGGCGGAGCGGGCGGACATCGTGATCGAGAGCATGACGCCAAGCTATATGGATGATCGCGGACTGTCGTTCGACGACCTGCATCAGCTCAATCCGCGCCTCGTATACGTGTCGTTGAGCGCGTATGGCCGGAGCGGACCGAGGGCCAACTTCCCGGGCGGAGACCTCGCGGGTTGGGCGTCCAGCGGCTTCATGTACACGACCGGCTGGACCTGGCAACCCCCGATGCGTCCATGGGGACGGCAGGCGTCCCACGCGGCTTGTCTGTACGCGATGAGCGGCGCGCTGGCGGCGATCCTGAATCGACGGCGATCAGGCAAAGGCCAGCACGTCGACGTATCGCTGCAGGAAGCTGCGGCATCCACAGGGGAAGGCTACGTGCCCTTCTACGTCGGCGACAACATGATCTCCGGCCGCAGAGACAACGATCACATCAACAGCTCCGGGTTCAAGGTCCTGCTGTGCAAAGACGGTTGGGTGCACTTCAACGTCGGCTGGCGAAGAGACAAAAACGCCATCGTCGAGTGGATGACCGATGAGGGCGTCGAGAGCGACTTGACCGATAAGAAGTGGCTCGATCCGAAATACCGTCGCGCCAACTTCGACCATGTCGTCGAAATCGTGTCCGAGTGGACGAAGAACAAAACGAAGACCGAGATTTTCGAGCAAGGCCAGGAACGCGGCCTCGAGTGCGCTCCGGTCTACACGATCCCCGAAGTGTACGACGACCCGCAACTCGCGCATCGAGGCTACTGGGTCGACGTCGAGCACCCAGAGCTCGAACGGAGTTTCACGTACTCGGGCGCACCCTACTTGCTCAGCGAGACACCCTGGTCGATGCGGCGACGAGCTCCGTTGATCGGCGAGGACAACGATTCGATCTATGGCGACGAGCTCGGGCTCGACGACGACGAATTGGCGAATCTGACCCAGAAGAGGATCATCTAGGCGGATACGCCGGAGGAACGCAATGGCTGGACCGTTAACCGACGTTCGAATCACCGACTTCACCTGGGTGCTGGCGGGGCCGTTCTGCACCAGGACCCTCGCCGACATGGGCGCCGAGGTCATCAAGATCGAGGCCCGAAACCGGCCCGATCCGCACCGCAACTACATTAATCGAACGAACGATTTCCCCAACCCGTCCCCGTACGGCGCGTTCGACAACTTCAACCGCAACAAACTTGGTCTCACGATCAATTCCCGCCATTCCGACGGGTTGGCGCTCATCAAAGACCTGATCGCCGTGAGCGACGTCGTGACCGAGAATTTCCGCGGCGGCGTGCTCGACAGGTGGGGATTGTCGTTCGACGAGATGCGGAAGGCGAAGCCGGACATCATCAGCATGAGCCTGTCAGGCTTCGGACAGACGGGCCCCTACAACAACTACGCCTCGCACTTTCACATCCCGCAAGCGATGTCCGGGTTCACTCGGCTCTCTGGAATCGACGGCGACATCCCGGTGGTGGCCGGGTCTTGGGGCGACACAACGACCGGACTTCAAGGCGCCGCCGCCGTCTGCATGGCTCTCGAACACCGAAGCGAAACCGGTCAAGGCCAGAAGATCGACGGCACCCAGCTCACGTCAACGACGCACGTCATGGGCAGCGCGTTCCTGGAGTACACGGCCAACGGAACGGTGCCGCACGCCAACGGCAACCGCCTGCCCCACACCGCGACATCGGTCGAAGGCGCGTTCCCTTGCCAGGGAGAGGAACGATGGGTTGCCGTCGGTGTCCACACCGAGGACGAGTGGCGAACGTTCTGCGCGACCATCGAACGGACCGACCTGCTAGACGACTCACGATTCGCCGCGATCTCAGACCGGCGTGAGAACTGGCAGGAGCTCGAGATCGAGGTAGAGCGATGGACCAGAGCGCGCACCGCCGAAGACGCGGCAACGACCCTTCGAGCTGCTGGCATCGAGTCTGTGGTCGTCGAGAACGTCGTCGACATGATGGAACACGACAAGCAGCTCGCGCACAGGGGCTACTTCGTCGACGCCTGGCACCCGGACCGAAGCATCGGCACGCTACGGACAGAGGGTCCGGTGACCAAATTCTCGGACACCCAGGGCACGATCCGCCGCACGGCGCCGCTGATCGGCGAGCACAACGAGTACGTCCTCGGCGAAGTGCTTGGCGTTTCGACCAATCGCATGGCGGAGCTTCAAGAGGCCGGCGTCTTCTTCTAGGCAGGTCGCGGTTGTCAGCTGACGGCTATCGGCTATCAGCTCACGGCTGACGGCTGTCAGCTTTCAGAGTCCGCTACGGTATGCCGATCATCTCGGTTCGGCCGCCCAGCACGAGCGTCTGACCCGGAGCAATCCATTCGCCCATGCCGTCAGGCTTGATGCGTTCGCGATAGCCGGCCCAACCGGCCTCGTCGCGGAAGTGGATTTCCGCCATTCCAGCGTAAGGCTCAGACGCCGGATCGGTGCTGTGATGCACCACGTACCTGAAACCGCCGACCTGCTCCGCGACGGACCTAACGTTGGGTACATGGACGTTGAGCCAGTGAGTGAAGAATTTTTCGTAATCGGTCCCCTGTTTTGCCTTCACCAGGAAGGTCACTTTGAAGAATCCAGAGCGCGTGGTTGGAAACGGGGCGTCGAGCGTGAGAGGCACAACCTTGAGATCTTCTGCGCCGTCCATCACCACGTACTCCGTGGTCGCCCAGGGTACGTAGGGCTCCGCGACTTGCTGGAACGAGTCGGTGGGTGTCGTGCCGTGCGGGGTGTCGGACCTGGCCGGCCGTTCCTGCCACAACAGCTGCGCGACGCCGTCCCAGACGTGCTCGCCGTCTTCGTTCGGGTCGTAGAGCGTGACGATGTAGCAGAGCGCGTGCGGGACGCCCTGCGACGCCTGGTTCTGAGCTCCTTGGATCACTTTGGGCATGTGGTGGGCGTACCAATGCGCCACCAACTGCTCCCGCGAGGTGGTGGGCCTGCGCTTGATGAGATACAGCATCTTCGCTCCAGGTGTGGCTTGCGGGGGCGACGAGGTCATGGATTCGCTCCAATCACAGCTTGTTTTTGGGGCCGACAATCGGCATGGTAGCGTCGGCGCCGCGGGAGCGCAACCGGCGAGCGTTCGTTCGTATTGGGTCCGCTTAACGCACGCGAGCAAGGAAGCCGGTGGGCGGATTTACGTTCGACGCTAGTTTGGTGCGTCGGCAACAATGGCAGCGTCAGGAATTCCGAGTCGATGGGAACACGTTGACGTCTGGCAGCGAGACGTGAATCATGGCGACTGATCCAATCATCCGGGCTGACAATGTTTCGAGGACCTTTCAGGTAATCAAGAGGCGCATCGGCTTCATGGGCGGGCTCAAGACGCTTTTCTCCGCGGATTTTCAGGAAGTTCGGGCCGTAGACGGCATCTCGTTTGAGATCGGGCGAGGCGAGCTTGTGGGTTACCTCGGCCCCAATGGAGCCGGGAAATCCACCACGATCAAGATGCTCACCGGCGTGCTGCGCCCAAGCGATGGCGAGATCGTCGTCAACGGGCTGGTTCCGTACGAAGAGCGCGGTCGCAACGCCAAGAACATCGGCGTCGTCTTCGGACAGCGGGAGCAACTGAACTGGGACCTTCCCCCTCGCGACACCTACCAACTCATGAGAAGGATGTACTCCATACCATCGGATAAATTTGACAACAACCTGGCGATGTCACCGAGCTCCTGGAGTTGCAGGACCTCCTCGACATCCCTGTTCGGCAGCTCTCCTTGGGCCAGAAGATGCGGTGTGAGATCGTGGTCGCGCTGCTTCACGATCCGGAAGTGATATATCTGGACGAGCCCACGATCGGTCTGGATGTGGTCTCCAAACACCGGATCATGGAATTCCTCCAGGAGTTGAACAGGGAACGGGGGACCACGATTCTTCTGACGACGCACGATCTTTCGGACATCGAAAAATTGTGCAAAAGGGTGATGATCATAGACGGCGGCGAGATCATTTACGACGGCCGGCTTGCAGAGATCCGCAGATTGTACGGCGCGACGCGTAGCCTGGTTTTCACCCCGCAGGACGGCGCCCGCCTCGACGGGCTGGAGAGCCTGGTCGACTCCATCGGGAACGGCGCAACGGTATATTTCGGAGACGAGGCTGTCGCCATCAGGTTTGACCCCCGTAAAGTCTCGGCGTCGGAAATCACCGACAGATCGTGACCAAGTACGACCTCAAAGACCTCTCGGTCGAGGAAGCGGACATCGAAACCATCGTCAGGGACATTTACGAACGGGGACAGGTCGGTTGAAGGACAGGCTCCTGGTACGGATACTGGAATCGTTGAACCGACACTACGGAATATTCGTGGTTTCGTTCAGAGGGAAGCTGGCGTACCGGTTCACTTCTTCACGTCGCTTGTTCCCACGATGATGGTCGCCGCCATGCTGTACTTTCTCTGGACGGCCATCTTCGAAAACAGCACAAGCATCGACATGCCTTTGAGCACTCTGATCACGTACGTCTGTGTTGGGCAGGTGATCAGCATGAGCCGCATATCCTGGGCGCAGAGAAGATCGGCCTATCAGGTGGCGGAGAAAATCCGATCCGGCGACATCGCCATCGATTTGGTTCAGCCCGTCGATTACCAGGCTCTCCGGCTCAGCGACTCTCTCGGGCTGTACGTCGCCGAGACGGCGCTGATCAACCTTCCGGCGTATCTCCTTGCCTAATCGTATCCGCCATCGACCCGCCCGCCTCCACGGAGGCAGCAGTCGGGTTCATTGCGAGCCTTTCGGGGGCGTTCCTGCTCGCGTATTCGATCACCTATCTCGGGAGTATGTTAGCTTTTTGGACCTTCGAGATACTTGGAGTGCTGTACGCCCAAAAGGCCGTCATGGACATCCTGGCGGGCAGCATCATGCCTCTTTCGCTTTTCCCCGGCTGGCTCAGAACCATCGCGCTCGCGCTTCCGTTCCAGGGCGTCGCTCATGTTCCGCTTTCGATCTACATCGGGTCGATTGAAGGGTCGGACATTTGGCTTGAGATACTTAAACAATGGGTTTGGGTCGTAGCAATGCTCGTATTAACGAGACTGATCTGGCTGAGGGCGTCCAGAAGAATCGTCATACAGGGGGGATGAGGTGACCCGCTACCTGAGTTTGTACATCCTGTACCTGCGGATCGCGATCAAGGTTCCGCTCCAGTATCGAGCCGACCTGTGGATCGGGTTTGTGAGCACCGCGATCGCGCAAGGGATGACCATACTCTTCATCTCAGTCATCTTCACCAAAATTCGGGTGATCGAGGGATGGGGGTTTTACGAGGTCGTCCTCATCTACGGTCTCACCACCGCCTCCCGTTACGGGAGTGACGTGTTCTTGAACATGCCAATGGGCCTGCATTGGTTCATTGTGAACGGAGATCTGGACATCGTGCTCGTTCGCCCAGCCAATGCTCTGTTCCAGATGATCGGTTCGGCAGGGAACTTTTTCCCTGCGATAGGCCACATGGCGGTTGGCATCGCCGCGATAATCTTCGGCCTCAGAGGGCTCGACGTTCAGTTTCACGCTTGGTGGACTTTGTACATTCCGGTGGTGATCGTGTCCGGGACTGTGTTGTTCTACGCGATCAGGCTAATGGCGGCTTCCATAGGCTTCTGGGCAACCGATGCCAGGTCCCTGATATATCCCCTGTCGTGGTTTTCCGACTTTGCTCAATTTCCGGCCGTCGTCTATCCCGCCCCGATACTGATCATTCTGGCTTGGGTGCTGCCTTATGCCATGATGGGCTTCTATCCGGCGGCCTTCATGGTGCGAGGAGGCGAGTACAGAGTTATGGGCCTGATCGCTCCGTTCATGGGGTGGGCGTTCCTGGGCGTGAGCCTCCTGGTCTGGCGGGCTGGCATCAGAAGATACGAAAGCCCGGGCTCCTGAGGAAGGTGTGCCCGGCCAGGTCGATGGCCTGCGAATCAATCTCAGCCCCTGAGCTCCTCTGTCGCCAAGCGCGCGCCCTCCGCCTGGGCCCCGAACTTTGCCCACGCGATCTTGGGATGCCCAACCCTCGTGCCCAACCCGCAATCGGTCCCGACGATAACGTTCTCGCGCCCGACGAGCAGTGCATAATTCACGATCCGCTCCGCCACAAGCATGGGGTGCTCGACGAAGTCGCTGGCGTGGCCGACCACTCCGGGGATCAATGCTTTGCCGGCAGGGAGCTTGGTGCCCTCCCACACACGCCACTCATGCTCGTGTCGGGGATCCGACGCCTCGATCGAGTAGCCCGCCGCTTTGACCTTGAGGATGATGTCGACGATGTCGTTCAGACCGATGTCGTAGACGTGCGGTCCGTAGTAGCTGCCCCAGCACATATGGAAACGAATCGATTCCTCGGGGATGTCGCGCAGTGCGTAGTTAAGCGCTTCGATGCGGAGCTCGGCGAACGCGCGGTACTCGGCGACACTCAAGTCAGGGTGGATCTGCCAGGCGTCGGCCAAGTCCGGGTCGTCGATCTGGAGCAGGAGACCAGCGTCGGTGATCGCCTTGTACTTTTCGTGCATGGCGTCGGCGATCGCGTTCAGGAAGTCCTCGTCTCGGTCGTAGTATCGGTTCTGCATCCAGTGCTCTATCGTGCCTGGAGCGACGGCCAGCAAGAATACCTCGAGGCCTCCGAATCCTTCGAGACCGGCCTTGAAGTTGTCGATATCGCTCTGCACGGCGGCGTGACCGATGTACTCAAGAGGTCCGGTGCACACGTCCTCGGGCCCGCCCAAGTTGCCTCTGCCTTCGAAATACTCTGGGAATTCCAGTGCGTCGCGACCGTATACCCGCGAGAGCACTTCGCCGGGGACGTCGGTTCGCTGATCGTGCCCGCTGAGCCGCTCTCGAGCGTAGCTCGTAAAGTGGGCCTTGCTGAACTCACCGTCGTTGACGCTATCGAGACCCACGGCAACCTGCTGCTGAACGACCTCGGCGACCGCGCTTCGCAGCCGTCCGGCAAGCGCGGCCTCGTCGTGGGGCTGACCGCCACTTTTAGCGATCACCATCTCTCGCAGGTCGGGCGGTCGCGCCAGGCTGCCGGCGTGGGTCGCGAGTATCCGTTCGTTGCCCCGCTTCATGCGCTCCTCTCTAGCATCTCTTTGCGTTGGTTCTGATCCACGCTCAGTGCACACGATGGTGCGCTCCCAACGACAACTACATCGCTTGCCAGTACCGTCCTCCCTCCGCTACCACTACCCTGCCGACGTGCTCGTCGGGGTGGAAGTGGCCCGCCGCGATGAGGTAATCCTCCGACTCCGCCCTATGCAACAGATCTTCTCGGCTGCGCCTACTATCCGACTTGCTCGTATCGACACCGGCGCACCAGTCGGGTTCTTGAATTTGCACTTTGCTGTGCAGGGCGTCACCGACGATCATCGCCTTGTGCCCGTGCGAGCTCACGAGGACGATGTGATGACCCGGCGTGTGCCCGGGCGTGGGCAACGTCGTCACTTCGTCCGTGATGACGTGCTCGCCGTCGAAGAAGTCCAGGAGTCCCAATCCTTCCAGCGGCACGACCGAATCTCGCACCCAGGGCGCGTTCGGCAGGTTCTCTGGCTTCATGAAGTGATCCCAGTCCGTCTTCGGCGCCAGATATCGCGCGTTCGGGAAGTACGGACGCGAGGTGTCGCCGGATTGGTCGAGGTTCCAGCCAACATGGTCCGCGTGCAGATGGGTGTGCACCACGATGTCGATGTCTGCGGGCGTGACTCCGTGCCGGTCCAGCTCGTTGAGGAGATTGCCTTTTCGATTGGCACGAGTCGGGTGCGGGCCCGGTCCCATGCCCGTGTCGACCATGATCGTCTTGCCTTCAGATCGGACGAAGAAGTGACCGTAGTAGAGCTGCACCTGTCCATCGACCAGGACATCGTCGCGATAGGGCGCCCACTGTTTTTCCGTGACTTCCGGGAAGAAATCGATCGCATCGCGGGGCGGCGGGATCATGTCGAGGACGGCCCCAACCGTCACGTTTCCAACCGTGAACCTTTTTACCATTTAGGCGCCGCCGTCCGAGGCTAGGATTTCGCGAATCGTCTCTTCGGAGACTCGGACCTCCGCCCCAGCCCGCTCCTCTTGCAGGCGCATGAAAATCCGCGAGTCACGGTTCCCCCAGCCGCGGTTAATCGCCTCGGTGATTTCTTGCAGGGCGAGATTCGCAAGACGCATGGGCACGTCGTTCTCGCGTCCGACGGCGACGGCGAGATCGACGTCTTTGCGCGCCAGCCGCAACGTGAAGTCCGGCGGGTCGAAGTTGCCGGGCAGGAAGTGCTCGGCCATGCCCTCGAACGGGCCTCGCCGGCCTTGAGCTCCCTTTCGGACGGCCTGCCACAGCGCGGACGGCTCTACACCCGCTTTGACGCCCATCGTGAACACCTCCGCGATGGCGCACTGGAAGATGTATCCGGCGCAGTTGTGGACCAGCTTCGCGACAGCCCCGGCCCCGATCGGCCCGACATAGTATGCCTTGTCGCCGATCGAATCGAGCACGTGCTTGCACTTGTCGAACAAGGCTTTGTCGCCGCCGACCCAAATCGACAGATTGCCGGTTCGAGCGCCTTCCGGTCCGCCGCTTACCGGCGCGTCCAGGACGTCGACGCCCTTCTCGGCCATGACCTCGTGGATCCGGCGAATCAACGCCGGTGAGCTCGTGCTTAGGTCGAAGTACGTGCTTCCTTCGGCGATCCCCTCGATGATGCCGTCTCCCCCGAGCACAACCGCTCCGACCTCGACGGGTCCAGGTAGCGAAGTGAAGACGATCTCACATTGCTCGGCAACCTCTCGCGGCGTGTCAGCCCAGGCGGCGCCCGCCTCAAGGTGAGGGATCGCGGCGTCGCGCCGGATGTCGTGGACGACCAGGTCGAAGCCACCCTTGATGGCGTTGGACGCCATACTCGAACCCATGATGCCAAGTCCGATAAAACCGATTTTCATTTCACACCTCGTAGCGTCCGCATCGTGTTGGTAGCCTGATCGACCGAACCTGCTTCTTTGGTCAACGGTCCTGACCAACTGTTCTGTTTATCTACTCGACCAGATGCGCTTTGAGCACGTCCTCATCGAACTCGACTCCGAGCCCGGGTCCCGTTGGCGGGGTGATGTAGCCGCGCTCGAACTTGATGGGCTCTTTGAAGATCATGCTGTGGAACGGCCCAAGGTTCGCCTCCTGGATCAGGAAGTTCGGGGAGCACGTGTCGATCTGGATCGCCGATGCCGCCGCGATCGGTCCGCAGGCCATGTGGGGCGCGATCATCGCGTAGTGGGCCTCGGCGATGCCGGCGATCTTCTTCGCCTCGGTGATTCCGCCGCACTGGCCGACGTCCATCTGGATGATCTGGGCGGCCTGTTTTTCGAGCACCTGCGAGAACTCGTACTTGGTGACCAGCCGCTCTCCAGTGGCGATGGGGATGCTCGTGTGCGCGGCCACCCGTGCCATTTCGTCGACGTTCTCGGGCGCGACCGGCTCTTCGAACCAGTACGGATGATACGGCTCGAGCACGTCAGCGACCCTCAATGCGCTAAACGTCGAAAGCTGGCCGTGCGTTCCGATGCCCACTTCAATGCTGTTGCCGACAGCGTTCCGAATGCTTTCGAATATCTTTGCCGCGTTTTCGATCTCCCAGAGTGGGATGTCCCGAGGTATCGGATATTCGGGCATGAACGGGTCGAGCTTGCAAGCATTATTCCCTTCTTCGATCAACTGAGCGGCAACCTCTCCCGCGAGCTCCGGATGTTCGCGGAAACCTGGGTTCGGCATGTATGCGTAGGCGCGAAGCTTTTCGTGGTATTGCCCGCCGAGCAGATTGTAGATCGGCTGCCCCGTGGTCTTGCCGGCGATGTCCCAGAGTGCCATGTCGAACGCGCTGATCACCGGCGTCGCGTGAAGGCTGGGATGGCGGAAGTCGTGCCGCGAGGCGTACATCTTGTCCCAAATCAGTTCGATTTTGAACGGGTCCTCGCCTACGACATACTGCCGGCCCATCTCTTCGATGAGGTTGACCTGCGACTTCAGGTCGCCGAGGTTGCGAGAGTAGGTGTTGCCGGTGATGCGCTCGCCGAGACCGACGATTCCTTCGTCGGTCTTGAGCTCGAGGAAGAGCAGGTACTTGCCGCCGCGGTACGGCGGTTCGTTTTCGACAACCATGGTTTTGACGTCGGTGATTTTCAATTCATGCTCCTGTGGTCATCTCGAATGATTGTCTCGGTGCGGAAGACCTTTTGAGCGCGTCGAGACTTCGCTTTGTTAAGGTCGGACATCGTGGCTTCGACGTAGTGGCCCGAGCCGTCAGTCTATATTATCTTCTGCACGGTCCATTCCGCCGTCGCCGTAACTCGGCGGGCTTACCGCCAACGAGAATGACACCCTTTGTCGTTCACCTTGAGCAACTGTATGTCCGCACCACGGGCGCGAAACGGCTCAGTCCCTCGTGAGTCTACTGTCTGAAGAAAGTCGGGCGTTGGGATGTCCGGTCATGACGGTTGCTCTGTCCCGCCCACCCGCCGCGAAGGTTCTGTGGGGACACCCCACACCCCGGCGGGGCTTCGCCCCTGCACCCCAAATGTAGTCGTTGCGGACGGCATCGACAATGAGATCGAATTGACACAGCGTCCATTATTCGAAAGTACCGGCACACGCGGATCCCGAAATTCTCGGGACTGGCCGAGAGTCCGTTCGAATTCATCGTCGCTTGATCACCTCCTCGCTGAAGTCGGCTATCAATTCCTGAGCCGCCCAGCGGTCGACGGCGGAGAGCGCGACGTTGTCGATGCCGATCGCTTCCATTTCATCGAGGCGTCGGTTGATGTCGTCGCCCGTGCCGGTTAACGAGCGAGCCATCAGCTCTGGCGAAACGAACTGCTCTTCGCCTTGCTTGAGATACACATAGTGGCCTTCGTGGGCGTCCAAGTAGCGCCGATCGTCGGGCGTAGGCGGTGACTTCTGGTCGCCGTATTGCCGAATGTACTGGTCGAACTCTCCGGCCAGATCGGCGTCTTCCATGCCCAGGTTCGCGCCTGGACCGTAGGCGCCTTCCCACATTGCGTGGACGCCTGGGACCAGAGTCGGTCCGACGTTCCGGATCACGCGTTCGCTGAGCAGCGTCTCGCCTTCGCGGAGCACGCATGATGAGGTTAGCACCGTGACGTATGGCTTAGTGCCCTGCCCGCCGGCGTGGTCGAAGCTGTTGCCTGCAGCCTCGGCGCTCGCCGACACTCTCGGCAGGCCCTTCGGCACACCTGCGCTTCTGCCAGTGGTGATCCAGCCGTCCCCGAGCTCGCCGACGAGCTTTTGGCCTCGCGGTCCGTTGGCAGCCAGCATCACGGGAATCGGGTCCTCAATGTTGAAGAATTCGTCTCTGCCTGAGTTGGCTTTCGAGTGCATGAGGCGAATCCATCGTTTGCGTTCGCGTTCGCCTTCGCGAAACAGCACGTCTTCGCCAGCGAGCAGACCTTTCACTTGCGCCGTGTACTCGGCGAATTCCTTCATCGTCAGAGCGGGCAATCCCATCGTGTTGCGTCCGGTGTAGCCGGTGCCGAGTCCGAGGATCACGCGTCCCGGCGCGATCTTGTTGATCGACGCCGCGGCCGCCGCCGTGACCGGGGCGATTCGGTTGCTCGGGATGGCGACCAGCGTGCCGAGTTGGATCTTCGACGTGTGGTGCGCGGCCAAGGCCATGGTCGCCCAGACGTCGGAGTAGATCAACTGGGAGTCGTAGAACCACGCGTGAGTGAAGCCAGCTTCTTCAGCGGCTTTGACTTCGCGCCAGGCGTCGATGTAGGACGGGATGCCTATGCCGTAGTCCATGGATTGATGCCTCCCGTTGGTATTCGCGTTGACGGTGCTTGGCGGGTCATGTGGGGTGAGAGTCCGCTCTGTGCGAAGCTGGTTTCGGTGAGGTCCTTCGACAAGCGTCCAAGCAACGGCTCCTCATCTCGCCATCCTGAGCCGCAGCGAAGGATCTAGTCGTATGCGAAAATGTCTCCCTGCGCGGCCCAAGATTCTTCATCCTTCCGCGCGCGGAAGGATGAAGAATGGCTAAATTCCAAGCGCCGTTGCTGTTTCATGCATTGTTGTCCTGCGGACATGAAGTTGCTCAGGACGAACGGAGAGAGGAGCGGATCGAAGGCGAGGTCGGGTCCGTCATCAAAACCCTAGTCGAAGGCCGCGACGATCTCCTCTTCGACGCGCTGGAACGCTTCTACGTCGCCGGTTGGGATGCCGCCGAACATGATCTCGTCGACGCCGGCGTCGGCGAATTCGCCGATTCGCTCGATGATGTAGTCGCGCGGACCGGCGAGCGATCCCGAGTCCTTCGGCTCCATCAGCGGACCGGCGTAGTTGCCGTGCAAGCGATCCATCGCCCTGTAGCCGCGGGCGATGTTGAAGCGCTCCGCTTCGTCTTGATCGTCGGTGATCAGTATCGGCGCGAGCAAGGTTCGCTTGATCTCGGACGGGTCGCGGCCCACGGCCTCGCAGTGGCGTTCGAGCACGCCCATCTTGTGCTGGTAAAGCTGCATCGACATTCCCCTGCCCGACCAGCCGTCCAGATTGAAGATGTCGCCGTACTTTGCTAGCGTTCGCATCGTGCGTTGTTCGCCCGTGCCGCCAATGAGAATCGGGATGTGCGGTTCTTGGTAGCTACCGGGGGACAGCGGCGCTTCGTCAAGCTGGTAATACTTACCGTTGTAGCTGACTACCCCTTCGGCGGTGAAGAGCTTGCGAATGAGCTCGCAAGCTTCCTCGAACCTGTCCGATCGTTCTTTCATCGGCGGGAAGTCCCAGCCGAAGGCCTCGTGCTCACGCTGGAACCACGCCGCGCCGAGAGCTAGCACGAAGCGCCCCTTGGATGCCTGGTCTAGAGTCGCCGCCATCTTGGCCACGAGCGCCGGGTTGCGGTACGTGTTGCCGAGCACCAGGTGACCCAGCACGAGCTTGCTCGTCATACCCGCGGCGACCGCCGTGAGCGTATAGCCCTCGAACGCCGTGCCTAGCTCTTGCTCGCGATCCCCTCCGGGCGACCCGGGCGAAGGCGGCAGAAAATGGTCGGCGAACCAGAGACTGTCCCACCGTCCCGCCTCCATCGCCTCGATCGATGCGGAGATGTCATCCCATGTCGTTCTATAACAGCCAACTTGAACTCCGAATTTCATGTTTTTGTATCCTCTGATTGTATTGGCTCGAACCGATCCGTCGTGCTCGCCGTTCTCACGATTTCGGGCCGCGCCAACACGTTGCGTCGGGGTTGTCCGGAATCTCGAACGGGAACGGGATGAGCCTATCACAGGCGTGGACAAACTGAAACAATCTGCCAGCCGGGCCGCTGGCGCTGCTCAGCGTCAACCGAATCCGCGACATCATGATACATTGTGCGCGCCGACGAACGGTGCAGCGGCGCGCGGCGTCGAGCTTAACCCAAATCGCCGAAAAGGAACCATGGCGCCACCCGACGAAAAAGAGACCGGCGACGCAGCCGGCAAAACGGAACAATTGAAAGTCCCACAGATTCCTTGGGTCCGCGATAGGCTCTTCTACGGTTGGATCATCGTTCTGGTGGGCGCGGCGACGCAGTTTTTGCAGGGCACGGTCAACCAGAGCTTCACGACCTACCTCGGTCCGTTGCAGCGAGATTTCGGTTGGAGCAGGGCCCTGCTTGCGGGGCCGCGATCGATAACTTCGGTGCAAAATTCGATCTTCGGTCCTGTTGAAGGTTTTCTGATGGACCGGTTCGGTCCTCGCAATATGTCCGTCACCGGCGTCTTCATCATGGGCCTGGGGCTCATCTTGTTCGGTCTGACAAACTCGCTATGGATGTACTACCTGGCCAATATCGTCATCGCTCTGGGCACCGGCTTCTACGGCATGCTGATAATGTCCGTTGCGGTCAACAACTGGTTCCGGCGCAAACGCACCATCGCCCAATCCGTGATGCTCTTGGGTTGGTCGCTGGCCGGTGTCGTGGGCGTCCCGGTGGTCGTCCTCGTGCAGGGCGCTTTCGGGTGGGAGATATCCGCGATCGGGTCGGGTTTGATCATCTGGGCGGTCGGAATTCCTACGTCGCTGCTGCTGCGCACCAAGCCCGAGCCGTACGGATTGCTGCCTGATGGCGACACCGTCGCTGGCGAGAATGCGACTGCCAACGGGCGCGCGCAGCCTGATCCGGAGCACGACTTCACGCTGGCCGAAGCCATTCGAACACGCACGTTTTGGCTAATCTCGGTTGGCTCAGCCATCGGCAACCTGGGTATGGGGACGGCGCAGGTCCACCTATTCCTCCATCTGGAGCAGGGCGTCGGGCTGGGGCGTACGACCGCCGCGCTCGTGTGGACCGTCGCCAGCCTGTCGAATATCCCATCGAGACTGATCGCGGGCTTCCTCGGAGACAGGCTGCCGAAGAATCACATGATGGGCTTCGCGATAACGATGATGGCGCTGTCGGTGCTCGTCTTGGCAGTCGCCACGACGGCCCGCTTGGCGTTCGTCTACGCGGTCCTTTACGGTATTGGTTGGGGCGTGCGGACCCCGGTCATGAACGCGATGCAGGGCGAATACTTTGGCCGGACGTCCTTAGGCGTCATCAGCGGATGGCTGCATTCGCTCAGCCTGCCGTTGACCATCGCGGCGCCCGTGCTGGCTGGCTACGTGGCTGACGTTCAAGGCACCTACCGAACGACATTCATCGTCGTGGCCGTCCTGATGATGGTGGGAGCGGCGTTGATGTTCGTGGCCGCTCGCCCGACGCCGCCAGTTCGAGAAGAGTAGCTCGAAAGGAGATAGATCGATGGCTCGTTATCCTCAGGCGATACTGGTCTCGTGCGAGGTCCCTTGGGACGCAGAAGAGAACCTCATGGAGGCCGTATTCCGCGAAGAGGTTCGGCTGACCCTCCGCAGGGGATTCAACGATCTGTACATCTTCGGCACCGCGGGCGAGGGGCACGCAGTCGACACGGCCCGATTTCGCCGAATCGTCGAGATCTTCTTCGAAGAAACACGCGGCGAGGGCGTCAGGCCGATGGTCGGAGTGATCGGCCTATCGACGGCAAACATCGTCGAGCGCCTGAGCGTCGCTTACGACGACGGTTTCCGCGTATTCCAGATATCGCTGCCGAGCTGGGGCGCACTGACCGATTTGGAGATGATGACGTTTTTCAAGGACGTCTGCGGGACGTTCCCCGATTCGCAATTTCTGCATTACAACTTGCCCCGCGCCAAACGGGTGCTCGATGGCGCAGACTATCGACGCGTGATCAACGCCGTGCCGAATCTGGTCGCCACGAAGAACACCGCCGGCGGAATCGAGACGGCCGCAGATCTGATGCGCAATGCTCCGGAGCTCCAACACTTCTTCGGCGAAAGGAACTTCGCACACGGCTGTATGTACGGCGAGTGTTCGCTCCTCGCCTCGTTGGCTCCAATGACTCCACGGAAAACCCGCGAGTATTTCGAGGCCGGCCGCGGCGGCGATATTGAGAAGCTTTTCACGCTCCAAAAGGGTTTCCACGATCTGAGCCTCGATGTTCTGGGTCCGGTGCGCGACGGGCAGCACATCGATGGCGCGTACGACAAGATGATCGTCCGACTGGGCGGCCTCGAACAGATGCCGCTGCGCCTGCTCTCGCCGTATGAAGGTTTTTCGGAGGAGCAGTATCAAACATGCAAGACAATATTGCATCAGATGCATTCCGAATGGTTGACGGAGTAGACATAGCCGAAGCAAGCAGTAGCCGCTGACCGAGATAGATTGTCACTCCGCCGAGGTGATGTCGGGCGACGCGGGTGCTTGCTGATATAATCTGCGCCAGCATCCATGGGCGGGACGTGGGTTCCCGACCTCTCAGCCAACCCCAATCGAAAGACCTTGCACCCGATGCCCACGTCCGAACCACGTTGTCCTGCCCTTTCCCGCATCCGGATCTGCGACTTCACCGGCCAACTCGCGGGGGCTGGCGCAACTAAGCTACTCGCAACTTTCGGCGCGCAGGTGATCCGCGTCGAGGACCGGCTCCGCGAAGGCGGCTGGGACATTTTCCGTGGAACAGGACCGTGGCTGGACGAACGTCGCGGCGTCAGCCTAGGCGGAGCTTTCAACAACCACAATGTCGAGAAGCTGGGCGTCACGCTCGACATGCGAAAGCACGACGCAAAAGCGATTCTCGCGGACTTAATCTCGGTCAGCGACGTGGTGACCGAGAATTTCAGCATGGGCGTGTTGAACCGATGGGGTTTCGGCTTCGAGGAAATGAAGGCGATTAAGCCGGACATCATCTACGTGTCCAACTCCGGCTTCGGGCACCAGGGACCGTATGCTCGGTTCAAGACATGGGGGCCGATCGTCCAGGCAGTCTCGGGCTTGACGTTTCAGTCCGGAGCCCCCGACATGCCTCCGGCTGGGTGGGGATACTCGTACATGGACCACACAGGCGGATACCTGATGGCGATCGCAATCCTGATGGCCGTCTATCACCGGAACAAAACCGGGGCCGGCCAGTGGGTGGACATGTCTTGCTCCGACGGCGCGGCCACGCTCAACGGACCGGCCTTGCTCGATTTCACGGTCAATGGCAAGCGCACACGACGGCCAGGCAGTCCGCACAGCAACCGCAGCCAATACCCGAAGATGGCGCCACACGGCATCTACCGGTGCCAGGGCGACGACCGCTGGGTCGCGATCGCGGTCCGCAACGAAGACGAGTGGCCGGTGCTGTGCGACGCGATAGGGCGCTCCGACCTGGCGTCGGACGCACGTTACTCGACCATCGACGGTCGCATCGAACACCACGATGAGCTCGACGACGTCATCGAGGCTTGGACATCGACCCGGTCGAACTTCGAGGTCATGAAGGCGCTGCAAGCCAAGGGCATCGCCGCTGGCGCCGTTCAGCGCCCCGAGGAGCGCATCGACCACGATCCCAACACGAAAGCCTGGGGGCTGTTCCCCGAGGTCGTTCACGAACAGATCGGACGAGTGCGAGTCGACGGCGTGCCCGTGAAGCTCTCTGAAACGCCTGCCACCGTCGTTCGCGGCGCGCCGGTTTTGGGCCAGCATAACGAAGAGATATTCGGGCGCGTCCTCGGCATCGGACCCGACGCGTTGGCTGAGCTCGTGGAAGAGGGGGTCATCTAACGTGACGATCTCGAACGAACCGAGCGTGCTCGACGATATCCGCGTGCTGGAGGTCGGCCCCGGCCTTGGCGCCTGGTGCGGCAAGCTCTTGGCGGACATGGGCGCGTCCGTGATCAAGATCGAACCGCCTTCGGGCGACGCGACACGCGGCTACGAGCCGTTTTATCGCGACGAGCCCGGCGTCGACCGCAGCCTGTACTTCTGGCACTACAACACGAACAAGTCGAGCGTGACTCTGGACATCGAAACAAACGCAGGTCGTGCGGTGTTCAGGCGGCTCGCGGCGGACGCGGACGTGATTATCGACAGCACGCCGCCTGGCCACATGCGACAGATCGGGCTCGGGTATGACGAAATCACCGATGTCGCCCCATCCATCGTGATGGCTTCGATCTCGCCGTTCGGCCAAGAGGGCCCGTACGTCGACTGGGCCAGCACCGACCTGACCGCGCTGGCGTTCGGCGGGCCGGTCTGGAACTGCGGATACGACGATCACACGCTGCCACCCGTTCGAGGCGGTGGCAATCAGGGGTACCACGTCGTCTGCCACTACGCGGTCAACGCGATCATGATCGCGCTGATCCACCGCCAGTTCACGGGGGTCGGCCAGTACATCGACGCCAACATGCACGCGGCGCTGAACGTGACGACCGAGGGTGCCAGCTACAACTGGCTGGTGGCCCGCGACACCGTTCAACGCCAAACGGGACGCCACGCCGCGGTCGTTCCAACATCGCCGACACAGGTGCTGTGTCAAGACGGGCGTTACGTGAATGTCGGGTTCCCTGCCCGCACCGAGGAGCAGTGGCTCCACCTTCTGGCATGGCTCGACGAGGAGGACTTGCTCGGCAATCTCGGCGATTACCTCGACACGCCAAACTGGACAGCGATGCGGTTGGGCGATCCTGATGCGCTCGAACAACAGCGCAGGGTGTCGCTGGCGATGGCTGCGCTTGCGGGCAAAACGGATTCGTACGACCTGTTCAGCAAGGCGCAGGAACTCGGTTTCCAGTGGGGCATCGTTTACGCGCCCGAGGACGTGTTCACCGATCCGCATTTCCAGGCGCGTGGGTTTCCGGTCGAGGTCGACCATCCCGAGCTCGGGGAGAGTTTTGTCTATCCGGGGGCGCCGTACAAGTTGCCGGCATCGCCTTGGGCGATCACCCGGCGTGCTCCGTTGCTAGGGGAGGACAACCAGCGGGTGCTCGGGGATGAGCTCGGGTTGGGCGCTGACGAGATCGCGACATTGCGAGGCGACGGCGTGGTTTAGGGCCCTGGCTGCCGAATTGGTCTGTTCCTACCCGTCCGCCCTCAAGGGATTTTGGGGGACGCCCCCAAAGCCCCCGCGCGAGGTGGTTCCGCCTCCTTGCGGAACCACCGATGTGTTGTCAGATGATCGATGCAAGGGTTCGAGTCGTCGACGCTTCAAATTTGGGGCGTCGCATATCGGCGAACGAACGAGATTAGGCATCGCATGGATGAGCGACTCGATTCTGAAGGAGGCCCCACATGGCACGAGTGCCCTACCTGGACCGCAATGACCTAGCCGAGGATGACCGACACATCTATGACCGGATCGCGGAGACCCGAGGGTCCGTCGAGCCTGACACGCCGATGCCGAATTCGTTCCGAGCGCTGCTCAATAGTCCGGGCGCCGCGGACGCGGTGGGTCAGCTTGGCGAGTACCTTCGTTTCCACACATCGCTGGACCCTGTGTGTCGCGAGATCGCGATCATCAGTGTCGCGCGCGAGGCGAGCAGTCCGTACGAGTGGGCTCACCACGCTCCAGTCGCCAGGCGCTCCGGTGTACCCGAAGCGGTCATCAACGCGATCCGCACCAGGCGCGAGCCGCCGGGACTGACGCCGGAGCAAAGCATCTGCGCCAAAGCGGCGAAGGAGCTCGTTGGCGACGGGACAATGTCGGCCGAAACGTTCGCGACCGCCGAGCGATTGCTCGGGACGCAGGGCGTCGTCGACCTGGTCACGCTTGTCGGTTACTATGCGATGCTGTCGGCCGCGCTAGCCGCATTGCAGGTGGATGTCGAGGACGGGCAGACATCCGGCGACGCCGGATTAGCCTAGTCAGGGGCCTGCGACGGCCCTTCGACAGGCACAGTGGGTACGGAGGATTTCTTATTCCCGCTCGTCGTGAGTCCGTCGAACCATCAATTGGCGAATCAACATGGACGCCGCGCGAACGACAGGTGCTTTGCTACGTCAACCAGCTGCCTTGCGAGGTCGTCGACCGAGGTGCGTCCGTCCAGGACTAGAACGCACTTGGTCTTAACCTGCTTTTCCAACTCGCAATATACTTGCCGTGCATACTCGAGGTATGCTGTCAACTCCGCTATCAAAGACTCAATGACGTGCTCGACATTGCCTCGCTGCGCCAGGGCGAAAGTGCGCAACATTCTGCGGGCCATGGCGACATCCAGCGGAGTGTCGATGAATACCATGAAGTCGATTAGTCCGGCGGTTTCGGCATGTGCGTACCCAAGGGAATCATCGAATACGACATATCTTTTAGGTTGCACCATCGTCCCATCGATCGGTGAAACGATTGACTCGCCCGCCTTGAGCCTGCTCACGTCGTGCGCCAGCCGCGGAGTCTTCCAGTCATTGAAATCGGCGCCCCTCTCTAGCCAAATCCGGTAGCTCTCGGGATGCACGGTGTCAAAATCGTAGTCATCGAAGTGGATCGCGATCAAGTCTGCCAGAAGCTCTGTCGTTCGCTTCGTGATCGCCGTTTTGCCGCCACCAGACGGTGAACTGATGCCGATGATCAATACTTCTGTGGTTGAACCCAACGACATCTCTCACCACTTTGCGAGACAAACGTTCAAGCTGGCGACGGCAGTTGATTCAGCTTGGTCCCCGGATGAGGACCAACCCCACAGCAATTGGCTCGGTTATTGGGCTTCGACGGCCATTTCAGTTATCAATCGCTTCACGTCGGCGGCCGCGTAGCCAATCTCGCCCAGGATCTCTTTCGTGTGCTGACCGACGATCGGTCCGAGGGACCGGACGCTGCCGGGGGTCGCCGACAGCTTCGGACCGAAGCCGACTTGGCGCACGGTCTCTCCGTTGACCTCGCCCACGTCGATGACCATTTGTCGGTGGATGTTCTGGGGGTCTTCGACCATCTCGTCGATGGAGTAGACCTTTGCGACCGCCACGTCGCCGGCGCTCTCCAGCATCGTCCACCACTCTTCCCGATCCTTTTGCGCGAATATCTGCTCCAACTCGGCGATGACACGAGGCCAGTTGTCTTCGTTGAACTGGTCTTCGATCAGATCTTTGCGGTCGAGGGCGGTGCACAGGTCGGTCCAGAACCACGGCTCGATGCAGCCGAGGCTCAAGTACTTGCCGTCCTTGCACTTGTACACGTTATAGTACGGCGCGGCGCCGTTGAGAACCATGGCTCCCGGTTTCGGCACGATGCCCTGAGAGAAGTACTCGGACAACATCGCCGCCAGCATGTAGCCGACGCCGTCGGACATGGCGATATCGACCCACTGGCCCTCACCGGTCGTGTTCCTGGCGAGGAGCGCTCCCATGACGCCGACCGCGGCATGCAAGCCGCCGCCCGCGTAGTCGGCGATGATGTTGTTGGGTATGGCCGGGCGACCGTCCGGGGTGCCGATGCCGCCCAGAGCGCCGCCGATCGAGATGTAGTTGATATCGTGGCCGACCAGGTTCTGGTACGGACCGTCTTGCCCGTAGCCGGAAAGCGAGCAGTAGACCAGCCTGGGGTTCAGCTTGTGGAGCGTCTCATAGTCGCAGCCCAGTCGAGAGACGACGCCCGGTCTGAAGCCTTCCAGGAACACGTCGGCTGCCGCGCAGAGCTTCAGCAGAATCTTCTGCGACTCTTCGTTCTTCAGGTTCAGCACGATGCTGCGTTTGTTGCGGTTCACGGCGCTGAACGCGGCGCGTCGACGGGCGTCCGCGGAGTCAGGCAAACCGCGAGCGACGGCCATACGCCCGCCGCCGGGTTGCTCGACCTTGATGACGTCGGCGCCCATGTCCCCGAGGACCATGGTGCAGAATGGACCGGGCGCCATGCGCGTGAGGTCCACGACTTTGATTCCTTCGAGTGCCATTGCCATTTGCGTGCCTCCATGGGTTTGTTGCGGGTGTTTTCTCGAGTTCAGGTGAGGATTCCTGGCTTGGCCCTGAAGGGCCAGAGCACAGCGGGATTTGGTAAGTTCGGCTGGATGCGACAAACAAAGTGGGGCCGAACATAATCTGTCATTCAGAGGCCGCAGCCGAAGAATCTAGTCGCAGAACACGCGCTTTTGCCTAAAAGACTCCAGATGCTTCTCCTTCTGTCGTCGGTCGACATAGCGACAGGCCTTGGAATCAACCTTGGTTAGTTGATGACCCTTAGGCCGGCACTTGCCGATGCCAAATTGACACCGGCGCCTACGATGCTTCCAATGCGCCCGATGCTACCAGGTTTGCGATCGCGTCGTCGTCCAAGTCCAGCGTCTCCTTGAGCAAGAGCTCGTTGTGCTCGCCGATCAAAGCTTGAGGCGTGAGGACTCCTGGAGTCTCGGAGAGCAGGAACTGCAATCCGTCGTACGGCATCGGGCCGCACTCGGTGTGATCGAGCCAGGTGAAGAACTTCCGATGTTGTAGTTGTGGATCTTCCCAGAGGTCCGCTTGATTTTGGACCGCGCCGGCGGAGACTCCCGCTCGCTGCAGCAGGTCCATCGCCTCATGGCTGTCCTGGTTCGATGCCCACTGCTCGATAATGCGGTCGAGGTCGGGCGCGTTTTGTTTTCGTTGGTCCGTCGTGGCAAACCTCAGATCGGCGGCCAGCTCCGGTGTGCCCATCGCGTCGCACAACGATCGCCATTCGTCCTCGCTGTCGATGGTGATCGCGAGCCAGGACTCGCCGAGGCCGGTGTACTGCCGATCGGCGTCCTTGCATCGATACACGCCGTGTGGGGTCATCACATCGTCGCCGTTGCCTTGGCGGTCGATGATCTTGCCGGTGAGCATGTAGTCCATCAGCGCGGGCGCGAGATAGTGGGTCGCGCATTCGTACTGGGACAGGTCGAGATGCTGTCCCTTGCCGGTGCGTCTCCGATACTCGAGCGCGGCGACGATGGCGGCGTAGGCGTTGGGAGGATTCACGAAATCCGAGTACGCGCCGTATGGTCCCGCTGGGTCGCGGTCGGGCCAGCCTGTGAGGCGATAGTAGCCTGCCAGAGCGCCGGCGAGTTGGCCGAACCCCGCGTAGACCGAATGCGGGCCGGTTTGGCCTTGCTGACAGGTGCTGAAGTACACCACGTCCGGCAACATTGCGCGGACGTCTTCGTACCCCAGCCCCCAAGACGACATCACTCGCGGCGTGAAGCTCTCGGCCACGATGTCGGGTTGCCAGGCTCGGATCAAGTCTTTGACGAGCTCACGCGCCTCCGGTGTGGCCATGTTGAGGCCCAACCCGCGTTTGCCGGTGTTGTAGCTCGCCGGAAACTGGCTGCGATTGATGCCAGAAGTTGCGTCTTTGAACGGCGGGCCGCTGCGCAGCACGTCGGGTCGCGACACCGACTCGACTCTGATCACGTCGGCGCCGTGGTCGGCCAGGTACTTCATCGTGATCGGCCCGACCCCGACCCACGTGAAGTCCAGCACCTTGAGTCCCGCGAATGGCTTGCCCCGTGCCGCGTGGGCCCCGGTTGGATTCGGTCCAGTCCGGCGTGCAGGCGTCGACTCGCGAAGTTGTCCGAGTATCTCGTCGTTGTGTTCGCCGATTCTTGGCGCCGGCCTTCGAAGCTTTATCGGGCTTTCGCTCATCTTGATGAACGGACCGAGGTGTGTCAGCTTCTCTCCGAGCTCGGGGTGATCGAGTTTTGGCCAGAAATCGCGTGCGGCCAACTGTGGACTGTCGGCGATGTCCTGGACGGTGTTGCATGGCGCGGCCAGGATTCGATGCCATATGGCGCGGTCGTACACCTCCGCCTTGGTCTTGCCGCCGAAGAACTTCTCGACCAGCGATTGAATCTGCATGAACGTTTCGATTGTGTCCGCGTCGTTTTCGGCGACTGCTTTCGCCAGATCGTAGCCATCGAAGTCCATCGCCAGGAGCCAGTCGGGCGCGACGCCTTCTTCGTTCATCCATTCAACGATCGGAACAATCGTGCGGGGCGCCATCAGCACGCTCAGATGGCCGTCCAGGCACGGGTACACCTGTCGAACCCTGAGCTGGCCGCGAGACCTGAACGCGCCTTCTCGCTCGACGTTTTCGCCATGCAGCGGCGGGTACGGCGTCGCGTTCATGAGCGTCCAGATGACGGCGACCTGCATCGAGACGTCGACGTGTTGTCCCCGTCCCGTCATCTGGCGATGCCACAGCGCGGTCATCGCGCCCGCGACGGCCTGTCCCGCAGCGTTGAGCTCGGCCTGCGGGAAGCCGATGCGCACCGGCGGCCGATCGGGGTCGCCGCATACGTACTGCATGCCGCCCATCGACATCGCGGTTAGGTCGGTCGCTCGGTATTGGGAGTACGGACCGGTCTGCCCAAAGGGCGTGATCGACGTCATGACCAGCCGGGGATTAATCTCGCTTAGATGCTCGTAGCCCAACCCTAGGCTCGCCATGTAACCGGGCGCGAAGGACTCGATCAGGATGTCCGCGTCGGCAGCTAGTGTCTTAAGCGTCTCCTGGCCGTCGGACGATTCGATGTCGAGGGTGACGCCGCGTTTGTTGGCGGAGTAGGCTTGCCAGAACAGGCTGGTCTCGACGCCGTTCGCCGCAGTGTACATGGGCCCGCGCCGTCTGGTCGGGCTGCCGTCGGGCGGTTCGATCTTGATGACGTCGGCCCCAAGGTCGCCGAGCGCCTTGCCGCACCAGTTGAAGCCGCCCTCTGTCAGGTCGAGCACGCGAAACGGCGACAGCGCCAGGTTCGTTTCAGGCGCCGGATGAGCATCGGAGGGAGAGCCATTGGCGGTCATAGTCGATGTCCGTCGTGGTCGAAGTTAGCCAGGAGGCGGCCACGCGGTGCAGAGTATTAGACCGTGCACGTGCTGTCAACGGAAACGACCAGCGCTCGCTTGATGCGGCCGCCGTCAGAGATGAAAGTCGCGGAAAACGTCGGAAAGTTGGTTGTTCGAGAACAAGAATTTGGCGAACGGTCTCGGGGTGGTATTCCAAAGCAATTCTAGGTCACTCCATTTCCTGAGGATACGCCTCAGGACTGTTGGTGGGTGTTTTTCACCGTTCGTCAAGAATATGATGCCACCGCTTTCGCGGACAATGGTGTCCTTTTCAGCTATGACTTTAAGCATCATTTTGTTGCAACTAAGAACCAAGAATCCGAGTTGCCCCGCTTTGGTCAACCAGAATTCATCGGGCATCCCGCCCCAACCCATCCCGATTATTGAACGGGCTTCGTATCCAACGGCCTTCAGAGCTCGTGGGACACCGGCCCCGATATCTTCGTCACAAAGAAGGATCAAGCGGCGATTTGCTCCCAATATTGCAATGCCGTCTCCACAAGGCTTGGCTCCATTTCAAAGTCTTCTGCGATGAACTCGATACGCAGTCCCGCCTTGAAGCGTTTGCGAATCGCCAGAACGGTTACGCCACGACCCAATATTGTGGGGAGACCCGTGCTCAGTCTCGGATCGACTACGATGGGCACTGCCTTACCAACAGGGAACCAACGTGTGGCGAGGTCTTGCTCGTATTCAAGCTGGTCGACCGCTTGGCTCACGGGCTCGGGCAATGTCCATTGAGCGGGAGCGTCAATCGATTGAACACTGGCCGACGGACCTCCTTATTGAAGGAAATGAACAATGTGACCTCCAAAAGCATCGAGCCTCAAGTGAGCGAATGGATATTCGATCACAAACGAGTCACGCGCATTAGTGTAGGCGTCTCTAACAGTGCTGAACCTGACGCCTCTTCCCAATTTGCTTTTGCGAAAACGCGCGGCCACCATGATCTCAATCATTTGGAGAAATGACACCGCTGTCTCATCGCGAGGGTGAAAGAGCGGCGCTACCGTTCGGTCGCCACTCGAGTACCCGAATAGCCAGTTCTTCACGGTCGTTGTTGAGACATGCGCTAGGCAGCCAGCTTCCATAAAAGTGTACATGGAGCCGACGCGCCAGTCATTGGCTGCAGGAGCACTTCTACCCATGACACCGTACCTTTCAGTAATCAGAATCAAATATCCGCACCTGATTACGCACGATAGGCGAAAACGCCCACTGGTACCGTGATACTAGCACATCGATTCTACGCTAGTCTCACGTTTCAGCAACTTGTGCATGACAATCATTTTCAAACCTGAGCGAAGAGAATCGTCGCAACCGATGCCTAGACGACGTTGATCTTGCGCCAATTCTTACGAAACCAGCGGCTCGCCATCGCAAGGGCTACTTTGGTCGAACAGGGACGTGGGTGTTTTTGTGAATGCTAACTACTTATCGAACAGGGAATCACCGATTCTAATTGCCAGCCCGGATCTCGTACGAGAACACGAAGAATCCCAGTGCGGATACGATCAGGTAGCCGAGGACGAACACGGCGAACGCGATGGCTATCCGCCACATGTGGGGTGCGTAGGTTTGGAGTGCTTGGGCGCGCTGCATGACGGCCTCCTGAGATCGTGAACTCGTTGCCGATGGCTTCATGTTCGGGCCCGGGAGGCGACCGCCAAATACATACGGACTACGGACGGTTGGCGCCCGGACCAAAGTTCCGTGGTACGCGGCTATCGCTCGGGTGTGCGGCGGGCGTGAGGTCGCTGGGCAGTTACCCTGTCGAGAACCAGAGGAATCAAACCCTCCAGATTTGAATTCCGGGGCGTCCCGATCCTGGTTATCAGACCGAGTCCATAGCAACAATTGGCAACGGCAACTTTTCTTTGGTCAAGATCGTTACAAATGGAGAAGCACAGTTCAAGGCCACAGATCGTGGTCAGAACGTGCAACCGGTATGCCCCGCACGGAATCCTGGAAGCGCTCCCCTTCCAAAGCCGCCCATGGGGGCTGGTTGCAAGGAGAGCGACGTGTGACCGGCAAACCAGATTTAAACAACTGGAAAGGTTTTCGAGGAGAACGAGATGAAGAAACGTTGGCTATTCTTACCCGCCACCATTGCAGTGCTGGCTTTGGGCGCCCTGATGACCGGAGCCGCCTTCGCGCAGGAGGCGGATACGGACGGCAAGTCGGGAGTGGGAAAGCTGGGAGCAAGGGTCGCTCAGATATTGGGGCTGGGTGAGGGTGAGGTGAACGACGCCATCCAACAGGCGCGAACTGAGCTTAAGAACGAAGCCACAAAAGTCAAGCTGGACAAGATGGTGGCGGCAGGGAAAATGACCCAGGAACGGGCTGATGAGTACTTGGCATGGTTCGAGTCGCGACCCGCGGACGGCCCAGGCCTAGGTCATCGCGGGTTTGGCGGCAAGAGATTCGGGCATCACGGGCGCAGCATGCGAGGACACATGGGTCATTTCGGAGCGCCCCAGGCTCCCGCAGACATGGTTCCGCCAGCAGATGGCAGCTCGCTGTAAACCACAATTCGGAACGAATCTGGGATGGGTCTCATTGGACCCATCCCGGATTCGTCGAGTTTTCGTAGCACAAGAGTAAAGATGCTGCACCGCCGGTTGATCGTCGATTGACTCTAGCCTGTTCGTGGACCTGGGTATCCGGAGCGACATCACGCCGATCCACGCTCAACAGTTCAATCGCAAGCCAGTCTTGTTGTGAATACTTCTCAGCTCAGCCCTCTGCTGGCAACCTGCGCGAGGTTGGTCGCAGTCGTCACGTAGATCCGCACTAACGCTGTCGTCGCGATTGTCCGGGCTTGATCCCAACGTGTATGTTGGCGAACGCGCCCATCAGCTAATGAATACAGAAAAGCAGGTTTCACAAATCGGGCGGCTCGGTTCCACTTCATGCGCCACGCAATGGACTCGCCATCGCCAAATTTCCCGCCTCTTGGTCATTAGTTTCGGCCTGAGTATCACGGCTCAGGCGCGTATCAGCCGCCAGGCGATCGGGTCAGGGCATCGCGGTCCGGAACTAGATGATTCGTGCGTCAGTCCGAGCTCCGGTTGGAGTTCATGGAAGTGACCAGTGGCGGGTTGGTCCGCCGCGCCGGACCGGTCAGTCCGATCCGTCGCCGGATGCCAGTTCCACCGGCGCCGAGTTCGTGGACTTCACCCGGCGGACGCCGCTGAAGAACGAGGCCGCAACGCCCAACGTCACGATCATCGCGACGATGAAGTACGCATCGCGCAAGCCGGTGGTGAACGCTTCGAGCACGCCCGCCCCGCCGCCGGCCGTGACCGCTGACAGCGTCGGAGCGTAACCCATCGAGCCCATGGTAGCCGTGACCAAGGCCGTCATCATCGCGATGGAAGTCACGTTGCCCGCGTTGCGCACCAGGTTCAGGAACCCGGACATCACCCCGTAGCTACTCTGAGGGACCGTGCTGAGGACGGCGCTGTTGTTGGGAGCGTTCAGCGTGCCGGAGCCGAAGCTCTGCATGACCATCCCCGCGATGGCCACCCATAGCGGCGAATCGGTCTGCAGCCTGGTCAGCGTCAGCAGACCGGCGACGCAGATCGCCATACCGCCCACCGTAAACGGCCTCCATCCGTAGCGATCCGAGAGCCGGCCTGCCAGCGGTCCCGTGATAATTATGGCGATCGCGCCCGGAACGATGACTAGCCCAACTTGCGCCGGTGAATAACCGAGCACGGCTTGCAGATAGAACGGCATGAGGAAACGTACGGCGGACATCCCCAGGAACGAGATGTAAAACGCGGCGACGCTCAGACTGAACAACGCGCTCCGGAACAACCGAACGTCCATCATCGGCATCGGGGCGTGCAACTGCCACCATGCGAACCCGATGATCTGGAACACCGTCAGGCCCATTGCGATCGCGATCCCTGGGTGGTCCCACCCGATCCTCGGACCCCACGTCATCCCCAGCAAGAACGACAGCAGCGCCCCAGCCGAGAGCGTCGCGCCGAGCCAATCGAACGCGCCTTGCGAGTCAGCGGCTTGACCTTCGCGACGAGCATCGAGAACGACCCAGGCGGCAACCAGTGCGATTGCGCCGAGGAACATGTTGCCGTAGAACACCCATCGCCAGTCGAAGGCGCCGACAAGAAATCCGCCAACCGCGGGGCCAGCCACCCCACCGATGCCGACGACGCTCATCTGCAAGCCCAGCGACCTGCCACGCTCCTGGGCTGGAAAAGTCGCCACGATCATCGCCATCGACGTGCCCTGGGTCATGGCCGACCCCACGCCTTGGAAGATCTTCGCCAGAATCAGAACCGTGACGTTGGGGGAGGCACCCGCGACTCCTGCGCCGACGACGAAAATGACGAATCCAAGCAGGTAGATCCGCTTTCGACCAACCATGTCGGCGAGCCTGCCCATCGGCATCAGCAGGGCGCTGATTGCCAGCGCGTAGCCGAGGACGATCCACTGAGTCGTGGTCAGATCGGTCTGGAAGTGATCCGCGATGGATGGGAGAGCGACGATAACGCTGCCATGATCGGCAACCGACGCGAACAGCCCGATGGCAAGCGCGAGGAACGCCCACCATTTGTAAGCCGACCCCTGAAATACGTTCAAGAGCGGCGACAGTCCCGTGGGGTGAATGGTCCTAGGCGGGGCATCAAGTGGGCCACTGTTCCAGCCTGTACGCGGCGTCCCAGAACATGTACTCGAAGCGGCTCCCCGCCAGGAACGCCGCTTCCATTCGAGCGCGCTCCTGTGGCCCGCCTTCGTCGGCCATGCGGTCGACGAATGAGCGGAGCCAATCGACAAGCACGTCGAATTCCGGATCGTTGTAGGCCTCGATCCACCGACCGTACAGAGGTTGGCTTTCGGGCGCTCCGCGAGAGTGAAGCATCTTCCCGATCTCGCAATACCCCCAGGCGCAGGGAAGGATGACGGCGGCAATCTCTCCTACGCTTCCGGAGTATGCCGTCTGGATCATGTGGTCGTTGTATGCCAGTGTCGTCGGCGACGGCTCGGTGGCGGTGAGTTCATCCTCGGTGATCTCGAAGTCGGCGCAGAAGCTGACGTGCAGCGCCATCTCGGTGTTGAGCGTCTCGTGGATCAGGCGCGCGAACCAGCCCATATCTTCGATGGTGGGCGCTTTCGCGACGGCCAGAGACAGCGCCCGGCAGTATGCGACCAAGAAGATGTAGTCTTGCCGCATGTAGTAGCGAAAGTTCTCAACCGGCAGGCTGCCGTCGCCGATCCCGACCACGAACGGATGGTTCTGCTCCCGCTCCCACATTTCGGCGTATTTGGCTCTGAGTTCGTCTGAGAACGAAATTCCGTCTTTGGGCATCATACCCTCTCCACGCGAACATCGGAACCGGACGCCGACTTGAGCACCGTCGGGTCGCCTTCGATCTGGCCGATCACGTTTACGGGGCTCGCGGGCCTGATCTCGTCGCCGGTGCTCATGGGCGTGAGGCCGTAGAACAGGCAGATCGCTTGACCAGGAGGCCAGAACGCAACAGCGCCCATGTCGACCACGGCCTCCGAGTCTTGCTCATCGGCGGTCAGATCGGTGCGGAAATAGACCTCATCGCCCCACGTGCTGCCGGTCGAGATGATCGGCAACGCGTCCCACACGAGATCCGCGGTCGCGCAGCCGTTGAGGAGCGCCGTGACTTCTACGTCGCCGACCTGGATCTTGATTCGTCGTTCTTGCATGTGTACACGTTCCTCTTCATGCTCCGCGATCGAAGACGTCGTCGGGTCGAACGTCGTGTCCGATTCGCGTCATGCTGGTCCATCCGCCGGGCGACAGGTATCCGGAACCTGGCGGCGACAGAGTATCTCATGCGACCAGATTCTTCACTTGCGAGCTCAGAATAACGGTTTGGTCGTTGCGGCTGGCTTGACACGCAACCGGATTCGTGGCTAAGTATCTGCCGGGGTGGACTGTTGCCAGATCAAGCTTACATCATAGCCCTCGACCAGGGTACTACCGGAACGACTGCCGTTCTCGTTGACCGGACCGGGCAGCCGGTGGCGTCGGTCGGTCGTGAAATCGAGCAGATCTTTCCGCAACCGAGTTGGGTCGAGCATGATCCAATCGAGCTCTATGAGTCGTGCATCGAGATGGCTTCGGCGCTGCTCGTGAAGGCGGGCGTCGGCGCGAGTTCGGTCGCCGCGATCGGCATCACGAACCAGCGCGAGACCACCGTGGTATGGGAGCGAGCCACGGGTCAGCCCGTGATGAATGCCATCGTCTGGCAATGTCGACGAACGGCGCCGCTGTGCGAGGAACTCATTGCCCGCGGCCTCGAGGACACGGTGCGCGCCAAGACGGGTTTACCGATCGACGCTTACTTTGCGGCCACAAAATTCAGATGGCTCCTCGACCACGTCCCGGACGGGCAACGGCGGGCTGAGCGAGGAGAGTTGATGTGCGGGACGGTCGACTCGTGGCTGATCTGGAAGCTGACAGGCGGCGCTGCGCACGTCACTGACGCGACCAACGCGTCGAGAACGATGCTGTTCAACTTGCGGACGCTCGACTGGGACGACGAGCTCCTCAAGGAGCTGAACATCCCGCGCCCGATGCTGCCAGATATCCGGTCGTCCAACGCGGTCTTTGGACACGCTACTGGCGGGCCGTTCGGCGATGCGGGCATCCCCATCGCGGGGGTTGCCGGAGACCAGCAGGCGGCGCTGTTCGGCCAAGCCTGTTTCGAGCCGGGCATGGCCAAGAACACGTACGGCACCGGTTCTTTCGTGCTCGTGAACACCGGCGACCGACCAGTCGAATCGTCGGCAGGGCTCGTAGCGACCGTCGCGTGGCAGCTTGGCGACGAGGTCACGTACGCGCTCGAGGGCAGCATCTTCTCGACGGGCGCCACCGTCCAATGGCTTCGCGACGGGCTTCAAATTATCGACGAGGCGGCACGGGTCGAAGAGCTGGCCGCCAGCGTCCTCGACAACGGCGGCGTCTACATCGTGCCAGCGTTCGTCGGGCTGGGCGCTCCGCATTGGGATATGTACGCTCGCGGGGCCATCCTCGGCCTGACCCGAGGCACGGGTCGCGGCCACTTGGCGCTTGCCGCGCTAGAGTCGACGGCACACCAAACCTCCGATGTTCTCGACGCGATGCGCGTCGACACCGGCGTGGCGATCGGCCGTCTCCAAGCCGACGGCGGGGCGACGGCGAACGACCTGCTCATGCAGCTACAGGCAGACATAGTAGGCATCCCGATCGAACGGTCGGCGGTTCAGGAGACGACCGCATTGGGCGCGGCATTCCTGGCGGGGTTGGGCGTGGGCTTTTGGGAAAGCAAGGAGCAGATCGCAGCGCTCCGGCAAGCCGACGCCGTGTTCGAGCCGTCGATCACCGAATCCCAGCGCGCCGCCCATCGACGTGGGTGGACACGCGCCGTGAGGAGATCCAGAGATTGGATCGACAAAGACGATGAATCAACGGAACCGGAGCATAGCAATGACCAGTGAAGACAAAGTCATACTGTCCGGAACGGTGTTCTACGGCTTTCATGGCGTGGACACCGACGAGCAGGCGCTGGGCCAGCGATTCATCGTCAACCTCGAGGTGAATCTCGACCTGGAGCCCGCGGGACGATCCGACGATATCAGGCTCACCGTGAACTACTCGCGGCTGTTCGCGACGGTGCGCGAGGTCGTTGAAGGTGAGCCTATCGAGTTGCTGGAGTCGATAGCGGACCGCATCGCGACTCGCATCCTGGACCGATTTCCCGTCCAAGCGACGCGTGTGAAGGTCAAGAAACCTGCTCCCTCGATCAAGGGATCGATTCTCGAATACGCGGGCGTCGAGGTGTACCGACGGCGGTCCGATTCCGAGTGACGGCGACGTATGACCAAGAGCCGTTCGGCGCTTCACGGGAGTCGGGCGCGCCTCGCTGATCGGCAAATACTGGTTGAAACTGCGGTCGGTGTATGCAAGACTGAATCCACTGAAATCGGCGCCTGCCGCGGCGAAGTGTTATCGCCGAAATCGTCCGGGCCAGTTTCGAGGGACGGCTTCCCAACCGGGGACATCGGAACAAACCTTACGTCGGCTATGGCAGGCGGGCACAAGCCACATCCCAACTCGACACTATTCGGGATTGATTGGCGTGAGGGAATTTGAGGGGGCACAGGCAGAATGGCAGACAACTCTAAGGCAAAAACGATCGCGGAACTGCGCGAAAGCGGGTACGAAGTTGTCCCGGTCAAGAACGAAGTCCGTCGCAACCTGATCAAGAAGATCGAGGCTGGCGAGGAGATGTTCCCTGACATCATCGGCTTCGACGAGTCGGTGATCCCGCAGCTCGAAAACGCGATACTGGCCGGGCAGGATCTGATCTTGCTTGGCGAACGCGGCCAGGCCAAGTCTCGCCTAATTCGCAACATCGTCACGCTGCTTGATGAAGAGATTCCGGCCATCGCCGGCTGCGAGCTTAACGACGATCCGTTCGACCCGATTTGCAAGTCGTGCCAGGTCCGCGTTGCCAAACACGGCGATGACGTCGACATCCGCTGGATTCCCCGCGAGGAGCGATTCTCCGAGAAACTCGCGACGCCGGACATCACCGTCGCCGACCTCATCGGCGAGATCGACCCTATCAAGGTCGCCGAGGGCAGGTACCTGTCGGACGAGCTCACGATCCATTACGGGCTGATTCCGCGCACGAATCGCGGGATATTCTGCATCAACGAGCTGCCCGACCTGTCGGAGCGCATCCAGGTGAGCCTGTTCAACCTGATGCAGGAGCGGGACATCCAGATCAAGGGGTATCAGATCATGTTGCCCCTCGACGTGTTCCTGGTGTGCTCCGCCAACCCGGAGGACTATACGAACAGAGGCCGAATCGTCACGCCGTTGAAGGACCGTTACGGCGCCCAGATCCGCACGCACTACCCGCGTTCGCTCGAGGAAGAGATCGACATCGTCGAGCAGGAGCACTCCCGCTTCCCCGACACGATGGAGGTCGTCAGCGTCCCTCAATATATGAAAGAGGTCATCGCCGAGTTCACCGCGCTCGCCCGCCGCAGCCCGGAGATCAACCAGCGTTCGGGCGTCAGCCTCCGCGTGTCGATCGCCAACTACGAGACGATCGTGGGCAACGCGTTCAAGCGCAGCCTCCGCCTCAGAGAGAAGGCCGCGCCAAGGGTCAGCGACCTACCGGCGATCGTCGCGTCCACGACGGGCAAAGTGGAGATGGAGAGCGTGGAGGAAGGCCGCGAGTACAAGGTTGTCGACGATCTGATCAAGAAGGCCGTCCTCAATACGTTCGGCAGATACTTCAACCCGCGAGAGTTCATCGACGTGCTGGCTCGCTTCGAAGAGGGTCTCGTGATCGAAACCGGTGCGGACGTACAATCCGACGCTTACACCACCAAACTTCCGCAGTTGGCGAATTTGCAAGAGATGGTCGACCGCATCGAGCCGTCCGACGACCCGGCGTCGGTCGCTTCCGCGATCGAGCTCATCCTCGAAGGACTGCACCTAAATCGCAGGCTAAACCGAGACCAGTCCGGCGGAACGTACGTGTACAGCAGCTAGACGGCCTTGGTCAGGTCGCCATCAGTTGCCGCTGGTTCTTTCGGCCAACTGCGGCTTAATCAGTCCTTACCTGCCCATAGAAGGACACGAACACCGTGTCACGAGCGAGTCGCGCGGCGTCGCCCGTCGCCGAAATTCCGCCGCGATCCGCAACACAAACGTCGACTTCAGTTCGCATCGTCAGGTCCCGCTGTCGCCGTACTCGGCGAGCAGCGCAACCATGTCCGCCCCACCGCTTGCATCAGCGAGTGAGCGTGGAGTGTGTCCCGCCGCTTCGGAGTTCGGAGATGCACCGCGCTCCAGCAGGATTTCGGCTATCTCGAGTTGGCCAAATTCTGCCGCGCGATGTAAGGCAGTAAATCCCCGCTTGTCGCGCGCATGTACATCCGCTCTGTGGTCGAGCAGGAAAGTAGCCTGGTCGAGGTTTTCTGCCTCCACCGCGAACATCGACAAGGTCGCGCCATCGTCCGATCGCACGTCTACGCGAGACCCGCGCTCCAAAAGCAAAACCAAGCTCGCACGATCCTCGATACCCAACGTCCAATGAAGCGGAGCGAGGCCGTCTGGCGCAAGCAAATCGATTGGGTCTCAGGCCGCGAGCCTTGCCTCAATAGCAGCCACAACTCTATGGGCGACGGCGATGTGCAACAACGAGAAGGTGCGCAACGGTTGATCGGGGTCGATATGCGCGATCCGATGCGGTGTGGCGAACTCCGCCCTATTTCCAAACGTCGCCATGCACCACGATGCGGCGCCCTGCGGATCCAGCTCCAGACTAGCGGGCAATGGCGCAGGGTAGCTGGCGCCGAGCGCATGGGTCCTCAACAGGAATTCGAGCGCCCGGACGGTGAACTCCGGATTCTCGTCATTCCACCCGAAACCGCCGTTCACCGACGTAACTTCGATATGGTCCGAGTGTTGTTCGACTGTCGCGACGGCCTTAACCTGACGAAGCCAATTTTGTACGAAAATGAACTCCCCGCAGTGGTGGTAAATCGCCCACTTGTGCTCCATCTCTCGCGGGATGAATAGGGCGCCGTCTGCCAATCGCCTATCGGTAGGGAACTGCAAGTTCACGTCGACTCGTCGACTGACGGGCGGCTCATCACCGATGAAACCAGTCCCGTCGTCTTGTCCGAATGATATTGCGTTGACCGCATCTTGCTGGTTGATGGACACTGACAGCGTGCCGAGAGTCATCGGCCTCACATCGAGTACATCGACTCCCCAAGGATTATCGGCCGCCTCGATCCACTTGATCTCCCCGATCTCCGGGTCGCGACGGAACATGCTCTTGAGTTCCGCCACGTCACCGAACCTCCTTCTCGGCAGGTCGCGTATCGTCGGTTGAAGGCTGCATGCGACCCAATCCAAACGCGTGCATGACTCAACGACCTTGAATTTGATCACCACGCCAGAGAAGTTTGCTCACATCCCGAATATTCACAATGGCTCCAATAGTGATGACAACGTCGTATTCCCCGACGGCTCCGGTTGGGTTGACAGACAGTGGCCGTTCAATCACCTAGCAGCTCAACCAATCGTGCGGCATCGACGTTGCCCCCGCTGAGCACGCACACCACGGTTTCGCCGTGGCGCGTGACGATTTTGCCCGAGAGCAGCGCCGCGTAGGTTGACGCGGCCGCGGGCTCGGCCAGGACTTTGCCACGCTCGATGATCAGCTTCATCACGTTGACGATGTCCCTGTCGCTCACGGTGACCACTCCGTCGACGAACGCCTGGACGTGGTTCAGGTTGTGCTGACCCACAAACGGTGCAGCCAGTCCGTCAGCGACGGTGCCGACCGCCGGCATGTGCACCGGATGGCCCTCGCTCAACGCCAACGTCATGCCAGGCGCCCCTTCGGGTTCGACGCCGATGATCTTCACGTGCGGACGGCTCGCTTTGATGGCCGCAGCTACGCCCGAGATCAAGCCACCGCCGCCGATTCCGACGATCACGGTTTCGACCTCCGGCACGTCCTCGAGTATCTCCATCCCCATGGTCCCGGTTCCGGCGATCGTGTGCAGGTCGTCGAACGGATGCACCATGGTCATGCCGCGTTCTTCCTGGAGCGCTAACGTCGTCGCCAGCAGGTCACCGTCGGTCAAAACGACTTCGCCGCCGAATTCGCGGGTTGCGACGACTTTGCTTTCGACGGCGTTGGCTGGCATGACGATCACTGCGGCGATGCCTTCGGCGGATGCTGCGTACGCGAGCGCTTGGGCGTGGTTGCCCGCCGACAGAGAGATGACGCCGGCTTCACGCTCCTCGGGCGTCAGGCTCTGCATCTTGTTGAGCACGCCCCTGGGCTTGAACGAGCCGGTCTTCTGGAACATCTCCAGCTTGAAGAACAGGTCGACGTCAGCGAGTTCGCCGAGATACTCGGAACGCGCGACCGGCGTGTGGCGCAGATGCGGCTCGATGACGCGTCTGGCGGCGTTGATCTGTTCGGCTCCAACGAGCGGTCGTGTGTCGCTGACCATATGTTATCCTCGTCCTGTTTTCCGAATTCCCATCCCAAACCGGAGGCTCACGATGCCCGACCCGATACGATCCATCGTCAATACATCGTCCGCCCCGCAACCCGTCCCGGCTTACTCACAGGCGGTGAAGGTCTCGGGCGGCAGCCTGCTTTTCGTATCGGGCCAGGTTGCCGCGGATACGAACGGCAACGTCGTCGGCATCGGAGACGCGGCAGCGCAGACCAAGCAGGCGCTGTCCAACATCCAGGCAATCCTCGCGAACCAGGGCACCGCCCTGACCGACATCGTCGAGTTCACGACATATCGCGTCGGACGAGAATCCGTCGCCGGATACATGGCGGGCCGATCCGAGGTCTTCCCTGACATGTACCCAGAAGGCGACTTCCCGGCCAACACGGTTCTCGTCATCAGCGGTCTGGCAAGAAAGGACTTCCTGGTCGAAATCAGCGCCATCGCCGCCATGCCCTAGGTCGAGAACGAGCTGATTCCGCCGCCTCAGCCTATCCCGCATGCGGTCGGACCCAGGTTTCGGACCAGGCGATACAGCACGTGGTGGCTTCGGTGTCGCCGCGCATGTCGATAAATGGGCGCCCGCCGGCCACCAACCCGTTCAAAGTGAGTTGCGCCCTTCGCGCCGGAAGGAAGCAGCTATACACGCCGAGGGGGCGTCCGGGAATGTCGCCAGGCGCCACACGGTGCACGAACGGCTCCGCGAAATCGTACCAGGTTAGATTTACCGATTCTTCTTCGCTCTGGACCATTTCTGTCCAGAACGCTCGACCGTCGCCGGCCTTCGTGAACTCGGCGACCGATACCGGGATCTCCTGGTCGGCAAACTCGGGGAAGAGCATGGATTCGATCTCGTCCTGGAGCCATCTGGCCAGCGCGATGTTGTCCGCGAAGATGCTGACGGCGCCGTCGGTAACGTCGCTCTTGAGAAACAATGCGTGGCCTTGACCGGCCGGCGACCACAGCACACGCCAGTGGCTGGCCCGCGTCGTTAGCGAACCGTCCTCAGTTTCCGAGAGTCTGATGAACGAGTTCTCCCCCGTCATCCGCACTTCGTTGGGATCGGCTTGGCTAACCATTGCTCGCCTCCTTTTTCGTTTTTCGTTGACTCGGTCGACCGGCGCCGGTTTTCGTCCGAACGGCTGCTTTCTCAAAACCGGCCCGGGCCGGGCAGCCCCAGGCCAGGGCGCACTCGCCGCACCGGGGACGCTGAGCCTTGCACACTTGTCGTCCGTGCCAGATCAGGTACATATGGAACGGAAGCACGTCATCCGGCGGAACCTTCGCCTCGAGTATGTCGTGCGCCTTGTCCGCCGACACTTTGCGACCTATCAAGCCAAGCCTCACCGAGACGCGATGGACGTGGGTGTCGACGGGCATGGCAGGCATTCCAAGGGCGAAGCACAGGATTATCGCAGCGGTCTTCGGGCCGACGCCCGGCAGTCGCTTCAACCACGCCTTCGCTTCGTCAAGCGGCATCTCAGCCAGGAAAGACAGGTCATACGAGCCCACCTCGGCTTTCACCTGGTTGAGAATCGTCTTGATCCGCACCGATTTTTGTGCGGCCAGGCCGCCCTGCCGAATCGCGTCTTCGATGGCCGATGGGGATGCCGCGGCGATCGAATCGAGCGACTCGAACATTGCCATCAGACTGTCGTACGCACGGGTCGAGTTGACGTCTGACGTGTGCTGCGAAAGGATCGTGTAGACCAGTTCTTGGGCGGCGTTGTATCTTGGCGTGCGATCGACCGGACCGTAAATCGGCCCGAGAATCTCCATCACATCTGGGACCTTCACCCGACGTCGTTTCCCGCTCGGCACGTTTGTCATAGTCAATGTCGCCCCGCCTGTCTGCCGTTTCTGTCTCGTTCCGCTCAGATTATATGGCACACAATCCGCAAATCCCAGATCAAACTTGACAAAATCCGGCAGGCTTACTAAGTTCAAGATGAACGGCGGCGGCGAGTTCCCGGCGTGTTATAAGTCGCAACCTCGCTGCTGGGTGACACCGATCTTTCGCTGTCAACGCGACCCGCTGGCTGATAGCTGACTGCTAATTACTCGGCCCACCGCGACAACCGTTCCGGGATGGCGCCAACAGGTCGCACCCAAGTGTTATCTCTGGCATACTAGTGGTTGCGCAATGCCGTCTTGCGACCGAACGCGGGGCAAAGAACTCGAACAGGCTGACCGGAGTGCAACGCGGTGACTCTAGACCAGTACCTTTCCGAGCTGTCAGACCCAGAAGCATCAATCGATCATCCGGGGTTGTTCCGGCTATCCGGCTTGAGCAACGCCCAGGTTCGCGAAGTCATGTCGGCGTGGAGCGGGATATCCGCTGTTCGTCGCGGTGAGCTTCTCAAGTGGATGATCGATCTCGCCGACGACAACCTCGAGCTGGATTTCACGGCCGTCTATCGGGCGTGTCTGCGCGACACCGACGACAACGTCAGAGCCAACGCCGCCAGAGGGGTCTCGGACGCTGACGACCGCACGATCATTCGCCCTCTGATCGAACTCGTGCTTAAAGACGCCTCGGCCGACGTCAGAGCCTCGGCCGCGATCTCGCTGGGCAAGTTCGCTGAATTCGCCCAGGAAGGCAAGGTTCTGCGCCGAGACGGCGAGAAGATACGCGAAGCGCTGCTGGAAGTGATTGGCCGCGACGGCGAGAGCATGGAATCTCGACGCCGAGCGATCGAGGCGGTCGCCAGCTTCAACTCGCCGCAAATCGAGAACATCATCCGCGAAGCGTACTACGACGGCGATCTCCGGTTGAAGCAGAGCGCCGTTTTCGCCATGGGCCGAAGCTCCGATTCCCGGTGGCTGCCCATCGTGATTCAGGACACCCGGAGCCAGGAACCGTCCATCCGCTTCGAGGCGGCCAACGCTTGCGGGTATCTGGGTGATGCGGTCACGGTGCCTCATCTGATCGCGATCCTCGAAGACGACGACGCTCAGGTGCAGCTCGCGGCGGTGAAGTCTCTCGGCCTGATCGGCGGCAGCCTGGCGAAACGCGCTCTGATGCAGTGCGTGACCATCGGCGATGAGACGATCGAGGAAGCCGCCACGGCAGCCCTCGCGTCCATCGAGTTCGACGAAGACCCGCTGGGATTCACGTTCGAACCCTGACCTCCCCTCCGGCGACGGCCTCAGCGTTTCCGCCCAGTCCGACCACGTGACATGTCTTCGAGCCGTCATTCTGTCCCGCTGCGGCGCGACGCACCCCGATTCTGATTCGGGCGGGCTGTGCTAAAATCAGACCGCTTCGGGGTCGGTTTTCGAGCCTTCGCGATCTCACCCCTGGAGTCGCATGACCCGTGGCTGACCGTCGAGATTCTGCCGCTTGGCAGTCGCGAAGGAACGTCAATCTGGGCACCGGCGGCCTCAAACGAGAAAGGCTTTCAATGAACCCATACGTATCCGCTCAGATTGCGTTGCTGGTCGAAGGGCTTCGGTTGCTGGAGACCTACGTCACGGCGCCCCAGGCGCTCCACGCCGACATCAGGATGATGCGCGAGTCGCTGCCGTTCCCCTCGGCGCAAGAACTTTCCCGGGACGAGGCGACGCTTCTGCGTCAGCGGCACGTCGAGCTCACCGACGATCAACCGGCGTTGGCCCTTGACGCCGTCCAAGCCGTCAGAGCCACGGCCACCACGTTGTCCAGCCTCCAGGAGCATCCGGACGCTGCAATAGACACGTCGTGGTTCAGGCGCGCCCGACTGGTTTTGCATCGAGCCGAGCAGCAAGCCGGCGCGGATGTTCGTACGTTCATGACGCGACACGTTACGGGCATCTACGTGATCGTCGACCCTGAAGCGACTCAGGGGCGGCCCGTCGCGGAGGTAGCGCGCGCGACACTCGCGGGCGGGGCTCGCGTGATCCAGCTCCGGGACAAGCTCAACGACAAGCGGGTCGTACTAGAACAAGCCAAGGTTGTAACCGAGATGTGCGACGAACACGACGCGCTGTTTTTCATGAACGATGACGCGGACGTGGCCCAGGCGTCCAACGCCCATGGCCTGCACATCGGTCAAACAGACCTGCCGACCGAAGAATCGCGAAAGGTTCTGGACCAGCGACAACTCATCGGCCGGTCCAACAACGGCCTCGGACAGGCGCTGGAGTCCCATGCGCAAGGCGTCGACTACATCGCTGTAGGCGCGATCTACGCGACCTCGACGATGGGCAAGTCGGGGCGGACGGCGCTCGGCCCCGAGGCGATCACGGAGGTCAAGCAGGCCGTGCCCAGACCCATCGTGGCGATCGGCGGCATCGGCGGGAGCAACATCGTCGACGTGGTCGAAGCCGGAGCCGACTGCGTGTGCGTGGTCAGCGCCGTCACATTCGCCGACGACCCCGAGGCGGCCACTCGCGAGCTGGTTCGCTTGTTCGAGAGCGCGTCCGGCTGATCGGTGAGGCGCGTGCGTGGCGGCGGCGGCTTGGGCGTCAACGCCCAGAGCACCCGATGAAGTCAGTGACCAACGCCCGGACCGACTTGACGGAGTTGCCAACCCTGTATCGAGACGTGGAAACAAGGCTTGGCACTGAAGGGCCAGAGCACAATTCGACGTGGCGGGCTCGGCCTCATTGCGATAAACAACATAAGTAGCGCCGAGCAAAATGTGTCATTCTGAGGCCGCAGCCGAAGAATCTGGTCGTCGAAAACGCACCATCGTCTGCGGGACACCAGAAGTTTCTCCTTCTTCGGAACACCCAAAGTAACGAAAGAATTGAAAACAACTCAATCAGTTGATGATCGGCAGGCCGACCCTGTTCAGTTATCTCGATACATACGACAGGAGCAAACATTGTCCGAATCATCGAAGACAGCGGACGTCCGCCAACTGGTCGAAGCGGTGCGCACGGCGGGTGAGCTCGCCAATCAGCGGATGAGCGACACGCATGCGGCGCGAGAGACCGCGCTTCGCACGTCGCGCCAAATCATCCGGCTCTCCGCCAACTCGATTCGCGCCGCGCATCGCAGCGAATTCTCCGACGCTCGGGCGCTGGTCGAGGAAGCTCGACAGTTGATCGCGTCGTTCAAAGAGGTCAGAGCCGACCACCCCGAGGTCTTCTTCGGCGGGTTCGTCGAGGACAGCCAGAAAGAGTACGTCGAGGCGTCCGCCACGCTCGCGTTCACCGAGGGCTCTCCCCTGCCGTCGATGCAGGATCTCGGCATCGGCGCCGCCGCGTACATGAACGGGTTGGCCGAATCCATCGGGGAGCTACGCCGGTTCGTGCTGGACATCCTGCGACGTGACGACGTTTCTCGGTGCGAGTCCTTGCTTGAGATCATGGACGAGGTCTACGCTGTGCTCGTCACGTTGGACTTCCCGGATGCCGTGACCCGCGGGCTCAGGCGCAACACCGACGTCATGCGCGGAGTCATCGAGCGCACTCGCGGCGATCTCACCGTGGCGCTGAGGCAAAGATCGCTGGAAGACCAGCTCGCGCGACTCGCAGATCGCCTCGACGCCGAGAAGTAGCCTGGCGCGGCACAAGCCGTCGTCGTGCGCGGCGCGACACGCGTATCGTCACCCTCACATGCGTTCGCCGCGTTAGTCACAAACGGCGGCGGCAAGGACCGAACTCGCCTTGACCCTCGCCTCGGGGCTATGATAGTTTTTCGTCAGCTACCAGGCCCTGGAACGTGCGGCCTTCCCGGTGAAAGGGGAGGCCTTTTTTGCGGAGGAATGCGTTGAATATCATCTATCTGGCCATCGGCGCCGGCGTTTTCGCCCTGGCGTACGCGGTCCTACTCACGATGCGGATCATCAAAAGCGATCCCGGATCGGAGCAAGTTCAGGCAATCGGCGAGGCAATCCAGGAAGGCGCGATGGCTTTCCTGTCCCGCGAGTACCGCCTGCTTGCCATTTTCGTCGTGGTCATGTTCATCGTTTTGGCGGTGTTCATCGACTTCGACGTGCTGGACAAGGTTCCGGGAGACAGCCCAAGCGTTCCCGAGACGGCGATCTCATACCTCGTCGGGGCCATCGGTTCGGCGTTGGCGGGGTTCATCGGCATGAGCATCGCTGTCAGAGCCAACACCCGCACGACCGTTCAAGCCCAACGCGGCCTCAACTCGGCCCTTAGAATCGCCTTCAACTCCGGTTCTGTCATGGGCGTATCCGTCGTCGGAATCGGTCTCATCGGCATCACCGTGGTGTACTGGGTATTCCAAGACATCAGTGTGGTCGCGGGATTCGGGTTCGGGGCGTCGTCGATCGCCCTGTTCGCTAGGGTCGGCGGCGGCATCTACACCAAGGCCGCGGACGTGGGCGCCGACCTGGTCGGCAAAATCGAGCAAGGAATCCCAGAAGACGACCCGCGCAACCCTGCCACGGTCGCCGATAATGTCGGCGACAACGTGGGTGACGTGGCCGGCATGGGCGCCGACCTGTTCGAGTCGTATGTCGGCTCCATCATCGCGACCATCGCTCTCGCCGCGGTCGGCGCGAGTGCTCTTGAAATGGCCGCTCCCACTGAGTTCGACGAAAACTTGGTCATGTTGCCAATCCTGGTCGCACTCATCGGCATCTTCGCATCGGTTCTTGGGACGTTCCTGGTGCGAACCAGCGAGGGTGCCAACATGGGTCGGCTGCTCTGGTCACTACGAACCGGGATTTTCGGCGCGGGCATCCTCGTGCTGATTGGCACCGCGATCTCCGTCTCGGTGCTCGACCTGGACTTCAAGCTGTTCTGGATAGTCGTGATCGGCCTTGTCGCAGGCCAGATAATCGGAACATCATCGGAGGTATTCACCTCTTACGAGTACCGGTTCACGAAGAACCTGGCCCAACAATCCGAAACAGGCCCTGCGACGGTCATCATCGGAGGTCTTGGCCTCGGAATGTTGAGCACGGTTGTACCGGCCCTGGTTATCGTCGTCGCAATGTGGTTCGCCAACGACCTGGCTGGCACGTACGGCGTGGCTCTGACCGCGGTCGGCATGCTCTCGACTCTAGGGATAACTCTTGCGACCGATGCATACGGCCCCGTTGCCGACAACGCCGGCGGCATCGCCGAGCAGGCGGGTCTCGATCCGGAGGTCCGTGAGCGCACAGATGCTTTGGACTCCCTGGGCAACACCACAGCCGCCACGGGCAAAGGGTTCGCCATCGGCTCCGCCGTCCTGACAGCGCTCGCGTTAATGGCCGCCTATTCCACTGCCACCGAGGCTATCACCGGAACGAAACCGGAATTCGACCTGTCAAATGTCGAAGTGTTGATGGGATTGTTCATCGGCAGCCTGACACCGTTCCTGTTCGGCGCCCTGACGATGCAAGCAGTTGGCCGCGCCGCCATGGCCATGGTCACCGAGGTGCGCCGACAGTTCCGTGAAATTCCCGGCCTGATCGAAGGCACTGCCGACGCCGACTACGCTCGCGCGGTCGACATCAGCACCAATGGCGCCATGAAAGAGATGGTTCTTCCCGGGATTCTGGCTGTTGCCGCTCCGATCCTCGTGGGCGTGATTCTCGGCGCCGAAGCCCTGGGCGGGCTGCTCATCGGCTCCATCGCGTCCGGGTTCCTGCTGGCCGTCATGATGGCCAACGCCGGGGGCGCGTGGGACAACGCCAAGAAGTTCATCGAAGCCGGAGCTCACGGCGGCAAAGGATCGGCGTCTCATGAGGCTGCGGTCGTAGGCGACACCGTAGGCGACCCCTTCAAAGACACCTCGGGCCCAGCGCTGAACATCCTCATCAAGTTGATGTCCATCGTGGCCCTGGTCTTCGCCCCGCTGTTCCTGTAACACACAACACGAAGTCACGGCGATGGTAACCCGTCGCCGTGACTGTCTCATCAGCTCAAAGTCTCTATTAACAATCTGTCCCGTTTCTGCTGACAGCCAACACTCGGCTCGAACGTAAACGCCCAGAGCACCGGCGTATCGAGCAACCGAGTTCGTTCGCTAGTAATCCACGCAGGACAGCTTCGAAAAGCCCCACACGTCGTTGAGATGGCTGGTGCCGTATCTGCCGTGCGGCGGTTGCTGCTCGCCGTACCACGTTGCAGCGGGTTCGCCGGCGCCGATGACTCGATCGACTGGCGGAAACGGACCCGGTGCGCTGCCGTCGCCGGTGCTGACGACCGCCACCACCTCGGGCGAGTCCACCAGCAACGGCGGAGCCGTGCCGTCTTCGTCGTCCTCTTCCTCCGTGATCAGAACAACCTTGATCCCGGCCTTCTCGACGGCCTGGACCACGGCGATCGTGTCCAGGAAGCGCTGGCCTCGCAGCGTCGGCGTCACGATCGCGCCGTCTGCGCCCACCACCGACGCCATGACCGCCGCGCGGTTCGCCATCAGCTCTTTCTGGCGCTGCTCCTCCCACATCGTTCGAACCATGATACAGCCCAAAAAGTTGAAATCCTTCCCGTGTCGGCGGGCCATGTGCAACACGATCGTGTTGGTCAACGGCCACGTCAGCCACCGGCCGAAGTTTCCGCACGCCGCGCCGTCTAGCACCTCTGTCGGATGCAGGAACCACGGCTGCGTGAGCCGGGTCACTCCGTAGACGGCGGTACCCATCGTCGAATCGGGATTCAGCGAGATCGCTTCCGGCGACACGAGGCTGTGTATGTACACGATCCCCGGCAATCCCGGTTTCGGCGTCATGTCCAGATCCTCGACATCTGTCGGCTCACGAGCGAGAGTCGTGGCGGCCAGGCGGTCCGAGACCGACAGCATCGCCTCCTGGACCGCACGGTTGGCGCCGTCCGGGTCAAGATCGGCATTGGGCTGGACCTGCACGCACACGTTGCTGAGCTCGGCGTACGGGCTGATCGCGCCCTCACCCGACATTTCGATAAAGTCACCGTATGCCGTGTCGGGACGATGCGACGAAAGAAGGCCGAAGCGCCGGCTATCGGTTCCCGGAGCGCACGTGACGACGCAAACGCCGCCGAGTCGTTTGGTTCGGCCTTCACCGACGGTGGCGACCGTCCGACCGAGAATGCCCGGATACGCGACAGCATCCCCGCCAACCTTCACTCGCGGCTCGACGATGTCGCTCACGTCCACGATCCGTGTCGATTCGCCGGGCGCCGCAATCGAGATGTCCGCGCTTTCGACGAGTGGATTAGCGAGGATCGGCCGAAGCAAGTCATCTTTGTCGATTGTCAGCACGCCGTCGTTCCAGCTCGTGTGGGAGCCGAATTTGACGGCTTGGGTCTGGTAGTTCGCAAGCTCAAGATGCATGGACGGCCTCCTGCGACGGGGCGTCCGACACCTGGAACAGCGTCGGAGTCTCGACTTTCGTCTGGATCGCGCGAAGCGCCGCGCGGACGATCCCCAGCATCAATTCCATATCGGCCTCGGGCGGCAGGTTCGGATCGCCGCAAGGGTGCTGCACCTTGACGCCTCGCACCACGCGAGGAGCGTTCGCGGAGATTCCGATGGCCGGCAGTGCGCCGATCATCGCAGTCGGGATTCCGGCCTTCTCGAGTTCCTTCGTTATCGTTGCGCCGCAACGATGGCAACTCCCTCAACCAGACACCTGAATAACGGCGTCCACCCCCTCTTCGAGAAACTCCTTGACGATGCGCTGTCCGATTTCGATTGACAATCCGATCGCCGTCTGGTTGCCCACGGTGGAAAAGTAATGCGGGTAAACGCTGCCGATCACGCCGTCCGCCTCCAGTATCCGAAGTGCGGGCAGCGGGAGCGCGTAGTTGGGATTCTGAAGGTTCAGTATCCGGGTGTTGAAACCGCCGTGGACCGACTCCCAGCCGTCGATGTCGAGTGCTTCGATGTCGTCAATCGAGTAGCGGCCAGCGTACAGAGCTCGCGCCCCAGGGATGCTGTCCGGGTTCCCTTTGGGCACGACACCGGTGCTCACGACGATGCCGATTTTCGCGCCGGTCAGATCTTCGATTGGCGCGGCGGGCGAGATCGTCTCGTACTGCTGAATCTGAATCTCCGATTTCCATGGGTCGTCGTTGACCCGAGCCAGCAGCATGTCCAGCGCACGCTCGTAGCCGACCTGTTCCTTGAACACAAGAGTCCGGATTCCATGCGGGATGTACCCCTCGTCCTCCGCGGACCCGAGCTCGGCGCCGCTGGCCAGTTTCAGGCCGAGGTTGGCCATTCGGCCGAGAACGTCCATCATCTGCGATGCGTCGTTGCCGCTTGGCACGGCCAGCAGCTCAAGCCGATGCGTGATGATCGCCGCGTTGTCCGGATACATGCCGGTCACCGCGGGGATGTCCTTCGACTTGGCGACGCGACACATCAACGCGCAACCGAGCCCGTACCGCCCCGAGTCGAAAGCGGGTCCGGCGATCACGAGGTCGGGCGAGTATTTCTCCAGGGCCGCCGCCATGTCCGGCGCAGCGTCGTCCTCCCGCTCGGCGACGTAGTCGTCGCCGCAGATCACCGTGGCGACCACGGTCCCCCGATCGCCCAACGCCTGCTGCAGCGCCCTACCCGGCCCAACAGGCCCCTCGACCGTTTGCACCGGCGTCTCGGAATGCTCCTCGCCGCCGATGCCTCCGAAAAACTGATTAACGTAGTGCAACACCCGCACTGTCATGACACGACCTCCTGAGATGTTGTGTGCTCGCAGCGCCATTATCTGTTGAGTGCCAAACTAGCGCAAGAGGCGCCGCCAGCGCGTGAAGAAACGCCGATCGGCAGGCGCGAAGCGTCACAGGACGACACGCGAGAGTCACGGATGAGGTGCAACGAAATGGAAGAGCAACTACAGGAATCAGGAACACACATGAAGCATTGTGTGTTTGCGAAGCACTACCGTTGGTAGGGGAGGGTTTCAAACCCTCCTGCTTCGTCGCCTAACGAGACAGGCGACGATTTGCATATCAGGTCTCGGGAGGAGGAGTCAACGTTTCCGACTCGAACCAGATCTCGGGTGGGCAAAACCGAATCGCCGCCAACGCAGCGGGAGGGTCGTAAACCCTCTCCTACGAATCCGTGGCTCGCACCCGCAATCGAGCGCGATCCCGATGTCGAGCACGAGTCAAACGGACTGGGGTCCGTCCTGGGGCGAAAAAAAAATCTACGCGGGTGCAGACGCTCCGGTGCGGACTTCTTGGACGGCCTCGATGATCGGCTCGAGCTCGAGCATCATCTCGACCAAGCCGACCTCTGACTCGTACAAGTCGGGGTCGATCTGCGATTTGATAACGTCTTCGGTGACGTGATAGACGGCGAGGCCCAGGGCTTCGCCTGCCAGCGGTCCGGCCCACGTGGGGTCGCCCTCGGTGACCGTCATCGCGAACAGCTTGCTGCTGTCCGGGGTCGGCGTGCCGAGCAGGACGACTACGTCGGAGGCGTCGTACCTCGCGGCGGTGCGCTTGATGAGTTCTTGACCTTCCAGGTCAAGTGCGCCTGCTGCCGTTCAAACAAAGCAGGACGTGAACTCAAGAACCACCTCGGCGCCCGCGCTCTTCGCGCATTCGACGATCGCGCCGCCTTGGACGCCGTCGCGCTCGCCCAGAGCGATAACCTTCTTGCCTTTCAGATCCATCAATCAACCTCCAAGGTCGACTATTTCGGTTTACCCAAGGATACCATGCCAGAACAGGGCTTGGCCCTGAAGGGCCAGAGCACCGGCGAATGTGGTGGGCTCGGCCTTCGGGCCGACCCTATCGCCCCACCTACGCACCTCGTAGGTTCGCAACTTCGTCATTGATGAAGCTCGCCCGTCAGTTACCCGGGTTCTTCTCGAGAATGAACGAGAAGCCGTCTGACATCTGGGTCATCCGGCCGAGGAACAGGCTGCCCTTCGCCACGAACATCGCACGCTGCATCTCGCCCGCCATGATCTTGTCGGCAGCATGGCCCAGGAACGGCACCGCGGACGCGATGTGTCCTTGAGTTGACGAGAACCCAGGCATGCCATGTTCTAGCGCAAAAGCGGGAATCTCGTCTCTGGCGATCTGGTGGTCTTGCACCGCCAGCGCGGCGATCAGCTTGTAGTTGCGCTCGGTGACATCTCCGATTCCCGCGGGCTCAGTGATCTCCGGGTTTTGGAGCTCGATGGCGTATTTGTCGATGTCTTTGAACTTTAGGCCCACTTTGGTCAGCGGCTCGGTGATCAGCGTGCGCGAGATGGCTCGAATCGACGACCCGGCGCCGATATAGTGGCCGCCGACCGAGTCGAGCCGAATCACGGGGCTGACTCCGTCGTCGCGTTCGACGATGATCGCGATAGCCGCGAGGACATCCTCTATGATGGGCTCATCGTGGCTCAGGTGCCCCATGTAGTTCATGCCCAGCTTGGCGAGCGAGCAGCCGCCGATCACGGCCACGCGGTTGTACAATCCCGACGCCACCAACGAACTCGCCATCACAAGAGCATGGACAGGCGCGGCGCAGAATGCTTTGATGTCGGAGCCGGTGGAGTTGTCGAGGCCGCACATCTCGCCGACGGCTTTCGCCATGTTGCCGCCGCCGCGCTGGTACGCGTCGCCGACCGCTTCCTCGCCGGTGTTAAGAACGTAGTCGATCGACCCGGCCTCAATGGATTCGCCGAGAGCCGATCGCACCGCCATCACGGCCGCCGCTTTGCAGGCCAAGTTCTCCAGCAGCACTTCGGCCGACAGCGAGGCGTTCTCTTCGGCGGCTCGACGAACGCAGCCGACC